>Ga0224502_10000495_pt1 | contig 13137 bp, 12 predicted proteins | sample SF_Oct11_sed_USG_5_FD_169104 | JGI IMG/M metagenome (GOLD analysis project Ga0224502, IMG submission 169104) | Sediment microbial communities from San Francisco Bay, California, United States - SF_Oct11_sed_USGS_13 | ecosystem: Environmental > Aquatic > Marine > Sediment | place: USA... | reverse complement strand
AATGCCAGGAAAACTGCCCCCAGCAAGTCGAGGTGTGTGACGTTCTATATCGCTTGAAAAATACTGCGGTAGCCTCCATTGAGCGTTAACGCTCAATGGAGGGTTATTCGTTATAATTTATTGGTTATTTGTGAGTGCTTATTCAAAAATCCGAATATCGAAATGCGCCTGATTTAATAAAAATGGGTCGAAACAAATTCGAATAACAAAAATTCAAATGACCAAAACAGAAAAGGGGTTCATGGCATTGATGTGATCAAATGATATTGTTTCGGTCATTGAAACATTCGGATTTGGGATTTGTTTCGGATTTCGATATTCGGATTTCGAATTTAATGCACTGGCAGAAGCACAGAAGATAATACAAACTTTTTATACGGACTTGTGAGAGTTAGGAAGACTTTATGAAATTCGCCTTATTCCACGGCTGCAATATTCCGGCGCGCGTCGAGCAATACGCGGATGCCACTGAAGCGGTCTTAACCCGGCTGGGAATTGAACTGGTTGAAAAGACCCAATTTTGCTGCTGCGGGTATCCGGCACGCAACACGGATCATCGCGCCTATGTTCTTTCGGCCGCCAAAAATTTAGCGGTGGCCGAAAGCGCCGGCCTTGATATGCTGGTGATGTGCAAGTGTTGCTACGGTAGCCTGAAAAAAGCCGAATATTTTTTAAATCAAGATCAGGACTTGAAAGCCGATATCAATCGTCTTCTGGCAAAAGAAAATCTGGAATATAACAATAAGGTCCGGGTCAAACACTTGCTGTCGGTTCTGTATCATGATGTGGGCCTTGATCGTTTAAAAGATAACATATCAAAAACTTACAGCGGACTGCAGATAGCCGTCAGCTACGGGTGCCATGCCTTGCGGCCAAGCACGGTGACGGGTTTTGACGATCCCGTATCACCGAAAATCTTTGACGAACTGGTGGAGGCCACCGGCGCGTCCAGTGTGGAGTGGGCCCGGAAATTAGACTGCTGCGGGGCCCCGCTAACCGGCATCAATGACCGGCTGGCGATGGATATGGCGCTAAAAAAGATTAGCAGTGCCCGGGAAGCGAGTGCTCAATTTATCTGTACCGCATGTCCCTATACCCAGCTTCAGTTCGATGGGGTTCAAATGCGTTTGGCGGCTGATTCAAAAAACGGCCAACCGCTGGCACCCATTCTTTATCCGCAACTGCTGGGTTTAAGTATGGGCATTGATGAAAAGACCCTGGGTATCTCTAAAAATAAAATCAGCCTTTCCGATATTACCTCATTCTTAACCGCGGAGTAATTATGTCAAAAACAGGAACAGGCGCAGTCTTGGTGGTCGGCGGCGGTATCGCCGGAATGCAGGCATCCCTGGATCTTGCCGATTCCGGTTATTATGTCTACCTGGTGGAAAGTTCAAGCTCTATCGGGGGCATGATGTCGCAGCTTGATAAAACCTTTCCGACCAATGACTGTGCGATGTGAATCATATCACCCAAACTGGTCGAGGTCGGCCGGCACATCAACATTGAACTACTGACGCTTACCGAAGTACAGGGCATTAGCGGCGCAGAGGGCAACTTTGAAGTCAGATTGACCCAAAACCCCCGCTACGTCGATATGGACAAGTGCATTGCCTGTAATGCCTGCGCCGAAAAATGCCCCAAGAAAGTCTCCAACGCCTATGACGGCGGTCTGAGCAAACGCAAGGCGGTTTACGTGCAGTACCCTCAGGCGGTCCCGCTAAAATACGCGATCGATGCCGATACCTGCATCTATTTTCTCAAAGGCAAATGCAAAGCCTGTGAAAAATTTTGCCCCACCGGTGCCATCAACTTCGCAGACCCGGGCAAAGAAATATCCTTAAATGTCGGTGCTGTGGTTTTAGCCTCAGGCAGTGAGGCGTTTGATCCCCGCACCTACGACACATTCGGCTATTCAAAATCAGCCAATATCGTCACCAGCCTGGAATTTGAAAGAATCCTATCGGCCTCGGGACCCTATGGCGGGCATCTGGTCAGACCTTCGGATAAAAAAGAGCCTGAAAAAATTGCCTGGCTGCAATGCGTGGGTTCCAGAGATACCCATCATGGCGCCCGGGGATATTGTTCCGCCGTCTGCTGCACCTATGCCGTCAAGGAAGCCATTTTAGCCAAGGAGCACAGCACAAATGGTCTGGATACGGCGATTTTTTACATCGACATCCGAACCTTCGGCAAAGACTTTGAACGTTATTATAACAAGGCTAAAGACGATCTGGGTGTTCGTTTTGTCAAATCGCGCATTACCCAGGTCGAGCCCATGGGCGAAAACAGCAAGCACATCATTCAATACGTCGATGCGGCCGGCCATAGCCGGGCTGAAGAATTTGATATCGTTGTGCTGTCGGTGGGCCTGGGGGCCCGGGATCAGGCTGTCTCCCTGGCCAAAAAACTGGATGTCGATTTAAACCATTATCAGTTTGCAAAGACCGGCAATTTTAATCCGGTTCAGAGCTCGCAACCCGGCATCTATGTTTGCGGTGCCTTTCAGGAGCCGAAAGATATACCCACTTCGGTCATCGATGCCAGTGCCGCGGCCGGAAAAGTTGGGACCCGTCTTGCGGATGCCAGGTGGACCCTGACGAAAACCAAAGAGCTGCCCCCGGAGATCGATGTCAAAGGCGAGCCCCCGCGGATCGGTGTTTTTGTCTGCTGCTGCGGCACCAATATCGCCGGATTTGTGGATGTGCCCGCGGTGGTGGAGTACGCCAAAACCCTGCCGAACGTGGTCTATGCCGAGCAAAACCTGTTCAGCTGCTCCCAGGATACCCAGACCCAGATATCCGCAACGATTAAAGAGCACCGCCTCAACCGGGTGGTGGTAACCGCCTGCACCCCTAAAACCCACGAACCGCTTTTCCAGGAAACCCTGACGAACGGGGGGCTGAATAAATATCTTTTTGAGATGGCCAATATTCGCAACCAGTGTTCCTGGGTACATAAAGACGACATGGACAGGGCCACCGAAAAATCCAAAGACCTGCTTCAAATGGCGGTGGCCAAGGTTGCACTGCATGAACCCCTGGTGGAACCCAGGATGAAAGTCAACCAGGCAACCCTGGTCATCGGCGGCGGTGTTGCGGGCATGACCGCAGCCAAAACCCTGGCCGCGCAGGGATATAAAACCTATCTGGTTGAAAAAAATGCGCAACTCGGCGGGCAGGCCCTCAACCTTAATGAAACCTGGCAGGCCGAACCCGTCGGCCCGTTTCTGGACAATTTGGTAAATGACGTCAAATCCGATGAAAACATCGAGATATTTTTAAATGCTAAAGTCGATAGCGTCGATGGATTTATCGGAAATTTTAAAACAACGCTCCAGGCCAACGGTGATAGCCAGGTATTTGAACATGGTGTCACCCTGATCGCCTCCGGCGCAGAGGAGTTTAAACCGGATGATTATCTGTACGGTCAGGATCAGCGGGTCCTGACCGGTTTAGAGCTCCAGAAGAAAATTCGAGATGGAAATGAGTTGGACGCCTGCTGCACGGCGGTGTTCGTCCAGTGTGTGGGCTCCCGTATTCCCGAGCGGCCCTATTGTTCGAAAGTTTGCTGCACCCAGTCCATTAAAAGTGCCTTGAGCCTTAAATCCAAAAAACCCGATATGGATATTTTTATTTTATACCGGGATTTGAGATCTTATGGTTTGCGAGAGGATCTTTATCGGGAAGCGCGCAGCCAGGGAATCAAGTTCATCCGTTATCATAACGAAAAGGGAATCTCGGTTAGCACAGCCGAAAATGGTTTGGAAATTAATTTCTCAGATCGCGTGCTTCATCGGCAGATGGTCATCCAAAGCGATCTTTTGGTCCTGGCCAGTGCCATCGTGCCCGAAAAAAGCAACCCGCTGGCGCCAATGTTTAAAATATCTCAGAACGCTGACGGATTTTTTGCCGAAGCCCACGTCAAGCTGCGGCCGAATGACTTTGCCACCGACGGCGTGTTCGTATGCGGCCTGGCGCACGCGCCCAAACCCATCGAGGAGTCTATTTCCCAGGCTCAAGCAGCTGCATCCAGGGCCGTGACGGTTTTATCACAGCTCGAGATTTCTGTAAGCGGAACGGTTGCATTAATCGATCCGAATTTTTGCAGCAGCTGCGGGGTTTGTGTAGACGTTTGTCCTTATTCGGCCCCTAAATTCAATGAAAATACCGCTAAAGCTGAAATTCAAGCCACCCTGTGCAAGGGCTGCGGACTGTGTGTGGCATCCTGCCGCTCCGGGGCCATTCATCTGAAAGGGTTCGACACCGGTCAGATTATGGCCATGATTCAAACATGCTTGTTTGAGCACGCACCGGCAGAAACAACCTTCAGCTAGAACCCCTTTCAAAAATGCGTCTAAGTGCCCAGGGCTGCGTTGTCCCCTGAATTGAAATACTCACGTACTGCGTGTACGCTCCGTTATCAATTCATGGGACGCCTTACCCTGGACCCTGATCCACATTTTTGAAATGGGTTCTATTATAATGTCCCACAAACATGTTACAAAAGCCGTCTGGTATATTTTAGTCAGTTGAGTTCTTTAACCGGGAAAATCCCAAATCACAAAACACAAATATCAAACAAATGACAATGACCAAAATTCAAAATATCAAACTTCGGTCATTGTAAATTGAGATTTGAGATTTATTTGTAATTTGGTGCTTGAAATTTGGAATTTAATTTGCTGTAAAACCAATCCGTGCTTTGCAAATTACATAAAGGACACAACGCTAGCTTTTTAATTCACTTCAGACGTATTCATCCGCCTAGGCGGATTATTCCGTCTCGGCCGGAGGATCGCGTTCGGGGGGCACGATCAGGGTTGGATAGATGGATTCTTCAGCAACCTTTTGGGGGGTGCTACCAAGCCATTTTTCAACCCAGGCTGATTTTGCGGAAGAGCCTAAAACAATCAGGGTTGTCTGACAGTCTTTTGCTGCTTTTTCAATTTCCTCGTCCGGATCGCCGACATAAACATGCTCTTTGGCCTTGATTCCGACGGCCTCGAAACCCTCGCAGATTTTTTCCAGTTTGTTGCGGGCTTCTTTGCGCGTTTTTGAAAGGGCCGTTGCGGCAGCGCCATTTAAATCCTTTTCACTGACGACGTTCACCAGATTGACTTCTGCAACCACGCCTTTTAAGGCTTTTATATATTCGACCGCCCGTAAACTGCTGGGAGACCAGTCAATTGCCAGAAGCGGACGGTCAAACGGTTCTTCTACTGAAATGGCCGTCTCCGACAGGTGTTTGTATACCAGGACCGGTATCCAGGCCCTGCGAAGCAGTTCGATAACATCCGAACCCGAATACAGGTGTTCCAGAACACCCTTGTGCGAGCGTCCGATGACAATCAGATCGGCATCCTCCTTCTGGCTGGCTTTGATCACTTCAGGCACCAGGCTGCCGACCACGATATAAACGCCGACCTCCATGCCCTGCTCGAAAAGATTTTCGGCCCAGTCGATAAACCGTATATTGGCCGCCTCCCGCAGCCGAATCTCTTCGTCTTTCTGGTATCCGGTGCCCCTGCGCATCGCCACACGATCTCTTTCGATCACATTAACAAACACCACATGCTCCAGTGCGCCGTCGCGCAAATTCAGCAGGGATCGGAGCGAATCAAAGCTCAGCTCTTCAAACTTGGTCACAAAAAGAAGTTTTTTAATTTCCATGCTGTCGGCACCTCTTGTTCGTGTTGTCGGCAAAAACCGGAAAGTCAGCCCCGTATTTTTTTAAGCGCCTCAGCCAGCTCTTCGGGTTCCACCGGTTTTTCCAAATAAATCTCCGGCTCGGGTATTTCCGCATCGCCAAATTCGGTTAAGGCCTTCTGGGATCGTAGAAATGCCTTCTTGGCAATCTCTCCCAGCACGATTACTTTAATATCTTTTAAAGATTTGGTGGTCTTCAGTTCACGATATAATCGCACTCCACTCTGTCGCGGCATTAAAACATCGAGGATAACCAGATCCGGTTTTTCTGCTTTGATCATCCGCAGGCCGCTTTCGCCATCTTCCGCCACCAATGGCGTATAGCCGTTTTTTTTCAAAACCGCTACACTAAAAAGCCGCACATCCGGATTGTCATCTACGACCAGAGCTTTTTTACGCATAATGTCGATCCTCTTGCTTATCTAAAAAAAATAAAAGATACGATTATAAAAGTCGGCACTAAAAATACCAGCGCATATTTTAAAACATAGCCAAAGAAACTCGGCATGGGTGTACCGGCTTCTTCGGAAATGGAGCGGACCATAAAATTCGGCGCATTGCCGATGTAGCTGCAAGCGCCAAAAAAAACAGCACCGGCCGAAACCGCTTTAAGATAAATTGCGTTTTCGGTCATTAGCAGCGGGACTGCCTGGGCTTCGGGCATCCCGGCATAAAATGCGCCCAGGGCACTGTTGAAAAAAGTGAGATAGGTTGGGGCATTGTCGAGAAAACCGGAGAGTGCACCGGTTACCCAGAAATAATGCACGGGCCGGGTGACCTCGCTTGTCAAAAATGCCAGGGCGCCATGGGGTCCTGCTTTTAAAATCAGCAAACAGGGGATCATCGTAATAAAAATTCCGACAAATAAATAGGCCACTTCAATGATGGGAAACCAGGTAAAATCATTGTCATCGCGCAATTGCATGGGTGTTGTTACCAGCGATCCAATTCCCATCAAAATCAGCAAGCCATCGCGAGTCCAGTCTTGAACAGTTCGGTGCACGCCCAATGTATTGACTTCGCCCCAGTCCACGATACCGCTCATCAGTACAGATCCGACAATCCCGGCCAAAAATAAAAAATTGTACACCCCTTCAAGTTTGAGAGGCTCTTTGACACCTTCCTCCTCAGGGGCGCTAAGGCCTTCTTTGCGATAGTAATACGTGTCGAGGATAAAGTAGATCACCAAAAGTATGATAACAACCGTCAGCATGTGAGGCAGGATTTTAACCGTCCAGAAAAAAGAGACGCCATGTAAATAACCCAAAAAAAGCGGTGGATCTCCGAGCGGGGTTAGTGATCCGCCAACATTGGCAACTAAAAATATAAAAAATACCACCATAAAGGTTCGGTTTTTACGGTAATTGTTGGCCCGCAGAAATGGGCGGATCAACAGCATGGCTGCACCGGTGGTGCCCATCCAGGAGGCCAGCAATGTACCGATGATAAGTATCGCCACATTCACGATCGGGGTTCCGCGCAACCGGCCCCGCAATAAAATCCCGCCGGAAACCGTATATAAAGACCACAGCAGGATAATAAAAGGCACATAGTCTGCAAGGATAATGTGTAGAATCTCGTACAGCGCAGCGCCTTTAAATACAATCAGAAACGGTACCCCTAAACTTGCGGCCCAGAATCCGGAAATTTTTCCAAAATGATGATGCCAGAAATCAGGCCAAAAAAGCGGGAAAAGCGCGATGGAAAGCAGGATAAAGGCAAAAGGTATACAGCTCCAGAGGGGCAGGATTTCACCGATATTTGCATGTCCCGCCCCCTGATGGGTGTCGGCTTTATTGTGGGGTGTTGAAGTGTCGTCAGGGTTTTTATGGGCTTTCAGGTCATCAACCTGTTCAGAGGACTGAGCGCTTGATTTTTCAGGATGTTTTGGCTGAATTGCGGTCGCAGTATTAACGCAAAACACGGCAAGCAAAAAGATTAAAAACAGTAACTGGAAAACAACCGTACTTTTTCTTACAATCTTCATTTAGCCCTTCCACCGCTCTACAAATCAAAATCGCTGATAGGTTTGAGTCGGAAGATTCAACAATTGTGCACAATCTAGGTAATATCTTGGAAATAATGCCACAGATTCTTTACCAGCCTAAACTTTTTACGATATCAGAATCCGTCTTAATTTAAAACTATTTTTAGATGAATGTACCGGTCATCGTGACGCGATATTTTCGTAAATAATCGACCGGATGGTAGGACAGTTTGGCTTTCCGAAGCCCTTCGTCATCTAAATCCTGCTCTCGATTAACAAAGGTGTATTGGCTGGCGGAATTGGCTAAAAACTTCTGATTAATGGCCTGGTAAATGCCTTTGTAGGCTGTATCCCCCTTCTCAAAATGGATAAGCAATATGTCACGGGTCAAGGCCTCGGCGACGGTAAAGGCCACCATCGAACCATCAACCATAAGGGCGCCACCAAGCAGACCGGCCAGCTGTCTCCATTCTTTCAGGATTTTAAAAATGGCGCGATTTTCCGACGAGAGAATATCGGACGATTCGCAATCCCGCCACGTGCACCAGTCCGTCTGCATCGCCATGGCCTGATCCACCATCTCAGGCCCGAAAAGCAGGTAGGTAAAATCGTATTTACGGCTAAATTGATTTAGCAGGTTCTTTTTTTTGTGATAACGGTTGCCTTTCAACTCAACCAAATCCGTCACATTGTAAAGATAATCCCAGTTGCCCCTCTCTTCTTCAATATGCGTCTCCGGCGGCATTTTTTCGCGCCACAGATTTGATAGCATCTCCGGAACCCGCGTAAATACGGAACGGGCGCTTTGGTTCACCCTGAATCGGTTTTGCCAGTCGACCGCATCCCAGCGACCTACGGGCGCCCAGAGGAATTCGTCGGGCAAGCTTTGGCGGATCCAGATCAAGTCCCCATCCCAGGCCCAACGAAGGCCGTATTCTTCGGCCCAGGCCCACAGATTTAAAAAACTATAGTCAGAGGTAAGTTGGGGGCATCGCGAAAGCGCTTTAAGATAATCTTCCTGTCTTTCAAGACCGATGGGTTCAAAGCGGAGTGTCATAAAGTTGCTCTATCGTTTCTGGTTGCGGGTTACGAGTTACGCGTTACGGGTTGCGGGTTTCAAGTGCCAGCCAGCTGGCAAACGTTACATTTGTTTAATTGGTTCAATTCGTTCAATTGGTTCGGTTTAAGCCAACCAATTCAACCCATAAGACCAATCAAACCAATCGAACAAGTCCTTGAGCCCTGTACCTTTGAACCTCAGCCATTGAAATCATTTTCAATGGCTTCGGTGAATGCCTTACCGGCTGTGTATGCTTCTTCCAGATATTCGGGGTGTTTTAAAACATCTTCCTGAAAATCGAGCTGGCGGTATAAAAGCGTTTTCCATAGATCCATGTCCAAAACATCGAAGAAATATTTTACACTCAGAAGCATTCCATCGAAAAGCTTTTTGCCTTTGGTGGCGCCGGCGGATATAAAAAGCCCTTTGCGTTTGAGTGTCTGTTGGTCCCTGGGAGTTTTATCCACCCAGTATTTTTTAACCCACAGGGATTGGAACCGATCCATCAGGATTTTTGTATGGGAACTCACCGCATAAAAAAAGACCGGGGAGGCCAGGATAAGTCCTTGAGAAGCCAGAATTTTATCCCGGACAATTTGGAAATCATCTTTGATGGCACATTCCCCGGCTTGCATGCACCCGTAAATTTCAAGGCAAGGAGAAATCTTTAAGTCGCGTAACACAATTTCTTCGACCTCAGCACCTGAATCCCGCGCCCCTTCGATGGTTTTTTCTAACAGTGTGGCTGTATTGCCTTTGCGCCGGGGACTGCCATAGATGGCCACTATTTTGGGATGTTTCAATTCGCGCTCTCTTTTTAATGTTTAAACAAGTGCCTAAAGTGAACTAAAGTGAGCTAAAGTGCCTAAAGTTGTGGTGTCGCAACGCTCCATCTTTTATAAAAATGATCGTTCGACCCTGTCGATAGACCCTGTCGTTCGACCCTGAGGCTCTCGAAGGGAGGCTCTCGAAGGGAGGCTTTCGAAGGGAGGCTCTCGACGGGTAGAATTCCTTAACTTTAGGCACTTTAGTCACTCTAGTCACTTTAGGCACTTTTGACCTTCAGATTTCCAAAACAAGCCCGATCGGACAATGATCGGAACCTAAAATATTGTTTTCGATAAACGCTTCTTTGATCCAGCCTTTTTTGATCATATCTTCGGTCACAAAAAAGTAATCGATGCGCCACCCGATATTCCGATCCCTTGCTTTAAACCGGTAGGTCCACCATGAATATTTTACGGTATCCGGGAAAAAATGCCTGAAAGTATCCACATAACCGTTTTGGGTGATTCGATCCAGCCAATCACGTTCGATTCTTAAAAAACCGGAGGTATTTTGATTGGCTTTTGGGTTTTTCAGATCAATTTCGTTGTGAGCCGTATTATAATCTCCGGTAATGATAAGGCTGCGTCCTTCACTTTTCAGGGAATCGGTATATTCGAAAAATTTTTCGTAAAAATCAAGCTTATATTCAAGTCTTTCAGCGCTCATCTGGCCGTTTGGGAAATAGACGTTAAAAATATTAAAATGATCAAACTCCAGTTCGATAATGCGGCCCTCCTGATCGAATTTGGAAATACCCAGTTCCGTGTTGACGCGTTTGGGTTTGATCCGGCTGTAAGTGCCGACTCCGCTGTAACCCTTTTTCACCGAAGCATGCGACCAACTGGCTTCATAGCCTGGGATATTCTTCATTTCATCGGTCAGCTGATGTTCCTGAAGTTTGGTCTCCTGAATGCCAAAAATATCCGCATCCAGCTGATTAAAGTATCTAAAAAATTCCTTTTTAATAGCAGCGCGCAGGCCGTTTACGTTCCAGGAGATTAATTTGATCTTTTTTTTCTTTTTAGGCATGCGTCATCCCTTCTCATCTCTACTAGGTCTTTTTGTTTTTTTAAATTTAACAAACAATACCTTGCCATAATGACGTTTATAACAGAAGAAAGAAAAAGTACGGAATATGAGATCATCCCCCGTGTCATCTGTTTTCTGACATCTGTCTTCTGTCATCTGTCCTCTGGTCCCAACAATCCTTTGATCTTCATCAGGCTTTCATTGTCCGCCAGTCCTTCCAGAGTCTCTTTCAGCGAGTACAGGCATTCACGGATAATTGCTGTTTTAGGCCTTGACGAACCCAGCTGGGCATCGATGGTTTTTAAATCTGCCATCAACTCCGAAAGGCCCTCAAAATCCAGGCCCAGGTTGCCGGCCTTGATTTTAAGCTCAGCGGCGGCCTGTTCTACCGCCTGAGAGCTTATTTGATCCATAATGGATTGATCGGTTAGCTTGCGGTGCAACTCGCCCGTCGTAGCGGCGCCTCCCATCAAGCGTTTAACCTCATCGGCGCCTTCCGTGCTAATACCGATCCCGCCGGAAAGGGTCCGGATTTCCACCAGCTGCAATCCCATAAGGGTTTCCGCCACCCGGGAGCTGGTATCCCGGTCCAATCCTAGATCATTACCGACGTCATACATGGATACTTGCGCAGATGTATCCCCCCGGGTTTGTTCGAACAGTTGAATCAAAAATTGCTGGCCGTCTTCATCGAGTTCGTTATTGCTCATAGAATCAATCGCATCCTTTCAATTAAGACGTTCGGTAAAGTGAATAATTCTTACGCAAAGCCGCAAGGCTCGCAAAGGAAAAAAATCTAAACATTACAATTAAAAAATCTTTGCGGCTTGGCGTCTTTGCGTGAGGCCTTCAAGATTTCAGCCCCTGATCAGATGCATTTTAGGAGGCAACTTTTAGGAAACTACCTCTTTGATAGCCGACCGGACATCCGGGTACTGAAATTCAAAACCGTAGCTTAAAAGCTTGTCGGGAATCGTGCGCTGGCTGTAGAGTAAGACGTTTCCGAATTCTCCAAGCAGCATTCGGATCATAAATGCCGGTGCGGGCATAACCGCCGGCCGGTGCAATACTTCACCCAGTGTTTTTGCGAACTCGCGATTTCTCACCGGCTGGGGGGCACAAAAATTAATGGCGCCGTTGACCTGCGGATTTTTAAAAATAAAAAGTATGGCTGCCATGAGATCCGCCAGATGAATCCAGGGAAACCATTGGGTCCCGCGGCCGATGGGACCCCCCACAAAGGATTTAAACGCCGGGATCATTTTCGCCATAGACCCGCCGTGTTTTCCCAGAATAACGCCAAACCGCATCACGGCAACCCGGATGCCTTTATGCGTTCCTTTGAAAGCCTCTGCTTCCCAGTCCACCGAAACGGTTGCCAAAAAATCATCACCGGGTTTTTCGTCTTCTTTCAAAAAATCATCACCTCTGTTGCCGTAAACACCGGCACCGGATGTGCTGCAAAGGACAACCGATTTCCCGGCCGGCAGGGCATCGACCACATTGCGGGTGCTTGATATTCGACTGTCATAAATCTCTTTCTTATAGCGCTTGCTCCAGCGCTTAAAAATTGATTTGCCGACCAGATTAACGACGCCGTCCACTTCACCCAGCGCCTGCTGCCAGTCTCCCGGCCGGGTTGTATCCGCTGAGATGTATCGATACCGCTCGGAGGTTATCCGATTTTGAGTCGAAGCCCGACCGACCGCGATGACAGAGTGCCCTTGATCAAGAAGATAATCCGAAAGGTTTGTGCCGACAAACCCCAAACCACCTGTGATAAGAATTTTCATAGGTCACCTCCCCCGATCAAAATGGGCCTGCAAAACAAAAGAAAGGCGGGCTTTATCGCCCGCCAGTCGATTGATGAGATGAAACACGACGTTTTTACCGTAAATTGCAAAGCCGCATATCAATAAATTTGCGATGCTTGCATTTCAGCAGAATTGGATTTATGCGCGCATTGCGGACACAGACCGAGAAATTCCAGCCGGTGCCCGATAATTTTAAAATCTGTCGAATTGACCTGCTCCAGATCAATCTCCAAATCGGGTGTCATCGGCGCATCGACAATCCGATCACAGCTTACACAGCGAATGTGACAATGCTCGGAAGGGTTGCCGTCAAACCGCTTCAGGGAGCAGCCGGGTTCAAGCTTTTGAATATTACCGGATTCAGAAAGTATCTCAAGGTTGCGATACACTGTTCCCAGGCTGATGCGCGGCAGGCTTTTGCGGACCATCTCATAAAGTTCATCCGCACTCGGATGGGTATTGACCTTCCGCAGTTCTTCCAGAATGACCTTTCGCTGACGCGTCATGCGCAGGTTTGATTGTTTTTGCAAAGCGATAGGCCTCCTGCTAATGATTAGAAGTGGTTTCAAAACCCCATCTAAGGCCCAATGGCTGCGTTGCAGGCCTCCGATAAATGCTCACATACACATGTATGCTGCGCGTTATCGATCGGCCTGCGCCTTGCCCTTGAACCTGATCTGAGGTTTTGAAACCACTTCTCGGCATTTTTCA
>Ga0224502_10000491_pt1 | contig 13150 bp, 10 predicted proteins | sample SF_Oct11_sed_USG_5_FD_169104 | JGI IMG/M metagenome (GOLD analysis project Ga0224502, IMG submission 169104) | Sediment microbial communities from San Francisco Bay, California, United States - SF_Oct11_sed_USGS_13 | ecosystem: Environmental > Aquatic > Marine > Sediment | place: USA... | reverse complement strand
GTTCGTCTCTGCAAACCCGACTGGCCCGCTCCACGTCGGCCACGGGCGTGGCGCGTCTTATGGCGCAACCGTTGGCAACCTCCTCGAGGCGGTTGGCTACCCCGTACACCGGGAGTACTACGTCAATGATGCCGGCCGCCAGATGGATATTCTCGGTGCGAGTGTCTGGTTACGCTGGCTCGAAGCGAACGGCGTCGACGTCGAATTTCCGCAGGGCGGCTACCGCGGCGAGTACATTCGCGAAATTGCCGCGGCCATCGACACCAGCAGCATCGCGCCGGTTACGGCCGACGCAGTGTCCGACGGGCTGCCGGAGAACACGGCCGACAATGCCGACGCCTACGTCGACGCCCTCGTTGCACGCTGCAAGGAACTGCACGGTGAAGACGGTTTCGACAGGATGCGCCAGCAGGCTCTCGAGTCGATTCGCGACGAAATCCGTGACGACCTCGAAGAGTTCGGCGTGCATTTCGACGAATGGTTCTCGGAGCAGAGCCTGACGAAAGCAAATCGCGTAGACGACGCACTCGCGGTACTTGAAGAACGCGGCATGCTCTACAAGAAAGACGGCGCCACCTGGTTCCCGGCCACGCAATTCGGCGATGAAAAAGATCGCGTCGTCGTACGCGAAAACGGCGTAAAGACGTACTTCGCCTCGGATATCGCCTACCACTTCGACAAACGCGAACGTGGTTATGATCACCTGATCGATATCCTCGGTGCCGACCATCATGGCTACGTCACTCGTGTCCGCGCGGGGCTCGAGGCGATGGGCTACGAGGCGGACGACCTCGAAGTCAAACTCGTGCAGTTCGTGACACTCTATCGCGGCGGCGAGCGCGTACAGATGTCGACGCGTTCGGGCCAGTTCGACACATTGCGGCAGCTGCGCAACGAAGTCGGCAACGACGCTGCGCGCTTCTATTACGTATCGCGCTCCAATGACCAGCATCTCGATTTCGATCTCGATGTGGCCAAGTCACAATCAAGCGACAACCCCGTCTACTACATCCAGTACGCTCACGCGCGAGTCGCCAGCGTATTCCGGCAGCTTGACGAAAAGTCGTTGCAGTGGGATCGGGAAAACGGACGCGCGCAGCTCGGCCTGCTTGTCGAGCCACAGGAAAAATCGCTGATGACATCGCTAAGTCGTTATCCCGAGGTCGTTGAGCTCGCCGCCAACAATCGTGCTCCCCAACATGTCGTGCATTATCTTCGCGACCTGGCAAATGATTTTCATACCTATTACAACGCACACGCATTTATCGTTGACGAAGCCAACCTGCGCGACGCGCGCCTGTACCTGATTTCGGCCACACGACATGTCATCGCCAATGGCCTCGATATTCTCGGCGTCTCGGCTCCGGAGAAAATGTAGTGGCTAAACGGCGCCGAACGAAACGCAATTCGGGCGTTTCCCCTGTAGTGGCCATGCTGTTTGGTCTCGCGGTCGGCCTGTCGGTTGCGGTCGCTGTGTACGTAAAGGATCGTGAGCCCGACGCAGTCGCGAGGAGTCCGGCAATGGAGCCCGCAAGTCTGCAGGGCGCGCTCGACGACAATGCCGAAATGGCGGCAACAGAGCCGCCCGCCGTAGAAAAGAAGGAAGAAAAACGGTTCACGTTTTACGACATTCTGCCCAACTTCGAAGTGGTTACGCCGGACGATGAACCCGAAACGGCAGCCGATGTGACACCGAAGGCGATAGTCGAGCCCGGTGTCTATGTCCTGCAGGCCGGCTCGTTTTCCACGCATAACGATGCGGATCGCCGGCGTGCGGAACTCGCTCTCCACGGCATCGAGTCACACATCCAGCGCGTCAAGGTTAACGACCGCAATTACCATCGCGTTTATATCGGCCCGACCGACGACCTTGACGAACTGAACATGCTGCGCAGTCGTTTGCGCGCAGCGAAGATTGACGTATTCCGCATCCGCCTCAGTGACGACTGATATTCGGACACTTCTCGGCCTTTGTGCGCTGACGCTGCTTGCAGCATGCGCCACGCCACCTGAGCCGGAGCCGGAGTCCGCGCCAAAACTTCCGCCAGAACCTGCCATCGTCGAAGCGCCCGAACCGCCTCCGCCTCCACCGCCCGAGCCGGACAAGTCTGCCATGCGTATCAGCATCGCATCGGTTGGCGACATGATGATAGGCACCGACTACCCGCGTAATCACCTGCCCGACGATGATGGCGTGAGCTTTCTGGCCGACGTAGCTCCAATACTGTCGGCTGCCGATATCACTTTCGGGAATCTCGAGGGCGTGCTTATCGACGGAGGCGAACCGGGCAAGAAATGCAGCAACCCGAACGCTTGCTACCTGTTTCGTTCACCGACCCGCTACGCAGAGCACTACCGCAATGCGGGCTTCGATGTCCTGAGCCTGGCCAACAATCATGCACGCGACTTCGGCGAGGAGGGCCGCACCAGCAGCATGAATGCCATAGCTGCAGCGGGCATGCGTCACAGCGGGCGTGTTGATGATTTCGCCAGCTTCGAGCATGGCGACCTCCGCATTGCCGTGCTCGCGTATGCGGTTACAAAGAATTCCAACATGCTGCTCGACTACGAACTCGCGTTCACAACGGTGGCCGATTTCGCGAAGACACATGACATCGTCGTCGTCTCGTTTCACGGCGGTGCAGAGGGTGCTGACGTTACACATGTGCCATTCGCTGATGAAGAATATTACGGCGAGCCGCGCGGCGACGTCGTCTGGTTTGCCCGTGGGGTTGTTGACGCCGGCGCGGACCTCGTGATCGGCCATGGCCCGCATGTCGTACGCGGCATGGAGAGATACAAAGACCGACTTATCGCATACAGCCTCGGCAACTTTGCAACCTACTACGGCATCAGCGTTGCGGGCATCAAGGGCGTCGCACCTATCCTGACGACAACGCTCGATGGCGACGGCAGGTTCGTCGAAGGAGAGATTGTGTCGACCGTTCAGCTGCGCCCGGCCGGCCCGAGCATCGATCCGAAACAGCGGGCCCTGAACCTGATAAGAGGATTATCGATCGAGGACTTCGGGGAGCCCGGCCTCACGTTCCTGCCGGACGGTCGGATTTTGCCGGCAGACCGCTCATCGGTACCGGCTCATGTTTTGTCGCAACCTGATGACGGGTGAGCCGCACTGCCGCGAGATTGCGGCGATTACGACAACCATCCGCAAGAGCTCAGTCGTCGCCACCAACGGACTTGAAATCAACGCCGAGCAACCTGAGCTTCCGGTATAGATGTGTCCGCTCCATGCCCACACGTTTCGCCAGCTGCCCTACTTTTCCGCCACATAGTTCGAGTTGCTGCTGCAGGTACGCACGTTCGAATTGCTCGCGCGCCTCTCTCAGGGGCAGCGCCAGAAGATCCTGCTTCACCAATGGCTCGCCCGCCGGGCCGGCCGCGCTGATCTCCGCTTCAACCTCGTCCAGGGCAATGTCCGAACTCTTCCCCGAAAGCAGCAGACGGCGAACGAGGTTCTTGAGTTCGCGCACATTGTCCGGCCATGGGTAGTGACGCAGTCGGTTCTGGGCAGCGACACTAAAGCGCCGGAAGGTCAGGCCTTCTGCATCGACAAGCTTGTCGACGTAGTAGGTTAGTAATTCCGGGACATCCTCCGCGTACTCACGCAGTGGCGGTACACGCAGCATCAACTCACCCAGGTGTGAAACGAGGTCGCGGCGAAGCTCACCTGCTTCGATGCGCGACTCGTAATCGGGCGTGACCGTAGCAACAATACGCACATCGAGCTTCACCCGCGACGTGCCACTGATCGGCGTAAAGCTGCCGCTTTCGAGTACGCCAAACAGGACTCTCTGCGCAGCCGCAGACAGGTCAGTCAGTTCGTCAATCACAAGCGTTCCGCCTGATGCGCGTTCAAAAGCGCCGGCAATCACCTCGTCATCGCTTACGCTGCCAAGCAGTTGCTCTTCGTAATTCGACTCTGTGAGTGACGCAGCGGACAGCGTCGTCAACGGCTCATCGGCGCGCCGGCTGAGGCCATGCATGTAACGTGCAAACGCGCCGCGTCCAGTGCCGGGCTCGCCACTTATTAGCACCGGACCATCATGCCGCGCGTACTGTTGTGCGCGCTCGCGCAGCCCCTGCATCAAATTGCTGCGCCCAACCGGTGCGAGCAGCGCAGGAAGCAGGCTGTGCGCGGCCTTGGTCTGCTTTCCAGCTGACTCGAGCGCAGCCTCAACCGTGCGCAGGAGCTTGGCCAGCGACAGTGGTTTTTCGACGAAATCAAATGCGCCCAGGCGCGTGGCCTCCACGGCTGTATCGACCGTACCATGGCCCGACATGATCACAACCGGACAATTCATTTCGCCCGCATCCGACCATTCGCGCAGCAATGTGATGCCATCGGTATCAGGCATCCAGATGTCCAGGAGGATCAGATCGAATTTACGGCTGGCGCGCGCGGCTCGAGCCTCGTTCGCATTGGCCGCCGCGGCTACGCTGTAGCCTTCGTCCGAAAGAATGTCCTTTATCAAGGCACAGATATCAGCCTCGTCATCGACGACCAGTACATGAAGTTTTTTCATGCTTGTTCCCTCCTCTTCTCGGCGCGTCCTGGCGCCTTGGCAATCATCAGTTCTCTTGCTGCCTCGTTAAGCGGCAACCGGATACTGATCATCGCTCCCCCGTCTTTGCGATTCTCGGCCCGAATCGAGCCCATATGTTCTTCGACCAGTTTCTTGACGATCGCGAGTCCAAGACCGGTGCCTTTGGGCTTGGTCGTGACATAGGGATCGAAAATCTGGCTTACGGTCCCGGCCTGGAATCCCGGACCGTTGTCTTCCACCTTGATCTGCACGATATCGACGCCATCGATCTCTGCAGCACTCACGTGCACGTCAATTTGTCCATCCGGAGTGTTCTCGAGCGCCTCGACCGCATTTCGAATCAGGTTGTGCAGCATTTGCCGCACACGACCCATGTCGCCCTCGATCATGGGCATTGTGGGGTCTGAAATCAGCACGATATTGACCCCACTTTCCTGTGCACGGTACAGGTCGACGACTTCATGAACGAGCTTGTCCAGATCGAACAGCGCAATCTCCATGTCGGGCGCCCGCGCATAGTCGCTGAATGCGTTGACCATTGCCTTCATGGCCTCAACCTGCTGCACGATCGTGTGCGTCGCCCGGTCGAGAATCTGGGCTTCTTCGTCCGGCATGGTATGCAGGTATTTTCGCCGCATGCGTTCCGCGGACAGCTGAATGGGCGTCAGCGGGTTCTTGATTTCGTGTGCGAGGCGACGCGCGACTTCACCCCAGGCTGCATCTCGCTGCGCTTGCAGCAACGCGGTGATGTCATCAAACACCACCACATAACCAGCCGCATGACTCTTATCACCCGGCAAGGTCGTGCAGGCGCACGTAAGAACGCGTTTGCCGACCTCGCCGCGCAATACAATTTGTTCACGCCATTCCGTCTCTCCCTCATCGAGGTGTACGCGCGCTACATCAACGAACTGTTCCAGCAACGGATTTCCCTTGGCGACGTCGAACAACGCTTCGCCGGAGCGGTGCTCCAGATCGACACCCAGGATGGAACCCGCAGCCTGGTTTGCCGTACGAATGGTCAGGTCCACCTCCAGCGCAAGCACACCGGTCGACAGGCGCGCCAGAATGACTTCGAGATTGGTGCGTTCCGCTTCAACGAGTGCCTGGCTGCGGCTGGCCTCTCGCCGCGCCGTTGCCAGGCGTTGCGTCATGTCATTGAACGAGCTGATCAGGAAACCAATCTCATCACGCGACGGCGTCGGCAGACGCGTGTCGAAATCGCCGGCGGCAACCGCGCGCGTACCGGCGACGAGATCCTGAATGGGCGCGACCAGGCGCCGCGACAATACGAACGCACCATAAATAGCGGCCAGCAGGCTGAGCAGCAGCACGAATGCGAGGGTGAGCGTGAGAAGGTCCTTCAGATCCTCGCGGAAGAATACGAGCTGCTGATACTCCTGGTAGGACCGCTCGACACTATTGATCATTTCTGCCAGCCGGTCCGCAACCGGGTAGTGGGCCTGCACGACGCGTGCTTCCTGCATGCGTCCGACGCGATGTGTATACACAACGGCCGTCCGAATCTCGACGCTGCCCGAGGTGAGCGACTCGAGACTGACGAACGGCCGCCCTTGTTGCATCTGCAGAATAACCTCTTCACTCAGCAGTTTGGGCAGGCTCGCCGTCGCACTGTCCGAACTTGTTGCCAGCACCGTGTTGTTATTGCCATAGAGTGTCATTTCGCTGGCGCCGCTTTCCCGGCGCAGCATGCTGAGTCGGGAAACGATTTGTCGATCACTCGCGACGGCAAGCCTGCGCGCGACCGCCTGCGTCGCTTGCAGGTTGCTACGCTTCTGTGATTCGAGTGCAGCACGACTCAATGTCAGCGCGTTGTCGAGCCCCTCTTCAACCTGAACATTGAACCAGCTGTCAATGCCGCGATTGATGAACTGCATCGAGAAATAGAAAACCAGCAGGAGTGGAAGCACCGCGAGACCAACGAACATGCCGACCATGCGGGCTTTGAGCTTCGCACCCGGCACATTTTGCCGGTAGTCGCGCGCGAGGCGCGCCAGGTTGCCGATAAGCAACGCTATCAACAACATGCCGCCGGCAATATTGATCGCAAGAATGACATCCTGGAGGCGATCGAAATCGTCCGACTTCTGTACGGTCTGTGTCAGCAGGAAAAGCGCAGCTAGCGCCAGAGCGACGCCAGACGCCGCTACCAGGAAATAGAGTGTTCGTTTTAGCGTTCTAACGACCATTCAAACCATTCGCTTTGTAGCTGCCACTGGCCACGCCAGAAGAACAGGACACGCAGTGCGGCGGGATAGCTTTCCGTGTTCAACATGGCTCTGAGCCTGACCCGGTAACTCCGGCCATCAACCAGCAAAGCATCATCAATAACGGGCAATCCCTGGACGCGGCCCAGGCTGTTCAGCGCGGAGTAGAGCGTCGCGAAGGAATCCTGATCTCCACTGTTCAGATTTCGGACGATGTATCGTTGACTGACGGGTGAATACTGAAGCTCATACCGAACCGCGAGTTCCGCCTCGACATCATCAATGTAGAAGCGGCGCGTGCGGATGACCTGCAACTGCAGTTCAATCGTCAGCGTAACGCCACTTTCAAGTGCAGCGAGCGCCTCGGAGGAAAGCACGAGTTGCAGGCGCGCATCGAGAGAGTGTACGCCGTCAACAGGCCGGGTCGAAGCGGAACGGACTTCAAAATAGCCTTCTCGATCAACATTATCCTGCGCAAGACCCGTACCCAGGATGAACGAGGCGAGTAGCACGAGCAGTGCGTGCTTCCTGGTCCTGGTACCTGTGGGTTTGGGTTTTGGTGACATCGTCTTCTTCAGGAAACCTTCTTGACGAGGCATGCGTAATAGAAACCATCCATATTGGCCGTCCCCGGCAGAATCTGGTAGCCGCACGCCTTCCTGCGCATTAGATCGCGGATGTTGTTATTTGGCAACACGGCGCTCTCTATCGCGTCGTCATTAGCCTCGAGAAACCGTTGCACGACGTCGTTATTCTCCTCTGCGAGTACCGAACAGGTGGCATACAGAAGCCGGCCACCCGCTACCAGCACGGGCCACAACGCGCTGAGAATCGTTCCCTGCAAGGCACTGAGACTCTCGATGTCGCTTGCTCGCCGCAGCAATTTGATGTCCGGATGGCGCCTGATCACGCCTGTCGCCGAACACGGCGCATCGAGCAGGATTGCGTCGAACGGCGTGCCATCCCACCACTCTGCTGTTTTCGATGCGTCTGCAAGACTAATCCTTGCGTCTACGCCCAGGCGATCGTGGTTTTCCCGAATGCGGTCAATGCGGCCAGGATCGCTGTCGATCGCGACCAGGTCCAGGCCTTCATTACCGAGCTCGAGCATGTGGCCGCTTTTGCCCCCGGGCGCTGCACAGGCATCGAGTACCCGCGCGGGATTGTCGGCCATGACCCAGCGAGCCGCGATCTGAGCGGCCGCATCCTGCACGGATACGTCGCCATCCGCGAAACCGGGCAGCTCGTCGACGGCCATGGGCTCGACAAGCCGCACGGCATCCGGCACACCCTCCAGGCAGGTGGATGCGATGCCCGCACCCGCAAGACGATCGCGGTACTGCGCCGCCGACTGGCGAGCGCTATTGCTACGCAGCCACATCGGCGCCCGCTCGTTATTCGCTTCTAATATCGCGTCGGCATCGTCGGGCCAGTCATACCGAATTTTTTCGATCAGCCAGCGCGGATGGTTCCACTGTACCTCTTCATCGTCACTTGGTTTGGCGGAGAGCCCCTCGCGCTGGAAACGTCGCAGACATGCATTGAGCAGATTTGCGAGCTTTGGTTTGCGCAGTTGGCGCGCCGCTTCGACAGTCTGGGATACCGCCGCGTGATCCGGAATGCGGGTATCGACAAGCTGAAACAGGCCAATCGCAAGCAGCGCATTTATCACGCTATCCCGTCGCTTCAGCGGCCGGCTTACGAGTTCACTAATCCACGATTGCAGGCGCCAGTGATTACGCAAAGTGCCAAAACAAAGCATGCGCAACAACGACCGGTCATCAGGGGCAACTCGTGACTCGTTGCGGGCGATTGCAGCATCAAGAGACTGCCCTCCCGTGACGACCGCATCGACAATCTCTGCAGCAACTGCCCGTGTTCGTGCCCCCGCATTCGCCATGATTATTCCAGCCGCTGGCCAGCAAGATCGATCTGGCCCGCAAACTCGTGCGCAGCAACGCGACGCTTGCCAGGCAATTGCAACTTATCGAGCTGCAACAGGCCGGCACCACAGGCGACGATTACCCCATCACGATCGCTTTGCAGGACCTTTCCGGGCTCATCGCTGCCCTCGACAGCCGTTGCGCGCCAGACCTTTATTCGTGTATCGCCCGCGAAGCAGAATGCTCCCGGGAACGGGTTATAAGCACGAACTCGCCGGGCCAACTCTTCGGCTGGCAACGACCAGTCCAGCGCGGCATCGTTCTTCTCGATCTTCGGTGCGTAGGTTGCCAGCGATTCATCCTGTGCCGTCGCAGCCATGTCGCCCATGACGATCGCATCAAGATGTGCAACCAGGCTGCGACCGCCAAGCTCCGCAAGCCGGTCATGCAGCTCGCCCGCCGTTTCGGCTGCGCCAATCGAGACTTCATCAATATGATAAACGGGACCACAGTCGAGACCGGCCGTCATGGCCATCAGACTGATACCCGTGGTTTCATCGCCCGCGAGAATAGCCGCCTGGATGGGTGCGGCCCCCCGCCAGCGCGGCAGCACCGACGCATGCACATTGAGGCAGCCATGTGTCGGAATATCGAGCACGTTCTGCGGCAGTATCAGTCCGTAGGCCGCAACGATGAAAACGTCCGGACACAGAGCCCGAAGCTCTGTAACCACGGCCTCGTCGCGTAACGTACTGGGCTGCAGCACAGGAATGTCCTGCGACGCTGCATACTGCTTGACCGGGCTTGCGGTCATCTTCTTGCCGCGACCAGCGGGCCGGTCCGGTTGAGTCAGCACTGCCACGGGCGCACGTCCGGATTCCACGAGCGCCTGCAAGGTTGTTTGTGCGAACTCCGGCGTGCCGGCAAACACCAGCCTGGTCACATCGCGCTCACCGCCGCGTGACGGCGTTCCTTTTCCAGTTTCTTACGAACGCGCTGGCGCTTGGCCTCGGACAGGTAGTCGACGAACAGCTTGCCATCGAGATGATCAATTTCATGCTGAATGCACACGGCGAGGAGACCCTCTGCCTCCATCTCTGTCTCCTTGCCATCGCGATCGAGAAAACGCACACGAATGTGGTCCGCCCGTTCGACGGTGTCGTAGTAACCAGGTACCGACAGGCACCCTTCTTCCGTGACCGTCACGCCATCCTTTTCGACGATTTCGGGATTGATCAATGCATAGGGCTCGGATTTGTCGCTCGAAACATCGGTCACCAGCAGGCGCCGGTGAACGTCGACCTGGGTTGCCGCCAGGCCAATGCCGGGCGCGTCGTACATTGTTTCGAACATGTCTCCGATGAGCGTGCGCACGTCGTCATCCACGCTTTCGACCGGGGTTGCCTTCTTCCTGAGCCTGGGATCAGGGAATTCGAGAATCTTGAGTTTTGCCATAATTTTGGACGCCTATAGAGGCGCCATTTTCGTGTAAGTTCCTATAAAAACGACCTAAATGTTTGACTTTATTGAATAAGATGTCAGACAATGCCGCCAGAAAAACACCCTTCCGAGCCGTATTTGGGGCCGGAAATGTGACGTAATTGGCAGCCCCGGCAGTACCGGCACGACATAGTATAGCAACGCCTTGATAGTACAGGCCTAAACCGAATTGTTAGCAGGGAGTCCTCGCGACATGTCACTCAGCAAGATTAGCCTGAAACCCAGCCTTCGGCTGACCGCTGCCACACTGGCCCTTTCGTTGGCCGGGTGCGGGGGCAATCCACCTGCCTACGAGTCCGCGAGCCAGACCGCTACCGCGTCCTCGTCGGGTACCTCGTACACCGCACCAGCGCAGAGCAGTTACTCCGAACCCGCGGCCTACGAGCCGAAACTCGAGCTCATCAACGAGCCGGTGCCTCTGGCCGAGGGACATCCGAACGAATATGTCGTCCAGGTCGGTGACACCCTTTGGGACATCGCCGCCACCTTCCTCAAAGATCCCTGGTATTGGCCCGAAATCTGGTATGTCAACCCGGACATCGAAAATCCGCACCTAATATACCCGGGTGACGTCCTCGGCCTCGTTTATATCGCTGGCCAGCCGCGGATTACGAACGTTCGTGGCTCGACATACCGCCTGTCGCCGCAGGCACGCGTCACGCCGCTGACAGAGGCCGTCACGAGCATCCCGTATGAAGACGTGCAGGCATTCCTGAGTTCCGGCGTTGTTCTCGAGAAGGGACAAGCCGATTCATTGCCGTACCTGCTGGCGACGAAAGGGGATCATCTGATTGCCTCTGCGGGTAACCAGATTTATGTCCGCGGCGCCGCCCGGGACGCATTGGGGACTCGCTACAATGTCGTGCATGTCGGTGACCCGCTCTATGATCCTGACGATAATCGCCTGATTGGATACCAGGGCATCCCGGTTGGTGAAGGCGTCCTGCGTCGCACCGGCGACCCGGCGACAGTCGCGCTGACCGATACGTCACAAGAGGCGGTACCTGGTGACCGCCTGCTTCCCGCGTCAGTCGACATTCCGCTGAACTTCTTCCCACAGGCCCCGAGTAGCCAGATTGATGGCCGCATTATATCGGTTGTCGGTGGCGTCACCCAGATTGGCCAGTACATGGTTGTTGTTCTGAACCGCGGTTCCAACGACGGCCTGTCGGTCGGAGACGTTCTGACCGTTTTTCAGGCCGGCAAGCGCGTAGAGGACCGCTTTGGCGGTGGCACCGTAACGCTGCCTGAAGAGGAAGCCGGCACGTTGATGGTCTTCAAGACCTACGACCGCATCAGCTACGGTCTCGTGATGGAAGCCACGGATGCCATTCACATTCACGATGCGGTTCGTAACCCGAACTAAAAAGACACGTTTCTCATAAATAATACCGCGCGGCGCGATGCGCCGACGCGGTATTATTTTGCCATGCAACAACAGCACCGGTCCTGGCTGATCCTCGCGCATGCCTACCTGCGTGTTAGCGAGCTGCAGCAACTGCTTGACGTCTTCGGCGATGTAGCGTCCATCGCCGCCCAGCCGCGTGGCCGGCTCGCAGGGGCCGGCCTGTCCGACGAAAAGTGCAGTGCGATTTCATCGCCGGACGAAAAAGCCATCGATAAGGCCGTGGCGTGGCTCGATCACGATACCCACCACCTGGTCGCGTGGGGCGAGGACAGCTACCCGGAAATGTTCGCCCAGATACCGGGGCCACCACTCATGCTGTACGTCAATGGCGATCTTGACGCACTGCACCTGCCGTCGCTTGCGATTATCGGCAGTCGCAACCCGACCAAAGGCGGCGTCCGCAATGCGCACGACTTTGCAAAACACCTCGCCAGTCACGGCTTTTCGATTGTGAGTGGCCTGGCACAGGGCATCGATGGTGCTGCGCATCAAGGCGCGCTCGATGCGGACGGCAAGACTGTCGCGTTTGTCGGTAACGGCATTGACCGCGTTTATCCGGCAGGCAACCGCAAGCTGGCCCACTCGATTGTCGAGAGCGGAGCGCTCGTGAGCGAATATCCGCTCGGCGCGGCCCCGGAGCGATGGCACTTTCCCGAAAGAAACCGCCTGATCAGCGGCCTTAGCCTCGGCACCCTGGTTGTCGAGGCCGCACGCCGCAGCGGTTCGCTGATAACGGCACGACTCGCGGCCGAACAGGGACGCGAGGTATTCGCACTGCCCGGATCCATCCATAATCCGCTGGCCCGAGGCTGCCACGAACTGATTCGACAGGGCGCCAAGCTCGTAGAAACAGCCGCGGACATCCTCGCCGAACTCAGGCCGCTGACTAAACATATGCTGGACACCGTTGATGATGACTACGGTGAGTTGCGCAAACACCTGAGCTTCGACCCGATCAATATCGACGAGCTCGGAAAGCAATCGGGTTTGACGATTGATCAGCTTTCCTCCATGCTCCTGATCCTGGAGCTCCATGGAGAAGTGGAGTCATTGTCCGGCGGACGTTACGCCTTAAAGGAGCCGCTCCAGGCATGAAAGAAAACGTACTCGACGTACTCATGTACCTATTCGAAACCTACGTCGACGCAGAAGAAGTCCCTGAACCCGATCAGAACGAATTGCGTATCGAGCTCGCGCGCGCCGGCTTTGGCGATATCGAGATCGAGCGCGCACTTGAGTGGCTGGATGGGCTGACCAACCAACAGGAAAGCCTGAACTACGGCAACCAGACGGCGCATGGCACCCGCATATATAACGAGTTCGAGCATGAGCGGCTTGACGCGAGTTGCCGCGGCTACATTACGTATCTCGAGCAGATCGGAATATTGTCGCCACTGCAGCGAGAGATCCTCGTGGACCGGCTTCTGGCGCTCGAAACGACCGATATCGATGTCGAACAGATCAAGTGGGTCGTACTGATGGTCTTGTTCAGCCAGCCCGGGCAGGAGCTTGCTTATGCCCGCATGGAAGACCTTGTTTTTGAGGAAGCATCAGACCTGATTCACT
>Ga0224502_10000490_pt1 | contig 13191 bp, 10 predicted proteins | sample SF_Oct11_sed_USG_5_FD_169104 | JGI IMG/M metagenome (GOLD analysis project Ga0224502, IMG submission 169104) | Sediment microbial communities from San Francisco Bay, California, United States - SF_Oct11_sed_USGS_13 | ecosystem: Environmental > Aquatic > Marine > Sediment | place: USA... | reverse complement strand
TGCTCCGGCGTCGTGTCGCGGAAACGCTGGCGCAGCCGATCCCTCTGCTCGGGCGTCATGCGGTGGTAGCGATCGCGCAGCTGCTGCTGCTGCTCGGGAGACAGCTCGCGATAACGCTTGTAGTTCTCACGAATCCGGTGTCGCTCTTCGGGCGGCAGGCCCTGGAACTCCTCCCACCGCTGGCGAATGTGGCGGCGCCGCTCGTCGGGCAGTTCGCGCCAATGAGAGAAGCGCATCTGTGCCTGCTCGCGCTGCTGCGGCGTCATACCGGCCCAGCGCTGTGCGCCCCGGGAGAGGCGCAACTGGCGATCCGCCGGCAATGAATCCCAGCTCTCCGCGAAGCGGTTCAGCACCTGCTGTTGCCCCGGGTCCAACGATTCCCAGGCCACGCCGTGCTCGTCCGCGATCGCGGCACCTCCCAGCAACACCACAATGACCGTCGCGATCGCGACAAAACTCTTAACTCTCATTGTCGTCCTCCGTCGATTCTTCACCTTCCGGCACGGGATCGATCCGTTCTTCGGACTCGAGGCTCATCTGGTAATCCATCATCATCCATTCTTCGTCCGTCTCCTCCCAGAGGCCGAGGTATTCCAGGAGCTCCATGTCCGGTTCCTCTGTTTCCGCAGCCAGCAACGCACCCGCGGCACCGAACACGCAACAGAGCAGCGCGTTTCGCCATCCGCCACTAGCCGACATCGCCGACCGGTTCCAGGTTCGCCGTGCCTATCCAGCTGTAAAACTCGAGGTCCTCCAGCATGTCGAGGCTGTCCTCGCTCAAAAGGATCTCGAAATCCGCCGCGGAACCCGCGGCCGGCTCGGCGTCTTCTACCGGCGTACCCTGCCAGACCATGACCGCCACCACCGCGGCTGCCGCAAGTCCTCCGGCAGGCACCCAGCGCGCCCACTGGCCGGCGGGTCCGGCAACGTGGATCTCCTGCAGTGCCCGCTGGCGGCCCTGGTTGAGGCGCGACAGTGTCTCCGCATCGAGCCTTTCGACGCTGTCGTCGAAAAGCGCTTTCGCCCGCGCCTGCAGCTCCTCGTCATTCAGTGGCTTGTTCATTGCCAATACTCTCCCAACATATCCCGGAGCGTATGCACCGCCCGGGAGTAATGTGTTTTCACGCTGCCCTCGCTGCAGCCCATCGCAAGTGCCGTCCCGGCAACGTCGAGCCCTTCGAACGTACGCAGCATGAATGCCTCCCGTTGCCTCGCCGGCAGGTCCGCGACTGCCCGCTCCAGTTCCTGCATGGCCTGCCGTGATTCGATCTGTTCGTCGGGCGTCCGTCCCATGGGGTCGGGCGCCTGCGCGACGGGGTCGTAGTCATCTTCCGCGGCCGCCGAACGGCCGAACCAGACGATGAACCGGTTGCGAACCGCTTGCCGGCGGTGCCAATCGCGTATTCCATTCTGCAGGATGCGGTAGAAGAGCGGCGTCCACTCCTGCTCGGGGTGACCGGCGTACTTGCGCGCCAGCTTGATCATCGCATCCTGCACGAGGTCCAGCGCTTCGTCGCGATCGCGCACCGCGATCTCGGCGAAGCGCAACGCGCGTCGCTCCACGCCGGCCAGGAACTGGTTGAGTTGCCGTTCGCGCTGCAGCGCTCTCGCCTCTTTCGGTTGCTCGCGGCTGCACGATACCGCAAAACTGCCGGTGCAGGCGCTCATCCGCCGCCGCTCCCTGCCGCATTGGACTGCTGGTCCATCGCGAACTCCTCTTGACTCCCCGGGGGGCTCATCTAACTTGTCGCTACAGGAATAACGCCTGATCAGGCGCCTGGTTGACAGGCGCAGCTGGCTATTCGCGTCCGCCCTGATCCCGAGATGGGCGACGGAATGAAACCTTAGACACTGTTTTAACGGGAAATTCGTGGGCAACCCGCCGGTCCTCAAAGTCGCCATCAACGTGCCGCTGTCGCGACTGTTCGACTATCTGCCGCCGGCCGGCGGACGCTGCCCGCCGCCGGGCGCGCGCGTGCGTGTGCCCTTCGGCAAGCAACGCCAGGTTGGGCTGGTCGTCGCCCATTCGAGCGGCAGCAACCTGCCGAGCAGCCGGATCCGCCGCGTACTCGAGAGCCTCGATGACACCCCGCTGCTGCGCGAGGAAGATCTCTGGCTCATCCGCTTCACCAGCGACTATTACCATCACCCCGTCGGTGAAGTGGCCGCGGCAGCGATTCCGGCCTTGCTGCGCCAGGGCAGACCGCTGAACCCGATACTGCGACACGTCGCGGCGACCGATCCGGCGAGCGCGTTCGATATCGAGGCCCTGGCAAAGAAAGCGCCCAGGCAGGCCGAACTGCTCGAAACACTGCTCGATGCCGGCGGCAACGGAATCGACGTGCAGACTCTCGCCGAGCAGATGCCGGCATGGCGGCGCAGTTTCCGGGCGCTCGCCGGCAAGGCGCTGGCAACGGAATTCGACATCCGGTCGCAGGATCCGGAGCCGCCGGCTCCGCGCCAGGCCGATCCGGGCCCGGAACTCAATCGCGACCAGCGGACGGCGCTGGGCGAAATCCGCTCCGTCACCGGTTTTCACGCAAGCATCCTCGATGGAGTTACCGGCAGCGGCAAGACGGAGGTCTACCTGCACCTGATTGGCGAGATCCTGGACCGCGGCAAGCAGGTGCTGGTGCTGGTACCGGAGATCGGTCTCACGCCGCAGCTCGTCGCGCGTTTTCGAACTCGACTCGGCATCGAGCCCGCGCTACTGCATTCGGGCCTTTCCGACCTCGACCGGCTCCGCTCGTGGCGGCAGGCGCGAAACGGCGATGCAAAACTCGTCGTCGGGACGCGCTCGGCCGTGTTCACCCCGATGCGGGATGCCGGCCTGATCATCGTCGACGAGGAACACGATCACTCTTTCAAGCAACAGGAGGGCTTGCGCTACTCCGCACGTGATCTCGCGATCGCCCGTGCCAAGCACCTCGACGTGCCGGTCGTTCTCGGCTCCGCGACGCCGACCGTCGAAATGCTGTATCACTGCGAGGCAGGCAACTACTCCCACCTCCGGCTGCCGCGCCGCGCCGGCACGGCGGAGCCCCCGGGCGTTCGTATCGTCGATCTCGGCAGGGTCGCTTCGACGGACGGCCTCAGCGAGCCGCTTGCCGAGGCGATTGCAGCGCACCTGGCGGGGTCGGGACAGGTCCTGATCTACCTCAACCGCCGCGGCTTCGCACCGACCCTCATCTGCCCGGGCTGCGGCCACGTCGCGGAGTGCTCACGCTGCGATTCGAGGATGACGGTGCACGCGAAGGACAGGCGCCTGCGCTGTCACCATTGCGGCAGCTCGAGGCCGCTCGACGAGCGTTGTGGCGAGTGCGGCGCGGAAATGCGGCCGCTCGGCGAGGGCACCCAACGCCTGGAAGACGCCCTCCAGCGGCGCTATCCCGGCCGCCGGATCATGCGTATCGACAGCGACAGCACGCAACGCAGGGGCGCGATGGACGAGGCGCTTCGGCGCGCGACCCGTGGCGATACCGACATCCTCGTCGGTACCCAGATGTTGTCCAAGGGGCATCACTTCCCGCAGCTCACGCTCGTCGGCATCGTCAATGCCGACCAGGGCCTGTTCGGCACGGATTTTCGCAGCGACGAAAGACTTGCGCAGTCGATCGTGCAGGTAGCCGGCCGCGCCGGCCGTGAGAGCCGTATCGGGGAAGTCATCATCCAGACGGCGTTTCCCGCGCACCCGTTCTGGCAGAAGTTGATAGAGGGCGGCTACCCTCGAGTCGCGCAGGATGCCCTCGCGGAGCGCCGTGCGGCCAACTGGCCGCCATTTTCCCGGCTCGCGCTGTTGCGCGCCGCGGCGACACGCCGCGGCGACGCTCATGCCTTCCTCGACGTTGCCGCGAGGTTCGTGACCGGGCACGCACCGGACCGCGTCAGGGTGCTGGGCCCCGTGGATGCACCGATGGCGCGCCGTGCCGGCCGCTACCGCGCACAGCTGCTGCTCCAGACTACCGATCGCCGCGCGCTGCACGAGGTACTGCGCGAACTGAGGCCGATGCTCGAAGGCGATCCCGTCGCCCGCAAGGTTCGGTGGTCCATCGACGTCGACCCCGTCGAACTGTTCTAGTCCGGTGCGGCCGGGCAACCTATGGCTTTATTGCTGCTTTCGCTGGGCGCTGGAGCGAATAACCGGGTAGAATCGCCGGCGTTTGAATGAGTCGGCCCGGACAATCACGCCGGCTGCGAGCTCCTCTGTAATGAAATCCGCAATAGCGAAACTTCTCGACGATGCACTCTCCCGCCTCCCCGACTTCGCCGAGGCAGCCGGGGACCTGACTGCCGAAGCCACGATCGAGCGCACGCGCGATGCCGCTCACGGTCACTTCGCATCCAACGTCGCGATGCGGCTCGCCAAGCCCGCACGCCGCAACCCTCGCGACATCGCCGCTGCCATCGTTGAGCGGCTTCCCGCCACCGACCGGGTCGAGAAGGTCGAGATCGCCGGACCGGGTTTCATCAACTTCTACCTGAGCCCGCTGGCTTTCCACGAAGAAATCCAGACGATCCTCGACACGGGCGAAGATTACGGGCGCCATCCGCCGAAAGCTTCACCCCGCGTCCTGCTCGAGTTCGTCTCCGCAAATCCCACCGGCCCCCTGCACGTCGGCCACGGCCGGCATGCGTCGTACGGTGCGACCGTCGGCAACCTGCTCGAGGCCGTGGGGTACCCGGTGTACCGTGAGTACTACGTCAACGATGCCGGTCGGCAGATGGATATTCTGGGCGTCAGCGTATGGCTGCGCTGGCTGGAGTCGAAGGGCAATCTCGTCCCGTTCCCGGCAGCCGGATACCGCGGCGATTACATCCGCGACATTGCTGCCGCGATCGATACGCAGGGCCTCGACGCGGCAGATGCGGAGTCAGTTCTCCAGGGCATTCCTCCCGATGCTCCCGACGGCGACAAGGAAGAGCACATCGGCGCGCTTATTGCACGCGCCAACGAACTGCTTGGTGACGAAGGCTTCGACCACATCCGGCAACAGGCGCTGGACAGCATCAGGGACGATATCGAGGACGACCTGGCCGGGTTCGGCGTGACTTTCGACCGCTGGTTCTCGGAGCAGAGCCTGACCAAAGGCCACCGGATCGACGACGCACTTGCCGTGCTGGAAGAGCGGGGGATGCTCTATCAGAAGGATGGCGCCACCTGGTTCCGGGCGAGCGATTTCGGTGATGAGAAAGACCGTGTCGTCGTGCGGGAGAATGGCGCCAGAACCTACTTCGCGTCGGACATCGCCTACCACTTCGACAAACGGGAGCGCGGCTTCGATCGTCTCATCGATATCCTCGGTGCAGACCACCACGGCTACGTGACCCGCGTAAAAGCCGGGCTCGAGGCTATGGGCTACCGTGCCGAGGATCTCGAAGTGCAGCTGGTGCAGTTCGTCGCGCTATACAGGGGCGGCAAGAAAGTCCAGATGTCGACGCGCAGCGGCGAGTTCGACACCTTGCGGCAGTTGCGGACCGAAGTCGGCAACGACGCGGCGCGCTTCTTCTATGTGTCACGCTCGAACGACCAGCATCTCGACTTCGATCTGGATATTGCAAAGTCCCAGTCGAACGACAATCCCGTCTATTACATCCAGTATGCTCATGCCCGCATCGCGAGTGTCTTCCGCCAGCTCGAAGAGAAAGGACTGGCCCGGGAAGGCGCAGACCGTTGCGCCAACCTCGCGTTGCTCGAAGAGGCGCAGGAACATGCCCTGATGACGACCCTGAGTCGTTACCCGGAAGTCATCGACCTGGCCGCCGCCAATCTTGCGCCACAGCACCTGGTACATTACTTGCGCGACCTGGCAAATGATTTCCATACGTATTACAACGCGCACGTATTCATCGTCGGCGAGGACACGCTGCGGGACGCACGGCTCGCTCTGTGCGCGGCAACGCAACGGGTCATAGCGAACGGTCTGGCCATCCTGGGTGTTTCCGCGCCCGACTCGATGTAATGGCAAAGAAACGCAGCAGGCGGCGCAGGACGACCAACCGCAAACCGGAATATCCGGGCTGGGTCTGGATGCTGTTTGGCCTCGCGATCGGCCTTTCCGTTGCATTCGCGATCTACGTCAGGGACAGGCAGCCCGCATCGCCGCCGCCCGTGGCGAGGCAACCCGCAAGCCTCGAGAGCGCGATTGACGACAACGCTGAAGAACCGGCTGCGGCCCCAGTGCCGGAAGAGCCCGAGGAGAGCCGGTTTACATTTTACGACATGCTGCCGAAATTCGAGGTTGTCATTCCCGAGCAGGAACCCGACGTCGAGGCCGACACGGAGCCGCGGGCAGTCGTAAAACCCGGGCTCTACGTCCTCCAGGCCGGCTCGTTCACGCGATTCGAGGACGCGGACCGGCGTCGTGCAGAACTCGCCCTGCAGGGTATCGAATCGACCATCCAGCGAGTAACGATCGACGACAAGACCTATCACCGCGTGCGCATCGGGCCGACGGACGACCTCGAAGACCTCAACATATTGCGCACCCGCCTGCGCGCCGCAGAGATCGATGTCATACGCATCCGGCTCGGTGAATAGTCTGCGACACAGCCTGATTGCGTTCTTGCTGGCATCGCTCGCGGCCTGCTCGACGACGACGCCCGTATCACCTCCCCCGGAACCGGAGGCGACGACGGAACCCCCGACCGTCACCGAACCTGTCGAGGTCGTCGAGCCTGTCCGCCGCAGCACCCGGATCAGCATTGCCGCGGTCGGCGACATGATGCTTGGTACCGATTACCCCGAGAACCACCTGCCCGACGACGACGGCGTAAGCTTCCTCGCCGGCGTAGCGCCCTGGCTCCGGACGGCCGATATCGCGTTCGGCAACCTCGAAGGTGTGCTCGTCGACGGTGGCGAACCGGGCAAGAAATGCAGCAATCCACAGGCTTGCTACCTTTTCCGGTCGCCGAGCCGCTATGCCTACCACTACCGTGCCGCCGGTTTTGACGTGCTCAGCCTCGCCAACAACCATGCGCGTGACTTCGGCGAAGATGGCCGCACGGCCACCATGGAGACACTAGCCGCTGCGGGCATATTTCACTCCGGCAGGGAAGGTGACTTCGCAAGCTTCGAAGCAAAGGGTCTGCGCATTGCCGTGCTCGCCTATGCCGTGACCAAGAATTCGAACATGCTGCTCGACTACGCGCGCTCGGAGCAGACCGTGCGTGAGTTCGCCGCGACGCATGACGTCGTGATCGTGTCGTTTCATGGCGGCGCCGAAGGGCGTGACGTCACGCGCCTGCCCTTCGCGGAAGAAGAGTATTACGATGAACCCCGCGGCGATGTCGTGCGTTTCGCGCGCATGGTCGTCGACGCCGGCGCCGACCTCGTCATTGGTCACGGCCCGCACGTCGTTCGCGCCATGGAGCGCTATAACGACCGCCTGATCGCCTACAGCCTCGGCAACTTTGCAACGTACTACGGAATCAGCGTTGCCGGAATCAAGGGCGTGGCGCCTATCCTGACCGTCACTCTCGATGAAGAGGGCCGTTTCATTGAAGGCGAAATCATCTCGACCCGCCAGCTCCGCCCGGCAGGTCCGTCGCTCGACCCGGAGGACCGGGCGCTCAACCTGGTACGCGGACTGAGCATCGAGGACTTCGGCAACCCGGGGCTCACCTTTCACCCCGACGGCCGCGTCACGCCCACCGACCGACCCCCCGTAACGCGTCGCACGTTCCCCGAAGACCCACCCTAGGAGCGGTTCTCGAACCGCGATCGCACCTCAACGCGCACGAACGGCAGGCGACCGGCGCATTTCTCTCCCTCATGGCTCCGCTCGCTGCGCTCGCCTGCGCTTTACTTCGGCTGAAAAACGCCCCGGCTCGCCGCCCAGGCCTCTCGCTGGCCACACGACGCGGGCCGTCAGCGACGCGGGCCGTCAGCGACGTCTTTCGAGGAAGCAAAGCGGACCGAAGGGAGCCATGACGAGAAAGATCGTCGCCGCGGTCCGCGCTTCGGTCGAGAGTGACCAGGCTGCGGATCGCGGTTCGAGAACCGCTCCTGAGTCCGTCCGCCGATCAAACGGCAGTTGACGTCAATCGTCGGCGCCGACCGACTTGAAGTCGACGCCCAGTGAGCGCAGCTTGCGGTACAGGTGCGTTCGCTCCATGCCGACGCGTTTCGCAAGCTGCCCTACCTTGCCGTCGCACAGCACGAGCTGTTGCTGCAAATAGGCGCGTTCGAACTGCTCTCGTGCTTCACGCAAGGGAAGAGCCAGGAGATCCTGTTTGACCAGCGGCTCGTCTTCGGACGCGGTGCTCGATATCTCCGCTTCTACCTCTTCGAGCGAGATATCCTCGTCCGATTCCGACATCAGCAGGCGGCGGACCAGGTTCTTCAGTTCGCGCACGTTGTCCGGCCACGGGTAATTCCTCAACCGGTTCTGCGCCGCGACACTGAAACGACGAAATCCCAGTCCTTCCGAGTCGACGAGCTTATCCACGTAATAGTTGAGCAGCTCCGGAACGTCTTCCGAATACTCGCGGAGCGGGGGCACGCGCAAAGTGAGAACACCCAGGTTCGCGACCAGGTCACGACGCAGGTCTCCCGAGCGCAGCTTGTCCTCGTAGTCTGCCCGCACAGACGCCACGATTCTTGCATCGAGGGATACCGGAGTCCTGCCACCCTTGCGGGTGAAGCTGCCGTCCTCGAGGACGCTGAACAATGTTCTTTGCGCATTCAAATCGAGGTCTGTCAGTTCGTCGATAATCAGGGTGCCCTGGCTCGCTTTTTCGAATGCGCCCATGTGAACCTCGCCGTCCTCCTCGCTGCCGAGCAGATTCTCCTCGGTCAGCGAGGCGGCGGTGACGCTGATCAGTGGGCCATCTGCTCGACCGCTCAGGGCATGCAGGTAACGGGCAAATGCGGTCCGGCCGGTGCCGGGTTCGCCACTAACGAGCACCGGCCCGTCGTGCCGGGCATATTGTTTGACCTTGTCGCGCAACGCCTGCATCAGGGCACTGCGGCCAACGGGCGCGAGCAGCGGAGGCAGTGTGCCCCGGCCCGGCGTAGCCTGCCTGCCGGCAGACTCCAGCGCACCCTGCACCGTTCTCAGGAGTTTCGCGAGTGAGAGCGGTTTCTCCACGAAATCGTGGGCACCTAGCCGGGTCGCCTCTACCGCCGTGTCGACGGTCCCGTGGCCCGACATGATTACGACCGGACACTTGAGGTCGCCCTCGTCGGACCACTCGCGCAACAAGGTTATGCCGTCGGTGTCCGGCATCCAGATATCGAGGAGTATGAGGTCGAAGTTGTCGTCACGACGTGCCGATCTCGCCTCGACGGCATCGGCTGCCACCGTCACACCGTAACCCTCCTCCGACAATATTTCCTGGATCAATGCACGAATATCAGCTTCGTCATCGACCACGAGCACCTGCGGACTGCTCATGCTCTCTCCCTCCTCTGTTCATTACGGCTTGTTCCTTTTGCAATCATCGCTTCCCTGGCTGCCTCGTTTATCGGCAGCCTGATGCTGATAACTGCACCCCCCTTTTTCCTGTTCTCGGCAAGGATCGTTCCCACGTGTTCCTCGACCAGCTTCTTTACAACCGCCAGACCGAGACCGGTCCCTTTGGGCTTGGTCGTCACGTAGGGGTCGAATATCTGGCCGATGTTGGCGGCATCGAAGCCCGGCCCGTTGTCCTCGACTTTGATCTGTGCAAATTCGATACCCCCGAACTCGGCGGCACTCGCATGCACGTCGATCTGCGCGTCCGGCGTTTGCTCCAGTGCTTCCAGGGCATTTCGCAGCAGGTTGTGCAGGATCTGCCGAATCCGGCCTTCGTCGGCTTCGAGCATAGGCATCGTCGGATCCGACGTAACCACGATCCTCACGTCGCTCTCCTGCGAACGGTAAAGGTCGACCACCTCGTGGACGAGCTTGTCGAGATCGAAACGGTTGATGTCCATGTCGGGCGCACGTGCATAAGCGCTGAAGGCATTGACCATCTCCTTCATCGCCTCGACCTGCTGGACGATCGTGTGTGTCGCCCGATCGAGTATCTGCGCCTCTTCGCCCGACATCGTGTCCAGGTACTTTCGCCGCAGTCTCTCGGCTGACAGCTGAATGGGCGTCAACGGGTTCTTGATCTCGTGCGCCAGCCGCCGCGCCACCTCGCCCCAGGCAGCATCACGCTGCGTCTGCAGCAGGCCGGTGATGTCATCAAACACGACCACGTAGCCGCCGGCCGTGTCACCCTCGCCCGGTAAGGCAGTGCACGCACAAGTCAGGACGCGCCGGCCCACCTCGCCGCGCAAGATGATCTGTTCACGCCACTCGGTCTCGCCGGCATCCAGGTGGACGCGCGCCACGTCAACGAACTGCTCCAGCAAAGGCGCCTGACGCGCGACATCGGGCAGGTACTCCCCGGCCCGGCTCTCGAGATCGACGTTGAGAATCGCGCCCGAAGCCTGGTTCGCCGTGCGTATGCGGAAGTCGGGGTCGAATGCGACGACGCCTGTCGACAGTCGCGCGAGTATGACTTCGAGGTTCGCACGCTCGGCCTCGACGAGCGCCTGGCTGAGACGCGTCTCGCGCCGGGCCGCCGCCAGGCGCTGGGTCATGTCGTTGAAAGAATTGATTAGAAACCCTATTTCGTCACGCGAAGGTGACGGCAGGCGCGTGTCGAAGTTGCCTGCGGCGACCGCTCGAGTCCCGGCGACGAGATCCTGGATCGGCGCGACAAGTCGCCGGGACAGAATCAAGGCGCCGTAGATGGCCGCGAGCAAAGAGAGCATCAGGACGACGGTCAGGGTCAGCGTAAATGTGACCTTCAGGCCTTCGCGCAGGATTTCCAGGCGCCGGTAGCCGTTTTGCGAAGCTTCCACGCTCGATGCCATTCGGCCAACGCGTTCGTTGACCGGGAAATGTGCCTGCAGGACACCTACGGGCTTGCTGCGGCCGCGCACCGTGAAAAGCACGGCCGTGCGAATTTCATAGCGGCCGCCTTCGGCATCCTCGACACTGACGTGATTCGGCCGCTCCAGTGTCAGCATCTCCATCACATCAATGGGCGGCCGCGGCAGGGACGCCGACGAGCTGTCCGAACTGGTCGCAAGAATCTGCGCGTTATTGCCAAACAGCGTCATCTCACTTGCGCCCGATTCACGGCGCAGTCTGCTGAGCTCGAAGACGAACTCGCGTTCGCTCACTGTGCCCAGTCGTCGCGCTATCCGTCGGGTTGCAAGGAGATTCTCACGCTGCTGCACGTCCAGGACGGCGCGAACGATCTCGATGGCGTTGCCGAGACCTTCCTCGATCTCGACATCGAACCAGGAGTCGATGCCGCGGTTGATGTACTGGACCGCAAAATAGAAAACGACGAGTAGCGGCAACACGGCTAGTCCCACGAACATCGCGACTATCCGTGCTTTCAGCCGTGCACCCGGCACGTTTTCCCGGTAGTCCCGCAACAATCGAATCAGGTTGCCGATCAGGAGCACGAACAGCAGGACCGCACCGGCAACGTTGACGACGATCAATACGTTGTGAAGGCGATCGAAATCGGCAGAATTCTGCGCGGTGACGCTGAGCAGGAACATCGCGACCAGCGACAACAGCACGCCGGCCGCCGCGAGCAAACCGATGAAGGCGCGCTTTATCGTTCGAGCTTCCATTCGTACCACTCGCTCTTGAGCTGCCACTCATCGCGCCAGAAGAAGAGTAATCGCAACGGGGCAGAGTATTGTTCCGTTGCCAGCAAGGCACGCAGCCTTACACGGTAGTCCCGGCCGGGGACGAGCAGCGATTCGTCGACCACCGGTAATCGCTGGATGCGGCCGAGGTTGTTGAGCGCCGAGTACAGCGTTGCAAACGAGTCCTCGTCACCGCTGTTGAGATTGCGAACGATGTAGCGCTCGCTGATCGGCCGGTATTCGAGTTCGAAGCGGAAAGCAAGTTCTGCGTCGACCGCATCGAGATAGAAGCGCCGTGACCTGATGACCTGCATCTGCAGCTCGATCGTCAGCGGCACGCCGCTGTTCAGCGCGTTCAGCGCTTCGCTGGACAACACCAATTGCAGACGGGCGTCGAGCATGTGAACCCCGGCTACGAGTTCGGTCGACGCCGAGCGGACCTCGAAATAGCCGGCGCGCTCGACTGGCTCCTGCGCCAGGGCGGTCGTTCCGAGCAACACGATGGCGGCGGCGATCACCCCGCCACGCACCAACCCGCCCAGACCCTGGTCCGCAATTTTCGACATCTGTGCTCAGCCAGCCTTTTCGAGGCAGGCAAAATAAAAACCGTCCATGTCCGCTGTGCCCGGCAGAACCTGGAATCCACACGCCTTGCGCTGCATTACATCGCGGATGTTGTTATTTTGCAACGAATCGTCCTCGCGCGCGTCCGGCGTTGCCTCGACAAACGCACTCACGACCTCGTCGTTCTCGGCAGAGAGCACCGAACAGGTGACATACAGCAGCCGTCCGCCGGGCGCCAGCAGTGGCCACAGATTCTCGAGCAGGCTGCGCTGCAACCCGGCCAACGAAACGATGTCCGTGGGCCGGCGGAGCAGCTTGATGTCCGGGTGCCGTCGGATCACTCCGGTCGCCGAGCAGGGCGCATCGAGCAGTATGGCGTCGAACGGCATCCCGTCCCACCATGTCTGCGGTGTCGATGCGTCGGCGCATAAGAGCGCCGCGGATCGCTGCAGCCGGCCGAGGTTGTCCGCGACCGCTCGCAGGCGCTTCGCGTCCCTGTCGAGGCAGGTCAGATCCATCCGCGATCCCCCGAGTTCCAGCAGGTGCCCGCTTTTTCCGCCCGGCGCCGCACAGGCATCGAGCACGCGCTCGCCCCCGCTCTTCAGCAACCACGGTGCCGCCAGCTGCGCGGCGGCGTCCTGAACCGACACGAGTCCCTCCGCGAATCCCGGCAGCGCATCGACGGGCACCGGCTCCGCGAGCCTGACGGCTCCGGCGACCACTCCGGGAGGCGCCGTCTCGAGCCCCGCCTCGTGTAATTGCTGCACGTAATCGGCGGTATTGATCCTGGAGGTATCCACGCGCAACCACATGGGGGCACGCTCGTTGTTCGCCGCGAGAATCGCATCGCCCCGGGTCGGCCAGTCGCTGGAAATCGCGTCGATCAACCACTGCGGATGATCGTGGCTTGCTTCGGCCGTATCGGGCGGGACAGACGCAACATCCTCGCGGAGGAAGCGCCGCATCACGGCGTTCAGCAGGCCCGC
>Ga0224502_10000488_pt1 | contig 13223 bp, 13 predicted proteins | sample SF_Oct11_sed_USG_5_FD_169104 | JGI IMG/M metagenome (GOLD analysis project Ga0224502, IMG submission 169104) | Sediment microbial communities from San Francisco Bay, California, United States - SF_Oct11_sed_USGS_13 | ecosystem: Environmental > Aquatic > Marine > Sediment | place: USA... | reverse complement strand
TTATGGGCAGGGCGGGGATTCCAAAACCGGTGAAACCCGGAGCCGTTATACAGCCCGCAATGAGACGGTGGAGACCTTCCGAGACCGGCTGTGTGCCGCAGGGCTGACCACCATTCTAACCCATCCGGCGGGGTCGAATTACCGCGGACGCGATGCCAAACGCCTCAACCAGTGGTTCAACCAGCAGGGTTACGGGTTTGACAAGGTCGAATCGATGCATCTTGAAATCAGAGAGAACGGTTTTCGCGATACGGAGGCAAATGCCGTAAAAGCGGCCAAAATTATCGCCACTGCCTTGAGTCTCCTTACCGAACGAAATCTGTAGCCTTATTATCCTCTAACAGGTTTTAAAACTGCACAGAAGTACGTGTTATGGGGTGACAATTCGCGCGGAAGTATCTCCTTGACAAAGATCTTCGCAGCGATATAAACACTTCTCTGTAACGCATGCTGATAAAACTTTTATGCCATAACCCCTTAAACTCCATCAAAATCGTTTTGAGATTCAGCCATGTTTGAAAACTTAGATCCCACCCTGTTGGCCCGTATGCAGTTTACTTTCACCATCGCATATCACATTCTTTTCCCGGCTTTTACCATCGGGCTGGCCAGCTGGCTGGCGGTGATAGAGTGGCGCGGGCTCAGAACCGGCAATCCGATCTACGCCGATGTTTATCGCATGTGGGTCAAAATCTTTGCGGTTACCTTCGGCATGGGGGTGGTTACCGGTGTGGTCATGCCGTTTCAGTTTGGCACCAACTGGTCGAGATTTGCGGACGCCGGCGGCAATATCATAGGACCGTTGCTGGGCTATGAAGTTTTGACAGCCTTTTTCTTGGAAGCTTCCTTTCTGGGGATAATGCTGTTCGGCTGGAACCGCGTCAGCCCCAAAATGCACTTTGCTTCCACGGTCATCGTTGCGGTGGGGACATTGATTTCGGCCTTCTGGATTCTATCCGCCAACAGCTGGATGCAGACGCCGCAGGGATTCCGGGTGGGCCCGGATGGTCTGCTGTTTCCCACCAGCTGGTTGGAGATCATCTTTAACCCCTCGTTCCCCTTTCGATTCGTGCATATGGTCACTGCTGCCTATCTGACGACCGCCTTTACCGTGGCCGGCATCAGTGCGTATTATCTGTGGCGGCAGCGCCATGTGCAGCATGCCCGCGTAATGTTTGGCATGGCCATGATCATGGCCATTTTCGTGGCCCCCATGCAGATGCTGTTCGGTGATCTTCACGGGCTCAACACGCTTAAACATCAGCCCGCCAAGATAGCTGCCATGGAGGGCCTCTGGCAGACCCAGCGCGGCGCGCCTCTGGTTCTTTTTGGCTGGCCGGATCAGGAAGCCGAGACCAACAGATACGCCATCGAAATTCCCATGCTATCCAGTCTCATCCTCACCCACGATCTCGACGGTGAAGTCAAAGGGCTCAAGGAATGGCCGGCAGACGAGCGCCCGCCGGTGGCAGTGGTATTCTGGGCCTTTAGGGTGATGGCCGGAATTGGCACCTTAATGGCTGCAACCGGGTTGATTGCCATAATACTCTATTTCAGAAAGCGATTGTTTGACACCCGCTGGTTTCAGTTGTGGTGCATGGCGCTGACGCCGATCGGGTTTATTGCCGTGCTGGCCGGATGGTTTGTAACCGAAGTGGGACGCCAGCCCTGGATCGTCCAGGGACTGATGCGCACATCACATGCCACCTCCCCGGTAATGGGGACATCCATCGCTATTTCCCTGACCGCCTTTGTGATAATCTATATTTTCGTATTCGGTGCGGGTAGCTACTACATCTTAGAATTAATCGGCAAAGGCCCCGAGGGCGAGCCGGAGGCCTATGGTGATCATGGCGTCGAAAAACCGCCCATCATAACTGACATGACCCGCGAGAAGGGAGACCAGCATGTTTAGCTTTGAAAGTATCGTTGATCTGCCGCTGATATGGTTCGGGATCATCGCCACCGCAATTTTCCTGTATATTCTGCTGGACGGCTTTGACCTCGGGGTGGGTATTCTTTTTCCGTTCGCACCGACCGACCGCTGCCGCGACCGTATGATGAATTCCATCGCCCCGTTTTGGGACGGCAACGAAACCTGGCTGGTTTTGGGCGGCGGCGGCCTGCTTGCCGCGTTCCCACTGGCATTTGTCGTCCTGATGCCGGCGCTTTACATCCCGATAATCATCATGTTGCTGGGGCTTATCTTTCGCGGGGTGGCGTTTGAGTTTCGCTTTAAAGCCACCGGTAAATCCCGCCGCATCTGGGATTTGGCTTTTCATTTTGGCTCATTTTTTACCGCTTTCATGCAGGGCGTGATTATCGGCGCCATCGTGCAGGGGATCAAAGTCGAAGGCCGCAGCTATGCAGGCGGGGCTTTCGACTGGCTGAACGCTTACAGTATTATGACCGGCGTGGCAGTTGTGTTTGGCTACGCTTTGCTGGGCGGCACCTGGCTGGTGGTGAAAACCGATGGGGAAACCCAGACCTGGGCCCGCAAGAGCGCTTCCTATGCGATCGGTTTTGTGGCTGTATTTCTGGCGATTGTCAGCATCAGCATGCCGATCATGAATGCCGAAATTCGAACGCTGTGGTTCAGCATGCCCAACTTCTTTTTTCTTTTGCCGTTACCGGTCGCCAGTTTGATCATGCTGATCACTATTTGGCGCGATCTGCACACAGACCGGGAAGTTCGCCCGTTTTTACTGAGCTTCGGTGTATTTCTAACCGGCTATCTCGGCATTGCCATCAGCATGTGGCCGTATATCGTGCCCTTCGAGATTACCTTCCGCCAGGCGGCAGCCGCACCCGAGTCCCAGTCCCTGCTGCTGGTCGGAACGGTCGTTATGCTGCCGCTGATTCTGGCATACGTCGGTTACTGCTACTACATCTTCAGGGGCAAAGCATCCCATGAAAGCGCTTACTGACAGACAGCGCCAGTGGTTGTGGTTTGCGGCACTCTGGTGCGGCGGGCTCAGCGCCGTTTTTCTCCTGTCATATCTGGCCCGCTGGCTGATTAAAATCACCTAGTTTTTTAAGAACAAAAGATCGGCGGGCTTACTTTAAACGACTTAATGCTTCCGTTGCGATTGCGAAGGTTTTCAACAACCTCGGCCAGTTCGGCCATCTCGACCCTCCTGCAAACCTGATCAACTTTTACGCTGGAGTTGACAAATTTAAATTTACGCGATACATTTTTGATAAGTGAGATACAAGGAGGATTTAACAATGCCCATAAGTCTCAGGATCCCGCCCGAAAAAGAAAAAAGGATTCAAAAATTCGCCCAAAAAACGGGTACTACCAAAACGGCTGTTATCCTTTCTGCAGTAGATGAAAAACTGGGTTTATCCAAAAACCGCGAACAAACCATTCGAGAACTCGCCGGTTGGCTCTCCCATGAAGAAGCTAGCGAATTGCGCGAAGCAGTTGACGTGTTCAGCCGGATTCACGAAGGAGATTGGGAGTGAAGCTTGTTCTCGATACCAATATTTATTGCGATTATGCCGAGGGGCTGCCACACGCGGTTGATTTTCTGGCTACCCGCGGCGAGGATATTTTCCTTCCTTCCATTCTTATAGGTGAACTGACTTACGGCTTTATGAAAGGAAGCCGCCAACAATTCAATCAGAGAAAGCTTCAAGAAATTATCAAGAAACTTAAAATTGAAATTATAGACATCAATCAGAATGTCTCCAGAAAATATGCAATTATCTATTCATCTCTGGTCAAAAAAGGAGCCAAAATCCCGATCAATGATGTTTGGATCGCAGCTTGCTGTATGGAAACCGGAGGAACCCTTTTAACCCGAGGTCAGCATTTCCAGCATGTTGACCAGATAGAAACCGTGCTTCTAAGACCTTAACGCTTCCAATTAGAAAATTGGGTAAAACGTATCGGGATTTAAAAATTCACCCCGCATAAAAAATACCCGGATTTTTCTGATCGATCTATTGTAATTCTTTTTCCTTTTGTCGCTTCCCTAAAATCCCTGAAACTCAGGATGAAACTTATTTCATTATGATAATAAATAGATAGCTATCTTGAAAACCGGCTGATCGTTCCTACCTTAAAGCATATCAGAAAAGATTGCCTCTTATAGAAAAATCAGGCACGCACTTTGCTCTACTATGAAAATAAAAGTGATAGTGAGGTAAAAAATGACCGCAGAACGCGGCATTGTTGAAAAAGTGGAACCGGGATGGGCCTGGGTAAAAACCAAACGTTCCAGCGCCTGTTCCAGCTGCGGCAGCCGCCATCATTGCCTGACACAGGGCAGTGATCAGATGGTGGTTAAAGCCCAAAATAGCGCTCAAGCTAAAAAGGGTGATGAGGTGGAACTGTATTTGAGCACCAAAACCAAACTCAAAAGCACGGCGATTGTATATCTGATTCCGGTATTGGGGATTTTTGTGGGCGCATTTTCAGCCGATCCCCTGTCAAAAGCGCTTGGCTTGAATCCATCACTGGGAATGGCGGTGTTTACCTTAACGGGGCTGGTTGCATCCATTTTCTTGATGCGTTATCTGGCCAACCGAATGGCGGCCAAACAGGCCCTGATCCCTCTGGTCAAACGCGTAATAATGAACGCGCGAACCACACCGATCGAAAGGGTTTAATACATAATCAATCGACGTCAATTTTTATATCTGGCCGGTGCAGGGGCCGTAAATTTATTGAACATGAACGGATCGCCGCTCGCAAACGTCGGGATGGCATCTTCAAAGGATAAAGATTTTATCCCCGATCTGGAACTTTCACTGGCAGCCGCACCTGTGCTTGAAGCTCCTCGACCTTGATCATTTGCGGTTGTGAGCCCCAGGACGCATTGGCGAAAGTTAGATCTTCCACCACCAGCGACGGCGACAAACCAATCGCAAGATCTATTTTGCCGCCCAGATTCAATTCGCGCCCGGTGGCATCTTTGACCATCCGGGCAATGCGGGGCTTGAGTTTGTTATAGTCGTAGGTATCCAGGAATACATAAACCGCTGCCATCAAGGCGATGACCAAAAGCGCCCCAATTGCTGCTATCCATTTCCAACGCATGGATTACCTTTTTGAAAAAATTTTTTAAATTGGATAAAAATTCACGCCTGAGGTCGAACTCAATCAAAGGTTCCCGCCGCCGGCCCAATGGGCGGGACTATGGCGGACATGCAGGGTTCACGGGTTCAGGATTTCATAAAGACGAACGTCCAACATTGAACGTTGAACTTCCAACGTCGAACGAGGGACGGGAAAAAGCTGAATGTCGAACATTCAACAGTTGAATTAATAAACCGTATTGGAAGTTGAACGTTGAAAGTTCGATGCCTGTCCGCCTATGGAGGGTTGGACGTTAATATTTTTTAGCCTCTGAACCACTGACAAGCAGACCTACTTGAACAACTTTCCGCCAAAATGTTCCATGCGCTTATCAATCTCTTTTGCGAAATGCTCCAGGAACTTATCCATCTTATCGCCCTCATGCTGCATGACGTTTTCAGCGATGTTGGATGCTTTATCATATGCGTTTTCGAATTCATCATCGGCCAGGCCGCTTATTTCCTTGGCGTCTTCCTTGGTGATGTGGCCGGCGTGGGCAAATACGGAAGCAAACACGCCGCTCAAATGTTTCACCTTTTCTTTAGCCATTATGCATCGCTCCTTTCAGATATCTGTTATTCGTAAACAATTACTCGTCATTCACCGTAGCAAGCTGCTTTTTTTGGGCAAACAAGCTGACTTTTATCTGGACAGCTTACTCCCACAAAGCCGAAAATCCCGCGAAGGGAGCGCGGAATTATCACTGTCTTAAAGACTTTTTGGGTTCAGCGGGGCACATTATCTGCCGGGATTTTAACTCGAAAAAATATGCTGTAAAGCGCCGGCACATAGTTTAGCGTAAATAAGCTGCCGATGCCCAGACCGAAGAACATGATGCTTGCCATGCCGTAAAAAAGCGGATCATGGTTGACGATCAGCGGCAAGAATCCGAGCATGGTGGTTGAAACCGAAAGCAGGATCGGCCTGAATCGACTGACGGCCGAATTGATCACCGCGTCATAGGGTGTCTGCCCGTCGCGCCGGTTTTCTTCAATTTTATCGATCATGACGATACCGTTGTTCACAATCGATCCGGCCAGGGCCAAAAGCCCGAGGATGACCATAAAGCCAAAATCGGCCTGCATCACCAGCAGGCCGACCACGGCGCCGACAATGACCAGCGGCATGGTCAGAATAATGATGGCGGCCCGCCGGATGGAGTTAAACTGCCATACCAGCAAAAACACAATACCGCCAAAGCAGGGCAGCATCCATTTCGCCAGGTTCTTCTGGGCCTTGGCGGAATCCTCCAGCTCGCCCCCTAATTCCCAAAAGTGGTGTTTCGGAAAATCCATCGCTTCGAGTGTCGGCGTAAGCGCCGCGAAGATTTCGGAAGCCTTCAACACCTGGTTCTTGGCGCTGACGGTGATGGTGCGCTCCTGATTGTAGCGCATGATACGGTTCAACACACCGACGGTATAGGCATCGGCAACCTGGTTGAGCGGAACGCTGCCGCCGGATGATGTGCGGATGCCGATGGTGCCCAGGCTTTCAGGGGATTCCCTTTCAGACTTGACGCCGCGCCCGACGATGGGGATCTGAACATTGCCCTCATGGTAATTGGTGGTCGTGGTACCGTCGATAAAAAAGTCCAGGGCATTGGCCACATCCTCCGATGTCACCCCGGCGCGGCGGGCACGGGCCTGATCGACATCCACAATGGCCGTCATGACCCGGTTGTTCCAATCCTGTTTGATATCGATGCTGCCGGGGATCTTGCGCAGCGCGGCCATCAACTGCTCGGCCTGCGCCTGCAACACCTCTATGCCGGGACCGCTGAGCCGGATTTGAAACAGGCCGGTCTCACTGCCGCCCAGCCACATGGACTTCACCCGACCGCGCACATTGGGGAAATTATTCAGAATATATTGGCTCGTGCGTGTGACAAGTTCGGGCACCTCTTTGCTTGTCTCGGTGTTGACGATTAAAAATCCAACAAACGGATCCGGGTCCACCGGCGCCAGGGAAAGGAAAAAACGCGGTCCGCCGTTTCCCACATAGGCAATGGTTCCGGTTATTTCCGGGTTTTGCGCTTTATCCTGCAGCCAGGCGCTGAGTTTTCGCACGGTCCGGTCGGTCTCCTCGATGCGCGTTCCGGCCGGCAGGTCGAGATAAACCAAATACTGGTTGCGGTCCCCGCTCGGGAAAAAGGCCTGGGGCACAAACGACAGCGCATACAGGGCCAGAACAAATATGCCGGCCGTTACAGCCAGCACCAGGAACCGAAAGCGCAGAGATAATTTGAGGATCCCGCGATAGAACCGATAGAATCTTCCCTGGTACGGATCGTGCCCCTGTTGTTTATCAGCACCGGCGGCCGGTTTTGACTTCAAAAACCAGTAGCACATGCTGGTGGAAGAAAACATGGAGAAGAACCACGATCCCATCAGCAGGATGATCATCACCGAACCCAGCGAGGAGGTGTAATCACCCGTCGTACCGATCTGGAGCAGAATCGGTCCGAAGGCAAAAACCGTCGTCAGCGTACTGGTGAGCAAAGGAACCGCGAGGGAACCGCCGGTTTTTAAAACGGCCTCCCTGCGTTCCATTCCCGTTTCCAGGTTGACTTTAATGTCATCGGATACCACAATGGCGTTATCCACGAACATACCCAGGGCAATAATCATGGTGGCCAGCGACATCCGTTCCATATCAATCCCCAGCGCGTACATCGTCAGAAGACCGAAAAGCATAACCAGGGGGATAAATGAGCCCACAATCAAACCGGTTCTAAAACCCAGCAGCAGCATGACCACCACCAGGACGATAACCACAGCTTCGATCACATTGACCACCATGCCGCTGACGGCTTTTTGAATGAGCTCGGGCTGGTAGGTGGCAAATTCGAGTCTGTAGCCCCAGGGAAGGGCGTCCTCCATCTCCTTGACTTTTTTCTGCAGGCGCTCGCCGAACTCAACCGCATCGACCCCTCTGAGGATAAAGACACTTAAAACAATGGCCGGATGGCCATTGTAGTAGGCCGGGTTGTGGATCGGCTCCACGTAAGCTCTTCTGATGGTTGCAATGTCACGCAGCGGAATCGAAGCCTGAGTGCCGGAAATCGGGATAAGAACCTCTGCGATCTCCTCGATGGAGGTGAACCGGCCCTGGGTCTCCACAATGATTTCCACATCGTTGAGGTTTATCCTGCCGGCGGGCAGGACAATGTTCTGCTCCCGCAGACTTTTGCCGATATCGGCGGTATCGATTCCCAGCTGCGCAATCCGGGCGCTGGACACATCGAGAAAAATGCGCTCATCCTGCACCCCGGTCAGATCGACCTTCTGGATGCCCTTCAGCATGTTGAGGCGTTCTCTGATTTGGCGGGCGTTTTCATGCATTTCCGCCATGCTGAACCCATCGCTCCAGAGCGCGATGGTGGCCACCGACGTATCACCGAACGTATCGTCGACCATCGGTCCGATGGTGTCTTCCGGCAGATCGGGTTTGACATCGTTCATCCGGTTGCGCAGCAGTTTCCACGTCGCCGGGAGCTGTTCGGAGGGCACTTCGTCTTTGATAATCACATGGATCAGGCACCCGCCGACTTTGGAGGTGGAATCCTTAATCTTATCGATCTCGCCCATGCTCCGGATTTTCTCTTCGATCGGCCGGGTAATCAGGCGTTCGACCTGCTCCACCGGCATGCCGGGATATTTTGCCACCACCAGCGCTTCGCGAATCGTGATTAAAGGGTCTTCCAGTTTCGGAAGGTCGGTAAACGCATAGACACCGCCGACAATGATCAATAATAGGGTCATGATGACGGTTCGCGAATTATTCAGTGCAAATCCGGTGATCCCTTTCATTTTCCGTTCCCTTCCAACAGTTTGACTTCCAATCCATCGGCTAAAAAACTTACCCCGGCCACGGCAATAATGTCCCCGGCCGCCAGACCCTCGTACACGATGGCTTCTTTATTTTGTGTGCCGCGGGAGCGGACCGGCGTTTTTTTGACCGTCGATGTCTGGGTGTCATACACAAAAGCATACCCCCGATCCGGCTCCGGGGAAGGCAAAACCGCCTGCATCGGAACAAGGTAACCGGGCTTGCGGTTTTCATATTTTATTGTAAGAGTGGCTTCAGCGGTCATGCCGGGTTTGACTTTTTCATTGGGATCGATCAGTGCCACTTTGACCGGAAAGGCGTTGGCCTTAACGGCGGCGCCACCGATGTAGGAAATACGTCCTTTGGCGGACTCCCCCGGCAGGGTCGGGAAGGTGATGGTCGCCGGGTCATCGATGTGTATGCGGTCGACGGTGGTCTCCGGTATGGCCAGCTCCACCTCCATTTCTCCCGTGGCATTGATTTCGAGAATTTTTTGTCCGGCCAGCACCTCCTCGTTGGGCTGCACTGACCGCCAGGCGATGACGCCGTCGTAAGGCGAGGGCAATTTTGTTTTACGCAAATTGCGTTTGGCCAGATCCAGTTTTGCAATCTGAAAGTTGACCGCACTCCTGGCGGCCTTGTACTGATATTCTGTGACCTCCACATACCTTTCGGCGCCCGCACCCTGTTCGAAAATCCGCTTCTGGCGCTCGTATTCTGCATTTGTTTTGGTAACATTGTCCCTGGACTTGACAAGCTCGGCCTCGGTCGCATCGACCTCCAGCGCATAGGCCTCAGGATCCAGAACTGCGAGCACCTGCCCTTTTTTCACGCGATCTCCAATGTCAACCTCCACAGACGCCACCTGCCCGCTGACCTGAAAACTGAGTCCGGAGGAATCGACCGCAGCGACTTGCCCGGAAAATTTTAATATCTTCTCGGTCTCCTGCTCCTTGACAGTCATCGTTTTGATGGCCCGGACCACTTCGACAATCTCAGTTTTTTCTTTGCATGCCGTTAATGCAACCGATATGCAAAGCAGGCTAATCATCTGCTTAAAAGTCTGGTTTGTCATACTAAACCTCCGTCAGTCATTCTTCATTGTAACGAGGCAGCCAGTGAAGAATGGGCACGTAACGGGCGAACAAGCCGGATTTTTCGTTCTCTGGTTGCATCATTGTTGCCATGTTTTATTGCACTTCTCTGAACTTTTTGCAATCATAGGTATAAAGGGACGTTGTTGACAAATTATACAAACTTATACACGCCCACTCCGCCTTAATATTTGCGCCACACCGGATGTCGATATGCCCAAACGTCTTGCTGTTTCAGCTAACGACACGCCATATTCGTTGATCAGTTTTAAGGCGATCGCCCTCCTGAGCCTCGGCAAAGGCGGACGGCGACTGCCCGATTGAAGTAGGGTAACAGCTACTTTTTCCTTTTTGCATTGTATCTCTATTTCTGCGGTGATGAATTTTCGCAACTCCATGGGGGGCAGCTGATATTTTACCTTTTCTTCGGCATGCTTAATTAGCTCTGATACAAACTCTCCACTGCCAAGTATCCGTGCATCACTTTCTTCTTTAAGGCCGCTGTTTCTCATGGCTTTTACAATTGACCAGCCCCCCATGGATCGGATTAAACCACCGCCTGTCAAATCGGGTCTTTTCCCAAGAGTGATGCCCTTTTCGACAAATTCCTTATAGGATTTTTTTGCATCTCTTTCTTTGCGGCCAAACCATTTTAAAACATAATGCCTGTCCTGCCACTCGTTTTGGCAACGATTCATGATAACGCTATGACCACTCCATTTGTACCGATCAAGTTTTGCCAGGGTCTCCACCAGGCCTGCTCTTAATGGATTCAAATGTAAATATCGCACAAGTTCCTTGAAGTAGAGATCTTCCTCACAAACAATGGATTTATAGCGGTTTTGAAATAAGTGCCCATAGCGCCTGTGTCTTCGGTTATACGATATGGCATAGCCGGAAAGAAACCGGCGCATGAATGTCGACAGGCCGGCGGTGCTGCTGCGAAGCAAAATGTGAGCGTGATTCGTCATCAGCGCCCAGGCATAGATAGAGGTCTCCGTATCCAAGGCGATTGAGCCCATACGGGTGACAAAATTTTCACGATCCTTATCGTTCTCAACGATCACGCGCTTTTCAATACCCCGGACAATCACATGATGCAACGTCCCCGGAGCATCCAGCCTCGGGCCTCGTGGCATATCAGCTCCCTTACTTTATCCCTGCTGTTTATCTCTGTTTTCTTTTTCTACCTGTCCATCCCGACCCTGCCCTTTTTTCTCATTTCACATCCATAGGCCGATTTGTATATTTTGTCAACAACGTCCCTTCTTTGCCTTCATCGCTTCTTGGAACAGATGAAAAGCCCCGATGATGCCATAGCTTTTCAGGATCGTCATAAATTTTGATGACCAGGAATAAATGAAATCGATGGGTCCCTTCAAATTTTTTCCCCAGGCATAATCATATTCCCAAACTTTGCGCTTCCTGGCACCTAATTTTTCTAAAATCTTTTTGACTTTTCCTCTATTGCTATCGAGTGAGTATACATTGATAGCACTTGGGTCCCCGTTCCAACACTTGGCGCTTTCGATATCCCCTGAATCGATAAAGGGTTCCAGTTTATGGGCTAATTCCATTATCTTTTTTTTACGGTCAAAAATTAGCCACTTCCCGCCGTGATCGAACCACAGCTCCCGATTTAGCGGCCTTTCATTATCAGGTAAAAACCAGGTCCAGATTATATCCTTAACAATGCGCATAAAAGTAACTTAATAATGAGATATTAATAGTCAAAATCTGCTATCGCGACCAAGAGTGAAAATAGCACTTCCTGTGAGGGAAATTGCCTTCGGAAAATGTTGTTCGCTGTTTTATTAAGGTCAATAATATGCTATATCGACGCATTTTGACTGTGGATCTATTTTCACCGCCGCCTGCTTGGCGAAGCCCTAAATACTTTGCCTAATTTAATTCTCGATTTTTTGAGGTGCAACCCGTGCAGCTTCTCAATATCTCGGCCATAGCCGTGGCCCTGGCCATGGATGCCTTCGCGGTGGCGATTGCCGCCGGCGTTAGCCTGAAAAAGATCAGTTTCCGTCAAAATTTCCGGCTCGCCTGGCATTTTGGCCTCTTCCAGGCCATGATGCCGGTGCTCGGCTGGAGTGCCGGCCTCTCCATCCGGGGTTGGATCGCAGATTATGATCACTGGGTGGCCTTCGGCCTGCTGGCCTTTGTGGCCCAGGGGATGTTGCGGGGAGCGTTTAAAAAGGAAACAGACGAGAATGAACGCAAAGACCCCACCCGGGGTCTGACTATGGTGATGCTGTCAGTCGCCACCAGTATCGATGCCCTTGCCGTCGGCCTGAGCCTTTCGATGATCTCGGTTTCGATCTGGACGCCGGCCCTAATCATCGGTCTGGTGGCGGGTGCTTTTACGACAGCCGGAATGCACCTGGGAAAAAAGATTGGCAGCCTCACGCGCATGAGTCACTACGCCGAGGCTCTCGGAGGGGTGGTTCTGCTCCTGATCGGTTTCAATATTCTGCGCGAGCACGGGGCCCTGGGGTTTCTATTTTAATACCCCGAGGGAAAATACAACTCCTCCCCCCTGATGGGTGTAGGTCCGGGTGGGGGTGAAAAAAGATGCGTCGGCGTTTCCATTATCCAGTGAAATCCTTATTTAGCGGCCTGCATCTCACGACAGGCTTTGGCAATATCTGGCGCGCTGAAACCCAGGGTTTCCGACAGGTAGGGTACATCGCCCACTTCCCCGAAGCGATCCTGAGCACCCAGTCTTCTGACTTTTACGGGATGGTGTTCGGCCAGAACCTCGCAGACCGCTCCGCCCAACCCGCCGATCACATTCTGGTTTTCAGCGGTCACCACCGCATTGGTTTTCTTGACGGATTCTAAAAGCGTTTCGACATCAAACGGTTTAACCGACGGGTAATGGATATGCTCGGCATGGATGTTTTCCTGTTTCAGCATAGCAACGGCTTCACGCGCAAATATGGTTGTCAAACCGGTGGTCACCACCGTTATATCTGATCCCTGATCCAACACGCGGGCCTGATAGGGATCAAATTCATAGCTTTCGTCAAATATCGCCGGCTTGACTTCCCGAATCAGCTGCATGTATTCCGGTTTCTTGCTGGCGGCCATATATCTGACCATGGAACGCAGTTCATAGACATCCGCCGGACAGTAAACGCGCATATTCGGCATGGCGCGCATGATCGCAAGGTCCTGAAAGCACATGTGCGTGGCACCGTTTT
>Ga0224502_10000487_pt1 | contig 13232 bp, 11 predicted proteins | sample SF_Oct11_sed_USG_5_FD_169104 | JGI IMG/M metagenome (GOLD analysis project Ga0224502, IMG submission 169104) | Sediment microbial communities from San Francisco Bay, California, United States - SF_Oct11_sed_USGS_13 | ecosystem: Environmental > Aquatic > Marine > Sediment | place: USA... | reverse complement strand
TACGGATCGTCGCCTTGGTGAGCCTTTACCTCACCAACAAGCTAATCCGACTTAGGCTCATCCAATAGCGCGAGGTCCGAAGATCCCCCGCTTTCCCCCTTAGGGCGTATGCGGTATTAGCTCGAGTTTCCTCGAGTTGTCCCCCACTACTGGGCAGATTCCTAAGCATTACTCACCCGTCCGCCACTCGTCGCCAAGAAGCAAGCTTCTTGCGTTACCGTTCGACTTGCATGTGTTAGGCATGCCGCCAGCGTTCAATCTGAGCCAGGATCAAACTCTTCACTTAAAAGCTTTGAGCTTTCATAGAAGAACGCAATCCCCACTCTAAATTACTTAAGAATTTAGGTTGGTTCTCACGTTTAGGTTTTGCCTTCGGCAAACGTCAACGCGAGCACCCACACAAATTATCTGACTAAATTGTTAAAGAGCGATCCCTGTTTCAGCGGCCGTCGAAGCGCTGTGCCTACCGATCTGCCTATATGCGATCGGAGGCCCAGATTCATTAGTTCGCTAAAACCGGGGCAGACCCACAATTATACAGGCAATCTGGACCAAAAGGACAGTCCTCGGTTGCCTGCACATCTTGTTTTGGAGTCTGGCCGAGGGACACCGTACCCTCAGCGAGCAGCGCATTATAGCGACGAATCCGGGCCCGTCAACACATATTTGAAATATTTTTCAGAGCCGATGCGCCGACCGGCTGTCAGCAGCCCCGAACTCGCAACGCAAAGCGGCAAGTGACTGTTTTTATTACCTCAAGCCACCGTCACCTTGGCAAACTTGCGCTTCCCGACCTGATACACATGGGTCGTGCCGGCAGCGATTTCCAGGTCGCGATCGTCAATGCGCTCGCCATCGATGCGCACCGCACCCTGCTTTATCATGCGAAATCCTTCCGAGGTACTGCTGACCAGCTCGGCCTCTTTGAGCAAATGGGCGATGCCGAGCGAGCCATCGCGGCTCTCAAGGCTCACCTCCCGGATGTCCTCCGGCATCGCGCCCTGCTGGAAGCGGGCGATGAACTCTGCCTTTGCCGCCTCGGAGGCGGACTGATCGTGAAAACGGGCAACGATCTCCCCCGCCAATTCGAACTTGACGTCACGCGGATTGCGGCCCTCGGCGATCCCCTTGCGGAGGTTCTCGACCTCGCCGATCGGCCGGAAGCTAAGGAGTTCGAAATAGCGCCACATCAGGTCATCGGAAATCGACATGACCTTGCCAAACATTTCGCCAGGCGGCTCAGTGATGCCGATGTAATTGCCGTAAGACTTCGACATCTTCTGGACGCCGTCGAGGCCCTCCAGGAGCGGTAACGTGATGACGATCTGCGGCTCCAGGTCGAAGCTTTGCTGAATATGCCGGCCGACGAGCAGGTTGAACTTCTGGTCGGTGCCGCCCATTTCCACATCGGTCTTCAGCGCCACCGAGTCGTAGGCCTGAGCCAGTGGATACAGGAATTCGTGTATTGAAATGGACTGCCCCGCCGCGAATCGCTTGGCGAAGTCGTCGCGCTCGAGCATGCGCGCAACCGTGTAACGCGCCGCCAGCTTGATAAGGCCCGGCGAGCCGAGTTCCGTCAACCAGCGGGAGTTGAAGTCAACGATCGTCTTGTCCGGATCCAGGATCTTGAAGACCTGCTCCTTGTAGGTCGTTGCGTTTTCCTGGATCTGCTCCGGCGACAGTGGCGGCCGGGTCGCGTTGCGCCCGCTCGGATCGCCGATCATGCCGGTAAAGTCACCGATCAGGAAGACAACGTTATGGCCGAATTCCTGGAATTGCCGCATCTTGTTGATAATCACCGTATGCCCGACGTGCAGGTCTGGTGCGGTCGGGTCGAAACCCACCTTGATATTGAGCGGGCGACCGAGTTTGAGCTTCTCCTCGAGTCCACCCCCGGGGAGAATTTCGTCGGTGCCGCGCGACAACTCGGCGATTTGCTCGTCAATGCTGGTCATTTTGATAGCTGGCCGGAAAAAGACGCGACTTTATCACTCCACAGCCGGATTTTGATCAATTTCTTGCGCCGACCCTCGCCGCCCTGATAGATCCTGCAAACCATTGGTTAAGACTATGACTTATAACAGTTTTCTTTGACGTTGCCGAAATCAGGCGGTAGAGTAGCGGCGTAGAGCGACTGGGGAGAGGCAGGCGTGCGACGTCCGTCGAGTCCGATACTTCACGATTACAAACCGTCGGCCCACAAAGAGGCAAGAAACAAGCACGTATTTCCCTGGTTCATTGCCGGCCTGGGATTGCCGCTCGTTGCCGTGAGCTTATATCTTGCCCTTGGCCCTGCGGACGAAGGCGAACAGCCGGCCGCGGCGTTCGTAACCGGCAATTCCTCCCCACTCGAAGTCGCCTCGATTTCCGTTGCCGAGCCGGCGTTGGAACTGGCCGCAGCCGCTCAACCTGAAGAGAGCGCGATAATCGAGGCCGTGGCAGTGAACGGTGCCGAGTCGCCGGCCATGGCTGCGGGCGACGACATTCCGATTCTGCATCCACCGCTTGCGCTGCCGCCGGAGTTCGAGAAACTGACGTTGACGATTAATCGCGGCGACACTCTCGACCGGCTGTTTCGAAGGAACAAACTCGATCTGGGCGACCTCGCGACGATGGTCCAACTGCCTGATGCCGCGCCGCATCTCAAGAAGCTCATTCCGGGTGATGAACTTGTCATCGAGCACGACGACGGCAAGCTCATGAGCCTGTACCGCGAAGTCGACCTTACGAGTGCCTTGAAGATCACCCGGCAAGACGACGGGTTTGGCACCGAGATGATCGAAAGGCCGCTCGAAGTCCGACGCAGAGCCGCTTACGGACGCATCGATTCCAATCTATTCGAAAGTGCCAGCGGGGCTGGCCTGCCGGACAAGACCGTCATGAACCTGGCAGGCATATTTGCCTGGGACGTGGACTTCGTCCTCGACATACGCTCCGGCGACGACTACTACGTTTTGTACGAACAGCTGTACCAGGATGGTGAATACATTGATGACGGAGAGATAATCGCTGCCGAATTCAACAACAACGGCAGGACGATCCAGGCGATTCGCTTCGTCCACAAAGACGGCCGGTCGGACTATTTCACTCCGGATGGCAATAGTGTGCGCAAGGCCTTTCTCCGCGCACCGGTCGATTTCCGGGTGAGCTCGTCATTCAATCCGAACAGGCTGCACCCGGTTTTGAAGACCGTGCGTCCGCACCGCGGCACCGACTACGCCGCACCGATGGGCACGCCGATCAAGGCTACTGGCGATGGCAAAGTCATCTTTCGAGGACAGAAGTCCGGTTACGGCAACGTCGTGATTTTGCAGCACGGCGGCAACATTACGACGCTGTATGCGCATATGTCGAAGTTTGTCTCCAACGTCCGCAATGGAACACGGGTCCGCCAGGGCCAGACTATCGGCTACGTTGGCAAATCGGGGCTGGTGACAGGCGTGCACCTGCATTACGAATACCGACTGAATGGCGTGCACCGGAACTCGCGCACGGTGAAACTACCGCAAGCCGAACCGATCCCGGAGGAGTACCGGGAAGATTTCCTTGCCAGCGTGGAACCGATCCTGGACGAGCTGCTGCAAACGAAGCGGACTAAAGTGGCCGCATTGTCTGCCGAGTAAGGACATGGCCGACCCGGCCGAGCCTGGCGCTCTCTTTATCGGCCTGATGTCCGGCACGAGCATGGATGGCATCGATGCGGCGCTTGTCTCCTTCGGCGACGCGAGGGTCGACATCATCGCTACCCGAAGCCACGAATACCCGGAGCGCCTGCGGACACTGCTGCTCGAATCCGTTCGCACACCCGCCGGATGCACCGTCGACAGGATCGGCCAGATGGACAACTGGACTGGCGGGTGCTTTCGCGACGCCGCGCTGGCGCTGATAGAACATGCAGGCGTCTCCGCAGAGGATGTGCGCGCCATCGGCAGCCACGGACAAACACTTCGGCATCAGCCGCGGGCGGCCCGGCCGTTCACGCTGCAGATCGGCGACCCGAATATTATTGCAGCCGGCACCGGAATTACGACCGTTGCCGATTTTCGCCGCCGCGACGTCGCGCTCGGTGGCGAGGGCGCACCGCTCGCGCCGGCTTTCCATCACTGGCTGTTCAGCAACCCGGGAAGCGTGCGGGCCGTGCTCAATATCGGCGGCATTGCCAATATCACGATCCTCGGCGAAACAGCCGCCGATGTCTCCGGATTCGATACGGGTCCCGGCAATACGCTGCTCGACGCCTGGGCTCGGGAGCAGCTGTCGATGCCGTTTGACGAAAACGGTAACTGGGCTAGAAGCGGCACCGTGTCCGAACCACTCCTTGCCGTCATGCTGGACGATCCGTACTTCACGCAACCGCCGCCAAAGAGCACCGGCTTCGAATACTTCAACCGGGCCTGGTTACAAGCTCGCCTCAGGGCAGAGGGTGTTCCGACCGTTGCCTTTGCGGACGTGCAGGCAACACTTTCGGAACTCACGGCCCGGACCATCGCTATCGCGCTTCTCGGTCACGCTCCCGACGTCGAGGCCGTGCTGGTGTGCGGCGGAGGCGTGCACAATGCGGACCTGTTGAACCGGCTCGAGGGATATCTCGCAGGAATCGCCGTGAACTCGACCGAGCAATACGGCCTGCACCCGGACTGGGTAGAAGCCGCCGCCTTTGCGTGGCTGGCCAAGCGCTGCCTCGACACAAAGCCCGGCAATATCCCCGCCGTCACCGGTGCCTCTGCGCCGGCCATCCTCGGCGGCATCTACCAGTGAGCCAGTTAACGTCTTTGTAACGTGCCGCTTGATATAATTAGCGATCCTTCAGCACCGGACCGGATTGTGGACGCACCCGTTCTTTTACCCGCCGACAAATACATCAATCGCGAGTTGAGCCTCCTCGAGTTCAATCACCGGGTGCTGGCACAGGCGAGAGATGATTCGGTACCGCTTCTCGAACGGTTGCGCTTCCTCTGCATTTCATGCACCAACCTTGACGAGTTCTTTGAGGTTCGAGTCGCCGGACTCAAGCAGCGCGTGGAAATCGGCGCCCGGCCGACAGGTCCCGACGAGATCCAGCCGCAGCAATTGCTCGACCAGATCCGGCAACGTGCCCTGATACTGGTTGGCGAACAGTACCAATTGCTGAACGATGTGCTACTGCCGCGCCTGGCCGAGGAGCAGATCCACTTCATCGAGAGGGCCAACTGGACTGACGAACAGACGGCGTGGCTGGCCGACTACTACAACCGTGAAATCGTGCCGGTGCTGACACCGTTGACGCTGGATCCATCACGCCCGTTTCCGCGAATCATGAACAAGAGCCTCAACTTCATCGTTCGGCTTCAGGGCAAGGACGCGTTCGGGCGCAACCGGCACCGGGCGCTCGTACAGGCGCCGCGATCCCTGCCGCGCCTTATAAGGCTGCCCGACCACCTAATCGATCCCGGTTCCGTCAGTTATGTTTTTCTATCGTCGATCATCCATGCGAACGTCGCCGACCTTTTCCCGGGTATGAATGTCGAGGGCTGCTACCAGTTTCGGGTCACACGCAACAGCAACCTGTACGTCGACGACGAAGAAGTCGAGGACCTGGTCCGTGCCTTGCAGGGACAACTTGAAGCAAGTCGCTACGGCGCGGCAGTCCGACTGGAAATCAGTGATCGCTGCCCGGACGACCTGTGCGAGTTCCTGCTCAACCATTTTCACCTCGAGCATTCGGACATATTTCGCGTCAACGGACCGGTAAACCTGAACCGACTGGTCCAGGTCTGCAATATCGACGATCGACCTGACCTGTTGTTCGACCCGTTTACGCCGGGCTTGCCGGATGAACTGAAGGCCGGACAGAACATATTCGCGGTGCTGAAGCAACAAAACGTGCTGCTGCACCATCCGTACCAGTCATTTACGCCAGTTGTGGACTTCATCAGAACGGCGGCCGAAGACCCGGACGTGCTGGCGATCAAGCAGACGCTTTACCGCACGGGCTCGAATTCTCCGATCGTGGAACAGCTGATCAACGCGGCGCGCAAAGGCAAAGAAGTTACCGTCGTCGTGGAACTAATGGCGCGTTTCGACGAAGCCGAAAACATTTCATCGGCGAACCGCTTGCAAGAAGCCGGTGCACACGTCGTTTACGGACTGGTGGGCTTCAAGACGCACGCCAAGATGTCGATGGTCGTACGGCGAGAAAAAAGTGGCATCCAACGCTACGTGCACCTGGGTACCGGCAATTATCACCCTGGCACAACGCGGCTTTACACGGACTACGGCTACCTGAGCAGCAATCAAAGCCTGGGTGAGGACGTACACAAGGTTTTCATGCAGCTGACGAGCCTCACGGCGGCCGACAACCTGGTCAAGATGATGACTGCCCCCTTTGAACTGTTCGACGCGCTGGTCGAGAAGGTCGACCGGGAAATCGAACACGCACGTGCGGGTAAGGAAGCACGCATAGTCGCCAAGCTCAATGCCCTGATCGAGCCGCAAATCATCGACAAGCTTTACGAGGCATCGGCCGCGGGCGTCAGAATCGACCTGATCGTGCGCGGCATGTGTTCTCTAAGGCCCGGTGTCGCCGGGCTGTCCGAAACCATTCATGTCCGCTCCATTATCGGCCGCTTCCTCGAACACTCGCGAGTCTATTACTTCCATAACGACGGCAAGGACGAGTTCTACTGTTCGAGCGCCGACTGGATGGAACGGAATTTCTTTCGGCGCAACGAAACCTGCTTTCCTATCAAGCAGAAACCGCTCAAGGAACGACTGTGGTCGGACCTGCAATTATTCCTGGCTGACAATACCCACGCCTGGATACTGACCGGCGATGGCACCTACGAAAGGCTGAGTGCCAGCGATGCCGAACCGGTATCGGCACAACATACGTTCCTGGAGACACTGGCGATTCCCTGAGCGTTCAGCGAATTGTCAATTTGTACCTGACCGCACGCAGGTAACCCGCCTCGCGGGTCAGATCGGCAACCGTTAGCGGATTCGAATCCAGCCAGCCCGGCGGAAATTCCAGCAACAACGTCCTGTCAACGGCTGTTGCATGCAGCGTGTCCAGCTCTGGAGCACCGCGACTCCTGTTCAGTAATACGGCCAGCCGCAGCACGATGGCGAGCTTCAGCGCGGATTCTCGCCATGCTTCGGGGAGTGGTTTGAGTCGCGCCCGTTTGATTGAGGATCGCTGCGAGGCAATCAGGAAGCTCAGCAGCAATTGCTCGGAACGCGGAAAGCCGGGCATGTCGGCGTATTGGGCGACGTAGGCTCCGTGGCGCTCGAAGCCGTCATGCGAAATATCGAGGCCGATCTCGTGCAGCTTTGCGGCCCAGACGACTACGCGCGTAGTGAGTTCGGATGCCAGCTGCCAGGACTCCGCGACCTCGGCATGGAGATGGCCGGCCGTCCTTGCAACGCGCTCTGCCTGCGCCTGATCTACATTGTAACGTGCAGCCAGGGCCGTAACGCTCCGCTCTCTCGCGTCCTCGTGCTGAAGCCGCCCGATCGTGTCGTAGAGCAAACCTTCGCGGAGCGCGCCGTCAGAGACTTTCAGGTGCTCGATTCGCAGAACCTCCATCAACTCGACGAGGATGGACAGCCCCCCGGGCCATACCTGCGCCCGAGACTCGGCGAGTCCTGGCAGCGACAGATCGTCGATGCGCTCGAACTCGAGCACTTTTTCGATCAGTTTTTCCACCGCGGCCGGCGTCAGATCGTTGGACTCGATAATGCCGAGTTCGCGCGCCACGGCTTCGGTAGCGATGATCGTCCCCGACGTACCGATCGCCTCAAACCCGGAAGCATCACGAAAAAAAGCCTTTATCGGCCGCAGCTTGAGCCTTGCAACCAGCCTTGCGTCGGCAAAATTACCGGCGCTTATCCTGCCCTCGGGAAAATGGCGCTCGGTCATCAGGACGCAGCCCATGTGCAGGCTCTCGAGCGCTTTCGGCTTATCGCCCTGTCCGAGGATGAGCTCGGTACTGCCGCCGCCGATATCCAGCACCAGCCGCAGGCTGTCTGTGGGCGGCATGCTATGAAACACGCCGGAATAGATCAGGCGCGCCTCCTCGAGGCCCGAAATGACCTCGATCGGATGGCCAAGGGCACTCTCCGCCTGGGCGCGAAAGTCTCCGCTGTCCGTCGCGCGACGCAACGCGCTCGTCCCCGCCGTTCTGACGCGAGACACATGAACGTCACGCAATCTTTCGCCGAATCGTGCAAGGCAGTCGAGGGCGCGCTGGCGCGCCGCATCAGTGAGTGTGCCTTTGTCCTTCAGGCCTTCGGAAAGCCGGACGGTCTCCTTGATGCGATCGATTATGGTCAGCTGGCCGTGGCGTAACTCGCCCAGGACCATGTGAAAACTGTTCGACCCGAGGTCGACAGCAGCCAGAACCTCCGGGGTTCGGGATGCCTCAGGGTCGGCTGGCACGGGTTCTTTGGTGGCGTCGCTGATGAAACTGGCTCGCGTGCCTTTATGTCAGCGGCAATTATACGGAAAAGGAAGAGCCGCAACCGCAGGTCGTTGTTGCATTCGGATTGCGGATGACGAACTGGGCACCCTGCAGGTCTTCCTTGTAGTCGATCTCTGCACCCATCAGGTACTGGACACTCATCGGGTCGACGATCAGGCGAACACCATGGTTTTCGACACTGGAATCACCATCTTCCATCTCATCGTCGAAAGTGAATCCGTACTGGAACCCGGAACAGCCGCCGCCCGAGATAAAGACGCGCAGCATCAGATCCGGATTGTCTTCCTCCTTGATGAGCTCGCCGACTTTACGGGCGGCCGCGTCCGTGAACACGATCGGGGCCGGGGTGGCACTGCTGCCAATGACTGGCATTTCTTCGTTCATAAGGGTCTTAATCAGCCTTCAATATCTTATGACGCGGAGACTATCTTGACGGGCGACTCTTTACCACTCTCCGATTCCCGCTTGGAATCCAGAAGTGGCACCTGCCCTTCCGGCTGGTGCACGAGCTTGCCGTTGATTTCCGCGCCGATCGCCATTTCGATCAGGTTGTAATATACATTACCAATGACCCGCGCGGTCGGTCCAAGTTCCACGCGCTGGCTCGCGCAAACGTCGCCGCGCACGATACCGTTCAGAACCACGTGGGGCACAGTCACGCCGCCTTCTATGGTGCCGTTTTCAGAAATACTGAGCGCTGACTGGCTGGCCGCATCGGCGATGACATTGCCTTTCACCGTCCCATCAATGTGACATCCACCCACGAAATGCAGGTCGCCATTGACCTGGGTGTTGGAGCCCACGAGCGTGTCCACGATGCCGCTGCGCCTGCGCTGCTTCTTTCCAAACATGATTCCTACTCCCTATTGGTTAACTCTGCACCGCGGGCCAAGCAAACGTCTGCTTGATGCTCGCGATGGATTTGGTTCGTGACACGACCTCGACGTTGATCTTTTCCGGCGCAAAGCCGACCGGAATGACGAGTTCACGATCGAAGTCCTGGAAATATCGGAAGGCGAATGGCCAGCTGCTGTCGCTGTCGGCCGGCAAAAGCTCTTGGAACTGGTAGGTGGTCGCGACGCCGTCCTGGAGCCCCTCGAGGCTGAAATCGACTTCGCCCTTGACGGAGCGGTCGTGCTGCATGACCTGGACCAGGACCAGGCGCAGGTTGTAGTGCCCCTCTTCGGCTCCCTTGGTCAACTTCAAATCCTGCACCTTCAGTCCGCGCCCGCCGTCCTGCGGCGAGACAATGCCCCGGTAAAAGGCGATGGCGTCGCTCTGCTCCTGAATTTTCGCCTCCAGGGCAGCCAGGTTTTCCTCGACGACCTGGTAAGCTTCGCGCTCAATGTCCCGGTGAGTTTTCTCCAGGGCAATTTCCTGTTTGAGTTCCTCGATCTCTGCCTGAAGCTCGCTAATGCGCCCGCGAAATTCGCGCTCCGCGGTGATGCGCTCGACGATGGCGTAATCGGCCTGAATCCGGCCGAACTCGAATAACAGGTATCCAGCAACGAGCAGTATGACGGTGATGCCGGCACGCATTCCGAAACTCAGGCCCGCTCCGGGCATGTGAGAACGAGATTTCATCAGCAATTCGTTGGTGTTCTGTTAAATCGTGTGAGGTTATGTTACGCGGGCAGGTAACTGAACAGAAGTGCGCCAGGTCACGGAATTGAACAGAAGTGCGCCAGGTCACGGAATTCGTTATAAACCGGCTCGGAACGCCCGAAAGACGGGCCTTATTTCATGGAGAACCGCGCGAAATGGGCTATTTATGGTGGAAAGCACTGCATATTGCGTTCATGGTCACATGGTTCGCCGGTTTATTCTATCTTCCGCGGCTGTTTATTTATCACACGGAATCCGAGGAGACATCCGCACGCGAACGATTCACGGTCATGGAACGGCGCCTTTTCGCGATCATGACGATCGGCGCCGCGCTGACGGCCATATTCGGACTAATCATGCTGGTCATCAACACGGCTTTGCTGCAGCAGGGATGGTTCAGGATAAAACTCTTGCTGCTGGTCGCTATGGTCGTCTATCACTTGCGCTGCCTGCGCTGGATCAGGGAACTGGCGGCGGGCCGAATTCCCGACAACAGTCGCTGGTTGCGCTGGTTCAACGAAATTCCGGTGCTGTTCTTACTGGGGATTATCTGCCTGGCAATCGTCAAGCCCTTCTGACGCGGCCGCGTTCCGACCGCGCTCTGCCCGTTTCAGGTCCTTGTCGAACACGACGCGCCACCGCTTGGGCCACCACCGCGGCCGCGGCGGCAGCCCCTCGGGGTAAATGTGTGGACCCAGTTCATGCAGCGCCCGGGCATAGACTCGCCGTTTAAAATAGATGACTTCATTGACCGGCCGCCAGAATTCGACCCAGCGCCAGCGATCGAATTCCGGGGACGCCGAATGATCGACCGAAACCCGGTCGTCCGGCCCGAGCAGGCGCAACATGAACCAGCGCTGTTTCTGACCTATGCACAGCGGCAGGCTGTGCTTGCGCACGAACCTGTTCGGCAGCCGATAGCGCAGCCAGTCATCCGTCCAGCCGAGCACCTCGACGTCGTCCGCCGTGAGGCCTATCTCCTCGTGCAATTCCCTGTACATAGCCTCCTCGGCACTTTCGCCTTCGAGCATGCCGCCTTGCGGAAACTGCCAGCCCTTGCTGCCCACGCGACCGGCGAGAAGCAGCTTGCACTCCCGGTTGGACAGGATGATTCCTACGTTGGCTCGATAGCCTTCTTTGTCGATTCGGTCGGCATTCATCGGGAGAGACTCCAGCATCCCGATTTTGCACGATTGCATGAGCCTGTCCAGAAGCTTGCGGCAATCCATTACAATGCTTCGCCAAGCGAACCCATTTACGAGACATCGAACATTGCGCCTCGTCCGACCTGAACTGCTGTTCCCGATCCTGTTAACGCTCTGCGTCATCGCGACCATCGCGGCGCTGGGGTCCGGCAGCGCAGAAATAAGCCCGGGCCAGGTCTGGCAGTCGCTGACTGGCGAGGCGCCGGACAACATTCGTCGCCTGATCGTCGAATTGCGCCTGCCACGCGCGCTGACCGCCTTCGCGGTCGGCGGCCTCCTCGCCGTATCCGGCGTACTGATGCAGGTATTGCTGCGCAACCCGCTGGCCGAACCCTACATTCTCGGCACCTCGGGCGGCGCGGCGGTCGCCGCGCTGCTGGCGATGATGGTCGGCCTTGGATCGTTTGCGGTCGACCTTGCCGCGTTCGGCGGTGCAATGGGCGCGACGCTGCTGGTTTTTGCAATTGCCCAGGGCAGCGGATCCTGGACTCCGACCCGGCTATTGTTGACGGGCGTAGTCCTCGCCGCAGGATTCAGTGCGGCGACCACGCTGCTGCTCGCCCTGAGTCCCGACCAGAACCTGCGCGGCATGCTTTTCTGGCTGATGGGTGACCTGAACTACGCACCGCCGCCGGGCCGCATCCTGCTGCTGCTCGGCGCGGTTACCACATTCGGCCTGCTGGCCGCGCGGCACCTGAACGTGCTGGCGCGCGGCGACCTGCAGGCGGCGATCGTCGGGCTGCCGGTAGCCAGCTTCCGTCTCCTGATCTTTGCGGTAACAGCCATAGCAACGGCGATTTCCGTTACCACGGTGGGTGTGGTCGGATTCATCGGCCTGGTCGTGCCGCACCTGATCAGAATCGTGGCCGGCAGCGACCATCGCATAGTGCTGCCGGCATCGGCGTTGGCCGGCGGCATCTTGCTCGTGGTTGCAGACACGCTCGCGCGCTCAGTTCTTGCGCCGCGCCTGTTGCCGGTCGGCGCGCTGACGGCGACGCTTGGCGTGCCGTTGTTCCTGATTCTGATGAGTCGCTCCCGAATTCGCGATAACTGAGCGCGCAATCGTCAGCGGTACCCGGCGCGCTCGATAAGCAGATCCGCTTCCTCGAGCAGGAAGCCAAGTTCGGGCAGCGATGCCGCCATTGTGATTGCAACACCGGGACTGGTTTCGGTCTGACTATTGAGAGCCTCCCGGCTGAGCGGCATGTCCGGCCACGCGCCGGCGAAAGCGCCGCTGCCTTCGGCAGTGAATAGCCACTCCAGGAGCGCCGCGGCCTCTACCGGGCTCCGTGCATGCCGTGTGATACCTGCGCCCGCGATGTCAAACAGCAAGGGGGTTGAATCGGAGAAAGTGTGAAAGCCGATGCTCGCCGGTCTTTCGGCGGCGCCGATCAGCCGCAGGTCGAGGATACCGAGGCCGCAATCCGCAGCGGTGATCGCCGCGAAAAGCGCTTCGTCGTTTACGAATTCCGCAGCCGCCAGGTTCTGCAACCATCGGCGCACGATGACCTCTGCCTCGCGCCGGTTGTTTAGACTGACCAGGTGCGCCACGAGCAATCGATTACCGTCGAGGCGGGAAGAGGAAAGGCAGAGCCTGCCTTTCCAGCGCTCATTGGCAAGGGCGCCGAGGTTCACGATTGTTCGGACCTCGTCGCCTGAAACCAGGCTCTCGTTGAATACGACGGCACGCGGTGCGGCGGTGAGCGGCACGAACCGTCGCTCGGGGTCGACCAGCTGGCTGACCACGACGCGCCCATTCAAGGACGCATCGACTGGCCGCAGCTGGTCCGCCTCCGCCATTTCCCACAAGTCTGCGAAAGTCTCGGCAAAGTAGACGTCCGCTTGCGACATCGGGTCGGCGACGTCGTCCGGGACGATCGAATAGCGGATTCCCGTGGCCGACTCGAATTCACCCATGAGAGCATCCACGGAACGTCCGGAATCCGGTGCATAGACCACGATG
>Ga0224502_10000486_pt1 | contig 13232 bp, 9 predicted proteins | sample SF_Oct11_sed_USG_5_FD_169104 | JGI IMG/M metagenome (GOLD analysis project Ga0224502, IMG submission 169104) | Sediment microbial communities from San Francisco Bay, California, United States - SF_Oct11_sed_USGS_13 | ecosystem: Environmental > Aquatic > Marine > Sediment | place: USA: California... | reverse complement strand
ATTTTCACTGATTCAAAAATGCCCGTTTGGTGCATTTATCGGTATGGGAGTTACCCCTGTTCCCCGCTTCAGGACCAGACCGCTGACCGTGTCTTACAAAACCAAACACACCACCAGTGAAGTGCCGGGATAAGCCGGCTGATAGCTCAAGGCGATGCTTACAAATAAAGCATGAGGAGTTCGAAAGATGGTAGCTTATCTTTATGAATCATTAAAGGATAACGAGGTCAAATGCAATCTTTGCAACCATCGCTGTAATATAAAGAACGGTCGTCGTGGAATATGCGGTGTTCGGGAAAACCGAGCAGGTGTTCTGGAAACCCTGGTATACGGAAAGGTCATTGCCCGACATATCGATCCCATTGAAAAAAAGCCCCTTTTTCATTTTCTGCCCGGGAGCCTTTCTTATTCGATTGCGACGGTAGGGTGTAATTTCAAATGCCGTTTTTGCCAGAATGCGGATATTGCCCAGATGCCGTCAGACCACGATGGGAGGATTGTGGGTGACGCATTTACACCGGAGGCTGTTGTTGCTGCGGCATTAAAAGGGGATTGTAAAACCATTGCCTATACCTATACGGAACCCACCGTCTATTTTGAATTTGCCTATGATACGGCGAGACTGGCAACGGAAAAAGGTATTCGAAACGTATTTGTTACCAACGGCTACATGACCGAAGAAGCACTTCAGATGATACATCCTTTCCTTGATGCAGCCAATGTCGACTTAAAGGCCTTTACCGAAGATTTTTACAAGACCATGTGCAAGGCAAAGCTGGTGCATGTGAAAGAGACCTTAAAACGGATGAAGTCCCTGGGTATTTTTATCGAGGTGACGACGCTGATTATTCCCGGATTGAATGATGATAAAAAAGAACTCGAAAATTTGTCGGCTTTTTTGGTGGATGCGTTAGGTCCGGAAACTCCCTGGCATATCAGCCGGTTCCATCCCACCTACAGGCTGATGGATCGCCCCCCGACTCCGGTTGAAACTTTAATCAGAGCCCGTGAAATCGGCATAAAAGCCGGCTTGAAATATGTTTACACCGGCAATGTGCCCGGTGAGAGCTCAGAAAAGACCTTTTGTGATCAGTGTGACCATCTTCTGATAGACCGGTGGGGGTTTTATGTCCAAAACAACCGGATAAAAAACGGAAAGTGTCCGGAATGCGGTGCAGCGGTGGATGGTGTGTGGATGTGATTGAAGTTCAAAGCCTAACCCGGATAAACCGGCCTCCGGCTCGTTGATCCTAAGGCTTGGAGAGAAAAAACAAATCACAAATCACAAAAAACAAATAATATCCAATGACCAAAAAGAAAAATTCAAAACAAAGATAAGCTGTTAAATATACAAAATTTAGTTTTGGTCATTGAAATTTGGAATTTCGAATTTATTTGGAATTTGGTGCTTGTGTTTTGTTTTTTTGCCATAAAATGCACAATTAAGGTGATAACACCTTGAATTTTTTCCTTCTATTTCAGGTCGCGTACAGGTAAAGCGCGGTAAGATTTATTATGCACCATTCGATCCGAATAATGGTAACCACGGTTGAAATTAAAAATAAACGCCTGAATCGCTGACGTCTCGGAAGTCCACACCCATCCGCAACTCAATTTAATAACAGGCACGATCTTAACACGCTGTCCGCAATCCGTTTCGTACCCTTTGATTTTTTTTTCTTTTATATAGAGACTTTCGAGTTCTGCCAGGGTTGGAAGACGCCAGTTGTCATATTTTTTTTCAAGGGTGTCCGGAAACGTGTATTTAATCCAAAGGTTGGCCTGTTTCCAGTTTATATTCCCCTGGTTGTCGGTTTTGGCCCACATGACCCCCAGTTGATGGTCCGAAACCGTGCCGTCGCCATTATCTGTAAAACGATCGTCCGCAAAAACCGGCGCACCCAAGAAAAATGCGCAAAGGGTCATTATCGTTACAATGGTTGATTTTATCCCGGACATCTTTGCCCTCCTTCCAGAAAATGGTTCGTGACAGGTTATGCACGTATTATTTTTTTTCTGAGTCGTTCAGCGCTCTTTTCATCACGAAAAGAGATGACCGGCACCGGGGACCGTCGGAAAAGCTTTTCAGCTACCGACCCGATCAGGACATGTTCCAGGTCGCTGCGTCCCTTGACCCCCATAACGATCATATCGATATTTTCTTTGACAATGAGTTTCAATAGTTCATCTATCGGGTTGCCGACTTTCAATATCGTCCGGATTTTTTTACGATCAAAGGAAGACTTTTCCATGAAATGTTCCAGCATTTCATTTCGTTCCGCCTTGATCCCTTCAGCGTAGTGTTCAGCATCGACTTCATATCCCATGGATGCAACCATCCCGACGGCCGAAATATCTCGAGAATTAATAATGCTGGCGATAATCATTTCAGCGTTCAAAAGTTGAGCAAATTGAGCGGCATAATTGAAAAGGCCTTCTGAATGTGAAGTAAAAGCAAGCGCAACCATTATTTTGTTTACGTTCTCCATAATTTTCTCCTTTTGTTAACCCATAGACCCTGCTTCATCCGGTGAATCAAGTCGCAGGGACGGCAGCTGCCTTTGGGATGCGGGGCCTTTGCAGCAAATAAAGAAGGCCAAAGATAGCCAAACCTATGGGATAAACCCAGTAACGCTGATCATGCGGCAGACCGACCCAGGAAGAAACCGCGTCCGGACGCATCAGAATAAATGTAACGCAGAGAAACAGCGGCACCTCGTAGAACTTGTTTCGCGCCACGAACCAGCCCTGTGTTGCAGAAGCGAATGCAAAGTTGCCCATGCATGCCATGACAAAGATAAGAATCCCCTGTGGCCAGCTGGTGATATTGTGAAGAATCAGATCGCTGTTGAAGATAAACATAAACGGCAAGATAGCAGTCCGGATATCGTACATAAATCCCTGTATTCCGGTTGCAATCGGTGGCGATTTGGCAATGGCGGCGGCAGCATAAGCAGCCAGACCCACAGGCGGGGTGTCATCCGCAAGAATTCCAAAGTAGAAGCAGAACAGGTGGGCAGACATCAAAGGAACAATCCAGTCCTGGAAGCCGGCAATGGTAACGATAGCGGGTGCTGTCAAAGAAGCCATGACGATATATGTGGCTGTAGTGGGGAGTCCCATGCCGATGATAAGGCTGGCGAAGGCGGTGATCACCAGCATCAGGTAGATGTTGCCCATGGAAATGACGTCGATGATTTCGGTGATGAGTCCGCCAAGCCCCAGTGCCACAACACCAACGATGATTCCTGCGGCGGCGGTGGCAAGGGCAACGGCGACCATGTTTCGCGCACCGGTGGCAAGAGCGGAGAATATGTCGATAATGCTTTGCTTAAATGCGGGACCAATGGGCTGTTTGTTCAGGTGTGATTTTATAGGACCCTGGAGCAGCATTAGAATTGCCATGACCCATATCGCATTAAACGCGGCAAGTTCCGGAGAGTGCCGTGCAACAATAAGCTCATACAAAAGCATACCAATGGGTATAAGGAAATGGGCTCCTCCAATGAGGGTTTTAAAAAAAACAGGGAGTTCAGAACGGGGCATACCCCTTAATCCAAGCTTGGAGGCCTCGATATGGACAATATAAAACAAGGCGGCATAGGAGGCAAAGGCCGGTACAGCGGCAGCTTTGACGACTTCTATATAAGGGACATTAACATATTCGGCAATAATGAAGGCCGCCGCTCCCATGATCGGCGGTGCCAACTGGCCATCGGTACTTGCTGCAACTTCAACAGCCGCTGCCTTGGTCGCCGGGTAACCTACCTTTTTCATCATGGGTATGGTGAAGGTTCCGGTGGTGACGATATTTGCAATGCTCGACCCGGATACCATTCCGGTCAATCCGCTGCCCATAATCGCGGCTTTGGCCGGTCCGCCTTTAAACCCGCCTAAAAGACTCAACGCCAGTTGGATAAAATAATGTCCGGCACCAGCCTTATCGAGCATGGCGCCGAAAAGGACAAATAGAAAGACAATGGTTGCGGAAACATCTAATGGAATGCCGTAAATTCCTTCCGTGGACATGGTCATCTGGCCCACGAACCGGTTCATAGAGACCCCTTTAAATGAAATGATGTCCGGCATATATGGTCCAAAAAATGCATAGCCACAAAACAACATTGCAATAACCGGAAGGGCCGGACCGATCACCCGTCGTGCCGCTTCGAGTAAGAGCAATGTAAGGATGAGTCCGACAACGAGATCCCTTGTTATGGGTGCACCGTAGCGTGTGGTAAGTCCCGAATAATCTATGGCGATATAAAGTGCCGAAAAAGCGGCCACGATAGCTATAAGGTAGTCGAATATGGGAATCCTATCGGTGGTGGACAAAAATTTGAGACCGAAACGTTTTTTTTTGAAAAAGGGATAGTTGAGGAAAACAATCAACAGGGCAAAACCAAGATGGATGGCCCTTATAAAAGTGGAGTCGAGAATCAACCAGCTTGCGATGGAAAGCTGAAAAAAACTCCAGGCTACCGCAATAGTGGGAATAACGTATTTGGACGGTCCTTTCGGACGTCGGCCGATTCCTTCTTCTTCTTCCGCCATCTTTCTAGCAAGTTCTATGCCGTCATCTTGCTCAAGGTTGTCATCCTGATCACGGGTTTCATTTTCACTCATAGCTGTCACCTAAATATTTAGTATTGTATGACATTATTGAAAACTACATCAAGATTTGAGAAAAAATTTCTACCTGGTCGTTTTGTAACGGTATATAAAAAAGATCTGAAACCATAGCTTCAATTTAGCCAAATGAAAGAAATATCGCATTATGATAATGTAATTACAAGCCATCTCAAAAATGCATCTAACGCCCAATTACGGTGTTGCCCCGCATGACGGGACTCCCCGTTGAATTATATTCCTAAAGGTGGGTCCCGAGCCTCTTCAAAATGCTCACATACTCACATGTATGCTCCGCTTTTTCATCGGTTCGCGCCTTGTCCTTGAACGTAATCTGCGTTTTTGAGATGGCTTGTAGAGGCCTTTGAAAAATATTTCCCGCTTTTAGCGGGATCCAAAACCATGCCTCCGGACCGTAAGGCTCGGTTCCGTCTTTGGCGGAATGTATCCCCAAATGGCTGTATTGGAATTGAACATTTTTCAAATGTCTCCCATAGGGCGAAACAAGTTAATCCCAACGGTATTCATAATAAAGGGCGGCGAGCTCGCATTATTGAGCATTGGCTCTGCCGCCCGATAGTTTAGGAATCCCGTTTAGATTATTTCAGACCGGCTTCCTTGTAATATTTCATTGCACCAGGATGGATCGGCGCAGACAGACCTTCCAGCATACCTTTTTTGGTCAGTACCTGATATGCCGGGTGCAGCTTTTTAAACTCCTCAAAGTTTTCAAAAACTTCTTTGGTAATCGCGTATACCACTTTATCCGGTACTTTTGCCGATGTTACAAAAGTGGCCTTGACACCGAACGTTTTAACATCTTCTTTGTTTACGGCACTCGGGTAAAGCGCAACCGGGATAAAAGCCGGAGCATAATAAGGGTATTTTTCCAGCAGTTTCTCAACACCGGTGATAGAGGCAAAGCGAACCTTTCTTTTACCGGAAGTGGCTTCCTTTATGGATCCGTTAGGATGTCCCACCGTATAAAAAAAAGCATCGATTCTTCCATCCTGAAGAAGGCTGGCGGATTCAGAAGCTTTGATTCCTTCTGCCTTCAGGTCTTTTTCATAATTAATTCCTACTGCTTCAAGCGCATCAATGGAGTTCTGACGCTGGCCGGAACCGGGGTTGCCGATGTTTACTTTTTTACCCTTAAGATCCATGATGCTATTTATATTCGCATCAACAGCAGCAACCAGGGTGATTGATTCCGGATGGATACTGAAAACAGCGCGTAGATTTTTTTGTGGTTTGCCCGCCCACTCGGAATTTGGAGAGCCGTTTATCGCCTGATACTGGCGGTCCGATTGGACAACACCGAATTCCAGGTCACCAGACATGATGGCATTGACGTTAAACACGGATCCTCCAGTTGATTCGACCGTGCAGCGAATACCATATTCCTTACGCTTCTTGTTTACGATTTTAGCGATGGCGCCACCGGTGGGATAATAAACGCCGGTAATACCGCCGGTACCAATGGTTACAAAGGTTGATTTGGCCTGCGCGGTCGTGGGCGCACCTCCCATAAAAATGGCAAATCCAAAGACAAGCGCAATGCCGATAACTAAAACTTTTTTCATTCGAACCTCCTTACTCAATATACGGTTACGGTTTGATAAAAAATACCTGTTTTTTTACAAATTGTTATCTCCCTCCTTTCATTATATCATTACCATGAAAAAGACATAAAAATTATTCTGTTATTTTTTGTATCGATAATAACCTGTGTAAGTTAGATACCATTGTGGAGTTGGAACAGATATTTGATGAATACCATTCAATTAATCATGTAAAATCACGGTTAGTCAAGCTTTAAATGTAAAATGTTTGTCAATGGTGACGTTTAAAACGCTGAATTCTTGCATAATTTAAATACTTCATTTAATCTAAGTTTAAGATGGAAAATATGAATAAAATTGAAATAAAACCTCAAGTGAGTGTTATCATTCCGACGTATAACCGCGGCTGGATCATTAAAGAGGCCATTGATTCCGTCCTGGCACAGGATTATACAGAATTTGAGTTGATTGTCGTGGATGACGGTTCCACAGACCATACATCTGACGTTTTAGATTCCTACAGGGACCTTATTAAGGTTCTTTCCCAGAAAAACAAGGGGGTGAGTGCTGCCCGGAACCGGGGGATTGCAGAAGCATCCGGAAAGTTTATCGCTTTCCTTGATTCGGATGATATTTGGCTGCCCCAAAAACTTTCGGTGCAGATTGAATTTTTCAATCAAACGCCGGATGCCTTGATTTGTCAGACCGAGGAAGTTTGGATCAGAAACGGACTCAGAGTCAACCCTAAAAAAAGACATAAAAAGCCTTCAGGGATAATTTTCAAACCTTCTCTGGAACTATGTCTTGTCAGCCCGTCGGCGGTAATGATCCAAAGAAGTCTGTTTGACAGGGTAGGGGAGTTTGATGAAACCCTGCCGGCCTGTGAGGACTATGATCTATGGCTTAGAATCAGTTGCAGATTTCCGATTCACCTTGTCGATACGGCGCTGATTATCAAACGGGGCGGGCATGACGACCAGCTGTCCAAAGGGGCCGGTCTCGATAAGTTCCGAATCAAAGCCATCGAAAAAATTATCAAGAGCGGACTTCTGTCAGATGATCAACACCGGGCGGCGGTTAAAACGCTCAAAAAAAAATGTGATATCTATGCAGCCGGATGCCGAAAACGAGGACGCAAAGAAGAAGCGCTGTATTACACTTCGCTTTCAAAAAGGTTTAGATAATGTCCTGACAAGGAGCAAGTAAAATATGTTTCCAATTCAAAAATAAGATGTTTTTCCGATGAGCAAGGCCGCACAAGGGTTTTTGTTGAGGCGTACATGTACGTACGCCGCAGACGGAAACCCGCGGAGAACGCCGCTCATCGGGAAAAGAGCCATTTTTGAATGGAAACTTTATGCCATCCTTTCTATTTCTTTCAACTTTTCCTTAAGCCGTTTTTTTGAAACCGGAACCGATGTTTTTAGCTCCTGAGCAAAAATAGACACTTTATACTCTTCGATCAGCCAGAAATACGCTTCAATGGCTGCCTTTTTTTCTTTTGAAGTGGTTGGAGAAAGTCCTTTCAGGAGTTGATTCAAACTTTTGGTAAAAATCTGGATGTCATCTGCTTTTGCCCGGTCTTTTTCGAAATCAACCACAGCCCTCCGGGCTCGGATTTCCAGGGCCTTCATATATCTGATAAGATGAATTATCCGGTCGGCATCATAAAGATCTACAAAAGTTTCAGGCACCAGTTTGGAAAGTTCGGTTCTTAACCCCTTTAAAAATTCCAGAACAGCCTTGTTGGTGTTGTGAGCGGTTTCAAGGGCATAAATTGTGGTTCGTGTCTCATGATACGCTTCGAGAACCGGCAGGCTTTGATTTAATAACTCTCGCCCTTCGGAAAGAATGGATTGAGTGATAGATTCCGCATAGGCAAAAAAGGCGTCTTTTGACCGGATGTTTTTTAAAAACAGTTTGTTGATGATACTTTCATACATCCTTTTTTCAAAGCGTGCCGATCCACCAAAATAATTGGATATTTCTTCCATATCCTTTGGCAGTTTCAGCGTCTTTTTTAAGAACTTTAGATCTTTTGAAAAATAGAGGGTAAAAAGGAGAGCAACCCCTTCTTTGTGAGATTCTATAGCCGTTTCATTGCTTTGAAAGAGGCGCAGATTTACGCTTTTTTGCTTTGGGTCGGCTTTTTGAAGCCCGGGATAAACCAGCCATTGCTTCATGTTTTTATCTTTAAGATCGATGAATTCGGGTAAATCCGGAAAATCCCAACATGTGATATGGGTCCGTTCCCAATCTGTTTTTGCAGCATCCATTTCAGGGGATTCAACCGGACCGATTTTATTTGAAACATGACGACTCAATATGTTCAGATCTCTGCCGGAAAAGAGTTCTTTACCCTTCGCATTTGTAATCGATACCCGCATTTTTAAATAATCCGGCAAAAGATCATCCGGCCATGCGGATGATGGAATATCGATGCCGAAACGGGTGTAAATAAAATTGCCAAGCGCCGTAATCAAAGAGGTTTTGGCTTTTGGCATTTCGCTAATAATGATATTCACTGTATTTGCCACGGGGACCAGTTTTTTCCGAAAGGTTTTGGGAAGACCTTTTATGAGTGTGGTTATTTTTTCCCTGTAAAGGCCGGGTACCAGCCATCCGAGAGATTCAGAAGGAATCGCATCTGCCATAGAGGCGGGAATGGTTACGGTTACACCGTCGTCGGTAGTTCCAGGTTCAAATCGATAAGCGCAGTCAAGGCTTAGATTCCCGAGATCGATACGGTCCGGGTAAAGAGACAACTCTTTTTCATCCGGGGCATATCGGGTGATGTCTTCAGGATTCATCCGGAGGAAATGGTCATTTTTATTTTGTTTTAGATATGTTTTAAATGTTCGGATATCATAACACCCTTTGAGCCGCTTTGTGTAAAAGTCGAACAGATCCGCTTCGCTAACCAGAATGTCTTTTCTCCGAATCCGGTCTTCCATATTTTTGACGTTGTCAATAAGGTTCTGGTTGTGAAGCATAAAGGCAAAATTTTCTTTGACGTCACCCTCAACCAGCGCACTTTGAATGAAAATTTCCGTTGCCTGCTCAGGGTTAATTCTGCCATATGACACCTTCCGTTTGGGAATGATAATAAGACCGAAAAGGGTGACCTGCTCATATGCCACCACTTGGCCTCTCTTTCTTTCCCAGTGTGGATGAAGATAGGTATATTTGCATAGGTTTCCCCCCAGTTTTTCCAGCCACGTATTGTCGATATTTGCGCATGTTCTGGCGAACAGTCGTGATGTCTCAACCAGTTCGGCCGCTACAATCCATTCCTTTGCCGTGTTGAACAATGATGATCCCGGAAAAATCATCACCTCTTTACCTTTTGTCGCAAAAAAGATGTTCTTTTCTTTTTTCATCGCGATGTTCGACAATAAACCGCTCAACAGCGATTTATGAATGGCGGTGTAAAGATCACTGAATTCAGTGTTCGAAATGGTATTTTTTATTGTTTGCTGTTCGGGCAAAACGCGCTTTTTGATTCGGCTCTCTATTACTTTTTTATTTTTGTCATCCGGATCATACTCTTTAAGGGCCTCAGAAAGCTGCGCATGGATATCACGCCATTCTCTCATCCTTTTGAAAGAGAGATAGCGGGTCTTACAGAATTTTTTTATGCGTCCGGTTGTTTTTTCTTTTTTTAATACCTCGTGGTATTTATTCCAGATGTTGAGCAGGGTGATAAAATCGGAAAAAGGGTCACAGAATATTTTTTGTGCCTGATCCGCTTCTTGTGCTTTTTCAGCAGGCCGTTCCCTCGGGTCCTGGATACTCAAAGCGGAAGCAATTACAATAAGCGCTTCAAGACATCCTTCGGTCTGAGCTTCAATGAGCATTCGAGACAACCTGGGATCAACCGGCATTTTCGCCATGAGTCTCCCCTTTTTAGTCAGGGAAAAATGCTGTTTCTCTTTTTTCTTTTGGCTTGATTCCAAAATGATGGCGCCCAGTTCGTAGAGAAGATCGAATCCGTCTTGAATGCTTTTTAGAGCGGGTTTATCGATGAAAGGGAAATTTGATATATCACCGAGTTTTAGGGAGATCATTCTAAGGATGACCTCGGCGAGATTGGCTCTTAAAATTTCAGGTGACGTAAAAAGAGGCCGGTTCTCAAAGTCCTCTTCAGAATACAGACGGATGCATACACCGTTTTCTACGCGTCCGCATCGCCCTTTTCGCTGATCGGCGCTGCTTTTTGATATGGCGGTAACCGGAAGAGAGGTGGTTCTTGATCTTGGCGTGTATCGGGAAATTCGTGCAAGCCCTGTATCGATGACATATTTAATTCCGGGTATGGTTATGGACGTTTCAGCGATGTTAGTGGCGACGATGACCTTTCTTCCCAAACCCCGCGAGAAAACTCGAGACTGCTCCGAGGCCGAAAGCCTTGCAAAGAGCGGTAAGACAGTTGCATTTTTATTATTTTTTTCCCTGATAAGGTCACAGGTTTCACGAATATCCTGTTCTGTGGGCATGAAAACAAGCATGCCTCCGGAAACGGTCTCTTTGAACAGACGATCAACTGCATAGACAGCCATATCAACATGGGTCTGTTCGTCATCGTCCCCAAATTTTGAGTCCATGGGCAAATAGCGGACGTCTACAGGATACATGCGACCGGAGACTTCGATGACCGGCGCATGGTCAAAGGCTTTTGAGAATTTTTCGGTATCAATGGTTGCAGATGTGATGACAACCTTAAGGTCTTTTCTTTTTTTTAAAAGGGTCTTTAAGATGCCCAGGATAAAATCGATGTTCAGGCTTCTTTCATGGGCCTCATCAACAATGATGGTATCATATTCATTCAAATACGGATCATTTTGAGTTTCAGCCAGCAACATACCATCTGTCATGATCTTGATAAATGCATTGGGGCTCGTTTTATCCTTGAATCTGATTTTGTAACCGACCGACTCGCCCAATGTTTCTCCGAGTTCCTCGGCAATCCTTTTTGAGACCGTCATTGCGGCAATTCTTCTGGGCTGGGTGCAACCGATCTTTCCGTCGACCCCGCAACCTGCGGCAAGACAGAATTTCGGTATCTGTGTGGTCTTTCCTGAACCGGTCTCACCGGATATGATGACCACCGGATGGTTTGAGATAGCATCTATGATGTCATCTTTTTTGGATAGAATAGGGAGGGCGTCGTTATAGATCGGTTTGGGCCGGTTGATGTTGCGCCACGATCTTTTTTTGATGGATCTTTGAAGTTTTTTCTCAAGAAGAATGAGCCTTTTGTTAATCTTTTCGTTTGGCGGTGTTTTCGTTTTCCATGCTTTAATGCGATCTAATTCACGGCCGATTTTGTATCTGTCAGCAATCAGTGCTTTTGGTAAAAGCGACTCAATTTTTTTCAACATATTTCTCAATTTTCACAGTCTTCATTTATTTAGATGAAGGGTCGGGGAGTTTTTCTAAATCGTCGCTCCATGGATAATCTTTTTTTAAACCGCGTGAACTCGTGGCAAGGGCTCGTAAAGAAAGAACAGGAATCAATCTTTGAAAAATCAATAGGTTTGCCACACAATTTTAAAATGTCTTTTAAGGATGCGATTTCAGCTATGCGCCTGTTCTTTCTAACGATCCCTAAGCCACTCAAACAGCACCCGCTTTAAAAAAAGATCATCCATTCCGCTCTCCGAGGCGTAGGTTCTACGAGCCGGAGGCTAATAATCAAAAATTTAGAAGAAAAACTTTCCGGGGGCTCATTTAGGTCAATGTTAATAAAAAATGGAAGGCCGGAAAGTTTGATTTAACGGAACAGCATTTGATGTAAATGAGCGAAGTTTGTCTTGACGTCCTCTGCACCACCAATGATATCTCCATGACCCGGCAACAGCCATTCGATGTCAAGTTCATACAGCCTTTTTAAACTGTCTTTCAACAAAGAACCGTCACCTCCCGGAAGATCCGTTCGCCCAATACCCCCTTTAAAAACGAGGTCACCTGTGAACAGTAATTTTTGGTCCGATAGATAGAGTGATATCGATCCCGGTGAATGACCGGGCGTGTGAAAAATTTTAAGATCGACATTGTCTATGGAAATGTCGCCTTCTTTAAGAAAAAAATCGGGTTCAATGGTATTGGATCCGAAACCCAAGGAAGCCCGAACATTTGGCGCCATGGTCTTTAAAAAATGCCATTCTTTATGGTGAAGTGTTGTCATCGCAACCGTATTTTTAAATCGTTGAACAGCTTCCATATGATCCGGGTGGGCATGGGTACATATAATCAAACCGATATCTTCAAGGGTTAAATCTAACTTTACAAGTCCCTGTTGCACGTGATCAAAAAGGTGAGTGTGCCCGGGATCAATGAGAATGCGGGTGGGCCCGTCAATTAAATAGGTGTTACAGTTATTGGCGGACATCGATTTCCACATAAAACCGTGGATGTTGTTAGTGATCTGCATTCGCCTCTCTCTTTGAATATATTTTCAGGGGTCGGGGTGTTTTTATTGTAAACACGTGCAATACATATATATCAGCGGAATGGATAATGCTTTTTTATAAAGCGTGTACTGTTTGAGTGGTTTAGGGATCGTTAGAAAGAACAGACGCATACCGAAACATGTCAACAGCAATAGAGTGTTGGTTTCAAGATGAATCCATTGTTTTTATATTGAAATCTGTTCTTTCTTTACGATCCTTTAACCACGAGTTTACACGGTTTATAAAAAAGCATTATCCATGGAGCGATTTAACAAATAAAAAATCCCCGACCCCTCATCTATTTATCTTTTTCCCATGTTGAAAGGATAAAATATTTTCAGGAAGATTTACCATATGTGTTCCTTGAAATTCAAGGCAGCGGCCGATGTAATATGCTTCAGGCAGCTTTTTTCTAACATTTTCAAATACATCATCATGGCATGTAAACAACAGTTCGTAATCTTCTCCACCGGTCAGGATCATTTCTTCGGGTTTCAAATGATATTTTTCGCAAAATAAAACAAGTTCCGGGTGGAGCACATTCGAGCTTAAATCGAGTTCTATTGAAACTTCAGAAGCTTCGGCAACC
>Ga0224502_10000484_pt1 | contig 13295 bp, 15 predicted proteins | sample SF_Oct11_sed_USG_5_FD_169104 | JGI IMG/M metagenome (GOLD analysis project Ga0224502, IMG submission 169104) | Sediment microbial communities from San Francisco Bay, California, United States - SF_Oct11_sed_USGS_13 | ecosystem: Environmental > Aquatic > Marine > Sediment | place: USA... | reverse complement strand
TTTTTGCGGATAGAAATATCTGACATGGTTGAAAACACCTACTACGCCAAGGTGTTCTTTCGTGCCGATGGCACGGAACATTTCGTTGACTCTAGACCCAGCGATGCAGTGGCCCTGGCCCTAAACAGAAAAATACCCATTCTTGTCAATAAAAAGCTGCTCCGCCGAGAACTGACGCCCGAGGAGATTAAGGAATACGAGGAAATTTGCAAGACCGTAAAGTTCTAGCTACAACGCATTTTACGTCGTGGATACGGGTGTGGATTTTAGGCTTCCTGATCGAATACCTGACCTTCTGGTTTTTCCGGCTCCTGCTCCCGGATGACTCGGATCTGGGTAATCGCTTTTTCGAACATCTCCTCCACCCGAAAATGAAAAGTTCGCCATCGCACCTCTTCTCCCATCTCGGGCAAACGGCCAAAAAGGGTTAGCACAAGCCCGGCGATGGTCTGGTATCCATCTTCCGGGAGATCCCAAGTCAGCCACTTATTCAAATCGCGTATGGAGACGCTACCATCCATAAGAAACGATCCATCGCCCTGTGGCAGGATCCGGCGAAGAAATCTGTCATGTTCATCCTCTATTTCCCCCACAATCTCTTCAAGAATATCTTCGAGAGATACGATCCCGACAACCTCACCATACTCGTCCACCACAAAGGCTAGGTGGATTCGACTTTTCTGAAAGTCCACCAATTGCTGACGAAGCGACTTGCCCTCCGGGACATAGCTGGCCCGCCGCATGATCTTCTTAAGTGAAAACTGCCCGGGCGTGCCCGTCCACTTGAAAAGATCCTTGATATGCACAAATCCCGACACTTCGCTCTTGCTTTCCTGATATACTGGATACCGCGAAAACTCACTTTCCTTCACTCTAGCCATAACCTCTTCATGGGGCGTGTCGATCTCGAAGGCAACAACGTCTCGCGTCGGTAACATTACGGACTCAACCGGAATCCTATCCAGGGTCAGAACCGCCTGGAGCATCTCCTCATCCCTTTTCTTCAAAACCCCCTCCTCAGCACCGACCTGAATCATGCCAGCAATTTCCTCAATGCCCAATAAGGGCTCAAGACCAGACTTTTCCAAGCGCAGCAAAGCGATGAGCTTGTTACTCACCGCTGAAAGTACGCGTACTACTGGATAGAGCAGCTTAATGAGAACATAGATGGGCTGGACTATGAGAATGGACATCTGCTCTGGATAGTAGGCTGCAACAGTTTTGGGAGTGATCTCTGCGAACACAAGGATGAGCAATGTCATAATCAGAGTAGACCAGATGACTCCCTCTTCGCCGACGAACTTGATGGCGATTGAAGTGGCGAGAGCTGAAGCCGCCACATTCACCAAGTTATTTCCCAAAAGGATCGTTCCTATAAGCTTCTCCGGTTCCTTAAGCGTTTTTTCCACCAGTCGCGCACGTCTCCCCTTCCGACTAAGGTGACGAATGCGCCAGCGATCAACGGCCATCAGGGCGGTCTCAGAACCAGAAAAAAAGGCAGAGGAGGCAATCAGAAACATTAGCCCCAGCAGTACGAACGGCCAGTGAGCCAAACTCATAGTATCTCCTTATTCTCTGCACAAAAGTGGCATGTCACTGTACCCAACAATTGAAACTATTCTCTGTGATACGAGCACCAAATGTCTCGCTTGCTTCTGGACATTCTCTCTGGTATATAGAATCCGAGGGTTGGAGTGCTGTACACGGTTTTCCTTCGCCTCAGAAGCCTCTGCTGCGTAAAGAAAAAACAGGCCTTCTTCCAACCAGCAGGGGCTTTCTTGTGTGAGGAGGTGCATGAAGAATGACACGAGATGAAGAAAGAATACTGAAGATTGCCAAGGAAGTAGTAGTGAAATTCATTGAAATCGGTCGGGTTTCCCCCACTCAATTTGAAGGTGTCTTTCAGAGTGTTTTTCGCACCATCAAATCGAGCGTAAGCTCCGATGAGTCAGAGGATTAGTGCTTTCTTGCAAAAATAGGCACCTTTTCAGCGACCTTGCCAGGCGTAGTCTCCTTTGGGCCGCCAGTACATAATTCTGTTGCCAGATACTAGACTAGTATACGGGGTGGTAGTATTTTTTACAACCAGTAGTCATGCTAGCCTAGCCCGGGCTCGTCCCAAGCCTGGTTCTTAAAAAGAGCGGCCGCGGCTAAATCCGAAACCGCGGCCGTTCGTCTCGGTCTAGTTCGTTACTGCCATAGACCGAGATTGTTTGCTCCTTTATGCTGACTGGAGAGCATTTTCCATGTGGCTGAAGATATCATTAACGCTCTTGATCTTTTCTGCTTCCTCATCAGGGATTTCAAGGTTGAATTCTTCTTCCAACGCCATGACCAGTTCAACCACGTCCAGGGAATCAGCTCCTAGGTCGTCTACCACGCTGGCCTCAGGAGTTACATCTCCTTGATCAATTCCTAATTGATTGGAGATAATCTCTACGACCTTATCTTTCATTGCAGCTACGTCCATACTTTCACCTCCAGGAATCTTTTCAAAATCAGATTGTTAATCATCAGTGGAACAACTGTAAAAACTAATATCGACCTCATCCGTCTTCTGTCGCTTGCGACTGGGTAAAGTTCCATCATAGGTACTGCGGTCTACATCCTTCGAGGGCATCCCTCCTTTCTCTTTTGGTTTCTTCAAATCATCCTGGCCAAACTCTTTTCCACCACCTGACTTGTGGTACTGAGAGGTACTCGGTTCTAATCAACCCCTCAGCCAGGGAGGTGTCACCTGGGCTGATTCCCAGCCGACTCCCCTGGCAACTCAGGATTCACAAAACCATAAAAGACGGTCTCGACGACGGTGGGCAAATCATCCACCAAAGAGTATTCGCCATCACTGGCCAGCCATTTCTGCATTATGCCATCGATAAAACCCATCACACCGTAGAAAACGGTGTGGAAGTCCATTTGTTTGAGAAGGCCACTTTTAGCGGCTTGCAGGATCTTACGCTTGAGCAACGGTACTTTCTTCAAAATGTTGCCAATATAAAGAGCCTTGACCTCAGCACCAAAATCGCTCTGCTCCTGGATAAGAACCTTATACAGATTTCGGTTGCGGTCGAAAAAGGCAAAATAGATTCTCAAGTAGGCCTCAATAATCTCAAGCACGTCTGTCCGCGGATCTATGGCGCCAGCGACAGCCTGCTCCAGTTCGGCGACCTTTGAGCGGATTAGCTCAGAAAAAAGCCCTTTCTTGCTGTGGAAATGGCGGTATACCGTTCCCTTCCCCAACTCAGCACGCTGCGCGATTTCATCCACGGTAGTGCCATGGAAACCCTGGGCAGAAAAGACTTCCAGTGCCGCGGTCAGGATCTTCTCACGGGTATCGGAAGTCTGAGGCCTACCTTGATCGCGAGGTCCAACCTGTTTAGAAAGCTGCCGAGTGAGCAAGAGCTCGCTGAAATCTGCTTGGTCTGAACCTCGACGCTTAGCTATCCTGATAACCTCCTTAACCCATTGGGAAATGACAATTTCAGCTTCCAGATTGGCGAGAGTAATTTGGGAAATCCCCTCCTCAAAAACCGAAAACAGTGTTTCCAGGTCTTCTCCGCCCGAGCCAGCTTCATCACCCAGCACGTCCTGCCAGAATAGCTGCCAGGCGGAGTGATCCGCAGCCGCATCCTGTGAGAGCAAACTCAACAGCGCCGCCCGCTTATCCTGATCCAGTTGAGAATATTTCTCCATATCCCTTGCCGTGGCCATAGCCCAGAAAATATTGTGACGGACCAGTCCGTCATTATCTTGATTTAACTCTCGGTGTCAAGTCCTTTTTTACAGGAGATTCACTAACAGAGTATCACCAGGGATATTTTACCAATGGATTGAGGTGGCTTCTTTGACCGTATAGATGGAGGGAGTGCCTCCGCTGAGACGTTGGTAAGCCTTACTGATGACCTCTCTGGTTTCTTTGGTAAGATTGTATTGTGCGAGAGCCGAAAAAGGAACTTGAGCACAGGAAATTGCATCGCTGCTGGCCTGTAGTTTTCCTCCAGTTTTGCGGCAAAGGAAGTCTACGAGCACATAATGATACTGGACCTGTCCTTCCTGGTCCCAAAAAATCCGATCTAGAACGGCAACGACTTCCACTACTTCTACATTGAGACCAATCTCCTCTTCAACTTCACGTACAACGGCCTTCTCCAAAGTCTCTCCCGGCTCCACCGCCCCTCCTGGCAACGACCATTCGCCGTATGCCGGCGGGCGACCGCGTCGCACCAAGACAACCCGCTCATCTTCAATAACAACCGCCGCCACTCCAACTATTGGACGATCTGGGTAATCTCGTGGCATAGTGCACCCCTCTGCTTACTGCTTACTTCTCACTGCTTACCAATCATCACGGTTTACAACGACGGCCAGGGCTGAGCCCATGGTACAAAGCTTCGTAACGATCTCTGAATCTAAGTCGATTGCCAGCGGCTGTCTTTCGGCCAAACTGGCAGTGAGGCCGATGGAAGATCCAGCTTCGTTTGTTGCCAATATAAAACTTCTCCGGCTTTACAACAGGTAGCGACCACATACCCTTTTTCTCCTTCAGAGCCTGGCGCTGAAGAGCCAGTAGCCGTTCCCAGTAATGTAGCTTTGGCTGTTTTCGTAACAGGTGGGCATAGCCCTGGCGAACCAGTTCACCATTCACAAAGGTTCCGTCCGCCAGGAAAACATAGGCCAGTAGCCTACCATAGTGGTCGCGCTGCTGTTCAGCCAACTCGAGGTTTATCCAGCGGCCCTGTACCAGCTTCTTGTTGAAATCCTTAGCCTCATCACCAAAAGGCTCTCCCGGCTCGTCCTTGTGGGCAACCTCAGGGGTATTGATACCAAGGTATCGTACCCGTTCGCCTCCTGCCACTACAATGGTGTCACCGTCATCCACCCAGTGCACTTTAACACGCAGCGAATCAGCATCTGCCGCTGGGGAGGTCCACCCGCAGGCGAGTAGAACAAGAATCAGGGTGAGTGTGAGACGTCTGATCATATGTAAGCGGTAAGCAGTAAGCGGTTCTCAACGATAGCCACACCGGCGATCCACCTCTGCCATCATAGTGTTCAACCGTTCCTCTGCCAACCGCCGATATCTCTCCAGATCTTTACTGCTGCTTTCTGAGGGAATGAAGATTGGCTCGCCAAAGGCTACATAGACCCGACTCCAGGGTAGCGGCAGAACGGTTTTGTCCCAGCTATTTCGCAAAGTAATGGTCCGGTTGGCGGACCAGATGATTGGAATGAGAGGCGCTCCCGTGAGTTTAGCCAGATAGATCATACCCTTCTTGGCCACATAGGCCGGTCCTCGGGGCCCATCGAGAACGGTGGCGCACGCCTTGCCTCCTCCCTGCAAATAAAGCCGCATCTGCTCTAAAGCATCACGGCCCCCCTTGCTGGAGGATCCACGCACCGGAACAACACCAAAGCCTGAGGCATACTGCGCAAGAATCTCCCCGTCCTTGCTTTGGCTGATCATAATCCTTGGCTGGAGATTACCGAAGAAGTAAAGGAAATAGACGGCGCCGCGGTGCCACGTGCCCCCAACAATGGGTTGATCGGAAAGGAAGTAATCCTGGTAGACCCCTTCATTGAGCATAGTTACCCGGCAGGTACCGAACCACAGTCGCGCTATTGGTAACAGCACCTTGCGGACGAGACGCTTGACCAGCGTTTCATGAGAATAATTACGAAATCTCAGAGTTCGTTTGCGCTTCTTCACCACTGCCTTTACATTCTCTTGTAATACTGTCAAATTGAAGCACGTACAAATTAGGACAACGCCCGCCTGTCCAACATGGCGCTCAGGCCGCCGCGTTCCGCCGGCGTGAATCCAAAAGCCTGCCGCCACACATCGTCACTCTCCATACAGAGATAAACGCAGAGATTCTTATGGATTCCAAGTAACAACTCGTTCAGGTAAGCATACATTTCCACCCTGAGATCACGAAAATAACGCAGCTTTCCGTCCAAACCTGGGATAAACTCTTCATCCAGAATCGAGGTGTTTGGGTACCGTTGCTGAATTACAGCCTTGAGAGACGGCATGAACCGAAGGGTACCCAGGCTGATCCAGGCGATACCTCCCGGATCCACAGCAGAGAAAAGACGATCCACAACTTCTTGGTAACCCTGTTGCCATCCAGGATAAGCCAGAAGTGGATCAAAATGAAAAGCAACTCGATAGCCCCACTCTTGGCAGCGTTGTGCTGCTTCCAATCTCGCTTCCAAAGGAGCAGCACCAGATTCCTCTTCGGCGATCACCTGGGGCGGGTTTAGTGACCAAGCTACAATAGTGTGGCCGCCATGCTCTAAGCTTTCGAGAAGGTCAACATTAGTGGTCTTGGTCTTCAGCTCAAGGACCGCCTTGGATTGTCGGGCAAAGAAAGGCACTAATACTTCACTCATACTAGTCCATGGATCCAAGAGCAGACTGTCCGTGAACTCTCCGGTTCCTATGCGGTGCACTGGCTTAGGGGAATTGAGCAGATGTTCTTCCAACTCCTGCATCATCTCGTTAGTATTTGCAAAAAGGCGCAGATTTGAATTGGGAAAATAGGCTTGGAGTATACAGTAGGTGCAACCAAGGTTACATTGAATTCCGAAGTTTAGGATCTGATAACCGCAGCAGTTGTAAGAGCGCGTTCCCGGGCAGGGTTTTACAAAACGACCGCGAAATCTTACGATTTCCAAAACCGTCCCATTCTCAGATACGGTATCTTCCTGGACGCGGTCAACCCAATCTACGGGGATGCCCGGCGAGGTTGCCAGGATTCTTTTGACCAGCGGGCTTTCAGCAACCTCCCTTTCGATGACCAGCTTTTCTGGACGATACTTCATAGGACAGTAAGCCTCAGTTTAGACCACTGGTTACGGGAAGCACTGTCTAGATTTGGTTCACCACCCGTTCGTTCCACTCACTCGAGGCGCAGAACTAGCTTAAATCCGAAATCCGAATATCGAAATCCTAAACAAATTCGAATTACCAAAATCCAAATTATTAAAACACCAGATAATTCTTCTTAAGTAGCTACGTTTTGAACATTTGAGAATTCGGATTTTGTATTTGTTTCGTGCTTCGGGTTTCGTATTTCGAATTTGACCGGGGCCTCTGCCCCGTGTTTCTGTGTCTCCGTGGTTCTTCATTCTTCCCAATGACTGGTCATCCATCGCTTTCCATGACTTTCTTGAACTCAGGCTGATCGGCCAGTTCAGCCAATTGTCTCAGCCGCGTTGCCAACTCATGGCTGCGCTCAAAGGTACATTCCAAACTCCATCTGGGTCCCTCGAAATAAGGTGGAGGTATCAAACGTACCCCAGAAGGCAGCCCAAGATCCCTGGCTTCCCTGGCAAACCTCTCCTTCCGGGCGGTGAGGCGAGGGGCACGCCGGGCCTGCAACTGCTTCCGAATTTGTTGAGCTCGTTGCCGTGCCGGCCTCATGTGGGCCCGCCGCAGATCATTCACCTCTTCACTGTCCAGAATATGTGTCGGGGTAAGATTGTCCCTGCGTCCTATTTCCACAACCGTCTCCACTAATTCCTCCTGCACACTCACACTGAAGGGAAGCTCTGCAAAAAAGTTGAAGAAGGCGAGACGGTCTCCTTGCTCCAGGGCTGAAAGAACAAAGCCTATCCGCTCGTGCAGTATACCCCTAGCTATGGCATCGAGGATGGGTTCCTCCAGGGCTGGCAACTTTTTATAACGGCCACAAAGCGTGTCACTAGGCTCCAGATCCAGCAGAGGCATGAATTCTTGAACGAGCTGTGCCTGGTCCAAATGTTGGGCCATCTTGGTGAGAACCAAAGATTTCTCCACAGGATTTAAGGCTCTTTGAGCAATGTTGTCATAGATGGCCATTCGCAAACTCGCAACAGGCGATGTCGAAGTGGACAAGACTTCACAAGACAGGGGATTCAGACCAAGCCGCTGGCAAATCGCTAAACGACGGCTGCCGCAGATGATGCGCAAAAGTCCATCGCTTTTGCGCTGAAGCAAGGGTTTCTGAATCAAGCCAACGGTTTGGATGGAGAGGATTAACTTATCTGGAAGAGGGCCGTAAGTGATCAGGCAAGAGGTGTCATTCCAATCCACTTCTTCAAGCTGGATCGAGTATGACTCCTTTTCAACCATGATCCCGCTCCTAACTCTTGGTGAGACGTTCCAGGGCCTCCAGGTAGCGGGTCCGGGTGTTGCGCACCACTTCGTCAGGTAGAACTGGTGCAGGCGGTGTCCGATCCCAACCGCACTGGTCAAGGTAATCACGCAAATACTGCTTATCGAAGCTCTGCTGGCTCCTGCCTGGCTGATAGCTGTCGGCTGGCCAGAATCTGGACGAATCCGGAGTAAGGACCTCATCGATGAGGGTGAGCTTGCCTCCGACCAAACCGAACTCAAACTTGGTGTCGGCGATGATTATACCTCGCTCTCTGGCTATAGCCGCCCCCTTTTCATAGAGTGCCAAGCTCAGATCGCGGAGCTGTGCCGCCAAATCTGTTCCCACCTGCTGGCAGAGGGTTTCGAAATCGATATTTTCGTCGTGACTGCCTTTTTCAGCTTTGGTGGAGGGGGTGAATATGGGCGACTCGAGACGAGCTGATTCCACCAGCCCTTCCGTCAGCTTTATGCCGCATACCGATCCATGGCTCTGGTAGTCTTTCCACCCGGACCCACTGAGATAGCCACGAACAATGCACTCTGCCGGCAGGGGTTCCGCTTTGGCCACCAGCATACTCCGGTTTGCCAATTCTTCGGCATAATCTTGACACTCTTCTGGGAACTTCTCTACCTCTGTGGTTATCAGGTGATTGTCCACCACTTCGGCCAGGGCCTTGAACCAGAAAGAGGAGATTGTGGTTAGGATCCTCCCTTTGTCCGGAATCCCGTTGGGCATTACCACGTCGTAGGCCGAGATCCGATCTGTGGCCACAATAAGCAGGTGATCCCCTAAATCATATATATCCCTTACCTTTCCCCTTGCCAGCAAGTTAAGTCCTGGCAAGTTGGTCTCAAATACCGGAGCTGTCGCCATGTATCCTCCCTTCATGGGGTCTCTTGCTGGATGAAAATGAAAGATTGAACCACGGAGATACAGAAGCCCCAGGTGCAAAAAACGCGGGCAAATTCGAAATATGAAACATCTTGAGGAATTGAGGAATTCACAATTACGAGAACCTTGGGAATAGGTATCTTCCAGCCCGATAATTCCAAAATTCCTGAATCCCTAAATCCCTTAATTCCTGCTATTTCAACTTTAAACTATCTCTGTACCTCTTTGGGTAATCCCCCGGTACTTATAATTTAGAAAGGGGCGAACCCAAGGTGGAGTCCGCCCCTTCAATAACCTAGGCAACTTTTAACCGATGACAGCAAGGGTATTCCCTTTTTGCACCGAATCGCCGTTTTTGAAAGGTATGGAAAGAACCGTCCCGGAAACGGGTGCAGTAATGGAGTTCTCCATCTTCATGGCCTCGAGAATGAGGACCACGTCTCCTTCATTTACCGAATCACCTTCCTTGACCTCATAGCGAATGACCATCCCCGGCATGGGCGCCTCAATTGAGGTGCCTCCTTCCACAACCGGCTTTGGAGCGGGTGCTGCCGCAGGAGCTGGCGCGGGAGCTGCAGGCGCAGCGACGGGAGCTGGGGCTACCGCCGCTTGCGGCATCATGGGCGTCACCGCCGTCACCACAGGTGCACCCCCCACTTCATCCACTTCCACCTCGAAATAGTCACCATCCACAAATACATTGAAGGCCCGAAGTCCCGGACTCTTCTCCGGTGCCGGTTTTTCCACCTTCTCCACCAGCTTGCCGGCCTTGGCCAGAGCAATGAGACGGTCCCCTTCCTTTGCCTGCTCCAGAGTTTTGGGCTTTACTTCTTCGGGGACTTCTTCCAGGTTATATTTCCACTTCAAGAAACGAACACCGGTGGTGGGATAAAGGGCCACGATCAGCAAATCATCAATGTCTTTGGCCAGATCTCCGGCCATGGCCTTGGCTTTATCCAACTCTGGTTCCAACACATCTGCCGGTCTCACTGTAATGGGCTTTTCCCCACGCTCATAGCCCTTCAAGGCCTTCTTTCGCACCTCAGGATCAATGGGTACAGGCGTTTCTCCGTACAAACCGTAACAGAGATCCTTCACTTGAGCGGTGATCATCTTGTAACGCTCATCCTCGGTATCGAAAAGAACATTGTTAACCGTCTGAATACCAACGATCTGGCTGGTAGGAGTAACCAGGGGTACCTGACCCAATTCTTTGCGTACCCGCGGCAATTCGGCAAAGACCTCATCGATACGATCCAGGGCATCCATATCTCGCAGCTGGTTGACCAGGTTGGAGAGCATCCCTCCTGGAGTCTGATGCAAAAGCACATTGATGTCTATTACCGAGAGCTTGGTGTCGTCTAAAAGATGTCTATACTTGGGAGAAATTTTTTCGATGTACTCAGAAAGCTCAGCCAACTTCTTGATGTCAAAGCCCGTATCCCGACTCGTTCCCTTCAGGGTCATCACCAATGGTTCCAAAGCCGGGTGTGAGGTCCGATAGCCCCAGGGTGACAACACGGTGTCAACAATATCCACTCCAGCCTCTATGGCCTTCAACAGGGCCATGCAGGATTGGCCTGAAGTGAAGTGGCTGTGGAGATGAATCGGTACCTTTATGTCCTTTTTGAGGTCTTTAATCAGCATGTAGACATCGTAGGGCGAGACAAGACCCGCCATATCCTTGATACACACCGTGTCTGCCCCCATGTCCTCCAACTCTTTCGCCTTCTTAACGTAATAGTCGGTATTATAGACATCCCCGCCCATTCTTGGCTCTGTGAGGGAGTAACAGATAGCGCCCTGGAAGTGCATGCCCATTTTTTTAATAATAGGCACAACCGTCTCAAAATTGCGTAAATCATTCACAGCATCAAAGACCCTGAATACTTCGATGCCGTTTTCCGCTGCCCGCTCCACGAATATCTCGGCAACATCGTCGGCATAGTTGCGATAGCCCACCAGATTCTGTCCCCGGAGCAACATCTGCAACGGCGTGTCTTTGAGATATTTTTTTAGTGTCCGCGGCCTTTCCCACGGATCCTCTCCGAGGAAGCGATGCATGGTGTCAAAGGTTGCACCACCCCACACGCCCATGGCCCAAAAGCCAATCTCGTTCATCTCCTCCGCTATAGGTATCATGTCTTCGGTGCGCCCTCTGGTGGCAAAAATGGACTGGTGCGCATCCCGAAAGGTTAAATCTTGAATCTTGACCGGATTGGTCACCTTTACCTTTTCCTCCACCAGTCCAGCCGTAAGTTTCGTGTGCTTGTCTGCCATAATCCTCTCCTCTTAGTCTCTCCTTAAGCGCTGCTCACTCTTTCCTCAAGCACTCAATTCAGTGAAGGTTAACCTGAAAGAATCACAATCAGCAGGTTGTGCCGTGGCGCCAGAGGTAATAGCCCTCAACATTAGAGAACCATACTGTCCACTAGCGCATTACCCGCAGCTGAAGTAACCTGCGCATTTCCATCATTGCCTGTCTGCCAGACGCGGACCACAGACCTGCCGCCCCCAGGGCGGGAGCAGAAACTGGTTGACTCAACGCTGCCATGGCGAGTTGCTGCTCTTCTTGACTCCTAAGGTATCTGTAGACTGCGGCAACCGCGGCAGTCAGTCGTTTTTTCTTACGCTCGTCCATTTTCCTAATCATCCTTGCTTTGCTGCGAGGTTACCAGCCGCTGTTCCAATCTGTTTTTTGAGGTGAAGAATCACGCTGCTCATCTTGACTTTCAGCCGGCGGTCAGTCAAAAAGAGCCAATTCCTAACAGGACTGTATCGTTCTCCTACACGCGAGGCTTTTGCTAGTGGCTTCCAAGTAGTCTAAGTCTAACGAATGGAGGGATTCCAACCACCTCGTGGCCGAGAGACCATCGCATCCCACAGCCAAGGTCTTCTCATACTAAAGATCAAGCTCTGCACTTATACCCTGCATAGCCCGCAGGCTCAGCGCCGCGAAGTCGGCAAGCGGTACCCCTATTTCCTCGCAAAGCCTGATCTGATCTCGATTCACTCGCCTGGCGAAATCTTTCTTTTTCATGCGCTTCAGAATGGACTTGGGCTTTACACTTGCCAGTCGCTTGTCCGGATAGACCAGGGCTGTTGCTATAACCAAACCGGTGATAGACTCGGCACAGGTTAGAGCGAAATCGAACGTGGACTTCCTCTCCACGCCCAGAGCTTCTGCGTTATGAGCCTTGATTGCAGTGATCGCTTCAGGTGGCAAATCACTACCTGCCAGGATGTCAGCCGTCCGCAGCCCATGCCCCGAGGGCTGGTCGGCGGTCTCTTCGAAGTCTAAATCGTGTAACAGACCCGCGATACCCCACAGGTCCACGGGCTCATTCAGACGCTCGGCCAGTGCCCGCATTATTGCTTCCGTCGCCAGACAATGCTTTCGCAGATTTCCGGCCTTCAAATGATTGTGCAGCAAATCAAGAGCCTGTTGCCGATCCATCGAACAATTCCCGTCCCGCTATAAACAAGTATTGCACTTTAGTGAGAAATAATTGTATTGAGCCAAACTTTTGAGTTCTTGAACCCTCAGCGCTATGCGCAATTTACCCTGTCATGGCCACCCGACGGGTCTTTTTCTTCAGACGGTTAATCCGCCGCCTGAAAATTTTCATTTTCTTTTTGTCTCCCGCCTCCTTCATGGCCTCCTTTTGGCTACGCAGTTCCCTTATTTTTCCCTTGATGGTGCGTACGTCGACGCTCGTCTGCCGCTTTTTGTCATCCACAATTCCTTTGGCTTTCTTGACGGCGGCAAGAAGCTCACTTTTATTCATTGCATGTACGCCGACGATCCCTTCAAGGCCCAGGGCCACCTCTCGCAGCTCTTTGGCGGTCATCCGATCCAAGGGTTTTTCTTCGAACCCTTTTTTCGCTCCTGGCTCTTTCTTCTCTTTTAGCTCTTTTAGCTCTTCTGCCTCTTTCGGCTCTTCTAGCTCTTGCGGCTCTGCTAGCTCTTGCGGCTCTGCCAGCTCTTCTGGCTCTGCCAGCTCTTCTGGCTCTGCCAGCTCTTCTGGCTCTGCCAGCTCTTTTAGCTCTTCTGCCTCTTTCGGCTCTTCTAGCTCTTCTGGCTCTTTTTTCCCCTTCGCTTCTTTTTCCTCTTTTAGCTCCTTTTGCTCCTTTTCCGTCATCTATCCCAACTCCTTTGCCCTTCTGGGCTTGAGTATCGAGAATCCAGCACGCCTCCTGTTGACTCGTCTAGGGTCACGTGCTAGAGCCTTCCTTCTCACTCTTTTCAATCATTTCCGTTAG
>Ga0224502_10000483_pt1 | contig 13306 bp, 8 predicted proteins | sample SF_Oct11_sed_USG_5_FD_169104 | JGI IMG/M metagenome (GOLD analysis project Ga0224502, IMG submission 169104) | Sediment microbial communities from San Francisco Bay, California, United States - SF_Oct11_sed_USGS_13 | ecosystem: Environmental > Aquatic > Marine > Sediment | place: USA: California... | reverse complement strand
GCCCTTTTCGATGCCCTCACGGATGATCTCGGGGTTGGTGACGAAGATGTCGTCTCCGACAATCTGGATGCGGTCGCCGAGCCGGTCCGCGAGCTTTTTCCAGCCATCCCAGTCACCTTCGGCAAGAGCGTCCTCGATCGATACGATTGGGAAGTCATCGACCAGCGACGCATAGACTTCGATCATGTCCTCTGACGAGAGCCCCTCACGGCCCTCACCGGTGAGGTTGTAGGTGCCGTCGGAGTAAAACTCGGAGGCGGCGGGGTCCATCGCCAGCGCCACCTGGTCTCCGGGCGCGTAGCCCGCGAGGTCGATGGCCTCCATGATGAGTTCGCAGGCGGCGCGGTTGGACTCGAGGTCGGGAGCGAATCCGCCCTCGTCACCGACTGCAGTCGACAGCCCGCGCTTCTTGAGGACCTTCTTCAAGGTGTGGAAGACCTCGGCCCCGGCCCGCAGCCCTTCGGAAAAGGTGGCGAATCCGACCGGCATCACCATGAATTCCTGAAAGTCTACCGAGTTGTCGGCGTGTGCGCCGCCGTTGACGATATTCATCATCGGTACCGGCAGCTCTCGTGCGCCACAGCCACCGAGATACTGGTAGAGCGGCAGGCCGCAGCCCTCGGCAGCTGCGTGGGCGGTGGCGAGGGAAACCGCGAGCATGGCGTTGGCGCCCATCGAAGACTTATTATCGGTGCCGTCGGTGTCGATCAGGCTTTGATCTACGCCGAGCTGATCGCGAGCGTCGAAGTCTTCAACCGCTTCGGCGAGGGGGCCGTTGATGTGTTCGACCGCGCGTAGGACCCCTTTGCCGCCGAAGCGCTCAGGATCGGCGTCGCGCAGCTCGAGGGCCTCGCGGGAACCGGTGGATGCGCCCGAGGGCGAGATGGCGCGGCCGACCGCGCCGCCCGAAAGAACGACCTCAGCCTCGACCGTGGGATTGCCGCGGGAGTCGAGAACTTCCCGGCCCATGACAAATTCGATATCGAACATATTCACAACCTCCGTTGAGAGAAAAAATATCGCACAAGATGCATCAGGTGTCTCCGTTCCTCCGAAGAGCGTCCCTCTGCGTAAATACGGATTTTTGGTTCGGTGCCGGCGACACGTATCAGAACCCAGGAACCACCCTCGAAGATCAGTTTGAGACCGTCTCTTCGGTCCACGTCCACTACTTTGTGGCCGTTGATCTCGGTCCAGGTCTGGCCACGCCGTTCTTCAAATATTGCGCGGGTGCGCTCGGTGAGCGGGATCTGGGTGCGTCGGAACGAGAAGGTCCCAACCCTATCGGCCAGTGCGTGTGCAAGTTCGGCCATGCTCTTGCCTTCAACCGCCACCATCTCGGCAGCCAGGAGACAGGCGAGGACGCCGTCCCGTTCGGGCAGATGTCGTGACCAGGCCAGGCCCGCACTTTCCTCACCCGCGTACTCGAGTGTGCCATCAACGAGCAGCGGACCGAAGTTTTTGAAACCGACAGCGGTCTCGATCAGTTCGAGTTGGTGGTGAAGAGCGACCGCATTGATCAGACCGGACGTCGCAACCGTATAACCGACTCCGCCTTTGAGGTTGCGTCGCCGCGCCAGGTAGTCGAGGATCACCGCCAGGGCGGTGCTGGAGTCGGTCATCCGTGCGCCTTGATCGAGGATCCCGAAACGGTCGCCGTCGCCATCGGTGGAGAGACCGAGATCGGCCCCCGTTCGACGCATCACGTCTCGCATCGGTGAAAGATTCTCTGAAGTGCAATCGGGCGCGTACCCTCCGAAGTAGGGGTCGCGGGTATTGTGGATGACGTCGACCTCGACCTCGTTATCGAGCAGGATGTGGTCGAGATACTCGCGGGCGCTGCCGAAGAGCGGATCCACGATCAGCTTGATTTTTGAAGAGCGAATGGCTTCCCAGTCGATGAGTGTCTGCAGCCTCTCGAGGTAGACCGGTTTCGGATCGTACTCGCCGATGAGCTCAGGGCGGGGGAGGAAGGTGTCGTCGTAATCTCCCTCGAGCATGTCGAAGCGCCTCTCAACGCGGTCGGTGAACTCCTGCGAAGCGAGGATCCCGTCAGCCGTGTAGATCTTGAGGCCGTTGTATTCCGGTGGGTTGTGGCTACCGGTGAAGGTGAAGCCGGCGGCCGCTTGCCGCTCGATCACCCACGAAGCAACCACGGGTGAGGGCACGTCGCGCGGCGTCAGTTCAGCTGAAATTCCATTCGAAGCGATGAGTTGGGCTGCGGTCGCGGCGAATTTTTCGGACAGCATTCGGGTATCGAAGCCGACCACGATCCGCTCGACCGGAGTTCTCTCTTCGCGCAGTGTCTCGAGGATCGCCTGCACCACCATTCGAACCCGTCGAAAGGTCAGCTCGCGGCCGATGATGCCGCGCCATCCTGAAGTACCGAAGCGCACCATGAGTGAAGATTATCACGAGGGCAGCATTTCGGATTTCGGATTTCGGATTTCGAAATTTCGACCTGCCGAGCTGGTCGAATCGGTTTGGGGGGCGGGTCTGAATTCCGAATTCCTGATTCCGAATTCAGAATTTGCGATTCTACGCCGCGCGGTTCCTTCCGCGCGGTGTAGAATCGCGGGGTGTTTATTCATCGGGAGGGCGATCCGGCCGGCAGCTACTTGATCTCGCAGGTTTCGCATGCCTGGCTCGCGTGGCAGGTTGCGGAGCACTGGGGGAACAGGTCCTTCTCTCGGCCCGCGCCACGGGCTGAAACTCTGGCCGCGGTGTTGTTGCACGACGGGGGTTGGACGGATTTCGATACAACCCCGACGCTCGATGACGATGGGCGGCTGAGGACTTTTGATGCTATGCCGGTGGTCGACCACCTCGCGATCTGGCGCAGGAGTGTGGCGCGCTGCGCCCAGTACAACCGTTACGCAGGTCTGCTGGTAGCGGCCCACTTCGGCGCCATGGCGGACCGCAAGCTGTCCGATCTCCTCGAGCGCGATGATACGGGTGGCGGGAGGACGGTACAGAGCTTCGCTGCTGAGATGGAGCGACTCGAGCGGTCGTGGCGTGAAGAACTCGGTACCGATGCCAGATACCAGCCCTATCTCGAGGGTCCGGGACGCCAGGTGAACTCGCGGCTGCTCGATACCTGTGACCGGATTTCGGTTTACCTCTGTGCTTCGCTTCCCGCGCCGTTCGAGGTGTGGGCCCAGGACGCTGCCGGCGACACGGAGGTGATCGGCTTCGAGATGGTGAACGATACCACCTGGCGGGTGCAGCCCTGGCCGCTCGAGGGCGAGAGGCTGACCCTGCAGTGCGAAGGGCGCCGGATTCAGTCCACGAGCTTTGCCTCTGAGGAGGACTTCCAGGAGACCTTAGCCCACGCGCCGACGGTACGTTTGGTCTTTACCCTGCTCCGCTCGTCCGCAGTTGGTTGACATTCGCTCACCCGTGCCTACAATATGCGTTTGCCACTGATGTTCCGCAGTAGCTCAATGGTAGAGCGGGTGGCTGTTAACCACTAGGTTGGGGGTTCAAGTCCCTCCTGCGGAGCCAAAAACAACACCGCCGGGCATTCGCCCGGCGTTTTGTTTTTCCCGCGCCCGCGCCCGCGTCCGTGTCCGAGTCCGAAAAGATGCGATGAAACTGGAGAGACCGCTCACTCGAGCATCCTCCGATACAGCGCCTCCAATCTGTCAATCCTCTTTTCCGTCGAGAAGTCCTCGACCACCCTTTGTCTCCCTGCTGCCCCGAATCGCTCACGAAGATCAGGATCTTCAATCAACTGCGCGAGGGCGGCGGCGAGGGCGCGAGGGTTGCCTGGCGGCACAACCAGGCCGACCTCGCCATCGACTACCAGCTCTTGGTTGCCTCCGCAATCGGTTGCAACCACCGACCGTCGCATCGCCATGGCCTCGCGAACGGTGCCGGTGATTCCGGTGCCGGCCCAGGAGGCATCAACCACCACATCGCATGCAGCGAGCACCTCGGGCATGTCCGTGCGATAGGGCAGCGTCACGATCCGGTCGGCGAGACCGCTCTCACGTGCAGCTTTTTCGACCTTTATCCTCTCGCTCTTCGGTTCGCATCCAACGAGGAGGAGACGTACAGCGAGAGATTGCGCTGCAAGGAGGGCGAAGGCCGCCACGAGATCGGACCATCCCTTCCAGTCCCGAACCGACACCTGGCCAACCACGATGTGATCGGGATCGATCCCGAGCTCGTGCCGCAACGCCGCCCCGTCGGCGTGCGCGGGATCGAAGATTGCGGGGTCGGTACCACCGTGGATCGTGTGGGCTGAGTCGGGGCGGAGGCCTCCTGAGCGGATGACGACTTCACGAACGGCGTCGGCAACACAAACAACTGAAGCGACCCGAGGATGGTGGTACTTCCACCTGTTGAATATTTCGAGCGGGAAAGTGACGCCACGGTTGACCACGAGCTGTGGGCGAACCCCCATGCCAATGGCCGCGATCAGGCTGACGCTGTGGGCGCGCCCCTTGTGGACATGGAGGATGTCGGTCTCGTACCGTCGCAGGTGTTTTCGCAGCCTCAAGGCGGAAACCGGATCCCATGGGCCGCGCAACGGGAGCTCGAGGAACGGGAGACCTGCGTTGGCACAGGCCAATTCGAGATCACCGCCCGTACGGCTCCCGATCCACACAACATGTCCCCGGAGGGCAAGATTTTTGGCCGCTGCCAACATCTGCACCACCGACCCGGTATTCAGTCGGTTTTTGTCAATCAGGTGGAGCAGTTGGAGTTTGGTGGGCACGGATTGAGTATAGAGTCAGCACGTGGGTTGACGTGGTACGGTTCGAGGCGTATAAACCCAGCGCGCCGTTGGGCGCTCGAGGAGGCGACAATGTCGAAAGAGTTCAACGCATTTGAGATGGCCCAGCGTCAGTTCGACGCAGTGGCCGATAAGTTGCAGCTTGACAGCGGACTGAGAGATCTCTTGCGCTGGCCGCAGCGCGAGTACCACTTCACCATCCCTGTGACGATGGATGACGGTTCGGTGAAGGTATTCAAAGGCTTCAGGGTGCAGCACAACGACGCCCGGGGCCCGGCCAAGGGCGGTATCCGTTTTCACCCGCAGGAAACGGTCGACACCGTCAGGGCGCTGGCTACGTGGATGACGTGGAAGTGCGCAGTCGTCGACATTCCCCTCGGTGGCGGCAAGGGTGGAGTCATCTGCGATCCCCACGATCTCTCCTCCCGAGAGCAGCAGGCCCTGTGTCGCGGATGGGTGCGCCAGGTAGCGCCGAACGTAGGGCCGGTCCAGGATGTGCCGGCTCCCGACGTGATGACCAATCCTCAACACATGGTGTGGATTCTCGACGAGTACGAAAAGCTCGCCGGCGGCCACTTCCCGGGCTTCATCACCGGGAAACCGGTGGAGGTGGGAGGTTCGCTGGGACGCACCGAGGCCACTGGCTACGGCGTGATCTTCACGGTGCGCGAAGCGATGAAGCGCCACGGTGTGCCGATCGAGGGCGTGCGCGCCTCGATGCAGGGGTTCGGCAACGTCTCGCAGTACGCGGCGAAGCTCTTGATCGAGCTCGGCGGCACGGTGGTGGCGGTCTCGTGCTGGGACAACGACGATCAATGCGCGTACACATTCCGCAATCTCGATGGGATCGATGTCGAATACCTGCTCTCGATCACCAGCCGATTCGGCACCATCGACAAGGAGAAGGCGGAGGAGAACGGTTACGAGGTCCTCGAGGCGGAGGCCTGGCTCGAACAGGAGGTCGAGATCCTGATCCCGGCTGCGCTCGAAAATCAGATCACCGGGGAAAACGTGGGCCGTATCTCCAAGAAGGTCAAGGTCGTCGCCGAGGGCGCCAACGGGCCGACAACTCCCGAGGCGGATGAAGTCTTGAAGGAGCGGGGGATCTTCGTCATTCCAGACTTCCTGGCCAACGCCGGCGGGGTGACATGCTCCTATTTCGAGCAGGTGCAGTGCAATATGAATTTCTTCTGGCCCAAGGCGGAGGTGCTCGACCGACTCGATCAGAAGATGACCACCGCGTTCCGGGCGGTGGCCAGTCTTTCCGAGGAAACCGGCGAGTACATGCGCGACGCGGCCTACATGATCGCGATTCAACGTGTCGCAACAGCCTGCCACCTTCGCGGCTGGGCCTAACCTCGAATTAGGAATTAGGAATTAGGAATTAGGAATTAGGAATTAGGAATGCCGTCCACCACCCGGTCTCGATCTTGATGGGCTGAAATTCCTAATTCCTAATTCCTAATTCACTCGTGGTGTGTTGTTGACCGGAAGGCTGGCGTTGATATAATCACCGCCCCTATTCGGGGTTTCTATTGGGGTGTCGTCCAATGGTAGGACATGCGGCTCTGGACCGTAGGATCGGGGTTCGAATCCCTGCACCCCAGCCAACTCGATGATTCAGCCCGGCAACCGCCGGGCTTTTTTGCGGGTCTGCTGATTGTTTCGGCGATCCCCCCCCCACTACCCCAAAAAACCGCGAAGGCCGCAAAGACCGCGAAGATCAATTCTGGTTCACGATCCACACAAATGATCTTCTTTGCGCTCTTCGCGTTCTTTGCGGTTCAAAATGGGGGGGCGGCGCTATTTCTTATCTGTCGGACGGGTCACGGAAACGACGCATGACAATCACCGATCCTCCCGTCGCGCTGATTTCGACGTGATTCCCAACTGTTTCGTTGGAGATCGAAGGTCGGTTGCCGGCATCAATGGAGACGTTGTCAAGCGGCCAGCGAACGCCTTCGACGGTGACGCGCACAGTCGGGTCGAATGTCCAGAACGACCACGTCTCACCAGGGTTGGCGGCGAGTGACGCCTCACCTGCGACAGCCAGGACCGTCTGGTCAGCTGCGTCGTATGTGAGGCGATCGCCCATCGCCAACCGGGCCAGGAGCCCGAGATTGCAGAGATCGTGATCGGTCCGACCGCCGAGCGCGGCCAACACCGTCAGGTTGGTGATACCGAGCTCCTCGAATCCGTACTCCAGCGCCTTATCAAGGTCGGTCCGATCCTGGTCGGGGCGATCGACCATGCAATCCTCGCCGAGCCATTCGCGTATGTCGGGGCTGATGGAGTCGAGATCTCCAACGACCGCGGCTGGTCTGAGGCCGAGCCGCGCGAGATGATTGGCCCCTCCATCGGCGGCAAGGAGGGGCTGGGCTGAGGTTGCCATGGTGGCGAGTCTCGGGTGCCATCGCAGCGGAGCGTTCGCGATCAGCAAGGCCCCACCTATTGCAGTCATGCGCTCATTTTACAGGATGCAAATAGCTGGAGATTGCGGAGAGTAATTTGATGGTAAACTAAACGCCGATGCACAATTCTGCTGAAGGTCTCTCCGGCACGGTGTACATCCCCGACACCTCGGCCCTTATCGAAAACCCCGACGCCCTCGATCGCCTTCTCACCGGCGGCAACGTTGTGGTGTTGCTCCACCAGGTGATCGAGGAGCTGGGGCGGCTTCAGGCGTCGCGATCCAAATCGGAGGGCGTCCGCCATGCTGCCCGCCTGGTGATGCGGAAGATGCTCGAGTATCGGCGCCACCAGCTCATCCATCACAGCGTTGAACGGCTCTTCCAACATCAAGCGGACCCGGAGGCCTACCCGCGAACTCCCGCCGGCGGCATCCTCGCCTGGGAGCCGGACGGGATGACCATCGAGCCCTACAGCGCTGAATCCGGGGACAATCACATCCTTGCCAGCGCCCAACGCATCGCCGAGGTCGCGAAGTCGAACGGCCACCCCGGGTACGAAGTGGTGGTGATTTCCGAGGACTCCAACCTATTGCTCAAATGTGATGCGCTGTCGATCACCGCCGAAAACCTGCGCTATGGCAAGGTCAGCCTGGACAATGTCGACGAGGTCTACCGCGGAGTGGTCGAGGCCGAGTTGACCGAAGAGGCTGTGCAGCAGTTTCTCGACAGCGGCGCGCCGGGTGAGCGGTGGCTGCCTTTTGAAGAGCTCGATCTGCGCGAGCCGGTCGAGCTCCAGTGGAACATGGGAATTCTCCTTCACTGCGGTGAAGAACTCCTTCTGGTCCGCGCCAACCCTGAGCTTCGGAGGGTCGAGGATCTCCGATTCGCCCAGTACTGGGACCGCAAACGCATCACGTACAAACCGCGGCCGATCCTCGGCTTCACTCCGCGAGATCCGCAACAGACGCTGGCCATGGAATTCCTCCTCGATCCAGATGTGCAACTGGTGGTGCTCGATGGCCCAGCCGGATCGGGCAAGACGCGGATGATGGTGGCGACCGGCCTCTACATGCTCGTTGGCCAACCCACCACCTGGCGGGTCGCTCCGCAGTCGCAGCCGTTGACCCCCGATTATGGATACGATCACGGGCTTCTCCTGCTGAGACCGGAGCACGCCTCGAGCCAATACGACCTCGGGTACCTTCCGGGGGATTATGAAAGCAAGCTCTCGCCGTGGTTGGAGCCGTTCTTCCAGGCAGTTCGATCGTTGTCACTGTCGAACGAGCACGACTTCATGGAGGAACTGCGATCAACCGATCGCCTGACCATGGTTTCCACCTCGATGCTGCGCGGGCTCGACATCGAACGATCGATTGTTCTCGTTGATGAGCTGCAAAACGGCGACCGCCACCTCGCCAAGACTTTGATGAGCCGATTCTGTGCGACCTCCAAGGTAGCCCTCGCTGGCGCTCTCGATCCGGTGCAGATCGACAACCCGTATGTGGACTGGCGGTCGAACGCGCTCACCCGGATCAAAGAGACGTACCGCGGTTTCGGACCCCAGGTCGCTCAGGTCCGTCTCGAGCACAACTACCGCGGTCCAATTTCTACGCGCGCGGACGAACTCTGACGGCCCAAAGGGCCGAATTAGGAATGAGGAATTAGGAATTAAGAATTTCCACCCTGCCCCGACAAGGCTGTGGGTGGGTGGTATTCCTGATTCTCAATTCCGACTTCCGAATTCCGAACTCTGAATTCAGACTGTTACCGTCTCGACAATGAAGTCCGGTGGGCTCTCCAGCGTCTTCTTGACCGAGCACTGGCTAACGGCGCGGACCAGCGCGTTGTGGTACTTGTCGGGGAATCCGGAGGGGACCTCGATCGATATGTGGACAGCGGCGAGGCGATTCGTCTTTTCTTCGCGTTCCCAGCTCTGCTTCAGGCTGATACCGTCGTAAGGGATATCTCGCTTCTGGCAGAAACCGAGGACGTAGATGCCGGCGCAGGTGGCGAGAGACGCCAGAAAGTAGTCGAACGGTTCGGGCGCGGAACCGTCGCCCCCGGAGTCAGTATCCTGATCGGTGGCGATTTCGAAACCCTCGTAACTGGCGTTGACCCGTTTGCCGCCGGGGAAGCTCACCGTCATCGTGTTGCTGCTCATCTGGTTCCTCCAACGCCGGGAATCATAACCTCTCCATCGTCCCCGTGCCCGTCCCCGTTCCCGTCCCCGACGGTCGGATCCACCGGTCGCGTCACGACACGGCAGATACATCGGGGACGGGAACGGGTACGGGAACGTTTCTGATCAGCCGACCCGGAACACGGCCAACTCCTCGAGATTCCCTTTCTGTCCCCGTATCGGCGATTCAACGAGGCCGATGAGCTCGAGGCCAAGACCTTGCAGGGAACGAACGGTATTTTCAACCGTTTCCCGCCGAACAGCCTCGTCGCGGACGATCCCTCCTTTGCCGACCTGGTCTCGACCGGCCTCGAACTGTGGTTTGACCAGGCATACGAGCAATGCCTCCGCTGCCAAATGTGGAAGCAGGGAGGGGACGATGAGCCGGAGAGAGATGAAAGAGACATCGACCGTGGCCAGAGCGGCGGTGAACGGTAGTGTCTCGGCGTCCAGGTGGCGGGCGTTGACGCCCTCCAAAACTACCACCCGGGAGTCGTTTCGGAGACGCCAATCGAGCTGGCCGCGACCGACATCGAGAGCAATTACCCGCCGCGCGCCACGTGCGAGCAGAACGTCGGTGAACCCGCCAGTGGAAGCCCCAACATCGAGACAGTCGATGCCCTCAGGAGAAATTTCGAACTCGTCGAGCGCGGCGACGAGCTTGAGCGCACCGCGCGACACCCAGGGGTGATCAGGTTCTATGATTTCTATCATGGCCTCGGGATCCACCTGAGTGCCCGCCTTGCTCTCCACTTCGCCATTGAGGCGAACCTTGCCGGCGAGGATCAGCGCCTGCGCCCGCGCGCGCGACGGCACCAGACCTCGCTCGGTGATGACGACATCGAGGCGTTGCTTCTTGGCCACGTGTGGATCGTATCGTGGATCTGGTTTTCTGGAATGGTCGTCGGCGCAAGTTAAGGGTAAAGGGTTAAGCCTTTGCTCTTGACTCTTATCCGGCCGCGGAGCGGGCTATTCGTCCAATGGCACCCTCACCAAACGGTGTTCCCACGTCAGCGATGCGATGAGATCACCGGCGGGTGTGAGCGCGATCGAGGTGACCCCCGGGAGGCCGTCCTGAAGAAGTCGTTGCGGCTCCTCTTCGGTCGGGTCGACGATCCACAGCTCGCCGAAATGCGGGGAACTGGCGACGATATTGCCTGACGGGAGTAATGCGAGGTAGCCTTCCTGCTGGTCACGAGTGTTCCAGCAACGGAGCTCGATTCGTCGAACGACGTCACCGCTGGCGCCATCGACAAGTAGAAGTGCGCCATCGGCAGGGACCGCCACTGCGATCAGGCCTCCGGCCCATGCGAGACCGACCGGAGGTCCCGGTAACCTGGCAACAGTTACACCATTCCACTCGGGCGGCACAAAACGGAGCAATTTGTGGTTACCGGTGTCAGAGACCAGCAGCGATCCATCGGGGGCCCACAGCAGGTCTCTGGGACCAAAGAGGTTTCTACCGAACACTTCGGTGACGCCGTTCGGTCGCAGAACCTGGATGCGTCCATTCCAGGTATCGGCCACCGCCAGTGACCCGTCACCGCCGATGGCAATGCCCGATGGCTCGTGAAACTCCCGGGGTCCTGAGCCTTCAGATCCGGCGCTGTCGAGACAGCGCCCATCATCCGAGTACCAGAGAATCCTGTGGTTGAGAGTATCGGTGACGGCGAACCAGCCCGCGGGTGAAACCGCGATGCCGCGAGGTTCGCGCAAAGAGCCTGCCTGTGAGCTCGGCCGCGACGTCCACGGAGACGGGCAGTGCGGACGATCCGGCTCGAAAACGGTCCCGTCGTCGCGGATCAGCCACAATCTGCTCTGGCTGCCTGCCAACGCCACCAGATCGTCGGTATCGTCGAGAATTTTCTGCCACGGTAACGCGACGCTGCCGGTGCGATAGAGACCCGATGATCCAAGTACCCAGAGCACTTCACCCTGCCACGAAATTGCCCGAACGCCATCGAGATCATCGCCGACCTTCTGGGGCTCCGCGCCCCTGCCGACCCAGATCCTGGAGCCCTCGCTCCAGGCGATACGCATTCCGGATGCGGCAGCCGCCGTCACTCGGCCGGAAAAGACCTGTCGCCAATCGGCTGCTCCCTGGTGAAGCCAAAGGCCCCTGGGCCCCCATGCCCACACCCGTTCGTCGGCCACCACGCGTCCCGCCCCGGAGATCCGCCCGACGGACACCCACCGTCTCTGGGTGTACCGCCACAAGCTTTCATCCAGGCAGGAGACCCAGGGTTCGTCGTTATGTCGTGCCACCGTTGTTGGCTCGCAAGGTGGTGCCTTCAGCACATCGTCACGCTGCGCCTCGAGGTCGAGCTCGACGATGCTGCCGCCGCGCAGGATCGCGGTTGCCCCGCTGTCGTCGAGAACGATAGAGCGGACGATCTCGTCGCTCACGTCGACCAGCCTTCCGACGAGACCCGTACCGGGCGGTGGTTCGTCCTCCGGCACGTGGCGCTGTGCGCCGGACGCTCCCCGCTGGAGCACTCGATACAGAACGGCGCCGTTACGCTCGGCGATTACCTGGACGCCAGGAATATCGCCCAGTGGATCTTCATCGGTGATTTCGTACCGGCTGCGATCTATCCTCGCCGCCACCGCCCAGTCCACACCGTAGCGGTCGAGTACTGCACGCCTCTTCTCTCGATTGCTGCCGCTATAGAGGATCTCGAGGTCATCGGCTCGTGCCGCGATTTCCACTGCTGACTGGCCCCGCTGTTTGAGATGCCAGTCCCAGCCGAGAACAGAGGGCAGACCGGTGTGCATGGTGATGCGGGTGAACTCGCTGTAGTAATGACCTGCCGCCTCGGCGACTACAGCGCCGGGACGAGCCATGCCCTGAAGACCGCGAACCAAAAACCAGGTCTGCGGGTCCTGGGAGGTGAGAAATGCCTGTCCATCGAGGGTCGGACGTGGCGATGTGATACGTGGCAACATCCAGCCCTGGGCGATGCCGAGCGGGAGGTTCACGATGGCAATGACCTGGAGAGGGGCCCACACCGCAACCAGAATTCGCAGCCGCCGGCCGTGAGTTCGCATCAGGGCTACGGCGAGGGCGAATGCGAGTACTACCCAGACCTCGTTGTAGACCTTGAAGATCGTGTTCATCCGGTCGATCAGAGTGAAACGTTCGCAGGCCGCTACCGCCAGCATGCCGAGGGCCGCCATCGACCAACCGAGACGATCCAGGCGATCCCTCGAGCGGATCGCAACTGTCGCAAAGACGGCGGTTGCCGAGAGGGCAAGGGCGGCGGCGCTTGAATGAAACATGAGGCCGGCAATGACACCGATCGCCGCGGTCGGAAGCACGATCCAGAAACGACGGCCGAGGATCACCGTTGCGAGGATTGCGAGTGGGATCAGGAAGAGCCCAAAGTGGCGCAGAATCGCCCAGGCCGGGGCGAAATCCGCATCGGTGAGAAAGAGCCCCCGTTCGCCGGCGCCGGCGCTGATGCCTGCCACCAGCTCGACGATAAAGGGGGCGGCAGCGAGAACACTGATCGCAGCCGCCACACCCAGGCGGATCAGGCCCTGCGTCGGGCGGCGTGCGGCGACCACGACCCCAACTCCGAGTGTGGTGGTCAGAATGAAGAGGTCCCAGGGATTGGTGGCTATCACCGCAGCGGCACCGACCCCGCAGAGCGCAGCCGAAACCATCCATTTCCGATCATTGGCTTCGACGCAGAGCCAGCCCCAGGCAACGGTAGCGATCAGCACCGGAAAGGCGATGAAATGACCGTGGACATCGGCAAAGAGGCTGGTCCAAAGGGGGTACTCATTGATCGCTGAGCCCGGAATCACGCGCGAGGTCGCCCACCAGAAATCAAAGATGTTGCCGTCGCGCAGCGTTTTGACGAGCCAGGGCCAGGCGAGATTACCGGAAAGAAGAACCAGCAACGGAAGGACTGAAGCGGCGATCGCTGGTCTCTTCCTGCGGGTCAGGAGGAGCCCGATACCGGCGAGAAC
>Ga0224502_10000482_pt1 | contig 13310 bp, 13 predicted proteins | sample SF_Oct11_sed_USG_5_FD_169104 | JGI IMG/M metagenome (GOLD analysis project Ga0224502, IMG submission 169104) | Sediment microbial communities from San Francisco Bay, California, United States - SF_Oct11_sed_USGS_13 | ecosystem: Environmental > Aquatic > Marine > Sediment | place: USA... | reverse complement strand
GCCGTCCCGGTTTCGACGGGCTCCGCGGCATCACGCGACAGGTGCACGCTCAGTAACGCGCCTCCCAGCACCGTTAGCCCGATCGCGATCGGCAGCACCGTACGCCGCTTGTCCGACCGCCGGCTCACATGACCCCCTTGTGCGGCGCGACACTCAGGAACGGCACGCCGAGGAAGGTCAGGACCGCCAGGCCGAAGATCGCGACGACCGCCGACCAGCCGTAGCTGACCGGCATGCGCCGGAAGGTAACGCGCGCGTGGAGCAGCAAGGCGATGCACAACCACGTGATGAAGGTCCAGGTCTCCAGCGAGTCCCAGGCCCAGTAACGGCCCCAGGCGCTGTGCGCCCAGATCGCGCCCGCGATCAGCATGAAGCTGTGGCAGACGAACGCGAGCGACAGGGTCAGCCATACCGCCGCGTCCATTTCGCCACCTTCCGCCGGGGCAGTCTTGCGGCGGGCGAGCAGCCACAACGCGGTCGCGGCAGCCGGCAGGCAGAGCCCGAGAAACAGCTTGCCGGCCGTTACGTGCAGCCACAGCCAGGGATTATCGAACGTGGCCGGCAGGGGCACCGCCTCGGCGGAGACCGTCAGTGACCAGGCACCGAGAACGCCGAGGAATGCGACGACAATCCCTGACGACGCACGCAGTGCGGGCACCATCCACGCCGCGAGCAGGTAGACGAGCGTCAGGCTGAAGAGGTTGCTCAGCAGCACGTCGTAAAGCGTCAGGAAAGGGCCCTGCGATTCGCGCAACCAGCGTCCCGCCACCGCGAGCGTCAGCAGCGCAAGGACAACAAGCAGTATGCCGCTCACGGCCGGCCACGAGGATTTCCCGCGCCTGCGCAACAGGACGTCGAGTAACAGCACCACGGCCAAACCGGTGACGGCGGCCACCAGTGTCGTCCTTTCGGCCGCCATGCTCATGCAGCCTGCTCGCTTCCGCTCACTGCCACGGTCTGCGCCGCGCCGGCCGCCCGGAACTTCTGCGCCATGTGCACGGCAAGCGCCCCCAGCGACAGGAATGCTGCCGTCAGCAGCCAGGGCAGCAGCGGATTGTAGTCGATGCGATAGCCCATCCAGAGCCGCAGGTCGACGATCTCGATCTCTCCCCCCGCCACCGCGATCGGCTGTCCGGGCCCGATCGTCTCTCGAGTCCGCCCGTCGCCTGCAACGCCGACCTCGTACCGGATGCCGCGGCTGCTCAGCGTCCAGGGGGAGTCTTCCGGCACGCGCTGTGCCAGCTGCAGTTCGAGGGTCAGAGTCTCGCCGGCCGGCGTGACCCAGTCGTTGGCCTGCTTCCAGTCGAACTCGGGATAGGACGGGAAGTTCACGGCCCCGAGGCTCTCCCGGCCCGCCGTATCGCGCCACAGGACGAGAACCGAGTAACCCTTGTTGAACGTCGTCATGAACCGGTAGCCCTGCGCCGTGAAGCCCTCCCGGTCGCCGAAGTCGCGTTGGATTGCCCCGTCGTCCTGCCGGCCCATGACGACGCGGCTGTGCGTGGTGTCGCGTTGCAACCCCGACCGGTAGTGGACTTCCAGCGGGCCCTGCGTGAAGTCGACGCGCTCGAGGCGATCCGGATGCAGCCATCCGGTCCCCCGTGCCGTCACGCCGCCCGCATCGAAGGCTTCCCCCTCGACCAGCTCGACGCTGCCCTCGAAGCGCAGCAGCACCCCGGCGGCAACCAGCATGAGCACGGCGAGCAAGCCCACGTGGAACATCAACAGCGCCGCCTGGTGGCGGAAGGCGTGCCTGACGATCAGCGCCGCGAACAGGTTCGCCGCCAGCACGGAGAGCGGCAGCACGACCCAGGCCAGCGCCGCTTCCGGCCACTGGCTGATCGCCACACAGTTAATAATGAGCGCGGCGAGCCCGGCCATCGTCAGCCTGAGTGACGCGAGTGTCTTCAGAACGGATCTCATGGCGGATTCTCGCAGACGTTGCGCATCCAGTCTTTTCCGGTACCGCCCTGGCCGCTGGCGGATCCGCAGTCGGCGTCCGACCAGGTGCCGCTCTGGGCAAAATTCAGGATCTTCAGCTTTGCGTTGAGATAGTACGGACCCTGCGTATAGGTCTGGGCGCTCCCGGTGATCGAAACTTCCGTGCCGGGAGCGAGGCCGGCTTCCGGACCCACGTCGTTCAGGTTGACGAGCAGCGCCTTGTTCTTCCAGCCGTGAGGTACCGCGACGTGGCACCAGGTGCACTGCAGGTTCCGTCCCAGGCGGTCGGCATGGAACGCGTGCAGGTTGGTGTCCCGGTCGTTGTTCCCAAAGCCGCTCTCCCACCCTCCCCGGTCGCCACGATTCGCGTCGGTCGCATAACCGGCATGGTTGTGACAGCGGAAGCAGATACCATTCTGGTCGTTGCCGGTGTTCTGGTTCCAGGTCCCCTTCAGCAGGAAGTCGTTCTCCGAGCCGTGCGGCCCCCACGGACCGTTGCCGGGCGGCACCACGGTGCCGTTCGCCGTGTTGCGGCCGTGGCAATCGGAGCAGTACATCGTCTGGCTGCCGATATTCGCGCCGTTCCAGGGCGCGAGGAACATGTTCGTCGAGGCGCTCATGTTGCGTGCGCCGGCGCTGCGCGAGGTTTCGCGCATGACGGGATGCCACGAGCGGTGATTGCCGCCGGGCTCTCCCTGGTCCGCGAACGGCGCCTGGAACTCCATCGCCTGGTTGGTGTACTGGTCCAGGTCATTGGTGCCGGACGCGGTGCCGCCCCCCGAATCGCCGGGACTCGGGCGGGAACCGACCGGGTAGACGTTATCGTCGTTGTAGGCGTAATCGGAATGGCACTTCAGGCAGACCTGGTATTCGCGCGTGACATGGGAACTCGTCACCGCGGTACTCGCTCCGGTACCGCCGTCTCCCTGCTTGACCTCGTAGGACAGCGGCAGCGAAAGGAAATCCGTGTTGCCATACACTGGCTCGACGCCCCAGGAACCCCGCAGTGCTCCGGACGCGATGTTGGTATGGCCGGACGAGTGATCGTGGGCACTCAGCGCGGGGCTGCCCGCACCGTTGAAAAGCGAGTTGCGCATCACGCGATGGGGATTGTGACAGTCGGTGCACTCGGCATGGCGATTCACCAGGTTGCCGTTGCCGAGCAGCGCCCGCGGTTCCGTGAAGTCGCCGTCAACAATGTCGTGCACCTCGTTCGCCGACCGTTGATCGGCGCCGTCGAGCGGCATTCGTATGCGCAGATTAAACTCGCTCTGGATGTCCTTCACGTCGCCGCCCGCATTGGTCACGATGGGTGCGACCGAGTGACACTGGTAGCAGGTCTCCTCGATGGCAGAGTTGCCGCCGGACTTCGGCGTACCGAGCGCGTCGGTGCCCTCGCGCAGCAGGCGCCTGGAACCATGCACGCTGTGGGTATCGTGGCAGTTGAGACAGCCCGCCTTCCACACCGGCAGTCCCGGTGGAAACTCGCGCAGCTGCGCCGGCACGCTCTGGTAGCTCTCCGTTGCCTCGGAGGAGTCCGCGTGGGCGGACGAGGACCAGCCCTCCTTGTCGTGACAGGCGAGGCAGTTCATGTCCGTGTCCTCGTCGAAACCGCCGGGTGAGGGCTGCGACTGCTGGAAACGATTGAGGCGCAGGAACTTGTTCGTGGGCGGATTGTCGAGGTTGATGACGTGCGGGTCGTGGCAGCTCGCGCACTGCACCTGTCCGTCGCCGCCCGGGCCGGTTGCCTCGAGCGGCACCGGCGGACGAATCCCCGGGGCGCCGATGGCAATATGCGCCTCCGACGCCGGGTTGCGCAGTTCGCCGTCCGCGTTGGCCAGCGTCGTGTCGTAGGTCAGCGAAATCGGGTGATCGTTCGACAGGTCCGTGCCGAGATTGCGCGTAAACCCGGTCAACACGCCCTCGCCCGCCGGCATCGTATCGCCGGGGCCCGCGCCGGTCATCGCTACGTTGACATTGGTCTGCCCGCCGAGCACGTTGACGGAACTGATCGCCAGCGTGCCGTCATGGCAGGACAGGCAGAGTTTGGAACTGCCGGCCGGCTGCGCCAGCTGCCCGGCGATGGTCTCGGCGTCGAGGGACGAAGAGCTGTAGGTCGTATAGGTCGAGCCCGACAGCTCGCGGTTCCACAGCGGCGCTCCCGGAGAATTCGTCGCGCCGTGCGGCGTATGGCAGAAGACGCATACCTGCGTCTCGCTCGTCGCCTTGACGGTTCCCGGGCCGTCGACGGAAAGATTGTGCAGCGTGCTCGCAACGTCGCTGGTGGACTGCGCGTGCGCCACGAAATACGTGGCCGACCCGCACAAGAGCACGGCAGCAGCCAGCCAGTGCGCCGCCCGCATCACGTCGCGTCCCCCAGATAATCGAGTACCACGACGCGCCCGTTGAACATGTCGGCCACGAACAGCCGGCTGCCGTCATCCGTCCACGCCCCGGCCGGCAGGAAGAACTGACCGGGCTCCTTCCCGGTCCCGCCGATCGGAATGAGCAGATCACCGGAATCGCTGAACACCAGGACGTGGTCGTAATAGGACTCGATGACATAGACGTGCCCGTCCCTGTCGGTGACCACGCCTTTCGGCCTGACGAGGTTGCCGAGGAACAGGCCGCGCTGGCCGATGATCGCGAGGGACTCACCGGAAGGCGACAAGACCTGGACGCGCGCATTCAGGGTGTCGGTCACGTACAGGCGATTGCCGGCGCAGCTAATGTGCGTCGGCCCGTTGAACTCGCCGGCGGCAACGCCGCGGCGGCCGAGTGTCCGGACCAGGACGCCGCTGTCGTCGAAAACCTTGATGTCGTGCGCCGCCGAATCCGAGACGAACAATTCACCGGTCACGGCGTCGCGGCAGAGACCGGTCGGCCGCTGCAATATGCCGCGGCCGAGATCACCCGACGGAGAACCGTCCGCGTCGAGTCTCAAGAGGTATCCGATGTCGGCGTCGGCGACAAGGTAGCCACCCGCGCCGTCATCGGCGATACCGACCGGTGACAGGAAACCGCGACCGGGCTCGGCCTCGTCCCAGACGCTCAATTTCGCTTCCTGCTCGTCGAAGACGACGATTCCCTCGCGCCCCGCGTCGGTAACCAGGATCCTGCCGCGCGCGTCGACCATACCGGACTGCGGGCGTATCAATTGCTTGTCGCGCTCGTTTGCTCCGGTGATCCCGGCGATCCACTGCAGCATGCGGACCGCCGCACCGTCCTCGGCGCCGTCGATAGCGCGGAAATTTTCTTCACCGGTCAGTTCCCCGGCATAACTCAGGCGCGCCGTTTCCGGCGCCCCGGGCCAGACCAGGGCGCTCTCCGGCGCCCGCCCTTCCGGGAAATAGTGCATCGCCGTGGGCGCCGTGGAGCAGCCCGCCAGCATTATGGCCAGGATCGAGACCGCTGCCGTCCTCATGGACCCATGCAGGGCGGATCGACCGCGAGGATGTAGACACCCTGGCTGCCCGCCGCAACGTACATCGTGTTGCCGTCTATCCAGAGGTCTGTTACGGCGGGCGTCAACTCCGGAGGCAGCGCAGCACGCGCGCTGGTGCCATAGAATTCCGGCGAAGTGACGAAGAGTCCGGCCGAATGACCATCGGCGACGAACATCCGTCCGCATTCGTCGACGGCGAGCGCCACGGGTGCGAGCAGAGAGTCCTCTCCGTAAGTCGCGACCGGGCGGCCGTCCATGTCGAGTTGCGTCACCTCTCGCGATGCAGAATCGAGAACGAAAACGGCGTTATCGGTGGCCGCGATGGCCGTGATCGACGCCGCGATGGCGACCGGAGACAAGGTCGTCGTGAATGGGCCGGTCGGGTTCGACATGGCATCGAACATGGCCAGGCGCTGGCTTATGCCATCCGCAATCAGGATCGTGGATCCCCAGTTTGTTTGCGTCACGTCAACAGGTGCAGGAATCAACCGGCTGTCCATGAATCGTCGTCGCTCCCAGCCTGACTGGTCAAGTTCGACTACGGCGCGGTTGTACCGGTCCACGACCTCGATAATCTGGTCCGCCGACACGTACAGGCCCGCCGTATTCGGGTCCCGCAAAGGATACAACACGCGCAGTTCGGCGCGGGCAGGATCAAGCTGCACGAGCGCGGAAGAGGCGCCGTCCACGACGTAGACGAGACCACCCGATGCGGCAACGGCCGCGGCGTAGCCGAGCTGCGCGCCCCCGGCTCCAGGCCGTACGGTCGACGTCCTGCCTGCGCCGAAAGCATCGAGTGGCGTCAGCGTGACATCTATTCCGGCCGTCAGAGACTCGGGCTCATACGCTGGCCCCGGCTCCAGTGCGCAGGCATTCAACAGGCACAGGCCCGCCAGCGTGGCGGCAAGCGCCCCGCCCGGCACGCGGCCTGCGCGCCGGCATTTCCAGCTGTCGTACAGAGAATTCAACAACGCACCTTCTCAGTAGACCCCGGGGCCGGTCGTCTTGTGGCCGCCCCTGATGCCCGTCTCGAGACCCGGCTTCCCGGAATGGCACAGGTCGCAATTGTCGATCGACCATGCCGTGTTGCCGTCATGGCAGGCGCCGCAATACCGGCCATCGATCAGGTCCTGCATGGCGATCTGCGTTTTGCCGGCCCCCATCTTGATTCCGAGCTCGACGTGGCAGACCGAGCACTGGAAGCGAATCCTGTGGAACCAATGGGGGAATATCACGGGTGCCACACCCTCCGCCTCGGAATTGTCGTTCAGGATTACGTCTGCGTACTCGGCCCAAGCAAACATGACCGGAACCAGGCATGCAACGAGGGTTGCCAGCAGTGACGGTCCCGACCGCCGATTCATGATCCTTCTGTTCGCGCCGGCGCCTGCGCCTCGCGCGCCACCGTAGACGAGTCGGTATTGTGGCAGCGGTCACACTCGGTCAGCGGGAATGCGACCGCGCCATGGCACAGTCCGCAGTACTCGCCCTTGAGGATCTTTCCCATGTTTATCGGGTTGGCGTCGGGCTCGGCAATGAAAATCGAGTCGTGGCAGGTCTCGCAACTCATCCACTCGGTATGCGTCTTGTGGGGAAAGCTCACGAAGCGCATGGGCATCGTGTTCCTCATCAGGACGGTCGTTCCGCGAAACTTCGGCCGCTTGTCGCCATCGATACTACCCCTGGGCTCTATAAAGCCGTACTCGAGCGAACGCGCCCAGTCCACCTTGTTGCCGGCCGTATCCGCCTGCAGGACACTCAAAGCGTCTGCGGGCTCCTGCAATACGCCGATCGCCGGGTTCTCGGGATCGTGGATACCGTCTTCCTTGAGCGGTTTCCACTTGTCCGCGGCGAGGCCTGCCGAGGCGATAGCCAACAGCAACACTGACAACGATGCGAGCGGGTAGCGACTCACGATACGCTCAGCCGGGGATGTAGACGCCCGCGCTTCTTATCGCCCTGATTAGTTCTTTCGTCGACTCTTCCAGCAATTCAATGGCCTCCTCGTACTGTTCCTCGCCTGCCGCACTTTCCGCATCCTCCCGCAACGTGGTTGCCTTGCTGATGAAGGATTCCGCGGTGGCGCGCATCGGGCTCGATTCCATCTTCTCCGCAAACAATACCTGCACCAGCATCTTGTGTGTATCGTTGCGGTCGAGTTCGTAGAGATATTCGTCCTGTTTGTTCTCGAAATGCAGTTCCCTGACCAGGGTATCCCCTCCGCGCAGCTGCTCCAGCGACAGCTTGATAGTCTCGTATGTCTCGTCCAGCATCGCGCGCGCCTCCTCGCCCTTGCCTTCCGCGAGCAACGCATCGGACGCGGCGAGTTCGGTGCTGACCCTGGCCTGCAGTTCACGATTCATGTCGTCCTGGCCTTTCTCCGTGGCAATCCTGTCGTGTGCAGTGGCCAGCGCCTCGACGCTTTCACGCCGGTTTCCGTAATCGTCGGTCTGCTTCTGCGAAACGGGTGTTTCGCCGTTCGCCTCCCGGGCAGCGGCCGTCAGGAGCTGGATTGCCTCGGCCAGCTCGGCCTCGGCCGCATCGGCATCGCCGGCATCGTACAGCGAGGTGGCTTTGTCGAAGTGAGCCTGCGCATCAGCCTTCATAGCCACTGCCTGTGCATTCCCGCTCTGTTCGATCTTCTTTGCCGCCGACGACTCCGTCAGCAAGCGCTGAACATAGCCGAGCCGAGCCGCGGTGTCCTGTGACTTTACGGGCTCGGCCTGCACGCCGGGCGCCAGGACCGTCATCGCCAACGATGCAATCAGCGCGAACCTCACGACAAGTTTCTTAGTCATACGTCATCACCGTTTCTCTCTTGCCGTCAATTCGCGGCTGTCTGTTCCTTCGGGCGCGAGTGGCAGCGCCTGCACTCGGACACCGGGAACGCCACCTTCCCGTGACACACGCCGCATTTTTCCCCCAGCAGTATGGACGCCATGCTTATCTGATTCGCGCCTTTCTGCGGTATGAAAATCGCCGGGTGGCAGTTGCTGCAATCCAGCCACTGCGTGTGTTGCTTGTGCGGGTACACGACGTCGGGCATCGACCCCTTCACCTCACGCACGATATTGAGATCGAGCACGATCGGGGCAGCCGGTGATTCGCCGATGCTGTTACGCGGAGCTATGTCGCCGGCATCTATCGCCGCGTTCCAGTCGACGTAGTTGCCCGAGATCGAATCGGGCAACGGGTCGAAGGACTCACGTGGAGTCTGCAGTATGTGTGTGCCTTCGCTGTCCGGATCGTGGATCCCGTCCGACGGGGGCGGCGCATTGCGCTCGGACGCCGGCTTCATCAGGCGATTGAACGCATTGGGGTTCGATTGCGCCTCGGCCAGGCTGGCGAGAAACGCCATCGCCAGGACCGCCATGCCGCCGGCGATAAGCAGGATCGCGAGATTTCTCATGTTGACGGCATTCACGGCTGTTGCTCTCCACCATCAGCCTGGCGAGCGGCGCTGTCGGTCGTGCCGGACTGCAGCGGCGCAACCAGCTTCTGTGTCGTACTGTGATGCACGTGCGTCGGCGTTTCCGGTATGCCGGAATGGCACAGGTCGCAATTCTCGATGGACCAGGCCACGTCGCCGTTGTGGCAGGCGCCGCAGTACTCGCCATCGATTATCTTGAGCATGTTGATGCCGTTGCCGCCCGCCTCGAACTTGAAGCCGAGGTCGCCGTGACAGACCTTGCAGCGGAACCGGATGCGGTGAAACCAGTGTGGGAAGACGACCGGCCGCATCCCCGCTTCGTCGGAGAATTCGTTGATCACGACGTCCCCGTACTCTGCGTTGGCAGCCTCGTAGTACAGGAAAGAAAACACCGCAGCCACGAGCATTACCGCCAGCCATAACTTGCTTGATATCTGCATAGCTCCTTCTTCGCCCTCTCGAGATGTCTTCAGGCGCGCGATTCAACCCGCGCCGTAGAATCGCCTGACCCGGAAGAACACCTGGCTCATCCAGCGATTGTCAATTTCCCTGATATCGGCCAACAGCCTGAACTCCAGTTTTCCGATCGTGTAGTCGAGTTCGTTCCGCCAGACCTGGTCGCTTCTCTCGGCATCCACCCCGATCTCGTCTTCGAAGATGTCGTCGCGGCGCAATTCTCTGCTCAGGAGCCGTAGCTCGGAGAGGAAGTTCAGTCGCTGTACATTGAACAGATCACGCTCGATGTAAGTCAGGTCGACGCTGTAGGTGAATGCGGAGTTATCCATGTCGCCCGCCATCATCATGGCGGTCTGGTTGTTGTTGTACTGCACGGAGAAGCCGCCGTTGAGAGACCGGGTGCGCGAGAACCGTACTTGCGACGAAGCCTGAAACGTGAGCAACTGAAAGACGTCTTCCCGATCACCGTAGCTGCGTCTGTCCGAAGCCGACAGGCGGGCATACGAAGCCGAACGGCCTATCCGCTTGCTCCATGTGACGAAGGCACTGTGAACCAGCAATTGCTCGCGCATGTCGGCCGTGTCGGCCCGCGCAGCGACCTGCTGCGAAATACTGAACTGGAGCTGGCTGCCGCCCGACAGCAGCGCCGTCTTCGACAGGCCGTGATTAAATTCGGCTGTCACGTTCTGTATCGTGTCGTCCCCGCCATTTCTCTTCCGCTGGTTACCGACCTCCATCGAAGATCCCCAGAGATACTGCATGGCACCGGCGCCAATCGGGTCTGAACGATAGGTCCCGCGCAAGCGCTGAAATACGCTGCTCTCGTCCGAGTGGCCGTCGGGGTCCATGGTCGTGAAGCCAACGTTTCCGGAAACCGTCACGTTCCGCGTCCACTGGTAGTTTGCGGCCCCCGTCAAGACGAAACTCGTCGAGCCACGCTCGTGGCCCCTGGGGCCGGTATCGACGCCCTGGGCAATCACGCGGCCGATGACGAGGAGCGGCTGTTCCGTGTCGGGGCGCCAGCTCGAAATGCCGCTGAACTGCATGAACCGGCGATGGGAATCAGCGGTTTCACGCATGATCAATTCGTCACTGAAGAACGTCGTGTCCTCGATGTAGAATCGCGGGCTGGTTCTGAAACGGTGGCGCAGATTGAACAGCTTGCGCTTCTCCGTCTCCATCGTGTCGTCCCTGAACAGCTTGCGAATCGACGACTGCAGGTCGAGATTGTTTCGACCTATGTGCTTCGTTCCACGCAGCTGCCACGTTCGGGCATTGAACTTGCGGATCGTCGATACGCCGTCAACGTGCACGTCCTCGTTGTCGCTCGCGCGGTAGTCGAGCGCAATGCGGCCCCCGCGCCGTGCGGAATACGTCTGGATGAAACCCCAGTTCTGGGACGTCCGTTCCTGGTCGAAGAGGTCGCCGTCGACACGATTGTCACGTTTCTCGTAATACGCCCGGAACGGAAAACGACTCTGGGAAAACAGGCCCATACCCAGGCCACCCGTTATCACGGTGCCCTTGGAATCCTGCTTCGAGGTGTCATTGACGGTTCGCGTCAGCCCGAGCGATCCGTCCAACTGCAGGATGTATGGCCGCCAGACGTAGGTCGACGCGGAGCCCCGCCAGGTCGCGAGGTTGGTCTGGTTGCTCTGCATGTCATCGCTGCGGTTCAGCCGGTAGACGTACTCCAGGTAGCCGTAATGGTGGACAGGACCCAGCTGCGCCCCGGCCGGCGTCGCCGTGAACAGGCCTGCAAGCAGCGGAACGGCAAGCGCAACGGTGCGGCAGGAGAACCCTGATAATCTCCTTACCGCGCCGGGCATTGTCCGTCTACTGGGCGTAACTCGGTATCGACGCCAGGTAATCGGTGTCCACGTTCACCTCGGCGCCGGATCTGAGTTGCGCAACCAGTTCGCTCCATACTTGTTCGCCGCGCTGTCTTTTCCATAGCTCTTCGGCTCGCTCTTCTACCTCAGAGAATTCGTTCAACTTTTCCTGCTTGCGCTCGATCAGCTGGAATATCGCGATACCCTCGAGCACCTTGATGGGTTCCGTGACCTCTCCGATTTTCAGCTGGGCAATGGCCTCTTCGGCCACCGGGCTCAACGTGCCGGTGTGCATGTACCCCATGTCGCCACCGTCGTCCGCCGAGAGGTCGGAAGAATGCAGTCTTGCCAGTTCCTCGAAGGACTCGCCCTCATCCATCCGTCCGAGAATTCGCCGCGCTTCGTCGCGCGCCGCTTCCCACGCCGGGGCCTCGGCCGACGGCGCAACGGCGAGCAGTATGACCCGCACCCGGTTCGACGCCGGCTCCGTGAACATGTCGGGATTGGCGGCATAGAATTCGCGCAACTCATCCGGATCGGGCGCGGGCACCGACTTGACGTCCGCCTCGAGCGCGTCCAGCAGGCCGTCCTCCTCGAACTTGGCGCGCAACGCCGCAACCATCTGCGGCCCTTCCGTTTCCCAGCGTTCGGTGTCGCCGTAACGCGCCTCGTAGCTCGCAATCCTGGCGTCGATCTCTTGCTGATCCGCTTGCAGGTCGCGTCGCTTCGCTTCGAGCAGCAACAGCTGCCGGTCGATCATCTGGTCCGCCACGTCCCGCCGGAACTCGATGAACTCCTCTCCGGTGGGCGGGCGTCCGTGGTAAAAGGTCTGGCGGGCAGCCGAGTAGACCTCGCGCTCGAATTCGTCGCGCGTTATCACGGCATCGTCGATCGTCGCAAATACCTCGTCCTCTTCCGTCGCCGATAACGGTGCCCAGGCAGCCGTTAGCACCAGCAACAGCGCCGACGGCAAAAGCTTAAATACGAATGATTTTGATTTCATGTATTCCCCGTTACGCAAATCGGCCCGGACAACCGCCTGTTGCCCGGGCCGATCGCTCAGTCGACTTTCAGAGTCGTGAGGCGCTCGTTCGCCCGTCCTTTTACTTCGTGTGGCAGGCTACGCAGACCGCGCTCGCGGCGTTGCTGGTCCGAAGGAACGCTACGGAACCCTGCCCCTGGGTCGCCGCGTTATGCGGATCGTGGCAGCTGCCGCACTCGACGAACGGCTCCTGGACGCCCAGGTCGTTTCGGGTGTACAGCAACATGTCGGTCTTTTCGCGTGTGCCGGTAGTGCCCAGGGGCCCGTCAACCCACCAGATAGGCTGGGTATTGAGAGTGACCCTTTCCGGTGCGACGAAGTCCGGATCACCCAGCGTGCCCGTGAAGGTGCCGTCAGCGGGTTGCGACGTCGTCGATACGCCACCGCCAGCGTACTGCATACTGATCGGGTGGTCGTTGGAGAGGTCACGGCCCAGCATCGGGACCGGGCTTCCGGTCATGACGCCGATGGCACCGGGATCGATCTCCGCACCCGCGGGGTTGTAATTGCCGGAACCGGCGCCGTTGATCACGACGTCCATTGCCTGCGTGCCATCGTGGCAGCTCAGGCAGGCCAGCGAGACCGAACCGACCGGCGCTTCCGTCGAATCGAACGTCGGCGTCGCCAGGGTCGAGTAACGCGTAAATGCGGGCGAAGCACCGTCCGTCATCGTCTTGTTCCAGAGCGGAACGGGCGCGTTCGTATCCGCACCGTGAGGCGTATGACAGAACACGCACACCTGGTCGGTATTGGCCGTGCCGCCGCCCTGGGCTTGGCCGCCCGTGGTCAGGTCGTGCTGGCTACCGACGACCTGCGCCTGGGCTGAAAATCCGCCGAGCAGCAGGCCGCCGGCGAGCAAAGCTGATTGAATTCGTACCTTGTTGAACATGATGATGTACCTTCCCCGAAGAGTGAATTTAATCCTAGGGGCATAGGGTATAAACCTTAGACCCGATAACCCAGTGACATAGTCACATTAGGTGGAAACTACGTACATAACCCTACTTTCGGCTAGGTGATGAAGCTTACCGGGCGGCGCTTTTCGGGTCAATTACGCGGCGCAGCGCCACCCGGTCCTGCAGGATGATCTTGCCGCGCCTCAGTTCCACGGCCCCGGCGCTATCGAGTTCGTGCAGGCGGCGGCTGACGACCTCGCGCGCCGTC
>Ga0224502_10000479_pt1 | contig 13339 bp, 8 predicted proteins | sample SF_Oct11_sed_USG_5_FD_169104 | JGI IMG/M metagenome (GOLD analysis project Ga0224502, IMG submission 169104) | Sediment microbial communities from San Francisco Bay, California, United States - SF_Oct11_sed_USGS_13 | ecosystem: Environmental > Aquatic > Marine > Sediment | place: USA: California... | reverse complement strand
GGGATCGGGAAGTCCAAGGTCTTCTTCGGTTCGGAGTATTATAAACGCTGATATTGTAAAAACAGACGACGATTACCTGGTCTTAAAAATAGAAGGTGACGGATTTTTAAAATTTATGGTACGCAATATTGTGGGAACACTTGTGGATGTCGGTCTTGATAAAATTACATCCGATGACTTTAAGCGGATTCTCGTCTCAAAAGATCGTAACCTCGCCGGGATTACTGCGCCGCCACACGGACTGTTTTTAATTGAAGTAAAATATTGACAAGTTAAACATCGACGGCTTCGTAAAAAGCTTCAAATTCCCCCGCTAAAATCAGCGGGATAAAAAGGCGCGCCAATTCCGAGGAATGCAGCGCAACACAGAAGTTGGACTTTTTACAAAGCCGTCAAGTTTTGTTTTTCATATTCTGTATTTGCTCGTTGTAATATGCGATAACCTCTCTTCGGTTCAGCATCCCGATAAGGATACCATGATCTTCGTCACTGACCACAGGCAGGCTGTCGATATTTTTAATGGTAAACTTTTGTAAAACCGCATTCAGATCTTCTGAAGGTGTAGTAAAGATAATATCAAAGGTCGCAACATCATTCATCACCACAAGATTCCCGATTCCCCGTGAAAAGAGCACGGCCCTGATGTCCGTACTCGAAAATATCCCCACCAGCCTCTTAAACGGATCCACCACCGGGAAATAGTGCTGCTTTGTCTCAGGAAAAAATCTCCTGAAATCTCCAAAAGTCATGTCCCGCGGAATAACGTCCACCTTTTTTACCAGGTGCATGAGATCCTTGACCCGAATCGCCTGCAAGATATCCACGAAAAAATCTCCTGCATGGGCCGGAGAGTTGACCTTGCTTTTGACTTGTCTGTCATAAATTGTCCATTTTCGTGCGGCAAGATAAGATACGGAACATACCAGAAGACTGGGGAGAAGCAGATGATATGAATTGGTCATCTCACTGACAAAAATAATGGTTGAAATCGGAGTATTTGAAACTGCCGTAAAAAAACCCGCCATACCTACAATAACAAAGGCACCCGGTTCAGTGACAATGCCCGGCATGATTTGATGGAAAATTTTTCCCACAACACCGCCCATGGCGCCGCCGATGACGACGGATGGGCCAAATACACCGCCGCTGCCACCGGACCCGATGGAAAATGATGTTGTAAGTATTTTTCCAATGGCAAGAAAAAACAAAAATGGAATTGTCAGCTCATTGTATATGGCTTTCTGAACAAAACCGTATCCAAAGGCCAGGGTCTGAGGCAAGAAGAAGCCGACCAAACCGGTACACAATCCGCCAATGGCGGGTTTCAAGTGGTTGGGAATCTTGATGACCTTAGCAATCCTGATGACGCCATAAAAGGATTTGATGTAAAAAACACCGATGCACACAAGAACTAGGGAAAGCACTAAATAAGGCCCCAATTCCAGAGGATTCCGAAATAAAAAATCCGGCGATTCAAACAAAGATCCCCATCCGTATACCAGGCAAAACAGGCAATAGGCGACCACCGAGGAGATGCCTGCAGGAATAATCACTTCAGGTTCAAATTCAGGATCACGGTACAGCACTTCAGCGGCAAAAAGCGCCCCGGCCATCGGCGCACGAAAGATACTGCCAACCCCGGCACCGACGCCCGCAGCCATCATGATTCTCCGCTCCCGGTCCGACAGTTTTAATGTTGTCGCCAGAAATGATCCAAAACCCGCTCCGATTTGAGCGATGGGACCTTCCCGTCCACCTGAACCGCCGGTTGTCAGTGTAAGGGCGGAAGCAATAGTCTTGATAATCGGAACCCTGCCCCGTATAAAACCACCTTTTCTGTGGTAGGCGTCGATGGCAGCGTCCGTCCCGTGACCTTCGGCTTCGGGTGCATAGGTATACACCAGCCAACCGCTAAGAAGACCTCCAAATGCGGGGAGAAATAAAAGAATGATGGGATTAAACGGCCTACTCGTAGGCGGTATGAGATGATGCTCACCTGCCGGCGCCGGCGGTCGGTAGCCTGCTATAGAATCCATAAAATAATGCGCACCGAGCTGGCATAGGTAATGAAAAACGACGGAGCCCAGCCCTGCAATAAGACCGATGAGTATAAAGTATAAGGTCCATTTACCGGCTAGAGCGATATTGACGGAAGGCTCTTTGTCGACAACGGATCGGATACTTTTTTTAAAACGGCTTAAAAGTGCCACAGATCTACTGGTCTCATCATATGTGGGTTGCCTTAGTAAAGAATCCTGGCCCAAAGGACCAGGCTTTGGTTTACCCCTAAAAGGGGCTGTTTCCCCGAAAGCCAGACAAGTTAAAAGTGCCTAAAGTGATCTAAAGTGCCTATTTATCCCGTATTAAACGGGGAAGTGATGGAGTCGCTTCGCTCCGCTGATTTTATATAATTGACAGAACGCCTTAACTTTAGCTCACTTTAAACTTTAGTTCACTTCAAACTCTTACAGCAATTCTTTTGGCAGAGCCAGAGAACTCTGACCTGGCCCAGAGGACCAGGTTTTTTATGACGAAATAAATGTATTTCGTTCTGTTACATCAAAGGCTTTTTAGCAATATTCAGGTACGAAAATCGACTCAAATTTCAATAAGATTCTAACTGTCGCGTCCTTCAATATCTTGTATTCCTTGTAGAATAATATTGAAAAGATCAGGTATTTCGCTCTCTTCCAGACAGGAAAAAGCGATTCTCAAATCCTTGTCCCCAATGGAGATAAGTCCCACACCGTATTTTTCTATAAGGTGGACCCGGAGTGTCTCTGCGTTAACGGTCTTCAATCGGATACACATAAAATAGCCGGAATTAAAAGGATAAGCATCCCAAACTGCTTTGTATTTTGAATCTGAAAGTACTTTTTTCACGCATAGGGCCCTGTTTTGAAGTATTTCGAATTTCTCTTCTTTTTCTGCTGTGAAGTGATCTCCCTGCATGGACTTTAGTACAATGGTCTGGCCCAGATGGGAAGCATTGGAAATGGATCCCCTGATGCATCCTGCTGTTTTTCTTTCCAGTGCGTCATACACAGGCAGTGGATCGCCATTTATACGACATCCATATGTTATAAAACCGATTCTCAAACCCCAGACAAAGTTTTCTTTTGTAGCACCATCGAGCTTAATGGCAAGCAACCTGGGATGCCGATCACAAAGACTTGCAAAAAGGGACTCTTTAAGAACCTGGTCTTCATAGAAAAGCCCAAAATATGAATCGTCGGTAACAGCAATAACATTCGTACCCGCCTCGGCAATGGAGGCAAGGATTTTGACGATGTGTTCCCCTTCTTCTTTGGTCACCGAGTATCCGGTGGGATTGTTGGGGAAGTTAAGCATGACGGAAATTTTATCATGTTTTTCTGCTTCGGCTCGGAGGGTTTCCTCAAAAGCCGCCAGATTAAATCCACCGTTTGCAGAAAATAAGGGATAGTGGCTGATGACCGCTCCTTTTTTGACATTTAGAATCATATTATAGTTTCCCCACATCATATCGGGAAACACTATCACATCACCCGGGTCTATCCACATGTCCGCAAACATGCTGATGGCATGCGTAATACCGCATGTCGTCACAGGAAGGCTGATGATTTTACCGGAAAGCAAAGGGTTTTTTGTAAACAAGGATTCCTGCCAAGCCTTTCGAAGCGCTGGAATGCCAAAAGATGGTGCATAGGTTATCGATGCTTCAGGCCGGGTGTTGCAAATGGAATCCATCACGGAAGGGAAATACATGGTTCTCCCCTTCTCAGTGGCAATACCGATAGTGGCATTTAACTTATACGCTTTTTCCTTGGCCTCAGCACTTTGACTCAAAATCCCCTTGGGAAAAAAAAGGTTCTTTCCCATATCAGACAGCATCTCCATAAGATGTGGATTACCGCTTTCGATGATCTGGTTGAGGGATTGAGCAATGGGATTCATGAATTTGACCTCCTTTGGATATCAATGTGTTATATTTTCTTTATGTCTAAGTGCTCTAATTTATAAATGCGATGACGTATTGATGTTGCTGAAAATTAAGGGTGTGAAACATGAGTTAACAAATATTGCCATGAGATGATATATGAAACTTTGGTTATTGACGAGTTTTATCGCGCTGACATGAATTATGTCAAGTGAAAAGAGCTTGAAAATTCGGGGGGATGAGAACTATACACAGGCGTAGACTAAGATTTTATATGTAAAAACCCCGCTCGATTAGCGAGCGGGGTTCATTCTAAGATCAAAATTGACATTACCTGTTTCCTCTCTTGGATGCTTTGATCGGATTAAGTTTTCCGTTCGAGGCAGAAGAAGAGGTTTTGGTAATATGTGAGGCAAAATTGCAGTCTCCCACCTTCCATTTCAAGGAAGGATCGGGGCAAGCCGTGCAATACCATCTGGATGAATATTGAACGTTGCGGTTACAGCCGTCACATTTCTCCACAACCTCATGACAAACGCCGCCATTATAGGAACACCCCTTAGCCGTCATAAAAGGACACTCAAAACCTTCTCTAATCGTTGTACAAACCATCGGAATCACCCCCTTTCAAATAAAGTAAACCCTCCTCTCATTAGAGAGCAGAGATTCTGCCTTTCGGCAGTGCTTCGCGCCCGGCAAAAATTACAGTTAGCTAATATAGCTCTCCTTAACCCTATCCTGAATGACGGGACGCAAGGAGCATACCGGTCAAAAAAAAGGCCAGGGGACGCGCATACACCCGGCCTTTTTGACTAAATTCGAAAAACTGGCGCAATATAAGCAGACAAATATAGCTTGTCAACCATAATTTTTCAGAGATTTTATTGGATATCAGTAAAAAAAGAGCTCTTGATTTTTTATTTAAAAGTTGTCAATTTATTTTAAAGGTTGCCACTTTACTTGCAATATGTTCTCCCAAAATTAAACAGATACGCATATTCCAATATTATTAATGAAATATTTTGAAAAAGTGATACAATACGACATATATTTTATCCTGGTGATGTTTTTATTAAAATAGCGATACAACCTCCTAAAGATATTTGATTTGTAATACAATGGCGCAATTTGGGAAAAAGTTACAAACAAAAGGGATTACATCTCACATGATTATCAAAGAAGCCATAAAGGTTTTAAAAATAGAAGCTGAAGGGATCTTAAAGCTCGCAGATCGAATTGATGACAACTTCCCTAAAATGGTGGAGCTTATCTGTCGTTCCAAAGGAAGATTGATCATCAGCGGCATTGGCAAATCCGGTCTGGTGGGTCGAAAAATTGTCGCCACCTTAAACAGCACAGGAACACGGTCCCTTTTTTTGCATCCTGCTGAGGCCATGCATGGCGATCTCGGTATCGTGGATTCGGATGATATATTCATCGCACTTTCCAATAGTGGAGAAACCGATGAGCTGAATTCACTCCTACCCAGTATACGAAAAATCGGATGCACCACTATCGCCTTTACCGGGAACAAAACGTCGACACTGGCCAAACATAGTGACATCATCATCGATGTTGGCGTGGAAAGGGAAGCCTGCCCCATGGGCCTTGCACCAACCGCCAGTTCAACCGCGCTGCTTGCCATGGGAGACGCCCTTGCCGTTACCCTGAGCAACAAAAAACAATTCAAATCATGCGATTTCAAAAAAATTCATCCCGGAGGTATTTTGGGGCAGCGGCTTTCACGTAACGTTCAAGAAATGATGCTAACCGGAGCTTCAATTCCACAGGTTCCCGAAGGAACCTCCCTGGAAGATGCTGTAAAGGAAATCAATCGACTGGAATTAGGGGTAACACTTGTTATTAGATCAGATAAAAAACTTGCCGGCATCTTTACCGATGGTGATTTAAGACGTCTGATTGCCGATAAGAAATCTATTGTTGATTTAACTGTTGAGGACATTATGACAAAAAATCCACGAACCGTCACACTGAATTCTCCGGCCTATGATGCCCTGAACATGATGGAAAAACACCAGATCACGGTACTCCCCATAACAAACACTAAAGGAGAAGTTCAGGGGATTTTACACTTGCATGATATTTTAGGCAAAGGCGAATTTAAATTCAACGGCACATAGCCTGGCCAAGCCGGAAAAGTTACAAGTGATCTAAAGTTGCTGTTGAGTCGCTACGCTCCGGCTATTTATATTAAATAAAATTGACAGAATACCTTAACCCTGGCCCAGACCGATTACCAATACTCTATACTAATAAAAGTCATGTTTGTATTGATATATAAGTCAGATCAATATATTAACGATTCGCACCAGGGCGGGCTTTAGGCATTTTAGATCACTTTAGGCACTTTTCACTCAATGAATTTAGAATTTTTTGTCATAAAACACACAAAATCCCAAGCTAAAAAACTAAGAGGATATAATGAAATTTGAGGCCATTGACACCACGATTCCAACCCTCGGGCCCCTTAGAGTGCCATCTCCGATCAAAAGAGGGGAAAAGAATACGCTTAGACGAAGTTTTGTAAATGATACGGACAAAGTTGTTCTAGACGTAAATGTAAACAATATTATGAAAATGGTTGCCGATGGGAAAGAATTGCCTGCCTTTGAACTGGCCGGCCCTAGAGAGAAATTATATTTCGATCCGAGCAAGCTCAGGTGTGGCCTTGTAACTTGTGGTGGGCTTTGTCCGGGTTTAAACGATATCATTCGGGCCATTGTTCTGGAGCTTTTCTATGGTTATGGCGTGAAAAATATTTTTGGCTTTAAATACGGTCTTCAAGGTTTCATTCCCAAATACATGCATGAAATTATGGATCTCAAACCGGAGACTGTCGTCAATATACATGAAATGGGCGGCTCGATTTTAGGATCATCAAGAGGCCCTCAACCGATAGACGAAATCGTCGACTCCCTTGAACGGATGAACATCGGCATACTTTTTATGATCGGTGGTGACGGAACGCTCGTAGCCGCCACTAGAATCACGGATGCCATAACCGAAAGAAATCTGAAAATCAGTGTGGTCGGAATTCCAAAAACCATCGACAATGATATTCACCTGGTTTCCCGTTCTTTTGGCTTTGATACCGCAGTGGATGTTGCAACCCAGGCCATCAGGAGCGCGCATAATGAAGCCGCCGCATACCCCAATGGAATTGGTCTTATTAAACTGATGGGAAGGAACTCGGGATTCATCGCAGCGACCGCCGCACTGGCCCAACAGGATGTAAATTTTGTGCTTGTACCGGAAGTGGATTTCGATCTTGAAGGACCGAATGGCCTCTTTGCCAACCTTGAAAAGCGTCTGGATCAAAGAGGACATGCTGTGATCGTGGTGGCAGAAGGAGCCGGTCAAAAGTTTTTTGAAAACAACACCACTCAACGGGATGAATCCGGGAACATCAGACTCAAAGACATAGGTTTTTTTCTTAAAGACGCCATAGTATCTTACTTTCATGCCAAGGGCATCGATGTATCTCTAAAATATATCGACCCCAGTTACATGATAAGGAGTCTTCCTGCAAACGCCAATGACAACGTTTTCTGTAGCTTTTTGGGCCGCGATGCAGTTCATGCGGGCATGGCGGGAAAGACAAAACTCCTCGTTGGCAGCTGGAACAATCATTTTGTGCATATCCCCATGAGTGCCTCGGCAGGAAAACGAAAAAAGATGGGTTCCAAAGGAAAACTTTGGCTCAGTGTCCTTGGATCAACGGGTCAGGGATCACTCAAAAACGATTGATCCATCTCCTTTTATAACCGCAACCAAGGCATTAAGGGTTCGCTCAAAAATAAACTCACATTACCGCTTCAGGTATAATTAAATATTTGCCACAAAGGCTCTAAGACCCGCCCGCCTCGCCTAAGGCGAAGCCGATGGCGGGCAGGCACAAAGGATATATTTATTATTCTTTCTTCGTGCCTTGGTGCCTTAGTGGCAAAATAGAAAACGTTTTGTTAAAAAAGCAAAAAATTCAATTTTAAGTAACTAATTTACGGATGAAGGGTGAAGCAATCGATATATGACAGCCGAATGTTTATCTGCAGCCCCCTTGTTTAACATGACCGCTTCTCTGGCCAACTTACCGACAGCATCCGCCTCATCGGAATGGGTCAGATAATATAGCATTCTTTCAGCCAATTCCCGATCATCTTTGACCTGGATACCGCCACCCGTTTTATCGAGAACGGCCTTAGCATCCAGGAAATCTTCCATTGAAGGCCCATAAAATACGGGTTTGCCCCACACAGCCGCTTCAAGAATGTTCTGGCCTCCCAAAGGCTCTAAACTCCCACCACAAAAAACAATTGAAGCAATACTGTAAGTAGATTGCAGATCCCCGATGGTGTTAATGATTACGACAGGGGCCGTCCTCAAGCAATCAGGTTTGTCAATTTCGGTTTTTAATTGATATGAAAGATTTTTTGCTTTAACCATATCGATGATATGTTGAATTTTTTCAATATGCCTTGGTGCGATAATCAGCAGAGTTTCTGGTAGGGTTTGAAGGATTTTTTCATAAACATTCACAATGATCTCATGCTCTGAGCCCCGGGTGCTACCAGCGACCAAAACCGGTTCATTCCCTTTTAGGTTGTATAGCTTTTCATTTTTACCCTTAAGGGAGGGGACAGCCTGCCGCAGCAAGAGATCATACTTTGCGTTTCCATTGATCTCGATTTTCTTTTTGGGAACGCCCAGCATCATCAATCGCTGGGCATCTTCTTCCCGAATCATGCTAAACGTTTCAATTTGATTTAAGGCTTCTTGAATTAAAAACCGAATCTTTAAATATCCCTTAATGGATCTGCCGGAAATTCGTCCATTTACCAGTGCAATTTTTGCTCCCATTCTGCGGGCTGCCAACAACCAGTTCGGCCAAATTTCAGTCTCGAGACAGACCAGGATATCCGGCCGGATCGCTAAGAGTGCTTTTCGAACAGAAACGATAAAATCAAGTGGTGCATAAATACAGGTTATCTCTGGACCAAATCTTTCCCTGGCCCAAGACTGACCGTGTTTTGTTGTCGTTGATAGAATTATGCCACAATCCGGAATTAATCGTCTCAGAGATTCTATAATCGCCACCGCTCCGTTCACTTCTCCCACTGAAGCTGCATGGATCCATATTCTTGGAGAACCTGAAATGGCGGCCACAAGTGACTTGGGGTAAAATCCGAGGCGCTGACCTAAGCCATCTCTGAAGCGACCGGTCAGGCGAGTGTAAAGCCAGAAGGGCGGAAATAAAATGAAAAATAATACTACGTTAAGAAAGTTATACGCTTTATAAGCGAAATTCATACACTTAACGTTGCTCCAATTCTACAAAACGTTGACCTCTTATTTGAAGAAGATATAGATCTTTAATGGCGTCCCCATTGTTATCAAAAGATGTTAGGCCGGTTACTCCCTGAAAACCTGCGAGTCGCTTGAGTTCATTTTTAAGCACACTTCTAAATCGAATATCGGACCGGCTAACCATCTGAAACAGTATCAAGGCGGTATCATAAGCCGCTGCTTCTATGAATCCCGGCTTCTGGTGAAAAATTTCATTATAACTGTCGACAAATTGTTTGACATTTTTCGACCTGCTTTCGGGAAAAAATCCATCCGGCATGATGGCGCCCTGGGCATGTTTGAAGGTCATATCGATCAGACTGTCTGAATGCCATAAATTGGTTCCAAAAAGATATATATCCTTAACATCGTAAAAAGCAAGCTGCGGAATAATAAGACCTGATTTCTTAGGCGCATCGGGAATAAAAACGGCATCAAAATCGACGATGGCCTCCGGCCCTTCATTCTCTTTCATATTCCAACTTTCAGAGTCTTCATCCAAGGGCGAAAGAAGGGTTTCTACAATATTTTCTTTTATTGTTTCATCGGTTTCATTTTCATTCGCTGTTTCATCGATATTTTTTAGTTCTTCAGGAACTTCATAATATAGACCCACCAGCTTTTTAATGGGATCGGCAAAATCGGTCCCATCCGGTCTATACGATTCAACGCCGACAACTTTGCCCTCATGGGCAATGACCTCATCCCAAAAAAGGTTCATAAAGGTTTTGCCATACTTTTCGTCAGGATAAAGGATCGCATAACTTTTAAGGCCAAGCTCCTCAACAGCATAAGACACCAGAGCCTTAACCTGCATGCCGGGGGTAATAAAATTTCTAAAAACATATTCTCCAATTTCGGGAATACTATCCTTCTGTGTCAAAGTAATTATCGGTATCCCATGATTTTGTGCCTCTCTGGCAGCGGAACCGGACGTAACAACCGGCCCGATGATAGCGGCAACGTTTTCTTCGAACAATTCCTTCACTGCCACAGCAGCTTTAACCGAATCAGAGGCCGTATCCTTAACAATTATCTTGATGGAAGGCTGGCGGTTTCCGGCATTAAATTGGTTGAAAGCGAGTTGAATACCCTTTAGCGCCCCGTTGCCGTATATTTTATAAGGACCGCTTAAAGGAAGTAAACATCCTATGGTGTAACGGCTGTAAACAGACCTTTTATTAATTGATGCAATGAGGCTTTTTGCCTGCTGCATATTTTCGTGTTCCGGGAATTTTGCTGTAAAGGCCGTTAAAACCTTCAAGGCTTCATCATATCTTTCTTCCTCGGCATAGTTAAGCCCAAGCTGAAACATAAGATACCCTTTTAGGGCGTCATCTTTCACCTGGTTAAAAAGAGTCGCGATATCTTCAGGCTCAAGCCCCCAGACAGCGTCCTTCAACTTCTTGACAATGCTGTCTTTTTCCAGATCCTTTGATTTTCTTAGTGCCATGATATAGTAATTGACAGCGTCTTTTGGAGAACTCATGGCCTTGTATGTGTCGCCAAGCAACACATACGTTCTGAGAATGTGAACTCTGGAAGGTTTTTGTTCTAAAAAATGGGGCGCCTGTTCGATGACGTTGCCATATTCTCCTTGGTTGTAATGCGTGGCAAGTATTTCAAACCGGGCATCGGGTACAAAATGACTGCCTGGGTATTCGTCGATTAGACGTTGATAGATGAGGCGCGCTTGTTCAAAATCTCCGAGAATCGTATGAATTGATCCCATTTTCATCAAAGCGGCATCGGCCAAAGGCGCATCAGGGAATCGTTCGTAGTATTCCCTAAATTGGGCCAGGGCTTTTTCGTAAGATTTTTCCTGCAATATTTTTTCAGCCTGTGAAAAAAGTTGATATCCAGGACCAACTTTTTCGGGAACCGGCTTTATCGCGCATGCCCCTAAAAAAAGGGCTGCCATCAGGAGCAGAATTATTTTAGTCGGTTTCATAAACAATTTTTTAATGGTTGAGTAATTGTTATCACTTGATGTTTACCCCTATTTTGCGGCAAAGGCAAGCACAACCTGAATCCTTTACTTATCCTTGCCAAGGACCTTATATAATGTTATAAACCACAACCTTTGATAACGGATAGGTGAACTTAGAGGCTTCGCCCCAATTGGAATAGTGGAATGATGGAGTAATGGAATGATGGGTTTGAAGGAGTTTTTTACAATTTAAATGTTTTATTTCCGCCTTTACCCCCAATATTCCAGCATTCCAGTATTACATTCTTCCATTCTGACAGCATAAATAGGTTGCAATTAAAAAACTGTATTTTTAGGAAGTTGTAGAATTTCCGAAACGTTTAATTAGGGCCATCAACAATAACAACATATTATCACAAAAATTATGAAAAACCAAAATCCAAAACAACCACGGTCATCAATGAATGAAAAATCTGTAAAACACAACGTTGATCAGGAACTCGAACACCTGAGACTGCATATCGACGCCATCGATCAACAGATCGTTTCTCTGCTTTCCAAGCGCCAGGCTGAAGTCGAACGCGTTGTTCAGCTCAAAAAAGCACACAATATCCCGGTTTATCACCCTGCAAGGGAAGAAAACTTGATCTCTCACCGTCGCAACCAGGGATCTAAGGCCGGTCTTGACCCGGATTACATTGAAGAGATTTACCGCCGTATCCTTCGCCAGTCAAGGGCAGAACAAACCGCCCAAATGGCTCAGAAAGGGATCCGAGCCGGAGCGTCCATCCTTCTCATCGGAGGCCTGGGGAGCATGGGACAATATTTTCATCAATGGTTTGCGAACGCCGGTTATCAGGTACGTGTCCTGGACCATAAGGACTGGCCGGATGCAGATCGACTCTGCCAAGGTATCGAACTGGCAATTATCAGTGTCCCCATTGAGTTATCCGTCTCAGTGGCCGAAAGAATCGGCCCTCATCTGCCCGCAGATTGTGTTTTAGCAGATATCACCAGCATAAAAGAAATTCCTTTAAATGCCATGCTCAAAGCGCATCAGGGCCCGGTAATCGGATTACATCCACTCTTTGGCCCTACCACCTCAACCATGGACAAACAGATTGTCGTGGTTACTCCTGGCAGGGACTCTGTCGGTTGTCAATGGCTGATCGATCAGTTCAGCGCCTGGGGAAGTATTATACTACAAGTCGACGCCAATGAACATGATAAGATCATGTCCATAGTTCAAACGGTGCGACATTTTGCCACTTTTGCTTTTGGTCAATTTCTCCGTCGCAAACAGATCGATTTGCCACGGACATTGGAGTTTTCCAGCCCCATATATCGCCTTGAACTCGGGATGGTGGGTCGTCTCTTTGCTCAGGATCCATCCCTTTATTCAGAAATTATATTCGCATCACCTGAACGGTGTACCCTTTTAAGAGAATACCTTGATTCTTTGACAAAGAATCTCGATATGATCGAAAAGGGTGACAAAGAAGCGTTTCTTGCTGAATTTAATAAAATCGCAGAATGGTTCGGACCGTTTAGTGAGCAGGCAATGCGGGAGAGCACGTATCTCATTGACAAACTGATCGAACGCTTTTAAAAACAAAGGAATTATTGAAACGTCAAATCATGTTTTTTCGACCCGCCCACTGTCTTGGATTAGCCAGTCTTCGCTTGACATAAACCCAGCTCTTTTGTAATCTTCGTTTGAAAAAATAAAAACCTTTGTTTCAAACCTCCAACTTCAATCAACCAACAGGGCCACGATTTCTGGAAATTGGATAGACATTTAATGCCTAAGAATCAAAGCCAAAAAAAAATCGGACAAGTGTCCGATACATCACCTCTTTACAACAGTAGAATCACCAAGACATATATAGAATATATCAAGAACAGTTATCCTGATCTGGATATTGATCCTATCTTAGAATATGCGGGCATGACCAGATATGAGATAGAAGACCAGGCTCACTGGTTCAGCCAAGATCAAACGGATCGTTTTCAGGAAATACTGATTAAAAAGACAGGCAATCCAAATATCGCCAGAGATGCAGGACGTTTTACAACCTCACACAAGGGAATGGGGCCTGTAAAACAATATACACTGGGGTTAATGA
>Ga0224502_10000478_pt1 | contig 13340 bp, 17 predicted proteins | sample SF_Oct11_sed_USG_5_FD_169104 | JGI IMG/M metagenome (GOLD analysis project Ga0224502, IMG submission 169104) | Sediment microbial communities from San Francisco Bay, California, United States - SF_Oct11_sed_USGS_13 | ecosystem: Environmental > Aquatic > Marine > Sediment | place: USA... | reverse complement strand
ACGAAGCAATGTTAGTTGCGAGTGTGCTTTTACCGCAGCCACCCTTTGCGTTCAGTACCATTATGTGCCGCATGACCTCTCCTCAAGGGCAAAGTTATTGGAGTTTTATGTAAACTACAGAGGCCGCCATCAAATGTCCATTGGCTTGTTTGTTCACCGTTCGGCCACTTTTTTTTCGCCGAATCACGTTTCGCATGGAGTTAAACTCGGCCAATGCAGCTGACATTTTTCAAGATGCAGGGTGCCGGAAACCGGATAGTTGTCGTTGATCAACGTGACACGAATTTGCCACCGCCATCCGCGTCCGAATTGCGCCGCCTTAGCGACGACAGCACCGGTCCCGGGTTCGATCAGTTGATGTGGCTCGGTCCTCCGGGCGATCCGTCCGCCGCCGCCAGCTACCGCGTTTTCAATGCCGATGGCTCCGAGGTCGAACAGTGCGGCAACGGGGTTCGCTGCGTGGTCCGGATGCTCGCGAAGGAAAGCGGCTCACAAAAAAGCTTTGCACTCGAGGGTCCCGCCGGGTTGATCCAGGCGACGGTGCTCGACGATGGGCGCGTAGCCGTAAATATGGGGCCACCGGAATTTGACCCGGCACGTATCCCGTTCGTTGCCGAGGCGCTGCCCGATCACTACCCGCTCGACGTCGATGGCCGGATTATGGAGGTATCTGTTTTGTCGATGGGCAATCCGCACTGCGTCGTTGAAGTCGATGACGTCGCAACAGCGAAAATCGCTTCGCTCGGTCCGGCGATTGAGCATCACGAGCGTTTCCCGGCTGCAACTAACGTCGGTTTTATGCGTATTCGCGACCGCGGCAACATCGACCTTCGAGTTCACGAACGCGGCGTCGGTGAGACGCTGGCCTGTGGTACCGGCGCATGCGCCGCCGTCGTGGCCGGACGGCGGCTTGGCAAACTGGATGAAGTCGTCACCGTCCGACTGCCTGGCGGGCAACTCGTGGTAAGCTGGCGCGGTGGCGCAGAGCCCGTCTGGCTGACCGGTAATGCCGAACTGATTAGTGAAGGGGCGATCGATCTATGAGCACACAGCGCAAGCCGGAATTCCTCGATCAAGACATTTCAGAGCAGGCGATTCAGGACTACCTCGAAGAACATCCCGACTTTTTTGAGCGCCACAAAATATTACTAGGCCGACTCGAATTGCCGCATGGGGCGGGCGGTTCCGTTTCTCTTGTCGAACGCCAGGTTTCAACGCTGCGGCAAAAAGAGCTCAAGCTCGAGCGTCAGCTCAAGGAACTAATCGAAGTCGCGCGGGCGAACGACGTTCTTTCTGCAAAAATTCACGAACTGACGCTGCAGCTGTTTGCGGCCCGTGACCTGCAAGCATGCGTATCGGCCATCGAACAGGCGATGCGCAGGGGTTTCAATGCCGATCATTCAATTCTCGTACTATTTGGTGATTCGACAATGTTCGAAGATATCGAAAGCGGACGCTTCTTCCGCGTCGTCGATCGTAACGACGCGACGCTTGGCCCCTTCGACACTTTTCTACAAGGGCGCGGTCCGCGATGTGGCCAGGTCCGCGATTCGCAACGAGAATTTCTGTTTCACGACGATGCTGAGGAAATAGGTTCGGTGGCGCTCGTGCCGCTCGGTGACAAAGCGCGGATCGGCTTTCTCGCGATCGGCAGCGTCGACACCAACCGCTTTCACCCGGGCATGAGCATCGATTTCTTGGCGCGCGTCGGAGATCTGGTCGCCGCAGCCCTGAAACGTTATTGAGACACGTTCAGGATAAAGGGAGTCCATTAGGTGGACGACGCTGAGACGGACTGGATCGCAAAGTTCATGCGCCACCTCGAGTACGAGCGCCGTCTATCCGGTTTGACCTGCAAGCACTATCGCCGCGATCTCGAGGCGCTCCTGGCATTCTGCGAAGAGCACGACGTCGAACGCTGGCGTGACGTCGATAGCGAACACATCCGCGCCTGCTCCGCCAGCAGCTACCGTCGCGGACTGTCGTCCAGGAGCATTCAGCGCCGGTTGTCCGCAGCCCGAACGTTTTTTCGCTACCTGCTCCGCGAGAAGCATGTCAAGACAAACCCGGTGGTGGCCGTATCTGCCCCGAAATCCGGCAAGCGACTGCCCGGCAACCTCGACGCGGACCGCATGGCCCGTCTGCTCGATATTCCGGGTAATGAGCCGATCACCAATCGCGATCGGGCGATCCTGGAACTTCTGTATTCATCGGGGCTGCGGTTGTCGGAGCTGACCGATCTTGACTGTGGCGACGTGGATGCCGAGGACCGAACCGTGCGTGTCACCGGCAAGGGCAACAAGGACCGCATCGTGCCTGTTGGCAAACATGCGCTGCAGGCGCTGGCAAAATGGCAAAAATCGCGAACAGCGTTCGCGGCGCCGGATGAAAGAGCCCTGTTCGTCAGCAACCGCGGTACACGCCTTAGCCCGCGCTCCGTGCAGGCCCGCGTAAAGCATTGGGCCAAGCGTCAGGGCATTGACACGAAAGTGTCTCCGCACCTCTTTCGCCATTCGTTTGCCACGCACCTGCTCGAGTCGAGCCACGATCTGCGCGGCGTTCAGGAACTACTCGGCCACGCCAACATCTCGACGACGCAGATCTATACGCACCTTGACTTCCAGCATCTCGCCCAGATATACGATCAAACTCATCCTCGCGCGCGGGCCAAAGCAAAAGACAAAGCCTGATCGCCCCCAACCCAGGTAAAGGATCATGGAGCAATTTCGAGGGACGACCATTGTCTCGGTACGCCGTAATGGCGTCGTCGCCATCGCAGGCGACGGCCAGGTCAGCATGGGCAATACCGTGATGAAAGGTAACGCCAGGAAAGTGCGGCAACTCGCCGACGGCCGCGTCATTGCAGGCTTTGCCGGCGGCACGGCGGATGCCTTCACGCTGTTCGAATTGTTTGAGAGCAAACTCGAGCAGTACGGCAATCTGACACGCGCCGCGATCGAACTTGCCAAGGACTGGCGTACCGACCGCCGCCTGCGACGGCTCGAAGCCTTGTTGTGCGTTGCGGACGACCAGAGCTCGTTCATTATTTCCGGCAATGGCGACGTCATTGAGCCTGAGCATGACCTGATGGCCATCGGTTCCGGCGGACCGTATGCGCAGGCCGCGGCGCTGGCACTGCTGCAGAATACGGATCTCGACGCGCGAACGATTGTCGAAAAGGCCCTGAGCATTGCCGGCGACATCTGTGTCTACACGAACCAAAACGTGATTGTCGAACAACTGCCCGCGAAGTAAGCCATGTCTCAAATGACGCCCAGAGAAATCGTCCAGGAACTGGACAAGCATATCGTCGGCCAGGACGAGGCCAAGCGTGCCGTCGCTATCGCGTTGCGCAATCGCTGGCGGCGTGTGCAGGTCGATGAGCCACTGCGCAGCGAAATAACGCCCAAGAATATTCTGATGATCGGCCCGACCGGAGTTGGCAAGACCGAGATTTCACGTCGTCTGGCGCGACTGGCCAAGGCACCGTTCATCAAGATCGAGGCGACAAAATTCACCGAGGTTGGCTATGTCGGCCGCGAAGTGGACAGCATCATTCGCGACCTCATGGACATCTCGGTCAAAATGATCCGCGAGAGCGGCATGTCGAAGGTTCGTCATCGGGCCGAGGACGCCGCCGAAGAACGTGTGCTGGATGCGCTGCTGCCGCCACCATCGCACGGCGTCGGCTTTACATCCGAGACCAGCGGGTCCAATAAAATGAGCGACACGCGGCAAAAATTCCGCAAAATGCTGCGCGAGGGCAAGCTAGACGAAAAAGAAATCGAAGTAGAAATTCAGGCAATGTCCATGGGCGTCGAGATTATGGCGCCACCTGGCATGGAGGAGATGACCAGCCAGCTGCAGGGCATGTTCCAGAACCTGGGTGGCAATCGTCGCACAACTCGCAAGCTCAAAGTCAAAGATGCGTTAAAGCAGCTGACCGACGAAGAAGCGGCAAAAATGCTCGACGAGGAAGAACTCAAGGCACAGGCGCTCGAGGCGGTGGAGCAGCATGGCATTGTATTTCTCGATGAACTGGACAAGGTGGCGAAGAGCTCTGGTACTCAGGGTGCCGATGTGTCACGCGAAGGCGTGCAGCGCGACCTGCTTCCGCTCGTCGAGGGTTCAACTGTCAACACCAAGTACGGTATGGTCAGGACCGACCATATATTGTTTATCGCGTCGGGCGCGTTTCATATTTCCAAGCCCTCGGATCTGATCCCTGAGTTGCAGGGCCGCTTCCCGATCCGTGTCGAACTCAAGTCGCTGACAACCGACGACTTTGTCAGAATTCTGACCGAGCCGGACGCCTCGCTGACATTACAGTACAGTGCGTTGCTCGCCACGGAAGACGTTACCCTGGAATTTACTGAGAGCGGTGTCCGGCGACTTGCCGAAGTTGCTTACCAGGTCAACGAAAACACCGAGAACATCGGCGCGCGGCGCCTGCACACCGTCATGGAGCGACTGCTGGAAACCGTCTCCTTCGAAGCCTCGGACAAGAGCGGCACACACGTGCAAATCAACGCCGGCTATGTCGACGACCATCTGGCCGAATTGTCAAAGGATGAAGATTTGAGTCGGTATATCCTGTAACCGTCACCGGCCTGCGCGTGGGGAGAGGGTCATCGTCATGTCTCGATCCCGCATGACGGGAGCTCGCTTCGCTGCGCTTCACTTCCGATGACCCTCTCCCGACACACAGGCCATCGCAGCATGCAGCCAACACCCACAGAAATACGGTTACGAAAAAATTCGAGGATGCTCGTCGTCGCTTTCAATGACGGTTCGGAGTTCAGCTTTTCTTTCGAATATCTACGTGTGCACTCGCCGAGCGCCGACGTGGTCGGTCACGGTCCCGGGCAGGAGACTTTGCAGACCGGTAAAGAAGGCGTCGTGATAACGTCGATCGATCCGATCGGTCATTATGCGGTGCGTCTCGTGTTCGACGATGGTCACAATACCGGCCTCTATTCTTGGACGTATCTCTACGAACTAGGTCGCAACATGGAAGCAAACTGGCGCCGCTACCTCGACCGCCTCGCGGCGGCAGGGTATGCTCGTAAAAAGCCCGAATAACAACCACTCATGAGCAAATCCGACACATCGGCCGAAACCACGCATTTCGGCTTCAAGAACGTGCCGGTCGACGAAAAAGCCGATCACGTCCGCGACGTGTTCGACTCGGTTGCGACGCGCTACGATCTCATGAACGACTTGATGTCGGCCGGAATGCATCGCATATGGAAGCGGCACACGATCGATCAGGCCGGCGCCCGCCCGGGGCACATTGTTCTTGATCTGGCGGGCGGCACCGGAGACCTCGCGCTCAAATTCGCGCGGCAGGTCGGACCAAAGGGCCATGTTGTCCTGGCGGATATCAACGCAGCGATGCTCGAGCAAGGCCGGCGCAGACTGGTTGATGCCGGAGTCGCTGGCAACCTGACGATCGCCCAGGTTGACGCCCAGAATCTGCCGTTCGACGACTGTACCTTCGACCGCATCGCGATTGCGTTTGGTCTTAGAAACGTCACCGACAAAGACGCCGCGTTGCGGTCGATGCGTCGCGTTCTGAAGCCCGGGGGCAAAGCACTGATTCTCGAATTCTCGCAGCCGGTACGGGCCCTAAAACCTGCGTATGACCTGTACTCATTCAAAGTCCTTCCACTGCTCGGAAAAGTCGTGGCGCGCGACGAGAACAGTTACCAATACCTCGCGGAATCGATTCGCATGCATCCAGACCAGGCAACCTTGCTCGGCATGATGGAGAGGGCCGGGTTCGAGCGTTGCCGCTATCAGAATCTGGCTGGCGGCATTGTTGCGCTGCATATCGGCTATCGAATATAGGCACGGCATGGACCCGCTCGAGACCTTGCTCCGCCCTGTTACGAATATTCTCAATCGAAATATTCAGGACACGACCCCCGCGCGCGAGCTGTGCCAGAAACTCGATGACAAGACGATCGCTGTCCGCGTCCGCGACACGGCGCTCGCGATGTATTTCAAAATCAGCGACGAGGCCATCACCCTGGCGGCAGATTCAGAGTCAGAGCCGGACGTCGTCATTACGGGTTCACTTTTGACGCTTGCCCGCATGGCGGGCACGGTGGGAGAGGGAACCGTTCGCGACGGCTCGCTCGACCTCACAGGGGATGCATATACCGCGCAAGCCTTTCAGGAGTTGCTGGGCTATGCGAAGCCTGACATTGAGGAAGAGTTATCGGCATTGATCGGCGATGCCGCATCGCACCAGCTGGGCGAAATCGCGAGGGGTCTGGGCAGCTGGTCGCGAGGCGCGCGCGAGACGATTCACGCGAACATTCGCGAGTATCTGCAGGAGGAAAGCGGCAGTTTGCCGAGCCGCTACGAGGTGGAGCGATTCACGCACCGAGTGGATTCGCTGCGCGATGACGTTGCGCGGCTGGAAGCGCGTCTAGACCGATTAGTGGCCAGGTCCTGACGATGCGTCGGCGGCGCACACTGCAACGAATCCTCGGCATTCAGCGCGTACTCGTCAGCTATGGCCTTGACGATTTCATCAAGGAGACGCACCTGTTGCGGCCGCTGCGTTTCTTTTTCTATCTGTTGCCACGGCGGCGGAATACGTCCGCCCCGCTTGGCGAGCGCATAAGACTTGCTCTTGAGGAACTCGGCCCGATCTTCGTCAAATTCGGTCAGGCGATTTCGACGCGGCGTGACCTGCTGCCGCCTGACATAGCGGATGAACTGGCGAAGCTACAGGACATGGTCCCGCCGTTCCCGGCCGAGCAGGCCATCCAGATTCTCAACGACGCATACGGCGAACCCGTCGACAAAGTCTTCAAGCGTTTTGACATAGAGCCGTTCGCGGCTGCCTCGATTGCCCAGGTTCACACGGCGCAGCTACAGAACGGCAAAGAGGTCATCGTCAAACTGTTGCGCCCCGGCGTACTGGAACAGATCGAGCGCGACCTCGACGTGCTGCGCATGCTGGCGGGGCTGGCCGATCGCTACTGGGAGCATGGCAAACGTTTGCGGCCACTCGAAGTCGTTGACGAATACGAGCAGACGATCCTCGACGAACTCGATCTGATGCGCGAGGCCGCCAACGCGGCTCAGCTGAAGCGCAACTTTGAAGGGTCGGGCATGCTGTATGTCCCGGATATCTATTGGGATTATTGCCGGCCCGAAGTTCTCGTGCAGGAGCGCATCTACGGCATCCCGATCAGCGATATGGAGGCTCTGCGCAAGTCCGGCGCGAATATCAGGGTTCTTGCCGAAAATGGCGTCGAAATTTTCTTTACGCAGGTGTTTCGTCACAACTTTTTCCATGCCGATATGCATCCGGGAAACATCTTTGTCATCGTTACCGATCCAGAGAAACCGCAATACGCGGCTGTCGACTTCGGCATCATCGGTACCCTGAGTCCTGAAGACCAAAAATATATTGCAGCCAATTTCCTTGCGTTTTTCGATCGCGACTACCACCGAATCGCTAAGCTGCATATCGACTCGGGCTGGGTGCCGGAAGGAACGCGGATTGATCAGCTTGAAACCGCAGTGCGAACCGTCTGCGAGCCGATCTTCAACAAACCGCTTGCAGAAATTTCGTTTGCGCAGGTTTTGATGCGGCTGTTCCGCGTGGCGCAGCGATTCGACGTCCAGGTACAACCGCAGATGATTTTGCTGCACAAGACGCTCTTCAACATCGAGGGTCTGGGCCGGGAGCTATATCCGCAACTCGACCTTTGGAAGACGGCACACCCGGTACTCAAAAAGTGGATGAACGAACAGCTCGGACCCAAGGCGGTGTTCGACGATCTGCGCGAAAACCTGCCGCTATTGCGTGAGGTCTTGCGGGATCTGCCGGTAATCATTAAGCAGCTTGCAGCCTTGTTGGCCGAGCCGAGAGCGGACGACACGAGGAGAACCGATTGATTCTGCCGAGGCTTGCGAGGTTGCTTCTCCGGCTCGGCGGCTGGACGGCCGTCGGCAAGGTGCCGGATATTCGCAAGGCCGTGCTGATCGCTGCGCCGCATACATCGAACTGGGACGGTTTCTGGGCGCTCGTGTACATACAGTACATCGGCCTGGAGGTCCACTGGTTCGTCAAGGACTCGATGTTCTGGTTCCCGATGAGCAGCCTGCTAAGGGCCTTCGGCGCGATCCCGCTCGACCGCAAGCGCGCCAGGCTGGCTGTGCAGGAGGCGATTGCTGCTTTTGACAGCGGCGATGATCGCTTCTACTTCGGACTGGCACCCGAGGGCACGCGTAGTAGCACGCCCGGGTGGAAGAGCGGCTTCTACCGGATTGCCGAGGGCGCCAGCGTGCCTGTGGTGTTCGGCTTTCTCGACTACGGCAAAAAGCGGCTGGGCCTTGGGCCCGCACTGACATTGACGGGCGACAAACAGGCCGACATGGTGATCTGCCGGTCCTTTTACGAATCGATCGAGGGGCGCAGGCCCGATAAGAAGAGCCCTATCGAACTTTCGACATAAAGCAGTCAATCGTGGCCAATCAGGATCCAACCAGACAGCGCCGGCCGATTCGAAGCTTCGTTCGCCGCACGGGCCGTCTGACGTCATCGCAAAAGCGCGCACTCGACGAGCTTTGGCCGCGCTATGGCGTCGAATTCACGCCACGATTGCTTGATTTCACAGCATTATTCGAACGATGCGCTCCCGTGGTGCTCGAAATAGGTTTCGGCAATGGCGAGACGCTGGTACAGCAAGCGGTCGAGAACCCGGAATTCGACTATCTCGGTATTGAAGTTCACGAACCGGGCTTGGGGCACTGCCTGATCGCGGCGCAGGATGCCGGTATCAGCAACCTGCGGCTCATCGCAGCAGACGCGGTCGATGTGCTCCACCAGCAAATTCCGCCAACCTCACTGCGGCGAATCAATCTCTATTTTCCTGACCCCTGGCCAAAAAAGCGGCACCACAAGCGACGTATCCTGCAGCCGCCTTTTCTCAACCTCTGCGCTGACCGGCTCGAGGCAGGCGGCTCGCTGCACATCGCCACAGACTGGGCCAACTACGCCGCGCACATCGAGGAATTACTGGCAGCGTCCGATCGATTCGTCTGCTCCAGCAGGCGCGAGCACGACGGCGACCAACCGCTCGATCGCCCGATGACCAAATTCGAGCGCCGCGGCCTCCGGCAGGGGCATCGAATCTGGGATTGGCGCTGCGATAAAGCTGATTTATCGTGATGGCCTCTTGAAGATTCCGATCCATGCTCTATAAATAGGGGAGAGGCTTCTTTTGTGAGACCAGGAGTCAGTCCTATGGCAGTCGCATTACCGTCAATTGGGCAGTGGTTTCGTCGTCCCAACGGCACATTGCTGGAGGTCGTTGCGATCGACGAAGAGGACAGCACCGTCGAAGTCCAGTTTTTCGACGGCACTATCGACGAGATCGAGATCGAGGCTTGGCCGGATCAGATGCTAATCGAAGTCGCGGCGCCTGAAGACTGGTCCGGCTCGGTCGATATGGATCCCGAAGACTATTTCGGCAAAGCTCCCGGCGAGGCGCACAGCGGCTTTCACGACCCGCTCGCGTTTCTCGAGGAGAAGCTGTAACAGCTCTTACATGCTGGTCGGGCCAGTCACATAGATAAGCCCATCGCGGACCTCGACGTCGACCTTGCGCAGTGACTTGCCTACGCAGGGACCGCGGAAACACACGCCGGTATCAATCTCGTATTGCGCGCCGTGCGAGGCACAGATAATTGTCTTGTGATCCTTGGTCAGAAAGCCGTCAGGCATCCAGTTCAGCTGATGCCCGACGTGAGCGCAATAGTTTTGGTACGCGAAGACCTTATCCCCCTGGCGGACAACAAAACCCCGAAACGGCCAGTCTCCGTCACCAATCTGAAATTCGCGGCACCCCGGATCATCGATTTCCAGCACCGGGCCGACCAGGACTTCAGCCTGGCTCATGGTTGCTCTTCAATCTTGCGTGGCGCACGACGATGATCGACAAGATAATCGACGGTATTCCCAGGGCGGCAGCGTAGACAAAAAATCCGACGTAGCCGAGCATCTCCTGGACTTCCCCCGAGTAGCCCGCGATGAGCTTGCCGAAGAACACCGAGAGCGAGCTGAACAAAGCGTACTGCGTTGCTGTGAAAGAAATATTCGTCAGGCTCGACAGATAGGCGATAAACACCGTACCTGCGAAACCCTGCGCGAAATTGTCGAAGCTGATCGTCAACGCCAACGCCAGAATTTCGGGCCCGGTGTAAGCGAGTCCGGCGAAGAACAGGTTCGTTGTTGCAATCAATGTCGCAGCCCCGATCAGGGATTTCGACAACCCGAAGCGAATGACGGACCAGCCTCCACCCGCTATGCCAAACAGCGCCACCCACAGACCGTACACTTTTGCCACGCTCGCAATCTGGGCCTTGGTGAAACCCAGATCGAGATAAAACGGATTCGCGAGGATGCCGAGCACGTAGTCGCTTATTCGAAACAAAGCGATGAACGCCAGCATGGTTAGCGCAAACGATCCGTATCGCTTGAAAAAATCGACGAAAGGGCCCACGACTGACTCGAGAAACCAGGCCAGAAAACCGCGATCAAAGATCGGACCCGTCTGCGCCGACTCCGGCAGCGCCGGCTCTTTGCAGAGTATTGTCGTGAGCAGACCAATAATCATGCATGCAGCCATGCTTTGGTAAGCCAACTCCCACGAACCATACTCTGCGATATACAACGCGCCGGCACCGCCGACGATCAGCGAAATTCGGTAGCCGTATTGGTACGCTGCTGCAAGAGGCGCCTGCATTTCAGTTCCGGCGCACTCGATTCGATAGGCATCGATGGCCATGTCCTGGGTTGCTGACGAAAACGCGACCGCAATGGCCACGAGCGCAAAAATGCCAGTGGCTGCGGCCGGGTCCATACCTGACAAAAAAAGCAGGCTGATGCCGATAGCGGTTTGCGACAGCAGCAGCCATGCGCGGCGTCGGCCGAGCAGGGCCGTCAGCACCGGCAGAGTGAGGCGATCTACGAGCGGTGACCAGAGGAACTTGAATGCGTAGGCGAAGCCAACCCATGCGAACGTGCTGATCGTGCTCTTCTGCAGCCCGGCCTCCGACAGCCACGCGGTCAATGTTGCGTACACGAGCGGAAATGGCAGCCCGCCGGAGAAGCCCAGGAAAAATATGACGACGATTTTCTCCTGCAGATAGTAACGCCAGCCGGGTGAAACCTTAGTCGTCATAAGACCAATCGTAATCCATGATCAGCGGCGCGTGATCAGAAAATCGCTGGTCTTTATAGATCTCTGTTCGCAGCACCTTGTCGCCGAGGCCTTTTGTGACGACATGGTAGTCGATACGCCAACCCACATTTTTGTCCCAGGCACGGCCACGATTCGACCACCAGGTGTACTGATCCGGCTCCTGGTCCAGGGTCCGGAAAGCGTCGATGTACCGGTATTCTCCGAACACCCTGTCCATCCACTCACGCTCTTCCGGCAAGAACCCCGAATATTTACGATTGGCTTTCCAGTTCTTCAGGTCGACTTCTTTGTGCGCAATATTCCAGTCACCGCAGATGAGGTACTCCGAACGCCGGCGCTGCAGTTTATGCAGATGCTTTGTGAAGGAGTCCATGCAACGGTATTTCGCGGCCTGACGTTCTTCACTCGAAGAACCTGACGGCAAATACAGTGACACGACCGATATTCCGCCGAGCTGCACTTCGAGATACCGACCTTCATCGTCGAACTCCGGATCGCCATAGCCGCGCACGACTCGTTTGGGTTTGTGTCGCGAGTAAATTGCGACGCCGCTATAACCTTTTCTTACCGCATCCTCGTAGTAGCAGTGATAGCCGCCCGGCGTAAAGACCTGATCGTTAAGCTGATGCACCTGCGCCTTGGTCTCCTGCAGGCAAACGACGTCGGCGTCTTGTTGCTGCATCCAGTCGAAAAATCCTTTTCTCGCCGCCGCACGTATGCCGTTGGCGTTCAGGCTGATTACTCGAAACAATCTGTTTCTCCGTGACGTGCCGCGTGTCATACTTTGATGCGCAATTCGAACGCGGCCATGATACAGAAAGACCTACAACATGCAGCCCTATAAAAAAGAATTCATCGATCTCGCGCTCGAACTTGGCGTGCTTCGATTTGGCGAATTTACGCTAAAGTCCGGTCGCGTCAGCCCGTACTTTTTCAACGCCGGGCTTTTTTATACGGGCTACGCCGCCGCGAAACTCGGTCGCTATTATGCGGCAGCTATCAGCGAGTCCGGCGTCAAATTCGACATGTTGTTCGGGCCCGCCTACAAGGGCATTCCGCTGGTTGCGCTGTCGGCCGCTGCGCTCGCCGAACACCAGGATATCGATGTTCCATTCGCGTTCAATCGCAAGGAAGCGAAAGCACACGGTGAGGGCGGCAGTATCGTCGGCGCGCCCCTTGAGGGCCGCGTGCTGATTGTCGACGATGTGATCACGGCCGGGACGGCCGTGCGCGAAGCCTATCAAATCATCTCGTCCGCTGGCGCGGATGTCGCAGGACTGGCCATCTCGCTCGACCGCCAGGAGCGCGGCCAGGGCACCCTTTCGGCGGTTCAAGAGCTCAAACAGGCGCTGGGCATCCCGGTCGTCAGCATCATTCAACTCAGCGATCTAATCGATACTGTTGAGGAATCAAGCGACTACGAGGAGTTCCTCGAGCCGGTTCTGACCTACCGCAGAGAGTACGGCATAATGGCATAACTGCATGATTTTATTGATCTTATATCCCAAATGTTTACTTGCGGCTCGCGGCCGACTAAGCTGCCATTTCGCGAACCAGTCCCGCAAAAAAAGTTGCCAAACATGGCATAGTCCGGCAATGCGTGTATTTGTCTTAGCGATGACACTCTGCTTACTGGCGCCTCTCGGTGCCAGCGCACAGCAAGCCGTCACCTATCGTTGGGTTGACGACGAAGGCGTCGTGCATTTCGGCGACCGCATTCCGCCCGAATACGCGGAGAAGCCGAAGCAGGTGCTTAACGATCAGGGCATTCGGTCGATCATCTCCAGGGCAAGAAGACGGCTGAAGAGCGCGAGTCTGAACGCGTTGCCGACGCGCTCAGACAAAAGCAGGAATTGCAGCGTCGCGCGGATGTGGCTTTGCTTTCGACTTATGTCAACGTCAACGAGATAGAGATGCACCGGGACCGTCGTGTAGAGCTGTTCCAGGCGCAGGCCCGCGTCACGGAACTTTATCTGCGTAATCTGCGGAGACGTCTCGACAAGTTGAAATCGGAGGCGGGACGCTACAAGCCGTATAGCTCGGACCCCGGTGCGCCGACGATCGATCCGGACCTGGTAGAGGAAATCAGTGACCGAAGATGCCATCGCG
>Ga0224502_10000476_pt1 | contig 13346 bp, 8 predicted proteins | sample SF_Oct11_sed_USG_5_FD_169104 | JGI IMG/M metagenome (GOLD analysis project Ga0224502, IMG submission 169104) | Sediment microbial communities from San Francisco Bay, California, United States - SF_Oct11_sed_USGS_13 | ecosystem: Environmental > Aquatic > Marine > Sediment | place: USA: California... | reverse complement strand
GCTTCAGGCAGGGTGCATTGATGCCGTCAGGATCGATGAACGTCGGTACCTCGCACTGGCTCAGGACCAGCTGGATGTCTTCATACTGCGTGAAGAAAACGGCCGCGTTGAAGCGCAGCGTGTTGTCGAGCAGCGTGGATTTGAAGCCCAGTTCGTAGGACGTCAGCGTCTCCGAGTTGAAGGTCTGCAGCTGCTCGGGGAAGAACGGCCGCGGATTCACGCCGCCGCCCTTGTAGCCCGTCGACGCGCTGCCGTAGACCATCGCGGAATCGGTCATGTCGAAAGAGGCAGCCAGTCGCCAGTCGGTGACTTCATCCTCGAACACCGCCGTCAGGCCATTTACGCCGGTCAGTCGGATATTGATCAGATCGACCGGAGCCGGGGGCGTGAGGTCGGGGTCAAGACTGCCAACGGCAGTACCGTCCGGGTTGCGACGGAAGTGCGTGTAGCTCTTGTACTCCTCCGAATAGCGCACACCGGCGGAGATGTTCAAGCGGTCCGTCAGGTTCCAGCTGGCGTGGGCAAACAGTGCCGTCGTGTCCGCGGGCGTCGGATCCGGACCGTGGATGAAGTCGATCAGCGCGTAGTTCAGATCAACGCGCGCTTCGTAGTGGCTGTTCTGCTTGAGGTAGAACGCGCCGACCGTGTAATCGAAGTTATCGCTAAGCGCACCATTGAGGCGGAACTCCTGGGTGATCTGCCAATTGTCCAGGCGGTTATCCAGCTGGTTGAGCGCGATCGGAGACGCGTCCTCGTCCCACGTGAACCAGCTATCGTACTCGCGATATGCCGTGATCGAATCAAAGGACAGGTTGTCCGAGATTTGCCAGTCGACACGCAGCGACGAGCCCCACTGGGTGATGTAATTGCGTGACGGCAATGCGCTCGGCTTCCAGGGAACCGTCGCGTAGGCAGGCGGTTCGCCGCCGGCGTACGGGATGCCCGGCAGGTAATCCGTCGTGGTGCCGTAGGTGACGTAAGGGCTCGTTACCGGGTCGTCTGAATTGTGGTACGGGCCGTAGGGCACGAAGATGTGGTCGCGATAGAAAAGCGTACCGCCATTGCCATCGGGGAGGGTCAGCGTCGGATTCGCCGGGTTGGCCTCGATCGCCGTACGGTCGGCCCAGACCGCAACGGCCGGAGCCTGGCCGGACCTGTTGTTCAGGTAGTCGGCGGCGAAGTTGACGTCGAGATCGTCATTCGGCGTCCAGCGGAGCTGGAGGCGGCCGGTGGCATATTCCTGCGAGCCCTGGCGACCTATTTCGCAGCCGGCGCCGGTGCGGGCGGTCGGAGCGGCCTCTGTCGGATGGGTGCAGCCATAGTCGAGAACTCGCACGTAGCCGTCACGAGTCTTGGCTGCGGCGGAGACGCGCGCGTAAAGCGTGTCCTCGATCAGCGTCATGCCGCCGGCGCCGCGGAAGTCGACCTGGTCGTAGGAGCCGAAGCCGACCCTGATGAATCCGCTGTCGTCCTCGCTGGGCTGGCGGGTAAACATCTTGATGGCTCCGCCGATGGAGTTGCGCCCGGACAGCGTGCCCTGCGGGCCGCGCAGGACCTCGACGCGATCGACGTCCAGGAGTTCCAGCAGCGAGCCCGTTAGCTGGGCGTAGTAGACGTCGTCCACGTACACGCCCACGCCGGGTTCGAGTGCAGCGATAAAGTCGTTCTGGCCAATGCCGCGGATATACGCGGTCATGCCGGATTTTGCCTGGCCGCCCCGTCGCAAGGTCACGTTGGGTGCCTGGTTGGCAATTTGGTAAAGGTCCGTCTGGGCCCTGTTTTCCAGCATTGCGCCGGTGATCGCCGTGATGGCAATCGGCGTATCCTGAACGTCTGTCTCGCGGAATTCCGCGGTTACGATGATCTCTTCGAGCTGTCCTTCTGATTCCTGGGCCTTGACGGAGTCAATGGCAAGCAGGGCGCCGAAGCATATAGTGGACAGTCGTAGAAATCGTTTTGCCGTGGCGGCCGGTTGCCCGACCGACAGTAGCTTGGTGCAAGACTCTCGCGATTTCATGGTTCCTCCCCCGAATGGATGCATTAATAAGCGTCGCGCCGATTGTCTGCCGGTCGCGCCGCCGTTCCGAGCAATATCCCACTTACCGCCCACTCCGTGATCGATTCAAAGCGATAATTCAATCACCTCTAAGCGAAAACCTGAGTCGTGGCGCATGGCCGGATGTCCTGGAATACCGCGCTCTCGATAGAACGCGCAGATACCCCAAAGCGCCCGAACCGCTCAGTTCGCCAAGTATAAATCGTGTGCCACTTCATAGGTGGGCGGCGTTCCATTGTCATGACTGGGAAATTCGAATTCATGACGCAGGTGCCAGCGTGACTTGGTGCGGAATCAGGCGATCCCGGATAGCCAGTTTTCGAAGTTTCCAACGTCCTTGCACGAGATGTGCGGCTGACGTTCGGGGGGCAGCGCAGCAAAGGCGGCGCTGTCGGCAATCCCGGTGTGCACGCCGACCGCCAGAGCGCCGCCGTCAATCGCCATCTTGACCTCGAGGTCCGGATCGTCGCCGAGCACGACCAGTTCCGACACACTGCAGTCCATGCGCCTCGCCGCGTCGCGCAATACTTTTTGCGACGGCTTGCCCAGCGGAATGGCGCGGCGGCCGGTAATGCTGGTGATCATCGCCGCAATGCAGCGGGAGCTACCCAGGGCCCGTCCACCGCGCGTCGCGAAGAACGGGACCATCGAGGCCGCATAGAGGCTGGCGCCATTCCAGACGGCGTTGCATGCCGCCTCGACCTCGTCCATGTGGATCTGTCGATACCAGCCGATGAAGATAGCGTCCGCGTCGATGGTGTCGGTATCTTCGAGCGGACGTACGACTTTAAGGCCGGCGTCGACCAGGGGCTGCCAGACGCCCTCGATGCCGAGGACGAGGATCTTTTTCATCTTGCGCCGCACGAAATAGGAGGCCGCGACCGTGGCGGGCGTCATTATCTTCCCGGCGGGAATCTCGAGCCCCGCCTTGGACAAGGCGGCCGATATGCTGGCCGGCACGCGCACGGTGCCATTGGTCATTACCAGCCAGGGAACCCCGCGATTGTCGAGGAACTCGAGCATCCGTCCGGCGCCGGGCAGTGCCTGCAATCCCTTGTTGGTCCGGTCGCCGAGGACAAGCGACCCGTCCAGGTCGAATACGAATCCCCCGGTATTCCGAAGCCGGGATACGACCTCGGCCGTGACCCTGTTTTCGACGCTCATGATGGCTCTGCCGTTTGCCTCAGTTCCAGTCTGAAGCCGGGCTTTTCGACGACGATCTCGCGCCTGGGTGGCAGCTTGGCCACGCCTTCCAGCAATTTCTTAAGTGGCCGCGCATCCGGGTTGTAGTGACCCGGGATCTGCTCCTTGCTTTTCATCGCGTCGACCTGGTTGCCTGGCATTACGGCGCGCAGCAGAAACTCGTCGTCGTCCTTGATTCCGGGTAGCTGCTTGCGTTTGTCGGCCAGCGAAAAAGCTTCCGGTTCATTGCGAATCGATCGTGCCCTGGGCTGTGCCAGGATGCGGTCGAGGACGTTCGGCGCAATCTCCGCCGTGGGCCGCCCGAAACGCCCCAGCGCATAGCGAATAACCTGGTCCGGTATCTGCTGGTAGCGCTCGGCGCCCAGTACGTTGAACAACGCCTGGGCGCAGACCATCTGCGGAAACGGTGTCACCATGATCGGGTAGCCGAGCTCGGCCCGGACCTGCTCGACCTCGGCGACGACCTCCGCCAGCCGGCTCTCGTAACCCAATTCCGCAAGCTGACGCTTCAGGGTTGTCATGACGCCCCCGGCGAGCTGGTGATGCATGAAAGAGGCGTCGTATTCACGGGGCGCGCCGTGCGGCAGGCCCTCGGCGTTGGCGAGCCGGGTGAAGTAGTCGCAGACCTCGACCAGCGCTCCTTCGTCGACGGTGACGTTATGACCGGCGACACGCAGGTTGGCCAGCGTCTGCTCGGCAGACGGCAGCGATGTGCCGCTCGCCAGCGCGCCGGCGGCGGTATGCAGCGCGTCGATACCGAGGTCCGCGGCCAGGGCATAGTTGAGGGGCGCCAGGCCGATCGTGCAGTGCGCATGCAGCTCTAAAGGCTTGCCCTGCATGACGGCCTGAATCGCCGGTATGAGTGTGCGGGCGCGCTCCGGTGTCAGTATGCCGGCCGGATCTTTCAGATAGACCGTGTCTATGTCGGGCGAGGCCGCCACCCTGGCCGCTATACGTGAGTAGAATTCGTCGTCGTGGACCTCGCTGACGGTATAGGTCAGCGCTGCCATGATTTCGGCATCGCCTTCTTCGCGAATGATCCGCGCAACTTCGAGCAGGGCGTCCATGTCGTGCATCGGGTCGAGGACGATGAAGCGACCGATCCCGTTTTCCATCAGGCGCCGATAGGCCAGGCGCATGAAATCGCGGCCGGCCTTCTCCCAGGAGATGAAGCGAAAGCCCGTGCCGATGAACTGCAACGGGGTGGTCGGCATAGCCTTCTTCATCATGCGTATGCAGAGCCACGGGTCTTCCTGGTAGGTGCGGACGGCGATGCCCATGTGCGTGCTGGAGATGAAATCCAGGGCGCGCAGGCCGACACGCTCCAGCGCCGGGGCGATAGCAAGCATCTGAGCGGTGTTGAGGCCCGTTGCGCCCCACAGGCTCTGGTTGCCGTCGCGTATCGAGGTATCGACGAGCCCGATATCAGCCATCGGCGGCTACCCGGATGCGCATCAGCACATCGTCGGCTTCGACGAGCTCGGCATTCTCGACGCAGATCTCGACAATTTCGCCACGACAGCCCGAGACTACGGAGTTCATCAGTTTCATCGTTTCGACGAGTCCCAGTATGGTGTCCGCTTCCACTAGCTGGCCGACCTCGGTGAACGGCTCAGCCCCCGGGCTGGGCGCCCGATAGAACGTGCCGGGCAGAGGCGGGCGCACGTCGACGATGTCGCCGGCCTCGGCATTGACCTCGGGCAGGCTGGCCGGTTTGACGATTTCGACGGGCACAGCCGCTTCAGCGGTCGGCTCGTCCGGACCAGCGGTACCGGTAGTCTCCGGGCGCAGTTCAATGGTGAAGCGTTCGGTCTGAAGCTTCAGTTCATTATAGGGTGATTGTTCGAGGAGCTTGAGGATCTCCTCGACGTCCTGGTCTGTGAGATTCACTTGCCTTTCTTTCCTGAACTCATGAGATTGATGACGTGGTCGAAGGCCTTGGGTGTCGGCTTCGCCTTGGGATCGTGGTCGCGGTTTGCCCAGACGGTCTCGGGACGACTCTGCAGCAGGTAGACCGCGGCTGCCCCTGCGTTGCGGGGAACGGCCCACTCGATGTCCTGAGGGCGGCCGTAGTGTTTCTCGATCCTGCGGCCGACTTTCCACAGTTCGACAATCTGCTCGTCGCTGAGACAGGGCACGTTACGGCGGGCCTCGTCGACCGGCAGCTCGCGTACGCCGCCGCCGGCGCGATCTGGCTGGTGCTCGTTTTCCTTGTCGGAGATGTCGCGTACGTTGATTTCGCCGGTCACCTTGTTGACGACAAAGCGGTCCGGGGTGACTTCGCCATTGACGATGCAGCTTCCCAGCCCCCAGCTGCCCTCGATGACGATAACGGATCTGTCACCGGTAGTGGGGCTGCGCGTGAACATGACGCCCGCGCACTCGGCATCGACCATTTGCTGCACGACAACAGCGATGGACAGCTGGTCCTCCGGTAGCCCGAGCCGCCGGCGATAGCTGATGGACTCGTCGTTATAGAGGCTGGCCCAGCAGCTGCGGACCTTCTCCAGCAGTTGTTCTTCGTCCTGGATCCACAGGTAGGTATCCTGCAGCCCGGCGAAACTGGCGTCTTCACTGTCTTCGGCGGTCGCGCTCGAGCGCACGGCAACCGGGCAGGCGCTGCCGTTCTGCGACAGGCGTCGGTAGCCGGCAACGATCGCCGCGGAGATGTCGCCCGGCATTGCGGCCTTTCGCACGAGCTGGCGGACGCGAGTGCCGCTGGTCGCAATCGCCGGCAGGTCCTCGGCGGCCAGCCCGGCGACTTCCTGACGAATCCTGCCGTCGGGATCGATGTGGGCCAGGAAGGCCTCGAATCCGGTGGTTGTGATCACGTAGCCCGGCGGTACCGGAATTCCAGCGCCGGTTAGCTCACCGAGGCTGGCGCCCTTGCCGCCGACGGACGGCACATCCGTCATCGACAGATCGGCGAACCAGCGAACAATAGTATCGTCGGAATCGGTCATCGAGCCCTTCAATCGAGAATCGTTACGATGCCCTTGTCGCCGTCGACGCGCACGCGCTGTCCGGTGACGATGCGCTTGGTCGCGCGGCCGGTGCCAACCACTGCCGGCATGCCGAACTCGCGTGCCACGATCGCGGCGTGCGACATCGTGCCGCCGATATCGGAGACTGCCGCCTTGATCTTCGGAAACACGGGGCCCCAGCTGGGTGTCGTTACCGGGGACACCAGGATGTCACCCTCACGCACCTGGCCGATGTCATTGACATTCTTGAGTACGCGGGCGATCCCCTCGACGACACCGGGCGAGGCGGCGTAGCCATGGATTTCGTTTTCGTCCACTTCGTCGGGATGCATGGACCAGCTTTGCAGCGTCTCCGAGGTAATGCCCCACAACATCTGCACGGCCGGGTCCTCGAGGTGCTCGGGCATCGGGCCGATTGCAATCGGCGCCTCCCATTCCGCAAATAGCGCCAGGATCTCCTTACGCCGTTCGATAACCGGCTGCCAGTGTTTGCCGCCGCTCGTCTCGACGCCGGCCGCCCACGCGAGCATGACGTCGACCAGGGCATCTTCGACTTCGGTGTGAGTCAGGTGGAAGATATCCTCGCGGTCTGTCAGCACGCCCTGCTTGACGAGCAGGTCGCCGAATTCCCGCATCTTTTTGTAGAAACTGGTGGTGAACCAGTGCTCGCAGTAGAACTTGTGGTCTTCGACGTACGGGAATACGTGGTGAGAAAGGCCCAGCATCTGGTCGAAGGCCACTTTTTCTTCCTCGGACTCCAGAAGTTCCCGGTACTCGTCGCTGATACGCTGCCGTTCGGCCCGCAGTTCCTCGGTCTTCCTGACGATGTCTTCGCCGGAATGAATGAGCGTGATGAAATGCGAAATCGCCGAGAAAGGCACGGTGCGGTCGTCGTCCCAGCTGCGGTGGTAGTGATAAAAGCCGTCGCCGACCGAAACGTTGAACCAGGGGTCTCTCACCTCGTCGAACTTTTCCATCCAGCGTGCGCCTTTGTCACCGGCGGCCTTGATCGCTTCGAGCACGGCATCCGGGTCGGCGCCATCCTTGAAGTGACCATCGAGGCCGAGTTCGACGGCAGCCTGCGCAAGTTCCTTCAGCTTGTCGTCTGCCCGGAACATCAGGATATCGATCCCGGCGACCATCCGCGCGACCGTCTGATCGGTGATTTCGGGAAATGCCTGTTTACAGAACTGAAAAAAGACCAGGTAGGCGCCATAGCCCAACATCAACAATTCGAAGTGGTGGTGCCACATGGTCGAGTAAAGATTGATGCAGCGGTGGAAACGTTCGCGAACGAAGTGATTCTCGCTGGTGCCCCGGGCCTCGAGGATCGTGGATTCCTTGTCGAAGTCACCGAGGTCAGGAACCTCGATTGCGTTGATCTCCTCGATCAGGGCCATCATTTTGTCGCGCCATTTGCCGTAGATCTCGTCCCAGTTCTCGAAGTAGTGGCCGGCTCGCCGGTTGAAGACCTCGGTGCGCTTCGCGATCTCATCCGGATCCGAGACCGCGTGTGCGGTGATGTAGACCCGGCCGTTGATGATCCGGTACTCGACGCCGAGGGTTGCCGGGAAGGCGAACATGCGCGTCGTATTCGCGCCCATCGCCGTGTACGGGACCTGCGCGGTCAGCGCGTCGAACGCAGGCATCGGTTCCGGGAAATGCATCGAGTTGTAGAACCAGAAGATGTCATCGTCCCCTGGTTTCACGCGGGTGTAATACGGGTACATTTCTTTCCAGCCGTCCGTGCCGGGAACCTCTTCGATTTCCGAGGGAAGGGGAAACGGTCGCCTGTCTGCCTTTGAGTTCATCACGGATACCTGATCAATGCTGCTTGATGTTTGCTTGCGATTGATTATAAACGCCTGTCCCGAGTTTACAGCGTGACATCCCCGGGTCGAATCATACTTCCGCGCAGAGTCATTCGACTGGGAGTGCAATCAGTAACTTACGGTTCCATTCTGGCGATTTTCCGGTGTTACACTCGTCCGCCATACGGGCAGAGCCTTCATTGAATCGACACATGAGGTTGGGAAAAGAAATGAGTCACACGAGTCTCGAAGACAAACTGAAAGCCGTCGGCAATCCCGCCGACATGCTGCGTAATTCTCAGATTGGTGCCTATGTTTACCCGGTTGTCGCGCCTGAGTTTACGAACTGGCGTGACGAGCAGGCGGCGTGGCAAAACACCTGCGTCCTTTTCGACCAGTCGCATCACATGGTCGATATCTACATCGAGGGGCCAGGTGCGCTCGATCTGATCAAGCACCTTTCGTTCAACAGCTTCAAGGGCTTCGAAGTCAACAAGGCGAAGCAGATGATTCCGTGTACGCCGGAAGGCTACGTTATCGGCGACGGCATCCTGTTCTACCTTGCGGAAAACCAGTTCGTATTCGTCGGTCGTGCGCCGACCGCCAACTGGATCGAATACCACGGTGCCACCGGCGGCTTCGACGTGACGATCGAGAAAGACGATCGCTCTCCATCGTTCCCCGGCGGCAAGCCGGTCATTCGCAAGTGTTATCGCTACCAGATCCAGGGTCCCAATGCCTGGCAGGTAATAGAGAAGCTCAACGGTGGCCCGCCGCCGGAAGTGAAATTCTTCAATATGGACACCATCAACATTGCGGGGCGGCGGGTCAGGGCGCTGCGCCACGGTATGGCCGGTGCGCCGGGCCTCGAGATCTGGGGCCCCTACGAAGAGGGGGCCGAGATCCGCGAGGCCATCATGACCGCCGGCAATGAGTTCGGCATCCGTCGCGTCGGTGCGCGCGCCTACGCCACCAACACGCTGGAGTCGGGCTGGATCCCGTCGCCGCTGCCGGCTATCTATACCGGCGATTCACTAAAGGCGTACCGCGAGTGGCTGCCGGCCGAGGGCTACGAAGGTAGCGGGTCGCTGGGTGGCAGCCTGGTCTCGGACAACATCGAGGACTACTACGTGACGCCTTACGAGATCGGCTATGGTCCGTTCGTCAAGGGCGATCACGATTACATCGGCAAGGAAGCACTGGCCAGGCACGCGGCGGCAACCGGGCGCAGGAAGGTCACCTTCGAGTGGAATGGTGAGGATGTCACCAGGATATTCCAATCGATGTTCGAGCCGGGCGGTACAAACTACAAGTACATCGACTTGCCGTTGTCGAACTACGCCTCGGCGTCCTACGACAAGATCGAGCATGAGGGGAAGACCGTCGGCTTTTCGATGTTTGCCGGCTACAGCTACAACGAGCGCTCGATGCTGTCGCTAGGCACGATCGAGAACGACGTCGAGATAGGCTCCGAAGTCACGCTGTACTGGGGCGAGGAAGGCGGCGGCTCCGCCAAGACCACCGTCGAACCGCACAAGCAGGCGAAAGTCCGGGCGATTGTCAGCCCCGTGCCGTACTCGCGCGTCGCTCGCGAGGAGTACGCTTCAGGCTGGAGAACTGACTAAACGGCAAGGCGGGAGCCAGCACGCGGGCCCGGGAATCGACTATGGTTAAGCAAGGCGACCTGTTGTGGCAGCCGCCCGCCGAATGGGTGGCTGACGCCAACATAACGGCATTTGGCAAATGGCTCGCAGAGACACGTGGACCGGAGTTCTCGGACTTCGAGTCAATGCGTCGCTGGTCGGTCGAAAATCTCGACGATTTCTGGACGGCGATCTGGGAGTACTTCCGGATCGAGGCCTCGCAGCCTTACGATGCCGTCCTCGGTCGTCGCGGCATGCCGGGGGCGGAATGGTTCCCGGGTGCGCGGCTCAACTATGCGCGGCACATATTTCGCATGCGGCACAAAGACCGACCGGCCCTGGTCTACTCAAGCGAAGACCGCGACCTCGCTGAACTAAGTTGGGAGGACCTCGAGCGACGCGTCCGCTCGACGGCGGACTGGCTGAGAGCCAATGGCGTCAAGGCCGGCGATCGCGTAGCCGGCTACATGACGAACTCGCCCCCCGGAGTCATAGCGATGCTGGCGGCATCGAGTATAGGTGCCGTCTGGACTGCGTGTTCGCCGGAATTCGGCACGCCCAGCGTGCTGGATCGTTTCCGCCAGCTCGAACCCACCGTGCTGTTTTGCGTCGACGGGTACTTTTACGGCGGCAAACGCTTCTCCCGCATCGATGCGGTACAGACTATTCTTGGCGAGCTGCCGACCGTCAGGAAAGTCGTCATGCTTCCCGTCCTGGATCCGGCTGCAACTGGCGAGGAGCTTCCCGGCGCCGTGCTGTGGGACACCGTTAGCGGTGGATCCAATGCCGGCATGGCTGATTTTGACTATGCCGAGGTGCCATTCGACCATCCACTGTGGATTCTTTTCTCGTCAGGCACTACCGGAATACCCAAAGCGATCGTGCACAGCCAGGGCGGCATCATGATCGAGCAGATGAAGCTTTCGTCGCTGCATTTCAATCTCAAGGAAGGCGAGCGGCTTTTCTTCTACACGACGCTCGGCTGGATGATGTGGAATTTCCTGGTCAGCTCGATGCTGGTCGGCGTCGTGCCGGTGCTTTACGACGGAAATCCCAATTACCCCGACAGTGCGGCGCTATGGCACATCTGCGAAGTGAGCGGCACGACACTTTTCGGAGCGAGTCCAACGTTCGTCCAGATGCAGCAACAGGCGGGCATCGAGCCCGGCAAGCAATTCGACCTCAGCAAACTGCAGGCTGTGATGCTGGCCGGTTCGCCGGTATCAGCGGACTGCATGGCGTGGTTCTACGACAAGGTCAAGAAGGACTTGTGGGTCATGCCCGGCAGCGGAGGCACCGACGTGTGCTCCGGGTTCTGTGGCGGCGTTCCCGGGCCACCCGTGTATGCCGGGGAAATACAGGGTCTGCACCTGGGTGTGGATGCCTATGCCTTCGATGACGACGGCAAGCCAATTGTCGGCGAGGTTGGCGAGCTCGTAATTACCCAACCCATGCCATCGATGCCGATATGTTTCTGGGGCGACAAGGACGACGTCCGCTACAAGGAAACCTATTTCGACACGTGGCCGGGTGTCTGGCGGCATGGCGATTTCTTCATGGTCAACGAGCGAGGCGGCTGTTTCGTCCTCGGGCGCTCCGATGCCACGCTGAACCGGTATGGCATTCGTATCGGCACGGCCGAAATCTACCGGGCGATGGAAGCGATGGTCGAGGTCGAGGATTCCCTGATCGTCAACCTCGACCTGCCAGGTGGAAATTTCTTCATGCCGATGTTCGTGCAGCTGGCAGAAGGCCTGACTCTCGACGAGGACCTGAAGAAGAAGATCGGGAAGACGCTGCGCGAGCGCTATACGCCGCGGCACGTGCCGGACAAGATCTACCAGGTCGACGAGATTCCCTATACGCTGACCGGCAAGAAGATGGAGGTTCCGGTCCGCAGGATACTGCTGGATACGCCGCTCGAGAAAGCCGCTAACCCGAGCGTCATGCGGAATCCCCATTCGCTCGACTACTTCGTCGACTTCGCAAGTAACAAAGCCGACTACTCGCTGAGCTGATCGGCTTCGTCACATTACGCCTCGGAATGCTCACTGACCCTGTCGGGTCGCCCTCGACGGATTGGGAAAGCCGCTAGAGGAAGAAAGCGAATGATCGGAATTCGATGCTTTCTCTCGGATTCGCGTGAGCAAAGCTCGTATCGTGGAATGCCGTATGCGGCACCCTCATGACGCTCGACGGGTCGCTGTCGTGGAATTTCAGCAGAATGACCTCGTCGGGAGTCATCTTCGAGAAGTACCACCAGCGAAACTCCGGGTTGTAGTGGAAGACGGATGCGGTAATCGCGGCGTCTTCGTCGTCCATTTCCCCCATCATCGTCGTCTCGTCCGGTATTTCATCCACGATCACCAAAGCGTTTTTAACCCCTTCATCGCGCCCGACTGTGCTGCCATCGCAAACGGCGAGCGGCCAGTCCTGCGGGGCCGGTGACAGGCAGCGCCACAGGCTCGACGAAATGAATCGTTTGTAAGGCGGGCCGTCAGGGAATGCGTCGCGATAAATTTGCGCAGCCATGATCTCGGCGCGATCGGGCGAGAAGTCGACGTGTGCTTCGGCAGCAGGCGGCTGCACGCCCCCCTGGTGACGGTAATCGATAACCTTGCGCTGACGTTCGGCAAGCTCGCCGGAAGTACGGATCATCCACCCGCGGCCGGTTGCCAGGTCCGCCCCCGTGAGCTCCTTGACGATCCGGAGGCACTCGTCGGGATACGCGGCATCGACTTCGCTGCTATTGTGAAAGTCGCGAATCGCGCTGGGCCTCGAGGCCAGCACGAACCCATGTTCGTCGAGGGTAAAGCGATCAGCGATGCTTCTGCCGTCATGGATGCTTACGCGGTGGGGTTCGTAGCGCCCGGTATTCACTTCAGCGCCCGGCGCGACGAAGCGGCGATTGATAAATGAGCCCGGAGCGAGGAAGCTGATGTCGGCTTCCACCTTGCGTGGCTCTGTTCGTTCCTGTGTCATAAGCAAATTCGATTGTCTCAGCGGTTTAGCGTCTTGAAGATTGGCCAAGTCGCCTTGGCACTGTTGCAAAATGAAAGGCAGAGTGGTCCGTCATGAGTCTCCATACTCGAGGTCAAACGCGGCCGCCATCAGCGTCCTCGTATACTCCTCTCGCGGAGCCTCGAAGATCGTATCGCCCGGACCTTCCTCGACGACCTTGCCGGCCCTCATGACAATGACGTAATGGGAGATCGCCCTGACGACTTTCATGTCGTGACTGATGAACAGGAAGGCGATGTTATGTTTCTCCTGCAAACGACGCAGCAGGTTGACGATCTGCGCCTGGACCGACAGGTCCAGTGCCGAGGTTGGTTCGTCGAGGACGACGAACTCGGGCTTCAGGATCATCGCCCTGGCGACGGACACACGCTGCCGTTGTCCGCCGGAGAGTTCGTGAGGAAGTCGTTCCTGCATTCCCGCCGGCAGTCCGACTTCGTCGAGCGCCGCGGCTATCGCGTCGCGGACGTCCGACTCGGCTATGTCGGGAGCGTGCACGCGCAGGCCTTCGCCGATGATTTCTCCGACGTTCATGCGCGGGCTCAGGCTGCCGTAAGGGTCCTGGAAGACGACCTGCATTTTGCGCCGTAATGGCCGCAGGTCAGCCGTCTTGCGACTCTGCAAGTCGCTG
>Ga0224502_10000471_pt1 | contig 13411 bp, 7 predicted proteins | sample SF_Oct11_sed_USG_5_FD_169104 | JGI IMG/M metagenome (GOLD analysis project Ga0224502, IMG submission 169104) | Sediment microbial communities from San Francisco Bay, California, United States - SF_Oct11_sed_USGS_13 | ecosystem: Environmental > Aquatic > Marine > Sediment | place: USA: California... | reverse complement strand
ACAGGATATCCGCCTGCGGCTGGCTGAATCCTTCGAGACCGCCCTCAGGATCGCGGATGGCGTAGCCAGGATCGCGTGGATGGATGACACGGACCAGGAAGAGATCATTTTCTCCGACCGCTTCGCCTGCAATCTCTGCGGCTACAGCCTCACGGAACTCGAACCGCGACTGTTCTCTTTCAACAACCCGTCGGGCGCCTGCCCGACCTGTGACGGCCTCGGCGTCAGGCAGTTCTTCGATCCCGAGCGCGTCGTCGTGAACCGGTCGCTGTCGCTCGCCGGCGGCGCGATCCGGGGCTGGGACCGCCGCACGACCTACTACTACCAGATGATCCGCAGCCTCGCCGACCATTACGGGTTCGACGTCGAGACGCCCTTCGAGGAACTCGACGACAAGCTCCGGCACATCGTCCTGTTCGGCAGCGGCAGCGACAAGATCGACTTCTTCTACCAGAACTCGCGCGGCATGGAAGTCCGCAAGCGGCACCGCTTCGAAGGGGTCATCCCGAACCTCGAGCGGCGCTATCGCGAGACCGAGTCGGGCGCCGTGCGCGAGGAACTCGCCAAGTTCCTGAACAGCCAGGCATGCCCGGAGTGTGGCGGCACGCGGCTCAACCGCGCGGCGCGCCATGTCTTCGTCGGCGATCACTCGCTGCCGGAGATAACGCGCAAGTCGGTCGGCAGGGCCAAGGAGTTCTTCAAGACGCTGGAACTCGAAGGCTGGCGGGCCACGATCGCCGACAAGATCGTCAAGGAGATCAGCGACAGGATAGGCTTCCTGTCCGATGTCGGCCTCGACTACCTGTCGCTCGATCGCAGCGCGGAAACGCTGTCCGGCGGCGAGGCGCAGCGTATCCGCCTGGCCAGCCAGATCGGTTCGGGCCTGGTCGGTGTCATGTACATACTCGACGAGCCCTCGATAGGGCTCCATCAGCGCGACAACCAGCGGCTGCTCGGGACGCTGACCCACCTCAGGGACATCGGCAACACCGTGATCGTCGTAGAACACGACGAGGAGGCCATCATGGCTGCCGACCATGTCGTGGACCTGGGGCCCGGCGCGGGCATTCATGGTGGCAAAGTCGTTGCCGAGGGTACGCCGGAAGCAATCATGCAGTCGCCGAAATCCCTGACGGGCCAGTACCTGTCGGGCAAACGCGCTATCGAGGTCCCCGACGAGCGGACGGCGCCGGACCCAGAGCGGCGAATACGGATCATCGGTGCCAGGGGCAACAACCTGAAGGGCATCGAGGCGTCCATCCCGGTGGGCCTGATGACCTGCGTGACGGGCGTTTCCGGCTCCGGCAAGTCGACGCTCGTCAACGACACCCTTTACAAGGCGGTCGCGGACCTGCTCAATCGAACGAGCCGCAACCCGGCTCCGCACGACGAGATCCTGGGTCTCGACTTGATCGACCGGGTTATCGACATAAGCCAGAGCCCGATCGGCCGCACGCCGCGGTCGAACCCGGCGACCTACAGCGGCCTGTTCACGCCGATCCGTGAATTGTTTGCCGGCACCCAGGAGGCGCGTTCCCGCGGCTACCTGCCCGGCCGCTTCAGCTTCAACGTCAAGGGCGGCCGCTGCGAAGCCTGCCAGGGCGACGGCGTACTGAAAGTCGAAATGCACTTCCTGCCGGACGTCTACGTTCCCTGCGACGTGTGCCGGGGCAAGCGCTACAACCGCGAGACGCTCGAGATTCGCTACAAGGGCAGGAACATCCACGAAGTGCTGGAGATGACGGTCGAGGACGCCCTGGAGTTCTTCAGCAATGTCCCCGTCGTCGCGAAGAAGCTGCAGACGCTGACAGACGTCGGGCTGTCCTACATCCGCCTGGGGCAGAACGCGACGACGCTGTCGGGTGGTGAAGCCCAGCGCGTCAAGCTGGCCAAGGAGCTCTCGAAACGCGATACGGGACGGACCCTTTATATCCTGGACGAGCCGACGACCGGCCTGCACTTCCATGACATCGAACACCTGCTGGAGGTGCTGCATCGCTTGCGCGACCGCGGCAACACGATCGTCGTCATCGAACACAACCTCGACGTCATAAAGACGGCAGACTGGGTCATCGATCTCGGCCCGGAAGGCGGCGATGGCGGGGGCGAGGTCATTGCGGCCGGCACACCCGAAGAGGTGGCCGGCAACTCGGGCTCGTTCACCGGGCAGTACCTGAAACCGCTGTTGCGGGACAACCTGGCGAGACAGAGCGCCTGATTACCACGGCCAAGGAACGAACAATGCGAACAATACAGATCCTGTTGTGCGCCATCGTGGCGCTTTACGGCACCGCCGCCCGGGCAGATCAAGCTGCCAGCAGCAGCGATACAGCGAGCGATAAAGACGATATGGCAAAACTCGACATAGCAAGGCTCTACGGCGCTCCCGATCTCGACGGCCCCTCACCCCGCGGCGTGAAGATCTCGCCCGATTCCAGCCGGGTCACCTTCCTGCGTGGCAAGGAAACCGATCCCCTGCAGATGGACCTCTGGGAGTACAACCTCGCGGACCGGGAGATGAGGCTGCTGGTCGACTCCACTTCGCTGGTCGCGGGCGACGAGGCGCTGTCCGAAGAGGAACTGGCGCGTCGCGAACGGCTGCGTATCGTCGGCCAACGCGGCATCGTCAGCTACCAGTTTGCGCCTGGCGGCAATCGCCTGTTGTTCCCGTTGAGCGGTGACCTCTTCCTGTACGACCTCGAGAATCGCGAGACGCGCCGGCTGACGGACACAGAAACGGGTGAGACCGACCCGAAGTTCAGCGCCACCGGCCGGTACGTGTCTTTCATCCGCGACCAGGACCTGTATGCCATCGATCTCGACTCGTTCGAGGAGCTTCGCCTGACACGCGACGGCGGCGGCTTGATCCGCAACGGCATGGCGGAGTTCATCGCCCAGGAAGAGATGGACCGGTACACCGGCTACTGGTGGGCGCCGGACGATTCGGCCGTGGCTTTCATCCGTGTCGACGAAACACCCGTGCACGTTGCCGAACGATTCGAGATATATGCCGAGGATTTCAAGGTCTACGAACAGCGCTATCCCGCGACCGGTACGCCGAACGTACTCGTAAGACTCGGCGTTGTTGCGCCCGACGGCAGCGACTTGCGCTGGATGAGCGTCGGCGAGGAAACGGATATCTACCTGCCGCGCGTGGACTGGTTCCCCGGCAGCCAGTTCCTCGCGGTGCAGCGGCAGTCGCGTGACCAGCAAACGCTCGAACTCCTGAAAATTCACACCCGGAGCGGCGAATCCCGCGTCCTGCTGACGGAGACCAGCGATACTTGGATCAATCTCCACAACGAACTGGGTTTTCTCGAATCACAGCCCCGGTTCATCTGGAGTTCCGAGCGCAGCGGGCATGCCCACCTCTACCTGTACGACAACGACGGAAAGTTGCTGCGGCAGCTCACGTCGGGCGACTGGGATGTCGTCGACGGCGCACGCGGGCGGTCGGCGCTGCTGCACATCGACGAAAAGGGTGACAGGCTGTTCGTCACGGGTACGCTCGACAGCCCCATGGAACGCAATATCTACGAAGTTTCGCTGTCCGGCGACGGCGAGCCGCGCCGCATCAGCAAGGATGCCGGCTGGCACGTCGCGGACTTCGCCGGGAACGGCGAGTTCTACGTCGACAGTTTCAACAACGCCGGCACGCCGCCGCAGCTGAGCCTGCACCGCGCGGATGGCTCGCGCATCGACTTCATCGAGGAAAACCGGCTCGACGAGTCGCACCCGTATCACCCCTACCTCGCGACCCGCCCGTCTACGGAATTCGGGACTCTGCAAGCCGACGACGGGCAGACGCTCTATTACCGGATGCTGAAACCGTCGGGTTTCGACGCCGGCAAGCGCTATCCCGTCATCGTGTATGTCTATGGCGGCCCGATGGGGCAGGACGTTACCAACACCTGGGCCGCCGATTTCAATGAGATCCTGGCCCGGGACGGCTTCATCGTGTTCACGGTAGACAATCGCGGCACGGGCTTTCGCGGCACCACTTTCGATGCGCCGATTCACCGCCGCATGGGCGACGTCGAGGTTCGCGACCAGGCAGTCGGTGTCGACTACCTGAAGTCGCTGGGCTTCGTCGACGCGGAGAAAATCGGGGTGTGGGGATGGAGTTATGGCGGCTACATGACCCTGATGAGCCTGTTCACCCGGCCGGACGTGTTCGCCGCCGGCGTGTCCGGGGCGCCCGTGACCGACTGGACGCTGTACGACACCCATTACACGGAGCGCTACCTGGGCACGCCGCAGGGAAACGCCGATGGGTACCAGGCGTCCGGCGTCTTCCCCTACGCGAAGGAGCTGGCGGCGCCGCTGCTCCTCATTCACGGCATGGCCGACGACAATGTCCTGTTCACGAACAGCACCAAGCTCATGAAGACCCTGCAGGACGACGGTCGCCCGTTCGACGTGATGACCTATCCCGGCAGCAAGCACGGACTGACGAGAGTGCCGGCTACCGGTAAGCATGTGTTTGCCCACATCCGGCGGTTTTTCCGGCAGCACCTGCTGTAACGGCAGATCAGGCGGCGGCCCGCGCGAGCGCCTTCGCGAAACGGCTCGCCGAACCCGGGTCCGTGCGGAAATAGAGCGACGGCTCGATCAGCTCGAGCTCCATCAGGCGGAACCGCGCGCCCGTGTCGCGGACAAAGTCGGCGCGCACGTAGACAGGCTGTGGACTCACAACGCCCAGGACACTGCGGGCCGTCGCGATAAGTGCAGGTGGCGCCTCGATGCTCAGGATATCCGCGCCATGTTCCTCCTGCGTGCGAAAGTCACCCGGCCGCGGCCTCTTCAGGATCGCGTGGCTATAGTCGCCGCCGAAGAAGAACAGGGAGTACTCGCCCTCTGATTGCACGCTGTCGATGAAGGGCTGCACGAAGAAAGGCCGGCGCTCGAAGGTCTGCTCGAGCTCCTCGACGGCATCACCGGGCAGCGGCTCGGTCAGCACGAAGATATGATCGGAGTTCGCGCCAACGACGGGTTTGACCACGATCATGCCGGTATCGTGAGCGCTGAAACATGCGGCGATCCGGTGGGCGTCGAAGCGATCGAAAAAGATGCTGGGGACGATATCGGCACCGCGCATCTCCAGCTCGCGCAAGTAGGTCTTCTCGAGATTCCATCGCACCAGGTCCAGGCTGTTGACGAGCCGTGCCGATGAGCGTTCGATGGCTTCGAGGACGCCGAGGAACGCTTCGACGTCATGCTGGTAGTCCCAGGGCGTGCAAATATAGACGAGGTCGTAATCGTTCCAGTCGACGTCGCGCCGCCACGGCAGCATCTCGACCTCCCAGCCCAGCTCGGCCATCGGCGCGATGCTGAGGTCGGAATCGGCCACGAAGTTTCCGATTTCCTCCATCGTCAGGTAAGCGCAGCGCCCGCCCATGCCTTGCCCTCGCTCTCTGTGAATCCCTGCCGCAGGAGCTTACAGGTCCACCCCGAACTCCGCGAGCTGCCGGTCGTGCACCCGCCCGAGCAGCAGCAGCCCCAGCACGGCGCCGACGAGCGCGAGGAACATGTCCGACTGCGTGTCCCAGGCGTAGCCCTGCGTCCCGAGAAACGCCTCGGCCGCCTCGTCGGAGAGCAACGCGACCCACCACTCGATGAGCTCATAGAGCGCGCTGACGGCAAGGCAGAAGCTGATGATGAAAAAATTTCTCCAGGCCGCGCCGTTGAATACCTGCAGCCTGATGACCACCTCGCGCGCCACGATGGCCGGAATGAAGCCCTGCGCCAGGTGGCCGAGTTTGTCGTAGTTGTTGCGGGGCGGGTCGAAGAGGTCCCGGAACCAGTCGCCGGCGGGCACCTCCGCGTAAGTGTAGTGCCCGCCGATCATCAGGATGACGCAGTGAATGAGAATCAGCACGTAGGCCAGCCGCGTCAGCGGAAAGCGCTTGCGCGTTGCGAACAGGACGACGGCCGCGAGGATGGCCGGTAAAACTTCGAGCGCCCAGGTGACCGTGTCTTTCGGCTCGATTCCCGACCACAGAAGGAAACCTGCAAATACAGCGACCCAGGTCGCCGACCGGGGCCGTGTCAGCTGAAGTGGCTCCGCTTTCATTTGGTGCCGGCCGCTGCATCGATGTCATCGCCCTTGCGCGAGTGCCAGAACCCCTCTTTCACGAAAGACCGCCACATCCAGGGCAGCCAGCGCAATAACGCGAAGCTGAGCCAGAGCGCCCAGGCCAGGATCAATACCTTGTAGATCCAGAGCGGCAGCGACCAGGCCGTCGCAGCCGGCAGGTCGGAGTCGCTGCGGTCGGCAAACCAGGCCAGTGTATTGCCGGTGGATCCATTGCCGGTTACGTGCATGTCAGGCGTACCCAGCAGGCCGACCGGCAGGCTGATGACAATCGCAAGAAGTGCGACGACCGTAACCGTGGCAAACACGACCTGCGTCGTGTTGTAGCTCCACGATGCAATGTGTGTGCGCCACTGCTCGCGTGCACCAGCCGCCAGCAGCCACGCGACGACGACGGCGAGCACGGGCCAGTTGAAGGTGCTGAAGCCGAGCCCGAGCAGGAACCAGTGCCGGGTCTGCAACGGCGTCCAGCGAATCCGCCCGAGCAGCAATGCGAACAGGATCAGCGCCGCGAGTTCCGGCCAGTACAGCACCGCGGGTCCGAGTCGCGGGCCGGTGGTGCCGAGCAGCCAGCGGTTCTGCGGGAGCGTCAGCCGCATCGTGATGTTGCTCGCCGGCGCGCCGAGGCCGACATCGGGCGTCCGGGCCAGGCTGCCTGCACCCTCGTCCTGGCGCCAGTTGACCGAGATCGCGTGCGAGCCCGGCAGGATCGGCACCGTGAGTTTGCGGCCGTCGGCCCTCAGCGGTTCGACCTGGTTGTCGATCCGCACTTCGCTGACCTCGGCGCCGTCGGGAAGGCGCAAGACGTGCTGTGAGCCCCTGGTGCTTCGATACTGCAGCGTCAGCCGCGTGGAACTCGACCGATCGCCTTGCGAGATCGCCAGGTTGACGGCGTCGAACGCGAGCGTCGTGCCGTCGCTGGCCTCCGGCCGCGTTGTCGTCATCGTCAGCTGCTCACCGCCCCGTGGGTGAAATTCAGCGACGCGCGCACCTTCGTCACCATTCTGTGCCTCGCTCTCGGGAACGCCGCTGAATTGCGCATGCCAGATGCTGCCGACCCCGACACGCCATACCTCACTCCATGGTTCTCCGGCGGCTGCCTCGAGCCTCAGCGGCGACACCCGCTGCAGGCTCGATACCCAGGTAACCGTCCGCTGCGTCGGCTCCATGGACACCAGCACCGCGTCTCCTGCTACCCTGACGTGCTCGCTCAGCACCTTCTCACCATCGATCAGCGGAATCTCGAGCGTCAAGGCGCCCTGGGCCGGGGCGACCCTGAGCACTGTCGTCGCCACGCGCCAGTCCAAATCGAGCTCGATGTTCCGTTCGACACGCACGAATGCCGGAAAACGGCTGCTCTCCCAGCGCGGCATCGACTCGCCGCCGGCATCGGACTGCAGCCGCGTCAGCTGCAGCGAGCCCGACAGCAGGCGGCGGTCCTTGATGCCGGCAACGAACCACCCGTCACTGTCCACCTCGATGACGCGTGGCGGGGTCGGGAACGGAATCTCCAGACTGTCGACCGGCGGCACGGCGCCGCGAAGCACGACCGTATGATTGCCCGGTGACAGGCGCAACCACAACGCCTCGTTTCCCGCTCGCAGGACTTCCGCCGCGGCGGCGCCATCCAGTGCTATGGCCTGCGGATGCCAGCCCCTTTCCGACCCGGGAAGCGGCACGGCGACTTCTTCCGCGGCATGCAGGGTCAGCGTCATGGCGATGCTGTCTCCCCTTACCTCGACGTCAGCAGCCGCAATCTCTGCGCAACGCGGCACGCAGTCGGGCGGCTCGAGCAGCCGGGATTCGAGTTCCCGCAGCAGCTCACTGTCGGGCGTCTGCGCCTCGGCGGTCGGTAGCATGATCGAGTTCAGCATGACCAGTCCGGCCATGACCAAAGCCGCCGTCTTTGCGGTACCGAGGGCCGTACCACCCGGCAGTATCCAGCGCTTCCTGAGAATCTCCGCCGCCATTACCGCGGCGAACAGCAGTAACAGGGCGACCTCGACGAACCGAAGCGAGGTGACCGCCCAGCGTGGCAAGACGACGAGCCGCATGGCCTGGCCCGCGTCCACCGGTCCGCTCCAGCTCAGCCAGTAGCTGTTCCATTGCCAGGACGGCACGCCCGGCCCGGCCTGCACGACGGCATTCGGCGCATAACGTGAATAACGGCGCTGCGGCTCCATTGCGACGCTGCTCAGCGCTACCACCTCGGGCGCATCGGCAACGAGGCCTTTCGCGGCGTCAGCAGGCTCGTAACGCTCGGCCACCGGAACGGCCTCCAGCCGTCGCAATTGTCCTTCCATAGGGGCGGCAGGCGGCAAGTCTTCGGAGGCAGTTGGAGAGATCCCGTAACCGGCGCCGTACTGGGGTTCGAGCTGGGGAAAGATGGCGATGCGCAGTTGCCCGGCGATAAACGGCACCAGGACCAGCACGAGGATGGCGACGCTGATGCCCTGGTAGGCCTGCACGACATGCCGCAGCCGCCCCGGTGGTGCAACGCGCATCAGCGCGACCGTGATGAGCACGTTCAGCCACAGCCAGGCCGGCGCATTGAACTCATGGTAGCTGAGTACGAGCGCCAGCAGCGCGATGACGCCCGCGGCAGACCCGAACAGCCGCCAGGCGGCAATCGTGATGATCAATACGAGGAAGAAATCCAGCAGCTGCCAGCGACTCACCCAGCTGGACGGCGCCCTGTCGACGCCAGGGGCCGCCAGCAACTTGTGTCCAGGCGGCAAATGCAGCAGAACGCCGACGCTTGCAAAGCGGGCGTCCCAGCCGGTTACCGGCATCGAGCCGCGCGTCTCACTGCGACCGAGACCCGACACGTCGACGCTCGACTGGCGCAGCTCGATGCCCGTCTCGCCCGCTTCGTCGCCCTTCGTGATGAGCAGGTTGTCGCCGGATTCGGTGGCGCTGAGCAAGGCATAGGGAGGCGCCATGTCGAGCCGCCAGTCGCTCCGCATGGTACCACTGACCCGGTCGCGGACCACGAAGCCGCCGCCGTCGAAATCCAGCCACATCGTGCGGTCGAGACCGAGCTCGTTGTCACGCGCAACGCGGCCACGGCTGCGCTCCACGATCGTCAGTGTGTCCCCCGCCGCAACACGGAAGGCAGGCAGCTGACTCCACTGCTCCGGAACCTGCGCCTGCCGTGGATCGACCGGCGGCAGGCCTTCGACCGCGGTCACGCGCAGCCGGTCATTGGAGCGATACGACCAGATTTCGCTGTCCGGCAGGTTGCTTCCCGCCGACGCCAACGACAGCTGATCGATTACCGCAGGAGCGCGCGCCGTCAGTACGATCTGCCAGCGGCCCGGCCGCAACTGCGCGCGGAGTTTGCCATCGGCCTCCAGGCGCACCGGCAGCGGACTGTCGATGGACATCGGTACGAACCCGTCGGGCAAAGCGGGGCCGAACAACTCTTCGCGGACACCGCCCGCAACGTTTATCCGGATGATCGTCGTGAGTCGCGTCGGCACGTCGTCGGCAACCAGCCGGTAGACCTCGGCCTCTACCGAGTCCCGCGCGCGGGTCTCGCGCTCCCGCTCGCCCAGGAACAGGCCGCGGCCGTCCCGTTCCGGCCTCGCGACAGGCTTGCCGTCGATGCTGAGCGCGACGAGCCCGCTGTGTTCGGGAATCGGTAATACGCCCGGCCGCTCGTCCCACGCAAACGAGCCGGACAGCCGATGCCGGCCGGGGGCAACCCGGACGGCCGGCAGGCCCTCGCGTTCGACCACCACGGCGGCTTCACCGTCGAGGCGCACCTCGTGCGGCCAGTATTCGCCGTTGCCGGGCAGCGGCAACCAGGCCTCCTCGGCGTAGACCGTCCATTGTTGGCTGAAGCGGCCCTGGTCCGCATCGGCCGTTATGTCCAAGAAGCCGGGCCAGGCACAGAGGAAGTCGCCGCGCGCGGCCGCACCGGCGTTGAAATAGAAGGGGCAATTCCTGTAGCCCTTGCCGTGCAGCACCCATTCCTGCCAGCCCTGCAGTTCCTCGGGCACGAAAACGTCGGCGGATTGCGCTGCCATCGGCAACGACAGCCAAACGAGCATCAGTCCTTGCTTCCACGACATGACTTTCACTCCCACGCGGCCTGGTTGACACTGTACTTCAACGCAGGCAGTCCAGATTCCGGGTCAGGAATGACTCACGGAATCAATAATGAGGCGGCTTTTCGTCGATGTCCGCGCCGGCCGGCGCCGCCTCGCCCAGCGAGCGGACCCGTTCGATAATTGAGTCACAAAGCTTCTCCAGGCGCATGATGTTTTCCTGTTGTTTTGTGATGACGTCGTTGAGCTCCAGCAGCAGGTGCTCCTGGTGGGCGAGCTTTGTCTCCAGATCGACGAAGCGTTGTTCGGTCATGGTAGCCTCCGGTTGTTGCAGTCCTGGAGCGCCCGGCGAGCGCAGTTGAATTATGTCACTACTCCGCTTCGACGAAGTGTCCGTGGAATTCGGCGATCTCAAGATCCTTTCCGGGGCGGAGTTCTCGATCGACGCCGGCGAGCGGGTTTGCCTGATCGGCCGTAATGGCGCCGGCAAGTCGACGACGCTCAGGCTGATCACCGGGGAACTCGAGCCGGACCGCGGCGAGATCGTCAGGGCCGAAGGTCTCGTCGTCAGCCAGCTCGCGCAGACGCTGCCCGAAGCCATGGACCTGCCCGTGCACGACGTCGTACGCGCCGGCCTCGACGACATCGAAGCGCTGCTCGCGGAATACCGGAGCCGCTCCAGGCTGGATCTCGACCGCGAGGGCATGCAGGAACTCGAGGCGCTGCACGCCCGGATCGACGCTCACGAAGGCTGGCACATCGAACAGCGAGTCGAAACGGTGATCTCGGACCTGAACCTGCCCGCCGACAAGAAGATGGATGAACTGTCGGGCGGCTGGCGCCGTCGCGTGGCGCTCGCAAAAGCACTTGTACAGAAACCCGACCTGCTGCTGCTCGACGAACCGACCAATCACCTCGATATCGCGACGATCAAGTGGCTCGAGGACCGCGTGTACTCCTACCCGGGTGCAGTCATGTTCATCACTCACGACCGCGCTTTCCTGCAGCGGCTGGCGACGCGCATTGTCGAAGTCGACCGCACGAGGCTGACGAGCTGGCCGGGCAATTACCAGGACTATCTCCGCCGCAAGGAAAAGGCGCTGGAGGACGAGGCGGCCGCGAACGAGCGCTTCGACAAGAAACTGGAAGAAGAGGAAGCCTGGATCCGACAAGGCATAAAGGCGCGCCGCACCCGCAACGAGGGCCGTGCGCGCGCCTTGGTGAAGATGCGTGAGGAACGGGCGAGGCGAGTTTCGCCGGAGGCGCGGGCGCGGATCTATATCGAGGAAGCCGAACAGTCCGGGCGCAAGGTCATCCGCGCCAAGAACGTCAGCTACCGCTACGGTGACGAACCGTTGATCGAAGGTTTCTCGATCAAGATCATGCGCGGCGACCGTATCGGCCTCATCGGCAATAACGGCGTCGGCAAGACGACGCTTCTGCGGCTGCTGCTCGGCCAGCTCGCTCCGCAGAGCGGCACGCTCAAGCACGGCACGAACCTCGAGATCGGCTATTTCGATCAGCTGCGGCAGACGCTCGACCTGGACAAGAGCGTCGCCTACAACGTCGGCGACGGCCGGACCTACATCAGGCTCAACGGCAAGGACCGGCACGTGGTGGGCTATCTGAAGGGCTTCCTGTTCAGCCCGAAGCGTTCGCAGACCCCGGTGAAGGCGCTCTCCGGCGGTGAGCGCAACCGCGTGATCCTGGCGAAGCTGTTTACGCGGCCCGCCAATCTGCTTGTGCTGGACGAGCCGACCAACGACCTCGACATCGAAACCCTCGAGGTGCTGGAAGAGAAGTTATGCGAGTACTCCGGCACCCTGATCGTCGTCAGTCACGATCGCGAGTTTCTCGATAATGTCGTAACGAGCACGATCGTCTTCGAGGAGGATGGGCACATCCAGGAATACGTTGGCGGCTACAGCGACTGGGTGCGCCAGGGCAAGCAGCTTGCGGTCACGGACAATCCCTTCGATAGCGGCGAGCGCAAGCGCCGCGCCGCCGAACGTCGCAGGCAGCGGCCGACGACCAAGCTGAGTTACATGGACCAGCGCGAGCTGGACGGCCTGCCCGCCGAGATCGAGGAACTCGAGGCGGCAATCGCCGCCCTGCAGGAGACGGTAAGCGGGCCCGGCTTTTATGCCCAGGATGCCGCCGCTGTGCGGGATACGCTCGAGAAACTGGCTGCGACCGAGGCCGAACTCGAGAAACGCATCGAGCGCTGGGGCGAACTGGAGACGCTTGCCGCCTCCTTTGAGGCCCGTTAGAGCGGCCGGACCAGGTAGTAGCAATCGTCGGCCAATGGCGCATCTTCAGGATAATCGTGAATGACGAATCCCATCGACTGGTAGCAACCGAGCGCGGCCGTGTTGTCCCGGTAGCTGAACAGGGAATACTCGTCGGCCGTGAACAGCTCCGCCCCGGTCTTCATCAGCAGACCCACGAGTCGCTTGCCGATGCCGCGCCCGCGCATTCCGGGGTCGACAACCAGGCGGGCGAGATTGATGCGCCCGTAGCGTTCGTACATCTGGCCGAATGCGGAGAATTCACCCGCCGGCGAATTCAGCCGGAAGCTCGGCATCCGCCCCCAGCGGCAATCCTCGCGAAACGTTTCCACCGTAAACGGGAAGCGAAACCCCGGGCCGCCCCAGACGTTCACTTCGCCGGGCTCGCCGAACCAGGACATCAGTTCTTCGAGATCGCGATCCGCAGCCTCGACCAGCTGCCAGCCGCACTCGGCGGATCGCGTCACTGCGCGGCCTTGGCCAGCGTTCTGTTCAGCACGAGGTAGCCGAGCACCCCGGAAGCGAGCGATCCGAGCAGGATGCCGAGTCGAGCATCGAAATCGAACACGGTATCTGCGGGCAGGTTCTCGAATGCCAGCGTGTCGATGAACAGGCTCATGGTGAAACCGACGCCGCTCAGCACGGCGACCCCATAGAGAGACCCCCATGTCGCGCCGTCAGGCAGTTTCGCCATACCGAGCCTGATCGCCAGGAAGCAGAGCAAGAATACTCCCAGCTGCTTGCCGGCAAACAGTCCCACCGTGATTCCCAGCGATACCGGGTGAAGAAGATCGGCAAAGCTCATGCCGGCGAACGAGATCCCGGCGTTGACGAAGGCAAATAGCGGCAGCACGCCGAAGGCGACCGCCGTATGCAGGTCGTGCTCGAGTTCCTTGAGCGGCGAGCGATCCGGCTCGTCCTTCGATCGCATCGGGATGAACATTGCAAGCGCGACGCCTGCCAGCGTGGCGTGCACG
>Ga0224502_10000470_pt1 | contig 13430 bp, 14 predicted proteins | sample SF_Oct11_sed_USG_5_FD_169104 | JGI IMG/M metagenome (GOLD analysis project Ga0224502, IMG submission 169104) | Sediment microbial communities from San Francisco Bay, California, United States - SF_Oct11_sed_USGS_13 | ecosystem: Environmental > Aquatic > Marine > Sediment | place: USA... | reverse complement strand
CGCTCTCGAAGAACTCTTCCATGCTGTGGGTGAACGGTCTCAGTGCCCTCCCTGCCTCGTGCTCTTTCTTCGGCAGAATGTTACGGACTTTGGGCATACGCTCACCTCCTCGAAGTACCAAACCGGAAATGGATTCCGGCGTAGCTTATATATACCCCTGCGCACGTGGATCCAATTCGTAGATCTCCGGATTGCGCCCGATGCCGAGCAGGCACACATTAACAACGGCTGTGCCAGGCACACAAAAGGCGGTGTCGAATGAGAAAGTCCGCTGCAATCCTTCTGGCCCTTGCGGCCATCACTCTCTTCGCCGAAGCAGGCACGCTGGCGCGCTTCGAAGGCGCTGGCAACGAGCGTACACCGGTGTTCGAACCCGGCGGTCCCTGGATGCTCTACTGGTATACCCAGAGCGACAATACGCTGCCCAAGAACTTCGAGCTGCGGCTCTACGACGTGAATTCCGGCGGCTACGCCGGGACGATCATCCAGCAGCGGATCATTGCCAACGGCAAGAAGCTTTTCGAGGAGCCCGGGCGCTACCAGGTGGCCGTCGTGGCTGCGAACCTGGACTGGACCCTTGTCGTGTCGGAAATTCCGGACGACAGGGCCGCCCAGCTCGTCCGTGAAAGCAAGGGCCAGCCGACGATCAGTGATACCGCGGGACGGTACGCCAGGCAGGTGTCAGAGGCCGACTTCGAATCGTGGCGGCCGGTCGACGACGAGACCCTGCTACTCTTCGCCGCCGATGAGACCCACGGATTCCGGGTATCCTTCGAAGTGCCGTGCAGAGGCCTGAAGGAAGCGCGGGCGTTGACATTCGTCAGCTCGGGCATGGGACGCAACGGGGAGCTTTACGAATCGATCATGCTGGATGACGGTACACACTGCGCGTTCGCACAGGTCGTACCAACCGTCTTCGACTGAACGGCCTCAACCCGTTGCGATCGCGGAATAGAACAGCCGCAGAGACACGACAACCAGAAACAGACCAAACAGCACGCTGAGCTTCTTTGCGGAAAAGGCGTGCGCGATCCGCGCGCCGAGGGGCGCCATCAGCACGGTTGTGGGCGCAATCGCTGCGAGGCCGAGGAGATTGACGTAGCCGAAGCTCCCCGGAGGCAGTCGCGGGTCCTGAAGCCCGGCCAGCACGAAGCCGAGCGTACCCGGCAGGCTGATGACGAGCCCGAACAGCGCGGCGGTACCCACGGCACGATGAATCGGCTCGTTGAACAGCGTGAGTGTCATTACCGAGAAGGTGCCGCCGCCGATGCCCATCATGCTGGAAAAACAGCCGATGGCTGTCGGAATCGCGATTACCCACGGCGCTCGGGGCACGGTTTCGGTGAGATTGCGACTGGTCGGCAAGAACACCATTTTCATGGCTACCAGCAGGGCAAGCGTGGCAAAGACGCCTGCCAGGACACGGCTATGCACCTGGGCGGCGATCCATGCACCGAGCAGCGCGCCGAGCAACACGAACACGGCCCATTGCTTTACGACCTCCACGTTTACGGCACCGCGCAGATGATGTGCTCTCGCCGACGAGATCGACGTCGGGATGATGGTCGCGAGCGAGGTGCCAACCGCAACGTGCATTCGAATTGCCGCATCCACGTCCAGGAGTCCCAGCACCGCCTCGAGCACCGGCACGATGACGATCCCGCCGCCGATACCGAACAGTCCCGCGAGCACGCCGGCAACGCAGCCCGTCGCCAGCATGGCGGCCGCGAGCAGGATCCATTCTTCCATGGCGATGCCGGCCGGTCAGAGACCCAGCCTGGCGGCGTGGTGCCGCAGGTGCTCTTCGACGAAGGTGGAAATGAAGTAATAGCCGTGGTCGTAACCGTCGTGGTAACGCATCTCGAGATCCAGGCCACTCTCGGCACAGGCTTTCTCGAGCAATTCGGGGTGCAGTTGCTCGGCGAGGAACGGGTCATCGTTGCCCTGGTCAACGAGAATCGTCCCCCAGCGCCCGGGGTTCTCCACCCTGCGCGCCACCTCGCTGGCGTCATACTCCGTCCAGGATACCGTGTCGCTCCCCAGGAAATAGCCAAGCGCCTTGCGGCCCCACGGTGAATTCAGGGTCGTACAGATCGGAGCGAAGGCCGAAAGCGACCGGAACAGATCCGGATTCCGTAACCCGATCGTCAGCGCTCCGTGACCTCCCATGGAATGGCCCATAAGGCCGTGGCGGTCCGCGTCGCCGGGAAAATTGTCGAACACCGCCGCCTGCAGTTCCCCGGTCACGTAGTCGTACATGTTGTAGTGACCCGACCACGGTTCCTCCGTCGCATTGACGTAGAAGCCGGCGCCCAGACCAAAATCGTATTCCCCGTCGGGATCATCGGGCACGCCTTCACCGCGCGGGCTCGTGTCCGGCGACACCAGCATGATGCCGAGCTCGGCCGCGACGCGCTGCGCGCCGCTCTTCACCATGAAGTTCTCCTCGGTGCAGGTCAGGCCGGAGAGGAAGGTGACGACCGGCACCTTGCCGACGGCTGCCTGCGGCGGCACGAAGACGGCAAACTGCATGTCGCAATCATTCGCCACGGACGGATGCCGGTAAAAACCGATCCGCCCGCCGAAGCAGCAGGTTTCGCTAAGCGTCTCGATAGCCATGAAGACGCATTATTGTTTCAGCGCTTCTGGAATACCAGCGTCGCGTTGGTACCGCCGAAACCGAAGCTGTTCGACATCGCCGTGCTGATGCCCGCGTTTTCGATCGTTTCGGTTACGGGCGGCGTGTCGGCGAGCGCCGGGTCGAGATCGAACACGTTGATCGACGGCGCGATGAAGTCGTGCTGCAGCATCAGCAGGCAGTGAATGGCCTCCTGCGCGCCGGTGGCACCGAGCGAATGGCCGCACATCGACTTCGACGATCCGTACTTCGGCATCTTCTCGCCGAACAGCTTCTGTATGTTCTGCACCTCGACGATATCGCCGGCCGGCGTGCTGGTGCCATGCGTGTTGACGTAGTCGACATCGCCATCGACGGTCGCTTTGGCAATCTCCATGCAGCGATAGGCGCCCTCGCCCGACGGCGCCACCATGTCCTGGCCATCGGACGTCGCACCGTAGCCGACGATCTCGGCGTAGATCTTCGCGCCACGCGCTTTCGCGTGCTCCAGCTCCTCGATGACCAGCATGCCGGAACCGGACGCGCTGACGAAGCCGTCACGATTGGCGTCGTAGGGGCGAGACGCGGTCGTCGGCGCGTCGTTGTACTTCGTGGACAGCGCGCCCATCGCGTCGAACATGCTGGCGAGGTTCCAGTGTTCCTCCTCGCCCCCGCCCGCAAACACGATATCCTGCTTGCCGAGCTGGATCTGCTCGGCGGCTGCCCCGATGCAATGCGCGCTGGTCGCGCAGGCAGACGTTATCGAGTAGTTCACACCCTTGATCTTGAAAGGCGTTGCCAGGCACGCGGACACTGAACTCGACATAGTGCGCGGCACCATGTAAGGACCGATTCGTTTGACGCCGCGGCTTCTCAGCGTATCCGCGCTCGTGATGATGTTCTCGCTCGATGCACCGCCCGACGAAGCAATCAGTCCGCTGCGGGGATTCGAAATATCGCTTTCTTCGAGCCCGGCGTCCTCGATCGCCCACTTCATGGCGATGTAGGCATAGGCAGCCGCGTCGCCCATGAATCGTAGCACCTTGCGATCGATGTGCTCCTTGATATCCATATTGACGCTGCCGGAGACCAGGCTGCGCAGGCCCATCTCTTCGAAATTCTCGTTATAGACGATGCCCGACCGGCCGGTCTTCAGCGAATCGGTTATCTCATCCGCCGAATTACCAAGACACGACACCGCACCGATTCCGGTGACAACGACTCGCCTCATGAGCAGTCCCTTTTCTATTTAGAAGTTATCGGTTGACTGGAACAGGCCGACGCGCAGGTCCTCTGCCGTATATATCTCGCGCCCGTCCACCGAAAGGCTACCATCCGCGATCGCCATCGTCAGCCTTCGCGAAATGACACGCTTAATATCCAGCTTGTAGGTCACTAGTTTCGCGCTCTGCAGGACCTGGCCCGTGAATTTCACTTTTCCGACGCCGAGCGCGCGGCCGCGCCCGGAGTAACCGGCCCAGACCAGGTGGAAGCCGACGAGCTGCCACAGAGCGTCGAGCCCGAGGCACCCCGGCATCACCGGGTCGCCCTCGAAGTGACAATCGAAGAACCAGAGGTCGGGGCGAACGTCGAGCTCCGCAAGCAGCTCCCCTTTGCCGTAATCACCGCCGTCCGCCGAAATATGAGTAATCCTGTCGAGCATGAGCATGGGCGGCAACGGCAGGCGGCCGTTGTCGGGTCCGAACAGTTCCCCGTGACCGCTCTTAATCAGGTCCTCGTAGTCGTAGGAGCTTTTTCGTTCAGGCGTCGGCGATGAAATGTCTGTCATAGGTCTGGCCATGTGCCCTCCGGCGCAATTCAACGGGCGCGCGCCGATCAGCCCCTAATTTTATGATTCCATACGGCGCGAGACTTTCGATTTCGCGCCATTTTTGCTCAGGTCTTGTCGTAATCGAGAAGTATCGAATTGCTAACGGGGCGGGACTGGCAGGCCAGGACGTAGCCCGCCTCCACCTCCCACGGCTCGAGCCCGTAGTTCGCGGCCATCGTGACCTCCCCTTTACGGACGTGGCAACGGCAAGTTGCGCAGACGCCGCCCTTGCAGGAATACGGCAAATCGATGCCGTGGCCCGCAGCTGCATCGACGATATTTTCGTCGTCGCGGCGCATCTCGAAGGACTTCTTGTGGCCGTCCATGACGACGGTCACGGTCGCGTGGTCGGCCGCCTTCACTGAAGGGCCAGGGCGCGCTTTCGCGGCATCGCTCGGAACGCCGAATCGTTCGCTGTGCACATGCGCGGCGTCCATGCCCAGCTCGATGAGCGTCTTCGTGACCGACTCGATCATCGTGTCGGGCCCGCATACATAGGCCTCGGCAGGTTCCAGCCGCGCGCAGAAGTGCTCCCAGAGCTCGCGAACCTTGTCTGCGTCCAGCCGGCCTGACGCGACCGCAAACTCCTGGTCTTCCTGGCTGAAGACGAAGTGCAGCTGCAGGCGCTCGGGGTAACGGTTCTTGAGCGCGTACAGGTCCTCGATGAACATCGTCGTCGCCTGCTTGCGGTTGCCGTAAAACAGCGCGAAGCGGCTGTGTGTCTCCGTTTCGAGCGTCGACTTGATCATCGAGAGAATCGGCGTGATGCCGCTGCCCGCGGCGAATGCAAGATAGTCCCGCGCCTGCCCCTTTTCGAGGTTGATGTGAAAGTGCCCGGCCGGAGGCATGGCATCGAGCGTATCCCCGGCCGAGAGCTGGCTCGCGGCAAATTCAGAGAAGGCGCCGCCGGGCTGCACGCGGATCCCGATTTGCAGCGGGCGCTCGTCCGCCCCGGAACAGATGCTGTACGTCCTCCGCAATTTCCTGCCCTCGATCGTAACCTCGAACGGCAGGTGCTGCCCCGGCAGGAATTCGTATTCGCTTTCGAGTTCCGCGGGCACGGCCAGCGCAATGCGCACCGAGTCGCTGGTCTCCGGCTCTATGCTTTCGATTGTGAGCGGGTGAAACTGTTTCATATCATGTCATGGGATAGAATTTGGGGACAGAATTTGGGGACAGTGACCTTAATTACTTCGAGTCGAGCCTGTCCCTCGCCTTGTTGCTAAAAATTAAGGTCACTGTCCCCAAATTCTCCCCAAATTCTGTCCCCAAATTCTGTTAGATGCATTTGAAGTATTCGAATGGTTCCAGGCACTCGCTGCAACGGTACGACGCCTTGCAGGCCGTCGAGCCGAATTCGCTGACGAGTTCCGTTGCCGTCGCCCCACAGCGCGGGCAGGCCACATTGCGTTCGCCACGCAACAGCGCACGTTTCCCGGCTCCCCTTTCTGGCGGGGCGATTCCATACTGACGCAGCTTGTCGCGTCCCTCGTCCGATATCCAGTCGGTCGTCCAGGGTGGAGACAGCACGCGCCTGATCTCGACATCTTCGATGCCGTGTTCACGCAGGGTCTGCAGCACGCTGTTCTCGATCACTTCGGTGGCTGGGCAACCCGAGTAAGTCGGCGACAGCGCGACGGTAATGCGTTCCCCGATTTCCACCTCCCGGACAATCCCGAGATCGGTGATCGACAGTACCGGGATCTCCGGGTCGGCCACCTTGCCGAGCCAGCGCAGGATCTCGTCCCGGCTGTACGCGGCGGTTACCAACTGGCACCCGGATGCGAACGCTGCAGGTACTGCATCTCCGCAATCATGTAACCGAGATGCTCCGTATGCCGCCCGGCCTTGCCGCCCGAGGTCATCCAGCCGTCCTCGGGCCTGCCCAGCGTGGCATTGACGAGTATTGCTTCGATGTCGGCCTGCCAGCGCTCGCGGAGTTCCCCGAGATTCGGACCGTCATAGGCTTTTTCGACGATCGTGTCGATCTCGTCCGCCTCGAACATCTCGCCGGTGAACCGCCAGAGTTCGTCGACCGACGCCTGCGCGCGGCGATGACTCTCGTCGGTGCCGTCGCCGAGCCTAACGAGCCACTGCGTGTTGTGGCGCAGGTGATAGCGGATCTCCTTCTCGGCGCGCGCGGCGATCTCGGCGAGGCGTTCCGCGCGGCAGCGAGTCAGCGCCTCGAGCTGAGCAAGGTAGAAAGCTTCGAACAGGACGAGCCTGGCAACCGAGTCGCCAAAGTGGCCGTTCGGCTGCTCGAGCAGCAGGAGGTTGTGAAATTCATTTTCGTCGCGCAGGAACGCGAAATCGTCCTCACCGCGGCCCTTGCCTTCGAGTTCCCCGGCGTAGGTATAGAACATGCGCGCCTGGCCAATGTAATCGAGCGCAAAATTCGCGTTTGCCAGCTCTTCCTCGAGCTCCGGGTACGCGGCAACGAGTTCGACCATGCGCTGACCCAGCACCAATGCGTTGTCGCCGAGGCGCGTCACGTAGCCGAGGAGTGCGCGCTCCTTGTTCACAGGTTCTCGACTCCGTCGGGCATGTCGTAGAACGTCGGATGACGGTATATCTTGTCCTCGGCGGGCTCGAAGAACGCAGCGGTCTCGGCCGGATCCGAAGCGACGATCTGGCTCGATCTAACGACCCAGATACTCACGCCCTCGCTGCGGCGCGTATAGGTGTCACGCGCCGCATCGAGAGCCATCTGGTCGTCGGCCGCATGAATACTGCCGGCATGGCGGTGGCTGAGCCCCGACTTGCTGCGGATAAAGACCTCGTACAGTGGCCATTCTTTCTCGGACATAGCTTATCCTCTATGCGGCATCTTTCGCGGCGTGCTTCTCCGCGTAGGCACGCGCGGCCTCGCGCACCCACGCGCCGTCCTGATGGGCTTTACGGCGTTTCGCCATGCGTTGCCTGTTGCAAGGGCCATTGCCGGCCAGCACGTCGAGGAATTCCTGCCAGTCGATCTCGCCGTGCCGGTAGTGGGCGGTGCTCTCGTCGAATTCGAGCTGGTCGTCCGGCACCTTCAGGCCGAGGAACTCGGCCTGCGGTACCGTGACGTCGATAAACTTCTGCCGCAGCTCGTCGTTCGAGAAACGTTTGATCTTCCACGCCATCGATTGCGCGGAGTGTTTCGACTCCCTGTCGCTCGGGCCGAACATCATCAGCGACGGCCACCACCAGCGGTTCAGCGCATCCTGTGCCATCGCTTTCTGCTTGTCCGTGCCCTTGCAGAGGGTGACCAGGATGTCGAAGCCCTGGCGCTGGTGAAAACTCTCCTCCTTGCAGATACGGATCATCGCCCGCGAGTAAGGTCCGTAGGAGCAGCGGCACAGCGGTATCTGGTTCATTATCGCGGCGCCGTCGACCAGCCAGCCGATCGCACCGATGTCCGCCCACGTCAGCGCCGGGTAATTGAAGATGCTCGAATACTTCGCTTTGCCGCTCAGAAGATCCGCCACCATCCGGTTCCTGGAAACGCCGAGCGTTTCCGCCGCGCTGTAAAGGTAGAGCCCGTGGCCGGCCTCGTCCTGGATCTTGGCAAGCAAGATCGCCTTGCGCTTCAGCGTCGGTGCTCGCGTCAGCCAGTTGCCCTCGGGCTGCATGCCGATGATCTCGGAGTTCGCGTGCTGGGATATCTGCCGGACGAGCGTGCGCCGATACGCCTCGGGCATCCAGTCTTTCGCCTCTATCTTTTCCTCGGCATCAATGCGGGCCTGGAACGCCTCGAGCTGTTCGGGCGTCTCGGTGCCCTGGCGGGCTCCTGCTGCCTTGTCTTTCTGGTCGAGCCCTTGTGTGTACACGTATGGTCCTCGGCTAATCCGCTGGAGCGCCTCTCGAGGCGCGATTCTTCGCAGGTTCGGGCAGGTCGCGCTTAAAGAAGCGTTCCTACAGTGTAACGTTCCTGCGGCGGGGGCCGTTAATCTGTCACGCTTTCAGACAATTTTCAATAAAATATGTATCAGTTTTCATTCGACGCCGTCGTCTGGTCCGGCGACAGCAGCGGCTCGCCGCGGCTGGCCGAGCGCCCGCGGAACATCGCGACGACTTCATCGCGCTGGTTACGGAGCTCGACGGTATAAAAGCCGCTCTTTCTGCCGCGGTATTCTTCGCGGGCAAGCGCGTGCAGCTCGTCCCCGAAAAGCGCTGGCCGCAGGAAATCGATTGCGGCAGCCGCTGCAAACGTCCGGTCGTCGTAGCCATTGCAGGCAAAGGCAAACGCCGTATCCGCCAGCGTAAACAGGATACCGCCGTGACACACCCCGAAGCCGTTCACCATGTCGTCGCGAACGGTCATGCGCGCGACGGCCTCACCCGCTTCCCGGACGTCGACGGCGATGCCCAGCGCTTTCGACGCCGCATCCTCAGCGTACATGGCCTCGGCGCAGCGTCTTGCTACCTCCCCACGATCCATCTCAGGCACTCTTCCTCGCGTCGGCCGAAGTATCGGCGAGCCCTCCGAATCGCTGCAGGTAGTCTCCCACCGGTGGCGGCAACGGGCCGTCCGCCGTCTCCATGAACTCGCTCAGGTAGTCGTCGGCGGCCTGGTAGAGGCCCTTGTACAGGTTCCGGCACAACTGGTAGGCCGGCGTGCCGTGCCAGCCGGCGGGCAACAGTTGCTGCGGCAGCTGCGGGTCTCGAAGGAGCACTTTACGATACTCCTGCACGAGGAGCGTGCGAATCACGAACGCCGTGCGGGGATCGACTTGGCGTGTCTTGGTCAGCGCCGCATAGACCGGCCGGAACATGGAGACGAACTGCTCGTAGCGCGCATCAATGCCGTCGAGGTTCCATGCCGAGCGCACCAGGACTCGTAACGACGCGTCGCTCCCGGCCGAGTGAGCAGACATGACAACGACCTCGTTTGCCACCCCGACCCGTTTCAGCGCCATGTCGAGGTCCGATTCGTCGGGCGACGGATGGGCAAGCACGTTTGCAGACAGCGGCCCGAAGCCCAGCCAGCTGCATTCGCGGCGCAGCGCCTCTTTCGCAGGGGCCTCGAGCCCGGAGAGCAGCAACAGGCACCATTGGCCGTCCCAATCCGTGACCGGTGCGCCGTAGATGCGATGTGTCGCGGCGCGAAATCTGTCGCGCCCTTCCTCGGTCAGGCTGTAGAAGGACCGGCGGCCAACTTGCGAGGACTGCAGCCAGCCGTCCTGGACCAGCCGGAATACCGAGGTGCGCACGAGCCGCTCGTTGATGCCGAAGTCGGCCATCGCCCTGATCAGGCTGCCGAGCCAGACGGTGCCGCCACGCGGCGCGATCGAGTCGCCGAACACGGTCGTGATCAGCGAACCCGCGCGCAACGTCGGCCTGGAGCGAAACTCCTCTACGATCAGGTTACAGGCTGCGTCCAGGTTCATCTCGCCATTCGCTTGCTTTCGGATCGACCGACCGTACAATTTGACACATAATAATTCAATTCCCCTTTTATTTTGTATCTTGCCGCCCCTGCCAGCGCGGCCGCCAGGAGTTGTAATGATGAAGCTCGGTAATCTCGCAAAGGACCGCTGGATCGACGGCGGCGGCGACGGCAAGGCGCTCAGCAGCGCGGTGACGGGCGAACCGGTCGCGAGCATCACGAGCGACGGGCTGGACTTTCGCGGCATGCTGGAGCACGCACGCAAGGTCGGTGGCGACAACCTCAGGAAGATGACCTTCCACGAGCGCGGCGATATGCTGAAGGCGCTCGCGCAATACCTGATGGAGCGGAAGACGGAGTTTTACGCGCTGTCTGCGGCGACCGGTGCGACGCGCGCGGACAGCTGGATCGACATCGATGGTGGCATTTCCACGCTGTTCGTGTTCTCGAGCAAGGCAAGGCGCGAGATGCCGAACGATCATGTCTACCTCGACGGGCCACCCGAGCAGCTCTCGCGCAACGGCACGTTCGTCGGGCAGCATATCTATACGCCCAAGCTCGGCGCGGCAGTGCACATCAACGCATTCAACTTCCCGGTATGGGGCATGCTGGAAAAGCTGGCGCCGACACTCGCCGCCGGTGTTCCCGCCATCGTCAAACCCGCGTCGAGCACGGCCTACCTGACGGAACTCGTGGTCCGGCGCATCATCGAATCCGGGATACTGCCGCCGGGGAGCCTGCAGCTGATCTGCGGCGGCGTCGGCGATCTCTTCGAGCACCTGATCTGCCAGGATACGATCGCGTTCACGGGATCCAAAAGCACGGCTGAGAAGCTGCAACAGCATCCGCGGGTCGTCAGCGAGTCTGTCGCGTTCACCGCCGAGACCGATTCGCTCAACGCATCGATTCTCGGCCCGGACGCGGTTCCGGGCACGCCCGAGTTCGATCTATTCGTAAAAGAAGTCGTCCGGGAAATGACCAGCAAGGCCGGGCAGAAGTGCACGGCGATACGCCGCGTCATCGCCCCTGCCGCAGTCGTGGCGGACCTGGTGGACACGCTGTCAACGGCGCTGGGACAGGTGCGCATCGGCAACCCGGCAAACGAGACGGTCGGGATGGGCGCACTCGCGAGCCTGGGGCAGCGCGACGAGGTGCGGGCACGAGTCGGGGACCTGGCGGCGGAAGCCGACATCGTGTATGGAGGCAGTGACGACTTCGAGGTCTTAGACGCGGACGCGCGCAAAGGTGCTTTCTTCATGCCGACCCTGCTGCATTGCCAGGAGCCGATTCTCTCGTCGGCCGTGCACTCGGTAGAGGCCTTCGGTCCGGTCAGCACGGTACTGCCCTACGATACGGTGGATGCAGCGATCCGGCTCGCGCGCATGGGCGAAGGCAGCCTGGCCGGCTCCATCGTGAGCAATGACGATGCCTTTGCACGGGAAATCCTGCTGGGTACGGCCGCGTATCACGGCCGGATGCTCGTCATCAACAGGCACTGCGCGGATGAGTCCACCGGTCACGGATCGCCCTTGCCGCACCTGGTCCACGGCGGCCCCGGACGTGCCGGCGGCGGCGAGGAAATGGGCGGTGTGCGCGGCATAAAGCACTACATGCAGCGAACCGCGATCCAGGGATCGCCGCAGACGCTGTCGTTTGTCGGGCACCGCTTTGTCCGCGGCGCGGACGAGAGAGATCCCGGCGTACACCCCTTCCGCAAGACTTTCGAGCAGCTCGAGATCGGTGACACGTTCAGGACCAAACCGCGCGAGGTCTCGCTGGACGACATCAATCACTTTGCGGAATTCACGGGCGACAAGTTCTACGCGCACATGGACGAGGAAGCCGCCGCGAAGAACCCGTTCTTCGAAGGGCGAGTCGCACATGGTTACCTCATCGTCTCGTTTGCGGCAGGCCTGTTCGTGGACCCGGACTTCGGCCCGGTGCTCGCGAACTACGGCATCGATGACCTGCGTTTCGTGACGCCGCTCAATCATGGTGACTCGATGCGGGTCCGCCTGACCTGCAAACAGAAGACCCTGCGTGGCGATAGCGGTTATGGCGAGGTGCGCTGGGATACCGAGGTCACTAATCAGAACGACGAGATCGTCGCCCAGTACGACGTGTTGACAATGGTCGCGACCGACGCGCACTGGTCATCGGTGCAGTAACGACAGGGATCACGCGCCGGCTACTCCGGTTCGAGATAGCGAACGTCGCGAATCGAAAAACTGCATGGCTGCGGACTATCGAACAGGAAGCCGGCGACAACGTTGAGCCTCGTCAAATCGGCCTCGACAAACTCGTCGAGATTGACCGTGTATGTCTGCCACTCCGGCGTCAGGGCAAGCGGTACATTCCGTAGCCCACCTTTTTCGGCGTCTTCGATGTCCTTTATTTCCAGACTAAGGTCGGAACACTCGGTATTGGCATCACGCTTTAGCTCGAGGCGCATCCGGTCGTATCCAGAATAGTCACCGGAGAGCCTTTCGAACAGAATGTCGATGGGGCCATATTTGAGGTAAAGATAAGCCCAGGGCTGACCGCCTGCGTATCGGACGTTGAGTGCGTCGTCATCGATCCAGATGTTCTTGTAGACGTGATCAAAGTGGTTGTCATCACCACTCGTCGTCGGCGCTGTAAAAACGCCGTAAGAGTGGTAACCGGGTCTCCCGGCCTCGATCAGGATTGGGTGCCCGGTCGCACTCCCCGTGGAGTAGACGTCTGGAGAGACCTGGCTCGCGGTTGAGTGTCCCGGATCTTCATGAATCCTGTTGATCAGCTGCCGGCCCAGGGACAGCAAATGCTCATACTCTTTCATCACCGGCTGATTCATGGTTGACCGGAGCATTGAATGGGTCACCGAATCGGTTAGCAGCTTCCAGTATTGTTGCCGGAAGGCCTCAGTTTCCTCTTCGCTATTCGGTCTGTCACTCTGCCAAAGTATCAATGGCTCACGGAGTATTAATTGCGGGAGGTCTTTTGCCGTCTCCGTCTGGAACCTCAACGTGAGTTCGCCAATAACGTTGTTCAGGTCTTGCTCTATATTTGCTATGCGGTCCACCGTCCGATAGTAATCGTGAAGCATGGACTCGATGTCGGTACGCGCCAGTTCGCTGATCAGCCCCGAGGATTCGAGGGCCCGATAACTACCGGAATCGGCAACGAAATAAAGCTTCTTCTGCGCCCTTTCCAATGCGACGCGGGCGGAGGACGTTAGCGCTGCGTTAAACCAGTCGGTGCTCCCGGCCTCGAAATCGATAGTGGCCAGGAACGTCGAAAATGACGAGAAAATTGTCTCTGCACGAACAGATTTGAGCTGCTGGAGAAGCTGGATGTCACCGGCAATATTCTGCGCGATGGTCTCGAGATAGTCATCGAGCCGTTCTTGCTTCTGATTGTGCTCATGCCAGGAATCGATCTGCAAAGCAATAATTATGCCGGCAATGACAAGAAGTATCTCGCCGAACGCATACCAGAGATACCTCACGAGCTCCCGATTCATAAACGAGTTACGCTTGATCCACCTGTAGATTAGCATCGCCCGGATTATAGAGCAGCGCTATTGCTATTGCGCGTTGTCGCCGCCGTTCTTGGCGAAAGCGATCGGTGTCGAA
>Ga0224502_10000469_pt1 | contig 13439 bp, 12 predicted proteins | sample SF_Oct11_sed_USG_5_FD_169104 | JGI IMG/M metagenome (GOLD analysis project Ga0224502, IMG submission 169104) | Sediment microbial communities from San Francisco Bay, California, United States - SF_Oct11_sed_USGS_13 | ecosystem: Environmental > Aquatic > Marine > Sediment | place: USA... | reverse complement strand
CAATTCCGCGTCACGAACCAGGTTCGCGATACGGTAATCGGGAAGTCCGGTCTGGCGCGTACCCAGGAGTTCACCGGGACCACGCAGCTCGAGATCTCGCTGCGCAACGACGAACCCGTCGTTGGTGTCGCGAAGGACGGCAAGACGTGTCTTCGCCGCCGCGCTGAGAGGCGGCTTGTAGACGAGCACGCAGTGACTTTGCGCGGCGCCGCGGCCGACGCGCCCCCGTAACTGATGCAGCTGCGACAGTCCCATGCGCTCGGCATTCTCGATGATCATGAGGCTCGCGTTCGGCACGTCGACGCCGACCTCGATGACCGTCGTTGCGACCAGCAGCTGGGTGAGCCCTTCCTTGAATTCACGCATCCCGCGCTCCTTCTCGGCGGGACGCATCCGGCCGTGCACGAGACCGATACGAATATCCGGCAGTGCGGCCGTGAGCATTTCGTAGCTGGCCTCGGCGGCCTCGTAGTCGAGCGCCTCGGACTCTTCGATCAGCGGGCACACCCAGTAAGCCTGCTGCCCGGTCGCACAGGCAGCGCGGACCCGACTGACGATTTCGTCGCGCCGCGTTTCGGGAACGGCGACGGTCGTGACGGCCTGCCGGCCCGGGGGGAGCTCGTCGATGATGGATACGTCGAGATCGGCGTATGCGGCCATCGCGAGTGTGCGCGGGATCGGCGTCGCCGTCATGACAAGCTGGTGAGGATGGCCGTCCTGGCCGATGCCTTTTTCTCTAAGCGCCATGCGCTGATGCACGCCGAAGCGATGCTGCTCGTCGATAACGACGAGGCCGAGCTTGTTGAAAGTGACGCCTTCCTGAAACAGTGCGTGTGTGCCGACCACCAATGGCGCACTGCCGTCGGCGATCGCCGCGAGCGCTTCGCGGCGTGCCGCCGCCTTCTGGCTGCCGGCAAGCCAGGCCGGTTCCAGCCCGATAGGGCGGAACCATTCAGAGAAACTCCGCCAATGTTGTTCCGCGAGGAGTTCCGTCGGCGCCATGATCGCGGCCTGGACGCCGCAGGCCATTGCCTTGAGACAGGCGATCGCCGCGACGATGGTCTTGCCGGAACCGACGTCGCCCTGGATCAGGCGCATCATCGGGTGCGGCGCCTGCATGTCGCCGAGTATCTCCGCGGTCACGCGCTGCTGAGCGTCCGTCAGCCGGAACGGCAGCCTGTCGATGAAGTCGTTCACCTGGTCCTGTCCGCCGTCGAGCGCCGGCGCGGATTCCGTGTCGGCGAGCGCCCGCAGGTTCTTCAGGCTGAGGTAATGGGCGAGCAGTTCTTCGAAGGCCAGGCGCTGCTGGCACGGGTGGCGGCCTGCGGCCATGAGCGCGATGTCGGCGTCCGGCGGCGGCCGGTGCAGGTAGAGAATCGCCTCGGCGAGGGAGGGCATTGCCAGTTCCCGGCGTATCGAATCGGGCAGGAGTTCTTCCGGTGGCGTGCGCCGCATCGCCGTAAGGGCCTGCTCCGTAAGATTGCGCAGCCGCCCTTGCTGCACGCCCTCCGTTGCCGGATAGATTGCCGTGAGCGAATCGTTGATGGCGGGATCCTGGCCGTCGCGGAGCAGGCGGTACTCGGGATGGATCATCTCGAGGCCGGCGCGGCCCTTGCGCACCTCGCCGAAACAGGTCACGCGCACCCCCGGCTGGAACTGCGCCTGCTGGCTGCGCGAAAAATGGAAGAAGCGCAGCGTTAGCTGGCCGCTGCCGTCACCGATCCGAACCAGCAGGTTGCGACGGCCGCGAAACGCGGTTTCTGCAAGCAGGACTTCACCCGTCACGAGGCAGCGTTCGCCGGCGGCAAGCATGCCGAGCCTGACAAGCTGCGTCCGGTCCTCGTACCTGAGCGGCAGCAGGAACAGCAGGTCCTCGGCGCGGTAGAGGCCCAGCCGTTCGAGTTTCTTCGCGAGCGCCGGACCCACGCCGGCCAGCGCCGTCAGCGGCGCGTCTGGCTGGACCGTCATTGTGGGCGCGGTTCTCGCACCGCGAGCGGGGCCGTACGGAACGAGGGCGCTTCGACGCCCGGCTCCATCAGCCCTCCACCGGGCGCTCCAGGAACAGGATCGCGTCCGCCTCCACGTCTACACCCTTCGGCAGGGACGCCACGCCGACCGCCGCGCGAGCGGGATACGGCTTCCTGAAATAGTCTTCCATCACTGCATTGACGGTCGCGAAATTGCCGAGATCCGTGAGGTACACGGTCAGCTTGACGACGTCGTACAGCGAACCGCCGGCGGCGGTCGCAACCGCGGCGAGGTTGTCGAACACCTGCCGGGCGCGTGCCTCGAAGTCGCCATCGACGACTTCCATCGTCGCGGGATCGAGAGGAATCTGGCCGGACAGGAACACGAGCCTGTCCACGGTGATCGCCTGGGAGTAAGTGCCGATGGCGGACGGCGCCTTGTCGGTATGAATCGTTGCTCTGCTCATGAATGCTCTTCTCAGGTGCGTCAGGCGCAGTCCCTGGCAACGCGCACGACATTGTGCATGTTGCGCACGTCGCGCAGGATGCGTGCGAGATGCTTGCGGTCTTTGACCTTTATCAGGAAGGAGAGTACCGAACAGTCGTCATGGCGGCCAATTACCTCGACCTGTTCGATATTGGAGCCCGTGTCGCCGATCGTAGCTGCGACCTCCGCGAGTACGCCGGGCTTGTTGATCGTTTCGACCTTGATCTGGCTTGCGAACTCGCGGTCGATTTTCTTTTCCCAGCTGCAGGCAATCCATTTTTCCGAGTGCTTGCGGAAGTTCGACAGGTTGCCGCAGGTGTTGCGGTGAATCACTATGCCCCGCCCGGAGCTGAGGTAGCCCATGATGTCGTCACCCGGTATCGGGTAGCAGCACTTCGCATAGCTCACCACCATGCCCTCGGTTCCGGCGATCGTCAGTCGCGCCTGGCTGGTCCGGTTCGTGCCGTCTTCGTCGATGCCGAGCAACAGGCGCGCGGTCAATGGCGCCAGCCGCTCGCCCAGCCCGAGTTGCTCGAACAGCTCGGCGGTGTTGTTCAGGCCGAGTTCCTCGAGCGCCGCTTTCATGCGCACCTTGCCAACCTTGCGCAGCGACGAATCGAGGTCCTTCAAAGCGCGGTCGAGCAACCGCTTGCCGAGGTCGATGGACTCGGCCGAGCGCATCTTTTTCATGTGATTGCGAATCGCCGATCTGGCCTTGGCGGTGCGAACGAAGGTCAGCCAGTTCGGGTTGGGCTTCGAGCCACGGCTGGTCACGACTTCGACGGTTTCGCCATTGTGCAGCTCGGTACGCAGCGGCACGAGGCCCCGGTCCACTTTCGCGGCCACGCAACGGTTGCCGATATCGGTGTGGACCGCGTAGGCGAAGTCGACGGTGGTCGACCCCTTCGGCAAGGGCATGATGTCGCCCTTGGGGGTGAACACGTAGATCTTGTCGGGGAACAGGTCGACCTTGACGCTCTCGAGAAATTCTTCTGAGGTTCCGGATTGCTGCAGCTCCGCGAGATTTGCCAGCCACTGGCGCGCACGGCGCTGCGGTGTCGCGTCATCCTTGTCTTCCGCTTTGTACTGCCAGTGAGATGCAACGCCGGACTCGGCCACGCGGTCCATCTGCCGGGTTCGAATCTGCACCTCTAGCGGCAGGCCCTTCGGCCCGAACAGTGTCGTATGCAGCGACTGGTAACCGTTGATGCGGGGGATGGCGATGTAGTCCTTGAAGCGGCCGGGGACCGGCTTGTACAGGCCGTGTACCAGGCCCAGTACCCGGTAACAGGTGCTGACGTCGTCGACGATGATCCGGAAACCGTAGACATCGACGATATCCGAAAGCATGCGCTTCTTCTCGGCCATCTTCTTGTAAATGCTGTAAAGATGTTTCTCCCGGCCGATGACCTGGCCATCGATGCCCTCCGCCTGAAGGGTCTTGACCAGTTCGTCGGAGATCCGCTTGACGATCTGGCGCTGGTTGCCCTTACTCCTCTTTAGCGCCCGGTCGAGTACGCGATATCGCAGCGGGTACAGGTTACGAAAACCGAGGTCTTCCAGTTCCACCTTGAAGCGGTTGATGCCTAGCCGGTTGGCGATGGGTGCATAGATGTCGAGCGTCTCGCGCGCGATGCGTTTGCGCTTGCTGGCGGGCATGGCGTCCAGCGTCTGCATGTTATGCAGGCGGTCGGCAAGCTTTACGAGGATGACCCGGATGTCCCCGATCATCGCCAGCATCATCTTGCGAAAACTCTCGGCCTGGGCTTCCGCGCGCGAGCGAAACTGGATCTGGTCGAGCTTGCTCACGCCGTCGACCAGCAGCGCAACTTCGCTGCCGAAGTTTTCTTCGATCTGCTCCAGCGTGGCGTCGGTGTCCTCGACGGTGTCGTGGAGGATCGCCGCCATTACCGCCTCGGAGTCGAGGTACATCTCCGCCAGGGACTGCGCCACCGCGACCGGGTGGGAAATGTACGGTTCCCCGGTCTTTCGGGTCTGTCCTTCGTGCGCGGCCGCGCCGAACTCGTAGGCACGATTGACCGCGTCGATCTGGTCCTGGGGCAAATAGGTCTGCAGCGTGTCCACGAGACGCCGCATCCCGTGGTCGCGTTTCGATGCGCCCGGCAGCTTGGACAATATCGTGGCGGCGTAATCCATACGCCAATCATACCCGCGAAAAGCTGCGGGTGATGCTTCTTGCTTGGCTTTCGGAAGCTACGCCGCCGAGAGCGGGCGGGCGTCAGTTGCCGATGGAAATACCGCGAACGGGGAGCAGGTCGTCATCGGCCTGGGCGGTCTGCAGCAGCTCGTCCGTGGGCGGCTGGTCGATCTCGTCGAGGATGGCCGGCGTCACGTGACCGTCCGCGATCTCGCGCAGCGCGAGAACGGTGGGCTTGTCGTTTTCGAGCTCGACCATGGGGTCTGCGCCGTGGGCGATTCGCCGGGCGCGCTTGGCGGCAACGAGCACCATTTCGAAGATGTTTTCGATGTTTTCGAGGCAGTCTTCGACGGTAATTCTGGCCATTTATGGTATTCCTTTATCAAATACGGCGATTCGCGTCGCCGGACGGATTGATTCAAACGAGGCCGCGCAGCCTAATGCAAGGGCTGACGCAATATCCAGCCCTTATAACCAAAAGTTATAGATTGGGGCGGGGCGGCCCGCTCCCATTCTTTTTCTCGTCATGGCTCCCTTCGGTCCGCTTTACTTCCTCGAAAAAGAATCGTCGCGACCCGCGCGGGAGGCGATTCATGCTGTAGGAGCGGTCCTCGTGGCAATTAGGGTCACTGTCCCCTAATTGAACGTGGCAATTAGGGTCACTGTCCCCTAATTGAAGGGAGAGGAATACCCCTTTGCCGGCGCTCTCAGGCAAGGAGTTTGTTAGCAGCTTCTCCAACCGCCGGATTCGTCGTGGCGCTACTCGTGCCGCGGTCCGCGAGCACGGCTTCCAGGTCCGCGACCGCCTGGTCGAGGTCGTCGTTGAAGATCACGTAGTCGAACTCGTCCCAGTGCGACATGTCGGACAGGGCATCGCGAAGCCGCCGCGCGATGACCTCGGCGGAGTCCGTGCCGCGACTGCGCAGCCGCCGCTCCAGCTCCTCGCGCGAGGGCGGCAGGATGAACACGGTGATGCAGGCGGGCATCGTCGCGCGGACCTGCTGCGCACCCTGCCAGTCGATCTCGAGGATTACGTGATGTCCTGCTGCGAGATGCTTCTCGACCTGCTCGCGGCTCGTACCGTAAAAATTGTCGAAGACCTCCGCCGATTCGAGTAACGCACCCTCGGCACGCAGGCGGTCGAATTCATCCTTGTCGACAAAAAGGTAATCGACGCCGTGTGCCTCGTTACGCCGCTTCGGCCGGGTCGTGTAGGAGATCGAAAACCGGAGTTCCGGGTTGCGTGTCGTCAGTGCTTTAACGAGCGTTGTCTTGCCGGCGCCTGATGGAGCGGCAATGACGAAGAGTCGGGCGGGCGATTCGGACATGGGCCGGCTACTCGACGTTCTGTATCTGCTCGCGCATTTGCTCGATGAGGACCTTCAACTCGACGGATGCGCGCGTCGTTTCCGTATCGTTCGATTTCGATGCCAGCGTATTGGCTTCGCGGTTGAGTTCCTGCATCAGGAAGTCCAGGCGCCGGCCGACGGGTTCGTCCCGCGTCAGCACGTCGCGAATTTCGGCAAGATGGCTATCGAGCCGGTCGAGTTCCTCGTCGACATCGAGTTTCTGGGCAATCAGTGCGAGCTCCGTTTCCAGTCGTGCGGGATCGGCATCGACGTCCAGTTTGTCGATACGTTCGCGCTGCCTGACCCGCGCCGCCTCGAGTACCTCGGGCATGCGTGCCCGCACCGACGCGGATATGGCCACGATATCGGCACAGCGCGACTCGAGCATGTCGGCGATGCGGGCGCCTTCGTTAGCGCGCATCGAGCGGATCGCATCCAGCGTCTTGTCAAGCAAGGGCAGCGCCGCGTTGAACAATGGCTCCACCTCGATCTCCGCCTGTTCGACGACGCCCGGCCAGCGCATCACATCGAACGGGTTGACGGCACCGGTCGCAGGAAGCGCCGCCGACATCTCCTTGATCCGGGTGCCGATGAGTTCGACGAGTTCCGTGTTGATCTGCAGTATGGCCTGCTGGTCGAACGCGCGCTGGAATCGCAACGAACACTCGACCTTGCCGCGATGCAATTTCTCCGCCACCGTCCGCCGGAAAGCCTGCTCATGCGCGCGCATTTCCTCGGGCAGCTTGAACTGCACGTCGAGGTAACGATGGTTGACCGCGCGTATTTCCCAGGTCAATGCACCGATCTCCGCTTCGGCGGATTCCCGCGCAAAGCCTGTCATACTGTGTAACATTGGCACTCGTCTCCGGTCGTGACGCATTGGTCACGTTTTTCGTACTGGCGGGCGGGCATACTTCCGGCGCGTTACGCGAATCCGGGTACGTCTCGGCAGCCAGACATTCTAAGCGCACCCCACTATGCAGGTCGAATACGCAAAAGCTTCCGCACTCGGTGACAGGCAGGACAACCAGGACCGTGCTGCCATCGTCGTTGCGGACGACGCCGCGATCATGCTCGTCTTCGACGGCATGGGCGGACATGCCGACGGCGCCCGGGCTGCAGAGACGGGCCTGAAAGTCGTGCAGGGCATGTTCATGTCTTCCACGCTGCCCGTCTTCGATCCACAGGGTTTCCTCTATACGGCGCTCGCCCGGGCACACGACGAGGTCGTCGCGCTGGGCAGCGACGTGGCCGTGGATTTCCGGCCACGCGCGACCTGTGCCATATGTCTCGTGCAGGAAGGCGGAGCGTACTGGGCGCACATCGGAGACAGCCGGATCTACCATGTACGCGACGGGCAGGTGCTGGCTCGCTCCCGGGATCACAGTCACGTGGAGGTGCTGATCCAGGAAGGCGCCATCACCGAGGAGGAGGCGCAGGATCACCCGATGCGCAATTTCGTCGAGTGCTGCATCGGAGGCGATGCCCCGGTTCCCGACATGTCAATTACGAACAAGAAGACCCTGCAGCCCGGCGACGTGTTGCTCGCGTGCACGGACGGACTCTGGTCGGGGTTGAGCGATGAGGATATGGCCGAGATCGGAACGCCCGGTGATGAGAATCTCCGACGTAACCTGAAAGCGCTCAGCATCAAGGCTTTGAACGTAAATTCGCCGTACAGTGACAATACGACGGGCATCGCGCTGCGGTGGCTGAGCGACTGATACCGACAGGATAAAAAGCGGAGAGCGATGATGCGCCCGAGCGGCAGGAAAGCGAACGAGATTCGCCGAGTCTGTTTCACGCCGGATTTCACCCGTCACGCAGAGGGCAGTGTCCTCGCGGAATTCGGTGACACGCGCGTGCTGTGTACGGCCAGCGTCGAGGATCGTGTGCCCATCTGGATGCGTGGCAAGAACAGGGGTTGGGTCACCGGCGAGTACGGCATGCTGCCGCGTTCGACACATACGCGCTCCGCGCGTGAAGCCGCCCGTGGCAAGCAGAGCGGCAGAACCCAGGAAATAGCCCGCCTGATCGGCCGGTCGCTGCGCGCAGTTACCGACCTCGGGGCGCTCGGCGAGCGCATGGTGACACTCGATTGCGACGTCATCCAGGCCGATGGCGGCACTCGCACGGCAGCCATCAGCGGCGGCTATGTCGCGCTCGCGCTGGCGATGAATCGACTGGTCGCTGCAAAGGACGTGAAGAAGAATCCGCTGCACGGCCGCGTTGCCGCCGTGTCCGTTGGCATCTATCGCGGCGCGCCGGTACTCGATCTCGACTACGACGAAGATTCCGAGGCGGAGACCGACATGAACGTCGTAATGAACGAAGCGGGCCGCTTTATCGAGATACAGGGAACGGCCGAGGGGCATGCATTCAGCAACGACGAGTTGACGGAGATGCTCGGGCTCGCGAGGACCGGGATAGGACGAATCATCTCCGCCCAGGACGAGGCGCTCGCGAGCGTCGGCGGCTGAACCCGTGTCGCTGCCGGCAAAGATCGTTCTTGCCACGGGCAACCCCGGCAAGGTTCGGGAGATCCGGCGGATTCTGGGCGAACTCGGCGTGGACGTCGTGCCGCAAAGCGAACTCGGTGTCGGTGACGCGGACGAGACGGGTACGAGTTTCGTCGAAAACGCGCTGATCAAGGCGCGGCATGCATCGCTGATGACGGGGCTACCGGCGATTGCCGATGATTCGGGTCTCGTCGTGGACGCCCTCGATGGCAGGCCAGGCGTCTACTCGGCACGTTACTCCGGTGCCGATGCGACCGACGACAGCAATATCGACAAGTTGCTGCAGGAACTGCGGGGTGTGCCGGGAGAGCGGCGAACGGCCGCCTTCCACTGCTGCGCCGTATACGTATCGCCGGATGACTCGACGTCCCTGGTCGCGGAAGGCCGCTGGCCGGGAAAGATCCTCGAACGTCGCCGCGGAACGGCAGGCTTCGGTTACGACCCCGTGTTCTTCGATCCGGAATGCGGCAGGACGGCCGCCGAACTCGGGCCGGAACTCAAGAATGCCCGCAGCCACCGCGGCAAGGCGCTGACCGCGCTCGCCGACATGATGCGGCAGCATTATGCCTAGGATGGCCGGGCCGCCGCTGTCCCTGTACGTGCACCTGCCATGGTGCGTTCGCAAGTGCCCCTATTGCGACTTCAATTCCTACCGCGGCGGGGATGACGCGTCACGCCACCGCTACCTGGACGCGCTGATCGGGGACATGGAGTCGGAGGCCGGGAGGGCGGCAGGAAGGCCGCTCGACAGCATCTTCCTTGGGGGCGGCACGCCGAGCCTGTTTCGTGCAGACGAAATCGCCCGCCTCCTGGAAGCATCGCGAGCCCGATTTGCATGGACGAAGGACGCCGAGGTCACGATGGAGGTCAACCCGGGCGGTGTGGAGCGGGATGACATCCGTGGATATCGAGATGCTGGCGTAAACCGCCTGTCGATCGGCGCTCAATCGTTCGATCCCGGAAGTCTCGAAGTGCTCGGGCGTGTCCATTGCGTCGAGGACATCGGACTCACGGTGCAGGAAGCGGCCGCAGCCGGCTTCGACGATATCAACATCGATCTCATGTACGCGTTGCCCGGCCAGGACGTTGCGGGTGCGCTTGCCGATATCGACGCTGCTGCCGCGCTGCAGCCCACGCACCTGTCGTGGTACCAGTTGACGCTGGAGCCGAACACCGTGTTTTTTATGCGCCCGCCGCGGAACATGCCGGACGAAGACCGGTCATGCGAGATTCAACAGGCGGGTGAGGGCAGGCTCGCCGAGCTGGGATTCGAGCGCTACGAAGTTTCTGCCTGGGCACGGGACGGCCGCCGCTGCCGGCACAATCTTAACTACTGGTCGTTCGGGGATTACCTGGCGGTCGGCGCCGGGGCGCACGGCAAGCTGTCGGCGCCGGCGGGCATCTTCAGGTACAGGAAAACCGCCAATCCGCTGCAATACATGCGGCAGGTCGAACGGGGCGAGGAGCAGGGCGGCACGGAGATCCTGGACGATTCCGACCTGTTGTTCGAATTCATGCTGAACGCGCTCAGGCTGGTCGATGGATTCAATGAGCAGCTGTTCGCGGAGCGGACCAGGCTACCGATCCCGGCGCTGCGGGAGCGCCTGGCACCGCTCCAGACGCGCGGCCTGGTCGCCGGGGGGGGAGACGGCTGGTGGACGCCGACCCCGAAGGGACAGCAATTTCTCAATGACCTGCAGGCGCATTTTCTGCCGGATTGAGCGGCCGCGGGAACGACTTCTCGGTGTCGGGCCGGCAGGCAACGGTTACATCGGCAACTTTCGGGCCCCCTCGATTTATACACATGGCGGCGTGCAACCCTATATTTTTAGTGTCAGAGCTGTCCAAATTCAGCTGTAGCGTCGAGAAAGGGTGGTAATTGACTGATTTTAAACAAAATATAAAAGTGGACACAAAATAGTCATATTAGCAAGCAGCTTTGAAAATCCGCACCTTAGGGCACTCGTTCAATTTTGTTCCACAGGTTTATCCACAGCTTCTGTGGATAATGTCCGGTCCCCCACAGGGCGCCGCGGAGGCACTTGCGGCCGCCTTCACTTAGCTATATCCTACGCGGCCCTTTAATGACGGCACCGAAGAGAAGTTCAGCCATGAAAGCCGATACCCATCCCAACTACACGGATATCAAGGTTACCTGCAGTTGCGGCAACGAATTCACGACGCGTTCGACGCTCGGCGAAGACCTCATGATCGAGGTCTGCTCTTCCTGTCATCCTTTTTATACGGGCAAGCAGAAGATCGTCGACACGGGCGGTCGCGTCGACAAGTTCCGCCGCAAGTACGGTATGAGCTGAGCCGCCCGGCGGCCCCGGGCGGGGGCTCCAGCGCCCGCCAGCACTAGACATACGGTTAATCCCTAGGTTGCAAAGCCCCGGGCTTTGGTATCCTTGGCGGCCGAATTACGCTACGGCCGATACAAGAAGGGATAACCATGACCGACGAAGCCTATCGACTGATCAGCCCTGACGGTCGCGAACTGGAATTGCCTGTCCACAAGGGTACGACCGGCCCTGACCTCATCGACATTGGACGTATTTACCGGGAACAGGGGATATTCACCTACGATCCCGGTTTCGTCGCGACGGGCAGCTGCAAATCCGACATCACATTCATCGACGGTGAGAAAGGCATCCTGATGTACCGCGGCTACCCGGTCGAGCAGCTTGCCAAGCATTCGAATTTCATCGAGGTCTGCTACCTGCTGCTCAACGGCGAGTTGCCCACGGCGGACGAACTCGAGGAGTTCGACACCACGATCCGCACGCACACGATGCTCAACGAGGGCATGCTGAATTTCTTCAAGGGTTTCCGTTACGACGCGCACCCGATGGCGATGCTGTCGGCCATCGTCGGTTCCATGTCGGCCTACTATCACGATACGACCGACGTCCATAACCCGGAGCACCGCGATATCTTCGCGCACCGGATCGTCGCCAAGCTGCCAACGATCGCGGCGGCTGCCTACAAGCTGAGTATCGGCCAGCCGTTCATGTACCCCAAGAACGGCCTCAGCTACACGGCGAATTTCCTGCAGATGATGTTCTCGGTGCCCGCCGAGGAGTACGAGATCGACCCGATCCAGGCCGAAGCGCTCGACCTGCTGTTCATACTGCACGCCGACCACGAGCAGAATTGCTCGACGTCGACGGTTCGCATGGCCGGCAGCTCCGGTGCCAACCCGTACTCGGCGATCGCCGCGGGAATCGCGGCGTTGTGGGGGCCGGCGCACGGTGGCGCCAACGAGGCCGTCCTCAAGATGCTCGCGCAGATCGGCGACGTGAGCCAGATCGACAAGTACCTCGCGAAAGCCAAGGACAAGGACGATCCGTTCCGCCTCATGGGCTTCGGTCACCGCGTCTACAAGAACTTCGATCCCCGCGCGACCATCATTCGCGAAATGGCCCACAAGGTGCTCAACGCGCTGCCCGACAACAACGAGACGCCGCTCTTCGAACTGGCTCTCAAGCTCGAGGAACTCGCGCTCAAGGACGACTACTTCATCGAGAAGAATCTCTACCCGAATGTCGATTTCTATTCCGGCATCATTTACAAGGCGCTCGGCATACCGACGTCGATGTTCACGGTGATGTTTGCGCTCGGCCGCTCGGTGGGCTGGGTCTCGCACTGGCGCGAAATGATCTCGGACCCGAACCAGAAGATCGCGCGGCCGCGGCAGCTGTATGTCGGTGCTGCGGAGCGGGACTACGTACCGGTTGAGAAGCGCTGATCACCTTGCCGCGGACGCGCGCTTCGGCGCGCGATCGCGGTTCGAAAATCGCCCCTACAGGTGACGCAGTAACTCGCGCACGGTTTTTGCGTCCGCGCGTTTCATGGGTTTGCCGTCAATCGGGCTGATCGGCGCCTGGCGGATGCCGTCAACCGGGAACACCGTGGCCTGCACGGCCGCTTCCCCGTGGTGGAATTCGAAGCCGGCGTAGGTCTCGGCACGATCGCGGCGGCTCTTCAGCCGACGTTCGTAGGACTTGTAGTTGAAGCCGTGCCGGTCGAGCGCGTGGGCGACCGATTCTGCGCTGTCGGCAAACACGTGCAGGTTGACGGCCGAGTTTGCATCGGCGGTGCCGTTCAGCACTGGCCCGACCAGGCGAGGACGGAACGGGGACAACAGCTCCATAGCAGAAAGCGCCGCCTGCCGCATCGTCTGCAGCAGGTCGGCGTGCGAGTCGCCGGCGAACAGCTGCAGGTGCTCGCTCACGGCGTGTTCGATCTCCGCGTTACCGGGCAGCGAACCGCGATCCCTGAGGCCGAGCCGCTCGGCCGCCTTCTTTTTCGCAATGCCGAAGTCGCGGATCCCCTGGTTGACGATGATGCGCGCGGCTTCCTGCGCAACCATGAGGCGTGCGCGTTCGCCGTTGATGATCTTCTTCTTTGGCATGGCTTCAGAACAGCGGCTCGTCGGCTTCGTCGGAATCCTCGCCCGTGTCGTTACCGGTGCCGGTCGTATCATTGAAGATGTCCGGCAGCTCTTCGACAGTTTCGCATTCAGGCACATGCTCCTGGCGGAATACCTCGAAGGTTACGTTGCGCTGGCCGGCATTAGCCGGGCAGCCGGTTTCCTTGTCGATGAGCACGGAAACGATGCCCGGCGGCATGGGCATCTGGTTTTCCGGCACGCCCCTCAGCGCTTCGCGCATGAACTCGATCCAGACGGGCAGCGCCGTTCGCGAGCCTTCCTCGCCCGGGCCCAGCGGCAGGTCGTCGTCGTAACCGATCCACACGATGGCGGCGAGGTCGCGGTTGAAGCCACCGAACCAGGCGTCGCGGCGGTCGTTCGAAGTACCTGTCTTGCCGGAAAGGTCCTTACGGCCGAGCACCAGCGCGCGGCGGCCGGTGCCGCGGCGAATGACGTCGCGCATCATGTCCTGCACCAGGAAAGCGTTCTGTATCGGTATGGCCGGCTGCGCCGCGTTGACGTCGGCG
>Ga0224502_10000468_pt1 | contig 13448 bp, 11 predicted proteins | sample SF_Oct11_sed_USG_5_FD_169104 | JGI IMG/M metagenome (GOLD analysis project Ga0224502, IMG submission 169104) | Sediment microbial communities from San Francisco Bay, California, United States - SF_Oct11_sed_USGS_13 | ecosystem: Environmental > Aquatic > Marine > Sediment | place: USA... | reverse complement strand
CGGTGCATACCACATCGTTAAATTCGCCCAGGCTGCCGTCGTCATTTACCCTGATTTTGGGCACCAGAAACAGGGAGATCCCCTTGGTGCCTTCCGGCGCTCCTTCGATGCGGGCCAGCACCGGGTGAATGATGTTTTCAGCCATATCGTGCTCACCCGATGATATAAAAATTTTGTTGCCGGTAATCGAATAGGTGCCGTCATCATTTTTAACAGCCGATGTGGTCAATGCGCCCACATCCGATCCGGCTTCCGGTTCGGTCAACAGCATGGTACCGGTCCATTCCCCCGCGAACATCTTTTTTAAAAACAGCTCTTTTTGTTTTTCGGTGCCAAATGTATGAACGAGCCGGCCGGCACCGTGGGTCAGGCCTGGATACATCATAAAGGCAAAATTAGCACCAATAAAGTAGTCACTGACAGCCAATGAGAGGGTCACCGGCATTCCCTGCCCGCCCAATTCCGGAGCATCCGAAAGAGCAACCCATTCGCCCTCTTTAAAAAGATCCCAGGCCTTGTGGAATGACTCCGGAACCGTCACGTTGCCGCTTTCGAAGCGGGCGCCCTCGCGGTCGCCGTCGATTTGAATCGGCAAAAGTTCTTTTATTGCCAGATTGCGGGCCTCAGATATGATCAGGTCGATGGTTTTCTTATTGAATTCAGCATATGTTTCATGTTTGCTCAGGTCCGCAACGTTTAGCTGCTCGTGAAGGACAAAATTGACGTCCCTTCGATCTGCAACAAGCTGTGCCATTTTTTATTATCTCCTCATCAAAATGTTGAATCGCCGGATGCGGTTACTCCGTCGCGGCGATATCAAGGTTATTGGGTTTTTGGCGCTCACCGATTCCTCTGACAAAAAGGTCAACCAACGGGCCCGCCATTGAAACCAGGTCATATTCGCCATCCGAATGCAGCCAGGTATTGATGACCTCATCCACTGCGCCGATGACAAAGCGTTTGACCAGACCCACATAAAGGTCCTTACGGATGGTCCCCTCTTGTTGACCCTGTTCTACAATTTTCGAAATAATGTCACGATACATCTGGGACATTTCCTTAATTTGGACTTCGGCCAGGCGGCTGTTCTGGTGGGTTTCAACCTGATAGACAACGGCCATGTCCCTGTCGCGCTGGAATTCTTCTAAATGCATCCGAATGAGATCGCTAAGTTTGTCCAGGCTGGAATCGGCACGATCCACCTCCGCCCGGAAACGATCAAATACCTGCTTGGTTTTATAATTGAAAAATTGGACCAAAATATCGTTTTTATTTTTAAAATACAGATAGATGGTGCCATCGGCGACGCCGGCTTCTTTGGCAATCTGGGCAACAGTCGACTGGTGAAATCCATGTCGGGCAAAAACCTTAATAGCCGCTTCAAGGATTTGGTGATATTTATTATTTTTTTCGATCCGGTTGATGACAGGCCTCCCTCGGTGTACTTGTTTAGATCCATTAATGAATGAATGCTCATTCATTATTTATCAGAACCTGCTTATATGTGTCAAGCATAAAGTTTAAAAATATAATGATAGATTTTTGTATTAATTACAAGGCGCTAATGTTTAAGCCGGCTAAATTAACACATAGAATATAGGCGGTGTAGGCCCTAAATATAAAATGAGTATTTATTCATTTTGATGAACAGGCATACCAATTTGACACCAGGCACATTACGGTAATGGTGAATACAGATGATCCCAGATTGAATATTTTAAATGGGAAACTTTTATGTTAATCTCTTTTCGTTTTATATATATATTAAGAACTTGAATTCATCATAATGTTAAAGGAGACTTCAAATGCCTATGATGACCGCTGAACAATACGAAGAAAGCCTTAGAGGCTTGAACCTTGTGGTGTATATGTTTGGCAAGCAATTGGATAATGTGGTGGATGATCCCATTATCCGGCCTTCCATGCTGGCGGTTGCCAAAACCTACGAGATGGCGCATCGCCCGGAGCATGCGGATGTTATGACCGCCACATCCCATATTACCGGGGAAAAAATCAACCGCTTTACCCATATCCATCAGAGCATTGACGACCTGGTTAAAAAAAGTAAGATGGGCAGACTTTTAGGTCGCGAAACCGGGTGCTGTTTTCAGCGTTGTGTGGGAATGGATGCATTGAATGCATTATCCATAGTTACCCATAACATGGATGCTAAATACGGAACTGGTTACAACCAGCGGTTTTTAAAATATCTTGAATTTGTTCAGGACAACGATCTTACCTGTGACGGCGCCATGACCGACCCCAAGGGTGACCGGAGTCTGCCCCCGCACAAACAGCCTGATCCGGACCTTTACGTACACGTGGTTGAAGAAAGACAGGACGGTATTGTCGTCAAAGGTGCCAAGGCCCACCAGACCGGCGCCGTTAATTCCCATGAAATCATCGTCATGCCCACCATTGCGATGCGCGCAGAAGACCAGGATTACGCGGTTTCATTTGCATTGCCGGCCGATGCCGAAGGAATCGTTTACATCATGGGACGCCAATCCTGTGATACCCGCAAGCTGGAGGAAGGGGTGATGGATCGCGGCAATCTCCTGTTCGGCGGTCATGAAGCCCTGGTTGTTCTTGAAAATGTATTTGTGCCCTGGGATCGGGTCTTCATGTATAAAGAGGTCGAATTTGCCGGACAGCTGGTTGAAAAATTTGCCGCCTACCATCGACAAAGCTATGCCTGCAAAGTGGGTGTGGGAGACGTGTTGATCGGCGCCTCGCAGACAGCTGCCGAATATAACAACGTTGCCAAAGCCTCTCACATAAAAGATAAGATTATCGAAATGAATCACCTGAATGAAACCCTTTATTGCGGGTGTATTGCGTGTGCCTCTGAAGGCAGCCAGGAGCCCAGCGGCACCTATTCGGTCAACACGCTGCTGGCCAATATCCACAAACAAAATGTAACGCGGTTTCCCTATGAAATTTCACGCATCGCCCAGGACATTGCCGGCGGGTTGATGGTGACCATGCCTTCGGAGATGGACTTAGCGGCACCGGAGACCGGCAAATGGATAGAGAAATACTTTACGGCCAACTGTGATGTACCGGCGGTAAACCGGATGCGCATTTTGCGATTGATCGAAAATTTAACTCTGGGTACGGCCGCCGTCGGATACCTGACCGAATCCATGCATGGGGCAGGGTCTCCCCAGGCACAGAGAATTATGATTTCACGGCTGGCCGATATGGATCAAAAAAAGAGAGCGGCAAAGAAGCTGTGCGGCATTGACGAAGATTGATCATAAATAATCAAAGACAAAAATGAACGTGGCATAACGCTTTATGCCACAGATCATAAAAAACTAGAAAGTTATAATTTCATGGACGTCCCCAAGTTTTACATAATTTCATGGACGTCCCCAAGTTTTACAAGTTTTATAATTTCATGGACGCCCCCAAGTTTTATTTTTATTGTACTTTGAACCGCTAAATAGTTGTTCTGAATTTTTATATTATACTTTAAATCGTAAAAGTACAATTAAACTGCTGAAGAGCGTCCATTATTATCGAAAAAGTCTCAAATATTCTTCAAACACATAAACCCGGTTTCTTTTAAAACCCGTTATTTCCTTTAACACATCCAGTCTCTCTAGATCATTGATCAGGGCATTCGCAGCGCGCGGCGTCACGCCCAGCAGTTTGGGTGCTGCGGAACCACTCAGAACCGGTTTCCGGTATAAATGTATGATTAGTTTGCGGGCATTTTCCGCTTTGCGTCCGAGCGACACTATTTTTCCAGCCATCTCATCCCTTAGATCCAGAATATCTCTAAAGGTCTGCTGACCTTTTTCAGCGGTTTTGATAATTGCGGTTAGAAAAAATTTAACCCACTGAATCATATTGTCAGATATTCTAACGGCTGTAAGAGAATCATAATAAGCAACCCGGTTTCTTTCGAAGAAATCGGAAAGATATAATGACGGTTTGTTCAGGAACCCTTTGCTGACTAAATAGAGGGTAATTAATAGGCGACCGATTCGCCCGTTTCCATCTAAAAAGGGATGAATGGTCTCAAATTGGTAATGACTAATGGCAATACGAATCAAATGTGGAACTTCGATTTTATCATTGTGCCAAAATTTTTCAAGATCTGCCATCAACTCCGAAACCTCATCATGACCTGGTGGGATATAAATTGCATCTTTCAGGTTGGTACCGCCTATCCAATTCTGGCTTCGGCGAAATTCTCCGGGAATTTTGTGTTCACCCCGCACGCCCCGTAACAATATGGCATGGGTTTTTTTCAACAACCGGTTCGATAGCGGCAACCGGCTTAACTCATCCAAGGCTTCATTCATCGCCTGAATATAATTTTGGACTTCTTGCCAGTCATCGCGTTTTTCCGGATCTATCTGCTCCTGATCCATTACGGCTTCGTCCATTTGAGTTCTGGTACCCTCTATTCGGCTTGACGTGTTGGCTTCTTTTACGATATGCATTTGGATATACAGATCGACATCCGGGACTAGCAATGAAAAAGCATTTAACTCACTCAGATTTCGGGTTGCAGATTCAAGCAACGTATTTATTTGGGGGTCTTCCCAATACCAAACGTGATTGGCCGAGGTAGGGGTAAAACTTTGATATTGAAATTGTTGCCGAGAACTGCCGGCTTTAAAATCTTCTAGTTTCATATTTTCTCTAAAATATAAAAATATTGAGCTAACAAAATTTATATTATACTTTTATTCTTTAAAGTATAATTAGTCAACCCATATTATACTATATGGATAAATAAAAAACCCTGCCTCATTAAAAACGAAGCAGGGTTTTGCTTTCAGTATTTTCTAAAGGGGCTTAATCGACATTCGGCCGCGGATGCAGACCGGCGGCTTCGACGATTTCAGGGACCTTTTCTTCCCATTCGATTGCCATGACATGAAAGCCGGCCACACCTTCGACTTCCTTGAGACGCTCAATGGCTTCTATACAGATTTTGATGCCTTCAGCGGCCTGCTGGCCCTTCTCAACCCCCTGGAGACGCTTAATAATTTCATCCGGCACATCCATTCCGGGAACACGCTTCTGCATATACTTGGCCATCCCGACGCTCTTCATGGGGGTCATGCCGGCTAAAATATACACTTTTTCATGCAGCCCGCGTTCGCGCACGCCCTTCATCCATTCTTCAAATTTGTCCAAATTATAAATACACTGGGTCTGGATGAACTCGACTCCGGCGGCAATCTTTTTCGCCAGGCGCGGGACCCGAATCTCAAACGGATCGGCAAACGGATTGGCGGCCGCGCCGACGAACATCTGGGGACTGCCATCAAGGTCATCGCCCCCTAAAAACTTGCCCTCGTCGCGCATATGCCGCACGGCCTGAATCAGCTGGATCGAATCAATATCATGCACATTCTGGCCCTGGGCACAATCACCAAAGCTCTGATGATCGCCGGATAAACACAGGATGTTGTTGATGTCAAAGGAGGCCGCCCCGAGAATATCGCTTTGCAAGGCAATGCGATTGCGATCGCGCGTTACCATCTGAAGAACCGGTTCCAGCCCCATGAGTTTAAGGCGGATGCAGGACGCCAGACTGCACAAGCGGGTCATCGAGGTCTGGTTGTCGGTGATGTTGATTGCATCCACATGGTCTTTGATCAACTCCGCTTTTTTAATAATGTGCTCGGGGTTACTGCCGCGGGGCGGTCCACACTCGGAGGTAACGGCCAGATGACCTTCACTGAGAATCTTTTCCAGTTTGCTCGGTGTCTTTACACTCATTGCTGCACATCCTCCCTTACAACTTTTCTGGGCCCCCCTGCCCTGTCCGTCGACCAGTCCTTTAAGGGGCACAACTTTTCGTATTCGTCGAGTCTGTCTAGCGCCTTGAGACGATCGACAATCAACTGCCAGGCGCAGTCCACCTCGGCGTTGATCTCACACCGACCATCGGTGGAGCCGCCGCAGGGGCCGTTAAAAAGCCGCTTCGCGCAGCGGGATACCGGGCAGATGCTCCCGGTTGTGGCCAGAATACATTGTCCGCAGCCCTGGCAGCGTTCCGTCCAGAGGCCGCGTTCTTCGGTAGCTCCCATAAAGCAGGTATTCACACCCGGATACACCGGTGTGCTGTGGTATTGTTCGGCGGTAAACTGGACCCCAACACCGCAGGCAAGGGAGACCACGGCATCATACTGGTCGATTACGTCGCGTATTTCATCCAAATACTCACGATCACATTGTCTTTCGAGGGTAATCTCCTCGATTTTGACCTCTTTTCCCTCTTTCCGGGCATGCATCCGCAAAGCCGAAGCCAGAACCGCTACCTCTTTTTTGCCTCCGGCCTCACAGACAGTAACGCATTCGTTGCAGCCCAATACCAGGATGTTGGTGTGAACCTTGAGATATTCGATGATTTCCTCAATCGGTTTTTTATCTGCAACTATCATTTAATCAAACCCCTCTAATTTGCTTTTGGAATGGACCCTAGGCCGCCTTGTTTTTGGCCAGTTTGACCGGATTGGGCCCAAGCGCATTGATTTCCTCGGTGAATTCGGTTGCATATTGGGCAAAGCGCGGGCCTTCACTGGATGACAGGTTGTACATTCTCACCCGTTCCCCTTCGATGCCGATGGAGTTTAAAATTTCCTGTGCCTGTTCAACCCGTCGGCGGGCCATAAGGTTGCCGCTGTTAAAGTGACAGTCACCTTCCAAACATCCCAATACACAAACACCATCCGCTCCTTTTTCAAAGGCACGCAGAATATGAATCAGATCGACCTTTCCGCTGCACGGTACACGCACAATTCTGATATTTGGCGGATATTGTAATCGCATCGAACCTGCCAGGTCCGCGGCGGTATAGCCTCAGAAATTACAGCAGAATGCAATAATGATCGCTTCAAAATCCTTACTCATAATTTCCTCTCAAAAAAATGCCTAAAGTGATCTAAAATGCCTAAAGTGCCTAAAGTTAAGGAATTCTATCTATTTTATTCCGCAATCCAAAATCTAAATTCCAAATTCCGCCTTCCGAATTCTACAAGACTCCTTCCAGGAGCGCATCTACTTTACACATGATCTGCTCATCCTCGTACCAGCTGAGCTGAATGGCTTTGGCCGGGCACTCGGCCGCACAGATCCCACACCCATGGCAGGTTGCCGCGTCAATTTCACTGACGCCCTCCTCATTGATTTTGGGCACATTATAAGGACATGACCGCACGCAAACGAGGCACGAGGCACACTTTTCGGCTTCAACCCGTGCCGTGACGGCAGACAGGGTCAACTCTGTCTGGGAAAGAAATGTGGTCGCCCTGGCAGCCGAGGCATAGGCCTGGGAAATGGTTTCGGACAGAAGCTTGGGACTGTGGGCGGTTCCGCACACAAAGATCCCTTCGGTCGCCATGTCTACCGGCCGCAGCTTGATGTGGGCTTCCATAAAAAATCCCTCCGGGTTGCGGGCCAGTTTGAGTATGGATGAGAGTTCCTCGGTGTCTTCCGGAACCATCCCCGCGCTCAATGCCAGAATGTCGGCTTTAACCGTCAGGGGCCGGTCCAGCATTTGATCTTTGAAGCTCACCTGTACCCCGTCCTCAGAGGATTCCACCACCGGCGGATCTTCAGGATCAAACGGGAAAAACAAAATCCCCTGGCGCCTGGCTTCGGCGTAATAATCTTCCAATAAGCCGTAGGTTCGAATATCGCGATAAAGGATAAATATATCTGCTTCAGGATTAACTTTCTTTATTTGAAGCGCGTTTTTAATGGCGGACTGGCAACAGATTCTCGAACAATTGGGGTTATCCTCGTTGCGGGATCCGACGCATTGGATCATCACCACCTTGGCCGCATCCCCCGCCTCGCCTTTTTGCAGTCGTTCGGCCAGTTCGAGCTGGGTCATTACCCGCGGATTCTGGCCGTAAAGGAATTCTTTCGGCTGGTATTCACTGGCCCCCGTCGCCACGATAACCGCCCCGTGATCAATTTTTCTTTGAATCATTTGCGGTCCCACCAGGATTTCGGTTGTGAAGTTTCCCTGGGAACCCGTGAAGCTGATAATCAACGCGTTGGTCAGAACCTCGATTTTAGGATGAGCGGATACCTTTTTGATCAGCTCATCAAGATAGTCACCTACATTGGCTCCTTCGATGGTGGCCGTCAGGCGCTTGGCAAGTCCGCCCAGTTCGGCTTCCTTTTCTACCAGAACAACTTCGAAATCCTGATCGGCCAATCCCAAAGCGGCATTCATTCCGGCCACTCCGCCGCCAACCACCAGCCCTTTTTGGTTAACCGGTATTTGCTTTTCATAAAGCGGATGAAGGGTGGCAGCGCGGGCAACCGCCATGCGCACCAGTTCACTGGCCTTATCGGTTGCTTCCTGGGGTGCTTCAGAGTGGACCCATGAATCCTGGTTGCGGATATTGGCCATTTCAAAAAGATATTTATTGAGGCCGCAAGCCTCCATGGTATCCTGGAAAATCGGTTCATGTGTCTTGGGGCTGCAGGCCGAAACCACAATCCGGTTAAGACGGTGTTCCTCAATGAGCGCCTTCATTTTTTCTTGAGAGTCCTGGGAACAGGTAAAAAGATCGTTTCCGGCGTAAACCACATACGGCAGTGTTTCAGCGTAAGCGGCGACACCTTTAACGTCTACAACGCTGGCGATATTGATCCCACAGTGGCATACAAAAACGCCGATGCGCGGTTCCTCTTCCGTTATATCCTTTTCAGGCGGCTGCTCTTTGACGACAACCTCAGTACCGCGGGCCTCGCTTAAAAGTGCCATGGCGCTGCCGGCCACCGCGCTGCCCTGCATCACGGTTTCGGGGATATCTTTCGGTCCCTGGTATATCCCGGTAACAAATACGCCCGGTCGGGTCGTCTCAACAGGCATCAATGGGGGAGTCTTCGGGAAGCGGTGCTCATTGAGCTCGATGCCAAAAATTTTGGCGAACTCAACGGCTTCGGCATGGGGTTCAAAGCCGATGGAGAGCACAACCATGTCAAAGTTCTCATCGATGAGGGTCCCATCCGGACCGGCATAACGCATAATGAGGTTGCCTGTGCCGGCTTCCTCGCGCACCGCCGAGATCATTGCCCGTTGATAACGCACACCGTATTCTTCTTTGGCCCGGTCCACGTATTTATCGAAATCCTTACCAAAAGCCCGGATGTCCATATAGAATATGGTGGGTTCAATATCGGGATCATGGTCCTTGGCGGTCATGGCCTGTTTGGTGGCATACATGCAGCAAACAGATGAGCACCAGGGGTTAGCGTTGTGAGAATCGCGGGACCCCACGCACTGGATCCAGGCGACCTTCTTAGGATGCTTTTTATCTCCGGGTCTCATGACCGTGCCCTGGTAAGGACCGGAGGCGGACAGAATCCGTTCAAACTGGATGGATGAAACCACGTTTGGCCAGCGGCCAAAACCAAGCTCCGGCCGCACAGAGGCATCGTACCGATTTAAACCCGGGCTGAGAATGACGGCACCGACATTCAGCTCAAATTCCTTGCCCGTATCTTCCCAATCGATCGCACCCGCATCACAGAACTTTTCACAGGCCTTGCATTTGCCGTTCTTGAAATATATGCAAATATCCCGGTCAATGGCGCGTGTGTTCGGCAAGGCCTGGGGGAAAAGTGAGAAGATGGCTTTGCGAACAGTCAGACCCTGCTCGTATTCGCTGGTAATTTTTTTGGGACATTTTTCTTCACAGATTCCGCAGCCGGTGCATTTGTCCGGATCTACATAACGCGGCTTTTGCTTTACTTTGACCGTGAAGTCCCCGGGCTCTCCTTCGACGGATTCCACTTCTGCCAAGGTATGGATGTCAATGTTTAAGTGGCGTCCCAATTCCACCATCTTGGGAGAGATCATGCACATTGAGCAGTCGCCGGTCGGAAACGTTTTATCCAGCATAACCATGGTGCCGCCGATAGAGGAATCTTTCTGGACGATATGGACTTTAAACCCGCTGTTTGCCAGATCAAGTGCCGACTGCATGGCGCCGACACCACCGCCCACAACCAGTACAGAGCCTCGCTTAGTCGTTTTTACGGATTCTTTTTCATTCATATGATATTCAACTCCTTCAAAAGCTCAGCGCTTTCAACAAAATGCCTGTCGATCTGCAATTCCTCCACGCTCACGCCCATTGCCACCCCGACCATTTCGGTTATGAAATAAACCGGCAGTCTTTCTTTTATTTCCTGTTTTTCACAGATTTGGTCCTGATAGCTATCCATATTCAATTGACACATGGGACAGGTGACCACCAGACAGTTGGCGCCCCTTGCCACCGCGTCTTTCATAATCCGCGCCATCAGATTTAAAGCGGCTTCCTCATCATTAACGGCGGCGGATGCGCCGCAGCAGTCCGTTTTATAACTCCAATCCAGAGGCTTTGCCCCGAGGACCTTAAGTACCGTCTCCATGCCCTGGGGGTTTTCCACATCATCAGGCACGGGAACTTTATATGGAAATCGAGTCTGCATGCAGCCGTAGTAGCATGCGGGTTTAAGCCCCTTTAGCTTTTGGCTCACCTTTTCAGCCAGTTCACCGGATGCCACCTTGGTAAGAAGCACTTCCAAAATTGAGGATACCTTAATGGTTCCCTGGATCTTTTTGGTGAGTTCGGTATTGATCTCGCTTTTCAGAATGGGGTCGTCTTCGAGTCGTTTTTGGGCCACCAGCGTCCGCGAGTAACACGCCGAGCACGGAATCACGATTTCTGAAAACCCATCCGCCTCTGCGATCCCGATATTTCTGGCAGGCATGGCTAGCGCCAAAAAGTCATTGACCTTGCCGGCGGAGGTTGCTCCGCAACAGTTCCAATCTTCGATTTCTTTGAGAATAATCCCGACCTCATTAAATACCCGCCGACTTTGAACATCGTAAAGCGACGAGGAAGCATGCAGCGTACATCCGGGATAATAGCCAATATCCATGATTAACCTCTTGTCAGTCCGTTTTTTTCTTGGCCTTTTCATAAAGACGCTTTATCTCGCTGCGCCCCTTGGCTGACTGAAAACCCATATGCATACGTTTTCGTCTGGCCATTTTCAATCCAAGCTTCGTCTTGGCCATCAACTCATCATAGATGGATTTGAATTTCAGGCGCTTGAGATCTTTTATGGTGTTCTTTAACTCGTAGAAACTCATGAACTCCATTTCATTGAGACGGCCCCAACGTATACCTGAATTTACGAAGGTGTCATGAAAATGGGCCACTTTCGGTTTTAAGGGATCAAGGTGAGTTTCTTTGGCGATCTTTTTGATGGTCTCGGTGATTCTAGCTGTCTGGATATCGTTGGGGCAGCGTGTGCCGCAGGTGTAGCAGGATACACATCGCCAAACCAGCTGGTTGTTAAGTGCGTTTTCGCGGTCTCCCAGGACAATCATCCGGATTAACCGGTCCGGCGTTATATAGCCGGTCTCCTCGCCAACCGGACAGCCTGCGGCGCAACGACGGCATTGATAACATGCCAGTAAGTTCTGCTGCGATCGTTCCATCACTTCTTTAACCATAGGATGAGCGCTTTCGGAATCAAATTCGCGTGCAGATTCTGTCATTTTTGGGGCTCCTTGTTTTTTTGGGGAGGGTCTCGTGATATCGGAAAAAAGGCTACAAGCTATTCTTTTTCCCTAAATTTGTCAACCTAAAATTTTCTCACATCACACAGCAGTTGATCCTATCAAAATATCCTGATATTAAAGGACGCATGCAAATCGGATCGTTGCAAATTGAGACAACAATGAGACAGAATTAAGATCGCCAGGAAAGGAGAGCATAATGCATTTTGAGAATATAGAAGCCATTATCGATTTTGCTATTGAAAAGGAACGCGAAGCTGCTGAGTTTTATGAAAACATAAGCAAAAATGAAGAAGATTTTTCAGGCTCAAAAAAAATGTTTGCGGAATTTGCCATCCAGGAACAAAAACATGAAAACATATTGCAGGAATTTAAAACCAAAGGAGTCACCAAAAGTTTGGAAGAATATAAATTTAAATGGATCACCGATATAAAACGCAGCGATTATTTAGTTGATTTAGAATATGAGGAAGGCATGCCCTACAACGAAATTTTGCTGCTGGCCATGAAACGGGAGGAAAAGGCACTGAAATTGTACAATCAATTCCTGGAGCAGGCTGACAGTGAGGAAGGTAAAAAGCTGTTTAAGGTCCTTTGCCAGGAGGAAGCCAAGCATAAGCTGGCGCTGGAAACCACCTACGATGACTATATGGCCGAGATGGGAGATTAGGCCATAATTACCATTGCGGCGTGGCTACTTACTTAATAGACCCGGTAATTCTTCCAGCGTTTTGATTTCAATATCTGGTTGAAAAGGCAAACGTTCCGGCCGCTGGGCAAACCGATTTATCCATGCGACTCGAAGGCCGAAGGCCGTCGCACCAACGGCATTCCAGGCATTGGAGGACATAAAGACAATCTCTGCCTCCGTTACCCCAATCCGATCGACCGCCAGCTGGTAAACAGTCGGGTCCGGTTTAAAAATTCCAACCATTTCAACCGACAATATTATCTGGGCCAAATCTTCCAACCCGCTGCTTTTAACCACAGCCTCGAGCATGGCCGGTGAACCGTTGGAAAGGATCGCAATCTGCCGGCCGCTGTCTTTTAATTTTACCAGAGTATCCGGCACCTCGGGATAGCATTCCAGCTCAAGATAGGCGTTAATAAGATCGTTTCTCAAATGTTTGTCCATGATATTAAAAACATCCAGTGCGTAATCGAGGGCATCCTGGGTTACCTGCCAAAAATCGGCATGCTTTTTCATCAAACTGCGAAGCCAGGTATATTCAAGCTGCTTGGTGCGCCAGATACTTGACACCTGATCGGAGACTTCGCCAAGGCGTTCACTATATTTTCCAACTGCGGAATGAACATCAAACAATGTTCCATAAGCATCAAAAACACAGGCTTTTATATTCGGAATCAGAGATTCTTGCGGCATTATGTGTCTCCATTTTTAGAGTAACCTCAATTGAGCGATAAATCGATTGGGAGTTACTGGTTATTTGTTAAATTAGGCTTTCCGGATAATCAGATTGTGTTATTTGGCCAAAGCATGAAATTTCGATTGTCCAATGAATGATGAGGATTTTTGTTTCATATCCAAATCCAAAACTCAAGAGATTTCAAATGGTGCAAAACGCAATATATCGTGTCCTGCCTTTTTCGATCTGAATTTTAGATTGGTCATGACAAATATACTAAATTTGAGCCTCGCAGAAATTACGTATAGCCTTAAATGAATCTTTGAAGGTGCTCGAAAAATTTAGGATTAGCAAACGGAAGGTGCAAATTATTGCGATGATGGGTTTATAGCCGCTATCCCCAAAATTAGAAAGTTGTGGATAACGTTTATTAATCCAATAGTAGATTAAAATTACCAGATCAGATTGACGGCAAAGAAGTGAATTGCGTTGGTATCGTATTCACCCTTGAGAGG
>Ga0224502_10000464_pt1 | contig 13479 bp, 12 predicted proteins | sample SF_Oct11_sed_USG_5_FD_169104 | JGI IMG/M metagenome (GOLD analysis project Ga0224502, IMG submission 169104) | Sediment microbial communities from San Francisco Bay, California, United States - SF_Oct11_sed_USGS_13 | ecosystem: Environmental > Aquatic > Marine > Sediment | place: USA... | reverse complement strand
AAGGTGTTTTAAAACAACATGTCACGAATCAGTAAAATCGCAAAATCCCCGCCAGCCGCCGTCGAGAACGTACTCAACCGGATAGGCCGCAATATCCGCACCGCTCGCCTGCGGCGTAAGCTTTCCAGCGAAGAGCTCGCCGAACGCATTGGCATCTCGCGATATGTGGTAGCCGACATCGAGAAAGGCAAACCAACCACCGCTATCGCCGCCTACCTGGGTGCGCTGTGGGCGCTTGGCCTTCTCAGAGACATGCGGGAGGTGGCCGATCCGGACCGCGATGAGGAAGGCAAGATTCTGGAGCAGGCTCGAAGCCCGAAGACGGCTCCGAAGCGAAGGGCGTTAGACGATGACTTCTGAGCGTGAGTGTTATGTCTATATCGTGCCGCCCGGCGCAACGGAATTCGTCACGGCCGGGCGCTTCCAAGTGTCCCCCACTCCTGACGACGATCCGGTTGGACGGTTCATCTACGGACGCCGTTATCTTGAACGTAATGATGCGGTCGAGCTTGACCCTGTAGAGTTGCGACTCCGCCGGGGTTTATACGAAACCGCTCGATTGAAGGGCTTCTTTGGCGCGATCCGTGATTCCATGCCTGATTTCTGGGGACGGCGTGTCATTGAACGAAGCAACCGCCACACGCAGCTCGAAGAGTTCGATTATCTGATGTACGGTCCGGATGACCGGGCGGGTGCGCTGGGGTTCGGCCTCAATGTGGAACCACCGGCTCCACAGCGCCTGTTCAACCGCTCCCTTGAGCTGGAACACCTACTGGCCACAGCTTACGCCATAATCAATGATGATCCAAACCTTGAGGGCTCAGCCGCCAAGCAGGTCGAGGAGATCATGTTGGTCGGCACATCAATGGGCGGCGCCCGACCCAAAACTGTGGTGGAACACGAACAAAACCTATGGGTCGCCAAGTTCGCCCGACATGACGACCGCTGGAACCATCCCCGCGTGGAGCACGGCCTGTTGAAGCTTGCCGAAGCCTGTAGCCTCAGCGTGGCCGACAGCGACATCACAACGGTTGGCGGGCGGGACGTTTTGCTCGTGCGCCGGTTTGACCGCGACCGGGCAGAAAACGGTTACCGGCGCCACCGCATGGTCAGCGCACTGACCCTGCTGCGAAGTGATGAAGACCCGACAGCGCGGCGGGACTGGTCTTACATCCTGCTTGCAGATGAAATCCGGCGGTTGAGTACGAAACCGGAAACCGACCTGCAAGAGCTGTTCGGCAGAATGTGCTTCAATGCGGTGATGTCTAATCTGAATGACCATCCACGCAATCATGCCGTCCTGGCAAAGGATCGGGGCTGGCGTCTAAGCCCTGCCTTTGACCTCTCGCCCACGCCCATGATCGCCTTGGAAAGGCGCGATCTTGCCATGGCGTGCGGCAGCGCCGGGCGATATGCCAACCGAAAAAATCTTCTCAGCCAATATGGCCGCTTCCTGCTATCCAAAGAAGAAGCGACAACGATTCTCGATCACATCGTTGAGACTGTGCGGAGCGCATGGCGTCCAACCATGCGGCGCGCGGGCGTCAGTGAGGCCGACTGCGAAGTAATCGCCGGCGCCTTCCTTTACGAAGGATTCTTTTATGAGGAAGCTCTATAGAAGGTCCCTGCCCTTAAAATTCAGTGTACTTTTGTGAAAATCCGTGGTTAAAAAAAGAAAAAAATCAGATTTGTTGGTGTCGGTGATTTCGAAAAAAATAGTCAGATAGAGAGCAAACCATGAAAAACGGAAAAATCGAGCTTGTCGCAAAATTACGTCAAACCCTGCGCTGGCGCCCGGAGGTGAAAAAAACGGCTGCCTCTTTTGCCGGCGTTTCCGTGGACGAATATGAACAACTGATTCGGCAGCTCATTGAAACCGGAGACGATAAAGCCCTGGGTATTTTGATGTGTGTCTGCGGAGTAAACAGCGTGAAGCTGAATCCCCAGGTGCTGGCCATGGTGCTGAAAGTGGTGGAACCGATGATTGATCTCTGCTTTCCGTACCGGGTCCAAGGGCCGGCTGCCATTGAACCTTTGCTTGAGGTTGTTCAGGCAGAAGATATTTCCTGGGAACGGCAGGCCTATGGCGCTGCGATAGCTGCCGAGCTTGCCGTGCAGCAAGCCAGTCACCAACAGGTGGTTAAGCAAACTTTGCTGAAGCTGTCCCAAAAGATTCGGGCCTTTGAGGCCAATTTCCTCATTGACCAATCTCTTGCACTGCTGGATGGCGAAATCAAAAACCCGCTCCATAATCTCTGGGTGACGCAACAGGAAGTGCTGAAAGCCCTGCCGGAGGAAAAACCGCCGCTGGTCATCGGCGGTGATTTCACCGTTAGAAGACCGATTCCCAAAATCGGCCGCAATGCTCCCTGCCCTTGCGGCAGCGGCAAAAAATATAAAAAATGCTGTTACGAAAAAGACCAGCAGCTCTTACGCGACGCATCCCCCTATGAAGGCATTACCATGACACAGCTACGCTCCATGCCGAGCCTGGTGGACGATGCCGACATGATTCGAGAGATGCGCGCCTATGAGCTTAAGAAACTGCAACCGGCAAATTTGAACGAAGATCAGCTCTATCAGGCATATCGTCGGGCAGATCACTTTGGCATGCGGGAATTTGCGTATGATATGCTCTTGGAGCTGAAAGATCGACCGGACCGGGAAAATTTTGCCTTGGAACATATGGAAGATCTGCTTGACTCGGCCCTGGATGTCGGGGATATCGATTTGGCGCGCAAAGTTATGGATTTAATCACGCTGGAGGGGCTGCATGATGCCGAGGCCGTCAAATTCCGGTTCGATCTTGTCGAAAACCGGGAACATTATGACGCGCTGGAAGCACGCTGTCGGCAGGCACTGCAGGAAGAAGCTGATGAGGACCTGTTTAAATTGGATTACGCCCTTTTGGCTTTGAGCTACAATTTTGAAAATATTTTTCCGGCCATGAGCATTGTATTTGCCCGCGCCGCCGTCATCGGTCGACAGGAAGCCTTTTTTGACAATGAAATGCTGGTGGAAGTTGTACGCAAATGCAGGGCGGATCTGGGTCACGATCCCTGGGAAGACCCGCTTGAAGACATTTTTGACCGGATGCTGAAAAAAGATGATTTTGATCTACAAGACGAAGCGAAAAGTACTCAAATCCAGAAACTTAAAGAAAAAGTTTCCGAAACCAGCCGGCTGGCGGCCCATAGACATAGTGCACTAAAAGAAAAGGAACTTGAGTTGGACCGGCTTGTCAAAAGATTTGAGGGGGAGGAAAAATCCAGCACCTCCCGACAAAGTGCAGTCAAATCAGCAGAGCCTCTTTCCATTGAAGAAAAAAAAACCGCATCCGATCTGCACCGGCAAATCGACAACATGAAAGCCGAAATCAACCTGCAGCAACATGAACGCCGTCAACTGCGCAAAGAGCTGCGGGAGGCACAAAAAAAATTAGTCGTGCGGGAATCCCGCAAAACGCCGACCGTACCGGCGGATGAGCAAAGCGTCGGACTTGAATTTGAGACGACACCGAAAAAAATAATGATACCGGAATTTAGTGCGGCCTATCGTCGCAGCTGCGAAACGGCACCTTCAGCGGTTGTTGCCAAATCCCTGCAGGCTGCTGCAGGCTTTGCGGCCCACGACAAACAAATTTGGCGCCAGACGAAAGGCATTGAAACAATCCAGCATATTTACCGAATCCGCATCGGTATCCATCACCGCCTGATGATCCGATGGGAAAAGGAGAAAGGTCTGAAGGTTTTGGATTTGATTCCTCGTGCTCAACTTGAAACCTGGATTCGTCAGCGCGCCATGTGAAGAAAGTGTGCCAGTTTTAAAGCCCTACACTTAATCTGATTTTGTGCATGTGGATATCGGGCGGGTTCGATAAATCTTCAATCTTCAATTCCGGCTTATCCGGGTGGGGTAACCGCTATCGCCGTTTGATGATACATCCAGCATTTCGCCCAGTTGGCGCAGGGTATCAAGGTATTCAAATTTGGCTAACTGATGGTGCAGCCGTGATTGTCGCAGATTTTTAGACGCTGTAACCGTGAAGTGTGCCGCCAGGCGATCCGCAAGCCCGCCGAGTCCGGTGGATCTTCCGTTCTGGGCCCGAGCGACCTCATCTTTAAAGTTCGCTTCGTTGATGCAATAGGCCAGCTGAAGCGCCCTTCTGATTTCCGATGAATAACGATCCCAGCGCACTTTGAATTCAGTCTGCGCACAGAAGTGCCTAAATGTGCGGATCTCCCGCGCAGCCCGATCCATGACACGCCGAGTCGTATCCATTACTCTATCTGATGCACCAATCAGCTCCAGATCTTCCAGGGGGCGCTCGGGCAATTCATTGCAGGCGTATTCACTGTCGTAACGGACACGCCGGTAGACGGATTCTTCAATACTGTATCCATACTCCCGACGAACCACGCGGATGGCTTCGGCTTGGGTGTCATGGAAAACCTTCATGAAGATGAAATGCGATCCTTCCTCAAGGCGCTGAATGATCTCGTTCGCAATCTCTTGGGGCTGGTCGACATGCGCAAACTCTTCCAGTAGGTGGCGATGGAGCAATTGTCGGGATCTTGCGTCCACCCAGAGCACATCTTCCACCGCCAGGGTGCGGGTGCCGTAATCCTTGGAGATGGCGTACAGCAGCCCGCCGACGCTGGCCTGAATCGATGTGTTGATGTGGGCGTGCCATTTCTTTTGGAGAAAACGCCGCAGGAGATGCGCTAGTTTTTCCCCGATGCGGCGCCGCCCAATGGCCCCGTCAATTTCTTTCATCAGCCCATGCTGCGCTTGCTCCATGATTTTGGTATTGCCGGGATGGAAAGGGGCGCCGTCCAGATAGTCTTCAAGGAAAGATAAATCCAGGCCGGCCTCCATCCGTTCGTCGCGTTGACGATCCTTACGTCCCAGGAGGTAGTTGACGGCGGCCTTGAACCCCAGCCGCGACATCACGATCTCGTTGCGTCTTAAGACATACTCTCCGAAATCGAGTAGCGCGCCGTCCATCAGCAAGGCGCGGACACGGTTGGCTTCATCCAAGAATACGGAGTCAATATCGATCAGCTCGTCTTCACGAAAAACCGGGTGCTCCAGGGTGCCAAACCGGTCCGGCTCACTTTCAAGCAAAGACTTGATTTCCGCCACCACTGAATATCGTCTGAGACGGTCAACAACAAAATCCCGGTACAACTTTTCATGGCGCCCTGCGACCTCAGCTAATTGCTGCGATGTAACCATCAATTTGGCTTCAAGGCCATAAACATTCTCATACAGTTCTGGGAGGTACAGTGTCTTAAACCGCTTGGCTTTCTTATGTTCCAGCAGATTGGCGCCATGGGTTTCGGCAAAAAGCAGGCTGCGCTTCAGGGCCCATTTCCCCCACTTCTGGGCGACAAAAGCGGCAATGGCAACGATCAACGTTCCAAGGGCAATATACAATCCGCGGATATCCAGGTTAAAGGCCCGGTTTCCCAGATAAACCAGTGTTCCCAATAGGACGGCTCCGCTAACCAACCGTTTGCGGAGAGCCCGATAAACAAGGTTGCCGGACAGACCAATCACATAAGGCCGGGTACAGATCCCGTGGATGTCCTCACTGATGGCTTTAATCAGGTGTAACACGTTATTCAGTGACCTTTCTTTTTCTCGCTTCGTACACCATTACCAATACTTCACCACCAAAAGTCAATAATTTTTTTGGCGCTATCTTTATTTTTTCGATGTAACCATCAAAATTTCAAGGTTTTTGAAAAAGTACCGATATATTGCTTGAGAAATTGCAATTAGTCATTATTTTCTATACTTGTATCATTTTGAAAGCACCTTTACCTATTCTATCCTTGTAGCCTGGAGAAAAATGAACGCGATCATTGTCAGTGACCTGCATATCGGATCTCAATACCTTCAATCCCAAATCTTAGAGAACTTTCTCGAAGCGCTTCCCGAGGATCATGAATTCATCCTGAACGGCGATATCATCGATCAACCCTATTTAAAAATGAATCAGTCGGACCAGCGGATCCTCGACCGTATTGAACAGATTTCTTTAGGTCAGAAAGTCGTTTGGATACGGGGCAATCATGACAACGGCTATACACCCACTGGGCTCGGAAAGGTAAAGGTGACGCGTTCGTACAGCATTGGAAACAGGCTGTTAATCACCCATGGGGACGATTTTGATGAAATCATGCCCCGCAGCCGAGCGTTCATGAAGGCTTTCAAATTGTTGCACAATTTGCGAGTCAAGCTGGGAGCCAAGCCGGTGCACGTGGCGGAATATGCCAAAAAATGGAAGGCTTTTTACAGTGTTTTGCGAAAGAACGTCGCGTTAAATGCGGTTAGTTGTGCCGCCGAAAATGGTTTCGAAGCCGTTACCTGCGGCCATACCCACTACCCGGAGGATATGGTTGTCGACGGCATCCGATACGTCAACACCGGTGCCTGGACCGAGCTTCCCACCCATTACCTTCACATCACCGCAGATGACATTGCCCTGAACAGGGTGGACCCGTCGTGCATTATGCATCGCCGGAAATCTTCCTTACTAAATCAAACGGCAACCACAATACCTTTTAGTTCGGTTTCCCGTGGTTCTGCCGAAACAGGACAGAGCAACAGTGAAATTGCGCCGTAGCCGATAGAAATAGGGATGGTCCGCCTTGCAGCCCATCTAAAATCGCGGCTGAAAGCCGCTCCCACAACCCATCGCAATCCAATTCAATTATTCCTGCGTACCAGCATCAACGTATTGCCGGTCACACTCAGACTGCTCAGCAACATCGCCGTAACCGCCACCAGGGGACTAAGCAGGCCGCTCATGGCGATGGGGATGCTGACGGCATTGTAAAGAAAAGTAAAGGCAAAATTCTGGGTGATTTTTTTGTTGACCTGTTTAGTAAAATCCAAAAATTCAAGTATTTGAGAAGTTTCACCCCGCATCAGGGTAATGTCGGCAGTCTCCTTGCTCAGCTGACCGCCTGAATGAACGGCAATGGAAAGGTCCGCCTGCACCAGCGCCGGTGCATCATTGATCCCGTCACCCACCATGGCTACCTGATATCCCTTCTGCTGCAATTCGACAATAAAGCGGGATTTATCCCCGGGCAATTGACCGCCAAGGGATTGCTGAATACCGATTTTATCTCCGATGGCCCTTGTGGTTTGCTCACCATCACCGGACAACAGCGCAAGACGTAATCCATCTGTTTTCAATCTTTTCACCGTTGTCTGAGCATCCGGGCGCACCGTATCACCAAAAACAAATATCGCCGCCAGTTGGCCATCGATCCCCAAATATACAAAAGAATGATGGGCTGTTCGATCCAAGACCTTTGCATCACCCAGTGTATTCGTTCCCTTTAATTCCTTATCCAGAAATTCTGCTGAGCCGATTTTTATTGTTCGGCCGTTAGATTCGCCCTGGATTCCCTTATCATCATGTTGGATGTTGGTCAGGGAGATCGGCTGAATATTTTTTGTCCTTGTCTGGCTGATAATCTCCATTGCGATGAAATGTTCTGAATCCTTTTCCAGGCCGGCGGCAAGTGCCAGGACCTGGTCTCTGGTGAGTGACGCATCGTAGACGATATCCAGCAGATTCCACTTCCCGACGGTAATGGTGCCGGTTTTGTCGAACACAATAGCGCTAATTCTTTCAGCTTGTTCGAAGGCCTTAAAATCCCTTATCAGGAGTCCTTTTTTGCCGGCGATGGAAATCCCGGCCACCCGGGCCAGTGGTATGGCAATGCCAAGGGCACACGGGCAGGAAATGACCAGAACGGTGACGGCCCGCAGGATGGCCTCTTCCATCGAGATTCCCACTAACAGGCAAATAAGCGCCGTGCCTGCCGCCAGCACCATAATTATCGGAACGAACCATTGTAATATTGCATCCGTTTTTCCTTCCAGCGGTGTTTTCGTCATCAGGGTCTCTTCGATGATGGCGATCATCTGACCCAATGTCGAGTTGGCTCCTACCTTTTGAGCGCTTACTTTGAATGATCCCTTTATGACGCTGGTACCGCTTTGCAAGGTGTCCCCGGGTTTCTTTCTGATCGGCAACGGTTCACCGGTCAGAGAAGATTCATCCACAGTGCCGGTGCCGTCTAAAACTTTGCCGTCGGCGGGAATGATTTCATTTTCATCGATTCGAAAAATATCTTTTTCAGAGAGATGATCGGCGCTGACATAGTGACCGGCCGGATATTCATCCGTGCAAATTCGAACTTTGGAAGGTTTCAAGGAGAAAAAATTCTCCAGTCCTTCCAACACTCTGCCTTTGGTGCGGCGTTCCAATGTCTTGCCCAAAAGGACGAGGGTGATCAACATGGCGGCCGTGTCGTAATAAAGGTGAATGCTGCCGGCAAACAGGTTCACCGTGCTGTACACATAAGCGCTCATGGAGCCCATGACAATCAACGTTTCCATACTAAAGGCGGCATTGGTAAGTCCGGACCAGGCTTTTTTAAATAAGTCGAAGCCGCCGTAAACGACCACGATGGTTGCCATGATGAAAGCCGGCCAGGACAACTTATAGATGGTGTCCCGGCTGAACTCGGTAAAAAAGCCGGAATACAGCGCATAGGACAGCATCATAATGTTCATCGTCAGAAAGGCCGAGATGGCGAAACGAATAAATTCCTTGCGTCGTTCAAGAGCATCCCGGGAGTCATTGGGTTCCGCAGCCCGGTAGCCAAGTTTTTTGATGACGTCGATAATCTGATCCGGCGAGGTTTTGATGGGGTTATAGTTAACTCGAAGTCTGTCGGTTGAAAAATTGCAGGCGGATTCAATAATCCCGGGTGTTTTTTTGAGACTTTCATCAATTAACCAGGCGCAGGCCGGGCACCACATGTTGCGGACCTTAAGATTGAGGCCTAAAACGCCCTCCGTTGGGGTTGCCAACTGCCCGGCGAGTTCCAATTTCTCAACAGTCCTGGAGGGTAATTCGTCTGATTTACCATCAAAATGAGTTGAAACCAAATCAGCTTCTGATCGCGGAATAATGCCTTTTTCCAGGCACTGCTTGAAAAGATCGGATTCACGGAATTTTGCAGGATCACCTGAGTCGGTTGCTTCTATCAGGATGCTGAAGACCTGACGGCATCCGAGACAACAAAATTGGTAGGTTTTGCCGGGGAATGCCGCTTCAAACCTTCCGGCGCGCAGGGCAAGACCGCAAAGATCGCAGGTATTGGAGGTGTTTTGTGAGCTATTAGCATTATCTGGGGATTTAGAGTCAGGCATGATCTAAAAACACCGGTGCCATAATGGGCAAAATATAGGCACGGCCCACTCGTATTAAACTACGCCAAAATGGCACTGTATCTTGATGATTAGACTGGCCGCTTCGATGGCCTGGATAAAACAGCGAACCGCAGAATATCGAATATCGAATGACGAAGGATGGAATCGCTTCGCGAAATCTTTTTTAAAACAGACAGAATACATTTATTCGACGTTCGATGTTGGACGTTCATCAGTTTCTTTTTCGATTTGACCGGCCGTTTTTTTGGCCGGCGGCGGGGCTGAACCAGAATTAGTTATTGGTGGTTAGCGATTGCCAAGGGATTTTACAAAAGCGATAACATGCCAACGATCGTCGATGGTGATGGTGGTATGCAAGGCCGGCTGGCGCCCACCGGGGACACCGTAACTTACCGATTTGAATAATTCACCGTTGACTTTGGACTGGACCTGGGGGCTGCGCAGATCGGCGGGCAGGGGGTGAAAACTCTGACCCACGGTACCGTTGCCGTCGTACCTGTATCCATGGCATTGGGCACAGTATGTCAGGTATACGGCTCTGCCTCTGGTTACAACGGACCGTTCCGTCGAATTCAGCGGGGAAATCAGATTGGCACCGGCACTTGCGCGGTAGATGGCTTCCCCTCCGCTGACCGGGACGATGTCTTTTTCCATGATCAGAAGTGGATCTTCGTGGGGTCTGATCGCCGGAGTTTCACGCATCCGGCCGTACCGGAAGTTGTTGTCATAATACATCAAAGCTTCATAGGCCACATAAAGAATGACCCCGACTACGATGAAAAAGCCAACTATTTTCTTCATTTATTCAAGACCTTTAAGTGGAATCACTTTCAAGTGCAATGGATTTTCTTCTTTCCCTAACTCACCTTGTACATGCTGGGCGTAGGGCAGCGGATGATAGGGATTACTGACCGCATAGGGTGACTCACCGGGGACGTCCAGTATGGGTCGGTAGTCCCAATCGGGCTGTCCGAGATCGCCAATAACGGTATACGCCAGCCATCCCTTGAATGCCACCCAGCCCACCATTAGTATGATGAGGAACCATGTCTTGACTGCGGATGATTCGTGTATATGATGCTCCATCAGATTTTCACCTTTAAAAAGCCGATTAGAAGAATATAGGCTAACACCCAGGCAATTGTGCCGAAGATGATCAGGTATGCAAGTATCGGAAATGGGGCGTTGCGGCCTTCGATTCCGCCCGGATAGCGCTCGATGATGCGGGCTTCGCGTTCTGCTGAGTCCTTGCGGTAAATGTGATAGAACCCCAGGCCGATAACAAACAGCGCGATAGTGGCGATCGCCGGGAACAGATACATGAAAAAATGCTGGATGCTCAGAACTTCGAAATATCTCATGGTTCATTTCCTTCTTATCTCACCGGAACGAACAAATATTGGAAAATACGAACTTGCCCGCCCCGATGTGATCCACCTGCCGGTCGAATTTACTTTACGGCCTTCATTAAAGCAAACGTGATGACCGCAATGGAGCACGACAGACAGATACAGACCAGCGAAAACAAAGCAATGGTCTGGATGCGTGCAAATCGCGATGCTTTTACCGGATTCGGATTCGGGTCGTTTTCCAGCGGGATAAACCGCGCCCGCTGCTGGTCTTTAAACTGGCCGTTGTTCAGGGCCCAGATAAACACCACGATGCTGATCACAAAACCGGCTGACATGTATGCAATAAAATATGGGAAATACATAGTTAGCTTTGAAAGTTATTAGTTATTAGTTATTGGTTATTGGTTATTAGCTATCGGTTATTGATGTGATCGATTTTATCAATCTTTTTTCTAATAACGAATAACAGATAACCATTAACAACCGGATCATGGTTCCCACGCCGAGTCAATGCCGCGGGGTTCGGTGTTGGCATCACTTTGGTTGATGAAGTAAACCGCCACGTAATCGCCGACTTCCCAGATCTTTTGCGATTCCAGATCGCGCTTAAAATAGGGCATGGCCGATCCGGTGATACCGTTCATCAACTGATAATAGATGATGCCGCCGGAGATTTCTCTGCCTTTTAATATCGTAAAATTCAGCGGCGGCGGATAAATCCAGGGCTGTGCCGGTCCCATACCGTCGCCGATCGGACCGTGGCAGCCGATGCAAAAATTCTGATAGATCTTTTGCCCTCGCTGCAGGCTGGCTGTCGTTGTCGGATAGGGGTTGGGAATTATGTGCCAGCCCTCGGGAACAATATCCGATAGCCAGCGGGCATTGGCATCGGGGCCGGCTTCATAGGCTTTGATGGATTCCGCTTTCCAGTAGTTCTGTCGTTCCATACGGCGGTCCGCATTTTTATACCCCAAACTCTGGATATAGCGGGTCAGATTTTTGATGCGCTCCATTCCCAACCATTCAAACGGTGGCATGATGGAACTGGGACGGGTGTAGCGCGGATTGATAAAATGGGCAATGTGCCAATCGTCCGGGTGCTCGCCGCCTTCCTGGGATAGGTCAACGCCGGTGCGCTGGGACCCTAAGGCGACCGGTTCGTCGGCCACATAGTCGCCGGATTGGGCGATACGGTCCGCACCATGGCCCCAATCAATGCTGCGAATAGATTGGCTGTGACAGTATACGCATCCGTTTTCCAGATAAATTTTGCGACCTTCCGCTTCTACTTCGCTTCGCTGGCGAAATATCTCGGACGGGGTCACGTTCCGTTTGGCATACGGCCAGTATACCACTGTCAGGGTAATGGCAGCTAACAGGGACAGGATACCGACCAATATGACAGTTGGGGTCATTCTCATGCTGATGCTCCACGATTGAAATACAAGGATCGGACGACATTGTACAACCCAAGATAGGCGCCGATCATAATAAACGTTCCAAGCGATGCTCTCAAGATATAATAGGGTTGGATTTCAGGTAGCGTTCGATAAAGGGTTTCACCATTGTACCAGGCATTTCCCTGAATTAATCCGACCGTTGTCAATACTAGGGCGAATCCGGTAATGCCGATCAGCACCAGCCAGTATTGCACGTCGGCCAGAAACCTACTGTAAAGCGGTTTGCCGGTTATTCGCGGCAAAATGAAATACAATCCCCCCAGAGCCGTCACACCGGCAAACCCGAGAACTCCGATGTGGGCATGGCCGACAACCCAGTTATTAAAGTGGGTGATACGCTGTACATGAGGCAGGGCCATCATCGAGCCCTGAATGTTGACGAAAAAGTAAAAAATGGTGCCGGTGAAGATAAACTTGGCGCCGATGTCGGCATGAATATCGCCCAGCTTGCCTTTGACAGTGTACCAAAGATTGATCAGAACGATCATAACCGGAATGACCATGGCGACGCTATCCACAATCGATATGGTTTTCAACCAGGTCGGTACCGGCACCTGCAGCAAGTGATGGGTGCCGATGTGGGTGTAAACGATAATCAGCGACCAGAAGCCCAGCAGGGAAAGGGTATGGCTATACAGCGGGCTGCGGGTGGCAATCGGCAGCGCATAGTAGGCGATACCCAGGGCCATCGGGGTTAACAGCAGCCCGAAGATGTTGTGGCCGTAAAACCACAACAAAATTGCGTCCGGAATACCCACCAATGCACCGGTATCCGGTTTCCAGATGACGTTTCCCAGACAATAGGTGATGGATGTCAGCACCACGGCAGCGGTCGTATACCAAACGGATACGAACAATATCCGCTCCTGACGTCGCCGGACAGTCATCAGGATATTGAACACCACCATGGCGAAGCTAATGACCACCATGATGTCTACCGGCCAGGCCAATTCGGCATATTCCCGGCCCTGGGTGTGTCCCAGAGCAATGCCGATGACACCGGCAGCCACAGTGATGTTCCAGAATACCGCACTGAACACACCCAGCTTATGGCTGAATAGCTCGGTTCGCAGCAACTTCGGGAAATAGTAAAAAGCGGCAGCTAGCAAACCGGGCGTAACAAATCCGAACAGGACAGCGTTGATATGCATCGGCCGCACGCGCCCGAAATGGATGTACTCGATATTCGCCAGGAAATCAGGTGCAATCAGATACCCCGCACCGATCATGCCAAGGGATGTCGCGGCGGCAAACCAAAAGGCGGATGTCAGGGTAAACGCCTTGGCGGTCGGGTTTTCAGTCGATACATTCTCGGTTGCTTCTTCAGACAAAATGAAACTCCTTTAACGCTTCACATAGTTATTTGTTAATGGTTATTAGTTATTAGTAATACAGCGATC
>Ga0224502_10000463_pt1 | contig 13495 bp, 8 predicted proteins | sample SF_Oct11_sed_USG_5_FD_169104 | JGI IMG/M metagenome (GOLD analysis project Ga0224502, IMG submission 169104) | Sediment microbial communities from San Francisco Bay, California, United States - SF_Oct11_sed_USGS_13 | ecosystem: Environmental > Aquatic > Marine > Sediment | place: USA: California... | reverse complement strand
TCATCTTCGCGGTCGGCTACCAGGCCGGACCGCGATTCTTCGACGTGCTGCGAGAGGACGGACTGCGTTACCTGGCTCTTGCAGCCGTCGTTGCCGGCAGCGGTGTTGCCATCGCCGCCACCGCCGCAAGAATCGTTGATCTCGAGTTCGGCTCGGTGGCGGGACTTCTCGCGGGTGGCCTGACCAGCTCGCCAACGCTCGCCGCCGCGCAGGAAGGCGTCCGCAACGGCAACGTGCTCCTCCCTGCCGGGGTCACCGCCGACCAGGCTATCGACAATATCGTGACGGGCTACGCGATAACCTACATATTCGGGCTTACCGGCCTGATCGTCATCGTCAAGCTGTTGCCGCGCATGCTCGGCATGGACCTGGCCCGTGCCGCCCGGGAGGTCGTCGCCAAGGACGAGCAGGCGGTTGCGTCGACCGACCATGTCATCGTGTTCCGGGCCTGGCGTATTGTCGATCCGGCCGTTGCGGCGATACCGAAAGAAGAACTCATGGAACGCTGGGACCAGTTCTCATCCGTACGGATAAGGCGTGACGGCGCGTTCCACCGATTTAAGGAACTCGACGGTCTCGAGCTGGGCGACGAAGTGCTGGCCCACGGCGACGTGCGTTTCATGTGTCGCCTGCAGGATCTCGGCGAAGAGATTACGGGCGAGTGGCTGGAGCAGGCGAAGACGGAGAGTGCGCAGATCATCGTCACCAGCAAGGACTCCGTGGGCAAGACGCTCGGAGAATTGATGCTGCCCGTTCGCTTCGGGCTTTACGTAGACAGGCTGCGGCGTGGCCGCCAGCCGATTCCCCGTGCCGCCGATACACCGATACAGCGCGGCGACATCCTCGACGTCAGCGGACATCCGGCCAATATAGACGAAGCCGCTGACGAGCTCGGTATCGTCGAGCGGCCCGGTTTCGAGACGGACCTCCTTGCGGTTTCCATCGCGATCGCCGCGGGCGTCGTGCTGGGCACGCTGTCGGTCAGCGTTTTCGGTACATCGATCGGGCTCGGCTCGGCCGGCGGTTTGCTGCTGGCGGGAATCCTGCTCGGTTTCATACGCAGTTTGCGCCCGACTTTCGCGCGGGTTCCGGAGGGCGCACGCGTGTTCCTGATGGATTTCGGCTTGCTGATATTCATGACCGGCGTCGGCCTGCGTGCGGGCAGTACCATCATTGAGGCGGCAATGGCGTCCGGTCCGACGCTCGTCCTTGCCGGCATTGCCGTGACGTTTATCCCCCTGCTGATAGGGCTGGCGTTCGCGGTCAAGGTGTTGCGCTTCAACCCGGCCCTCGCTTTCGGGGCGATTACCGGAGCGATGACGAGCGGTGCCGCCCTGAGCATCGTGTGCAAGGAGGCAGAAAGCAACGTGCCGGCGCTGGGGTACACGGGGACCTACGCGTTCGCCAATGTCCTGCTGACGATCGCCGGTACCGTCGTTCTCGCTATCGCGTAATCAATGGTCCCGCGATTTCTCCGCCAACGGTGGCGGACGATTCGCAGCGTCAGTACAGCAGGGTCGCCATGCGGCGGCGATACTGGCCGACTCGCGGGTCGTCACCGAGCAGTTCGAACACTTTAAGCAGCGTGTTGCGCCCGGCGTCGTCGCCGAAACCGCGGTCCTTTTTCATCAGCTCGAGCAACAACTCCATCGCGGAGTCGTAGTCCTGCTCAACCACCTTGCGCAGCGCGAGCTGATACAAGGCCTCGTGATCGCCCGGGTCCTCCGCAAGCCTGGCTTCGAGTTCGGCTGCAGCAGGGGCACCGGTAACCTGGCCCTCGAAATAGAGATGACTCCGCAGTGCGGCGACTTCCGGTTTCTCGCGCTGGTCCGGGGGCAAGGCGTCCAGCGTTGCCTCGGCGGCGGCAACGTCGCCCGCGGCGGCCTGCGCCTGGGCCAGCGCCACCGTGATCCGCGCGTTGTCCGGATCGGCCTCGCGGGCCTCCTCCAGCAGGACGACCGCCCCGGCGGCATTGCCGCCACGCAGCTGCTCGAGGGCCTGTGCCACCTGCGCATCCGACTCGCGCGCCACGTGCCGGTCGAGGAATTCCCGAACCGCCCGCTCCGGCAGCGCGCCCATGAACTCGTCAACGGGCTGGCCTTCACGGAACAGCTTGACGTTCGGGATGCTGCGGATGCCGAACTGGGCGGCGATCTCCTGTTCTTCCTCGGTGTTCAGCTTGCCCAGCAGGAACTTGCCCTGGTATTCATCGGCGAGCTTCGCGAGGATCGGCATGAGCACCTGGCACGGCTGGCACCAGCTGGCCCAGAAGTCGATCAGCACCGGGACCCTGAACGAGGCCTCCATGAGCTGCGCGTAGTTCTCGCGGGTGACGTCGATGATGTAAGGCGATTCGGCCATGTCAACTCCCTGCCAGGCAATTGCGTAATGTTGCCTGAACAAAGGTTGGGGAGGTTAGCGGTATTGCAATCCCGAAAGGACCGCGGCTGCAATGCCCCTACTGGCTCAGCAGCTCCGGGTCGATGGCGGCGAGCTTTCCTGCGCCGGCGGTGACGGCTGTCGTCAGTGCCTCCGACTCGGACAGGTAGTTGTCCGCATAGAAATCCGCGATGCCGATCCTGGAATTCAGGTAGGCCTTGTCCGCGGTTCCCGCATCGATTGCTGCAGCGGCGGCGAGCGCGCCACGTGCCAGGTAATAGCCGCCGGCCACGTTGCCGAACTGCTTAAGGTAGGGCGTTGCGGCGGCGAGCGCGTGTTCCTGGTCCTCGAGGCCGGCCTCGAGCAGCCAGTTCGTGGACGCCTCGAGCTGGTCCGCAGCGGCGGCCAGGCGAGCGCCGATGCTCCCGAGTTCATCGCGGCCCTGGCTTGCCGCGTGTTGCGCCGTTTCCCTGACCATGGCGATGAAATGTTTCGCGGCCGCACCGCCGTCACCCTGCAGCTTGCGGCCGACGAGGTCGATCGCCTGGATACCGTTCGTCCCTTCGTAGATCGCGGCGATGCGCGCGTCGCGCATGAATTGCGGGGCGCCCGATTCCTCGACGTAGCCCATGCCGCCGAGAACCTGCACGCCGATGGACGTGATCTCGTTGGCGCGGTCCGTGCTCCATGCCTTCGAGATCGGCGTCAACAGGCCTTCGAGGGCGGCCGCGGCCTTGCGTTGCGCCTCGTCCGGCGACGTCCTCGCCAGGTCATAGGCGACCGCATTCGCGTAACAGATTCCTCGCGACGCTTCGACGAGTGATTTCATGGCGTACAGCATGCGCCGGACGTCGGGATGTTCGTAGATAGGCACCTGTTTGCCGGTCCTTACGCCCGGCTTGCGGCCCTGGCGGCGGTCCTGCGCATACGCGAGCGCATGCTGGAAGCTGCGTTCCGCTACGCCGACGCCCTGCATGCCCACATCGAGGCGTGCGGCGTTCATCATGATGAACATGTTGCGCAGCCCCTTGTTTTCCTCGCCCAGAAGCGTGCCGTAGCAGTCGCCGTTTTCGCCGAATGCCATCGTGCAGGTCGGGCTGCCGTGCAGGCCGAGCTTTTCCTCGAGGCCTACGCACTGGACGTCGTTCGGCTCGCCGATCGAGCCGTCGTCATTCACGCGGTACTTCGGCACCACGAACATCGATATCCCCGCCGTGCCTTCCGGCGCATCCGGGAGCCGCGCCAGGACGAGATGCACGATGTTCTCCGTGAGATCATGGTCGCCCCAGGTGATGAATATCTTCTGCCCGGTGATCCGGTAGCGCCCGTCGCCGACCGGTTCGGCCCTGGTCTTGATGTCGGAGAGGTCCGACCCAGCCTGCGGCTCGGTCAGGTTCATGGTTCCGGTCCACTCGCCCGAGACCAGCTTCTCGAGGTACAGGGATTTCTGTTCGTCGGTCGCGACCGCGTTCAGTGCCTTTACCGCCCCGGTCGTCAGGGTAGTTCCGATCGCAAACGACATGCATGCTGCATTCAGCGCGTCGACCAGCACCACGGCCAGCGTCGTCGGCAGGCCCTGGCCGCCGAAACCCACGGGGCACGCCAGCGCATTCCAGCCGCCTTCGACGTACTGCGCATACGCCTCCTTGAAGCCGGGCGTCGCACGGACAGCGCCGTCCGCCAGGGCCGCGCCGTGCTTGTCGCTCTCGACGTTGAGCGGTGCGACGATCTCGTCACAGAAGCGACCCATTTCCTCGAGGATGGCCTCGACCAGGTCGTCCGACAGGTCCTCGAATGCGCCGGTTGCCTCCAGGGCGCCGAAGTCCGCGACGTTATCGAGAGCAAAACGAATATCTTTGACGGGGGTCTTGTAAGTCATCTGTTCTCCGACTGTTCGCCCTATCTTATACCGCAGGCGGAAGCATGCGCGATGCCGGCCGGGTCCGCGCCGTGGCAGTCCCTCGCGCAAATAGAACAGATTAGTCTACGAGCGCGGCCCGGCGGGGGAATACATACTTACCGAGACCCCTCGAAAGTGTCCGACGTATGCGTAACCCCGCACCGGGTTGCCGACCTGGTCGTCGGCCGTTCGGCGAACTACCGCTGCTTACGGGAAGCTTACTTCGGCAATCTCGCGGGCCGCGATATCGAAAGGATTCCCTTCCGCCGGCTCGACGAGTTCGACGGCATCACATGAGAATGCCGCCTCGTAGCTACCGGTAAGCAAATGGCCGATTTCGTACTCGTAGCCTAGCGTCAGGTCGGTCTCGTCGATCGGGCTCACGACGGCCGAAGCCACGGATTCGTCGGCGATACCGATATCGGAAGCATCCGGATCGTCATTGTCGAAGACGTAGACGGCCGGTTCGCAGCCTTCCGCGCCAGCCAGGTCCGTCGACACCGTGCCGCGCAAGGCGCCGACCTCGATGTTGTCGACCAGCCGGATGTGCGGCTTGAGGACGACATCCGGGTCCAGCCCCGGCGGCGCCGTGATCGATTTCATCAGGTCCCACTCCGCGGTGAAGTCGGCAGAGCCGTTGACGGGTACCGTGAAGCCGCCGAGCTTGAGCCCGTTCTGGTCGCCGCTTGGTACGTACAGATTGTGAATCGTCGTATTGCCTTCTTCGCCCATGACGATGTACGAAGCGTTGCCGTCACAGGTTGCCGGGTCGCCGCTATCGCCCATGCCGCCGTTGCTGCCCCTGCTGGCGTCGATAACCAGCCGCATCCACGCATAATCGCCTGCGGGCACCTCCTCCTGGAAGAGGAGCGGTGCGGCGTTCATGCCCTGGAAGTCGAGCAGGTTGACCTTGGTCTGCGGCAGGTCGACGAGGAACGACGGCCCGTCGCCGGCAGGCTTGAGCTCGACGTCGTCGAAGGTAATACAGACTTTCTCTGCGTAGTGGATCGGATGGTCGCTGACGCCCAGTGACAGCAGCCCGGTCTGCTCCTGGCTCGAAGAGCCGCAGGCAACGAGCCCGGCGGACGCCGCGAATACGAAAATCCCCTGACAAATGGCTTTCATGTCATATCCTTTTGCGAAGTGATGATAGGAATCGCCGCCAACCCGTCGCCCAAAACGGATTGGTCCGCCCAACTTGCGCGGAATAACCGGCATCTGTCAGGTTTGACGAAGATCGCCCTGCGCAGGTTTCACCGGTTTCACATAAGATCGATTTATCGATCCCTTTCAACCTGCGCGCTCGCCCGCCTACAATGCGCAAAACAATTCCGGGGGTGCCCGTGGATCATCAAGGCTTGTTGAGTCTCCTGCCGACCGTATTCGTCATCACGGTCGCGGTGCTCACCCACCGTCCCGTCGCGGCCCTGCTCACCGGCGTTGTTATCGGCATCCTGCTGCTCGATGCGACAAACGCCGTGAGCACGTTCTCGGACATCATGCTCGAAGTCATGCAGGACGAGACCATCGGCTGGGTCATCATGGTCTGCGGGCTCATGGGCAGCCTGATCTACATCCTGATCAGGACCGGCGGCGCCTCGGCCTTTGCGCGCAAGATGGCCGAGCACGCCAATACCCGCAACAAGTCCATGCTGGTTACCTGGTTCCTCGGCATGGTCCTCTTCATCGACGACTACCTGAACGCCATCGCGATCGGCAACTCGATGAAGAAGGTGACCGACGGATTCAAGGTGTCGCGGGCGATGCTGTCCTATGTCGTCGACTCGACTGCGGCGCCGACCTGCGTCCTGGTCCCGATCTCCACGTGGGCCGTGTTTTTCGCCGCGGTGCTGGAGACCACCGGCGCCGCGGCGGTCGGGGAGGGCATGAAGATGTATATCTCCGGCATCCCCTTCATGTTCTATCCGATCATCGCGCTGTTGCTGGTGCCACTCGTCGCGACGGGACGGTTCCCACTCATCGGCCATATGCGGGCCGCCGAGGAACTCGCGCAAAAGGGTATCGCCGCGATGGAGCCAGTCGACCAGATCGAAGTCGTCGACGGGCCGGTCGACGAGAACGGGCAGCCGCGCAGCAACATCTGGGTATTTCTCGTGCCCCTGCTCGCGCTGATCGGGTTCTCCTGGTACTTCGACATCGACCTCCTGCGCGGCATCATCGCGACCCTCGCGCTGACAATCCCGCTGGTCGTCGCGATGAAGCTGCTCGGCGCCTACGAGGCCCTCGACGCGGTGCTCGAAGGTTTCAAGATAATGATCCCACCGCTCGCGATCGTCGTCGTCGCCTTCATGTTCAAGACCGTCAACGACCAGCTCGGGCTGCCGCAATACGTCATCGAGTCGGTACAGCCGCTGATGTCGCCGCTGCTCTACCCGGTCATCGTGTTCCTGACGATGGCGCTCGTGTCGTTTGCTACGGGCTCGTCCTGGGGCGTGTTCGCCATTGCGATCCCTATCGTGATGCCGCTCGGCGCGGCAATGGAGGTGCCGACCGCACTCTCGATCGGTGCACTGCTGTCGGCGAGTGCCTTCGGCAGCCACGCCTGTTTTTACGGCGATGCCACCGTGCTCTCGGCCCAAAGCAGCGGGGTCAGTGTCATGGAACATGCGCTGACGCAGTTGCCGTATGCATTGATCGCCGCAACCGCGGCGGCGATCGCCTACGTCGGTTACACTTTCTTCGTGCTCTGATCCGCGGGTGCGTCAGCCGGGCGGGCCGCCCGGAATCCCGAGCTCGAATTCGCGCCGCAGCGTGTCGAGCAACTCGCGGCCCTGTGCTTCGGGCATCTCCACCAGTGGCGGCCGTACGTTGGCCCAGCGTTGCTCGCCCATCGCGAGCGCGAGCAGCCGTTTCTGCGCAGGGATCGGGGCGTAGTCCTGTATGAGCAGGCGAAAGCGCTTCACGGCCTGCTGCAGATCGCTCACACGCCCGGTGTCACCGTCGAGATAGGCCTCGATCAGCTTTGCGATAGCGGCGCCGTTCAGGTTCGCCGTCGCCGAGATGCAGCCGGGTGCGCCGAGCGCCAGCGCCTCGACGAGCGGCAGCTCCGATCCCGGGTAGACGACGAGGCCGTCGATGCCGAGCAGCGCGCGGGTGTTGTCCCATTCGCCGGAACTGTCTTTGATGCCGATGACCTGCTCCGGAAATTCCGCGTGCAGGCGAGCCGCGAGCGTCACCGGGATCCCGACGATCGCGATCGGCGGGATGTGATAGAGAAAGATTCGGGCGCCTTCACCGATCGCCTCTATCAACTGCACGAAGTGCCGGTAGAGCCCTTCCTCGCTCACACCCTTGTAATAGAAGGGCGGCAAAGTCATCACGCTGGAACAGCCCATTTCCAGGCAGGCGAGAGAGAGCCGCGCAGTATCCGCAACGTTCGAAAGCCCTGTCCCCGGAATCATCAGCGCCGGGTCGATCCCTGCGTCGACGAGCGCCCTGACGGCAGCGATGCGTTCGTCGATGCCGACCGACAACGCCTCGCCCGTGGTGCCGAAGGGCACAAGCCCGGCGCAGCCCTGCTCGAGCAGCCATTTCGCGTGCGCGACGTAAAGATCATCCGCGACGCTCATGTCGTCGTTGAACGGCGTGAGGATCGGCACCAGGACGCCGCGGTTCGGGAGATGCGCCATGCGTCTAAATCGAGTATTTCGAATCTTCAAAGAACAAGCGATTCTATCGCAATCGCTAGCGGTAATCATTGCAAGGGACCCTGCACATGCTAGATTGGACTCATAACAACAAGCCGGAGACCGGCCGTGCAGAAATTCCTCTTCTTTGTTCTGCTGTTCGCGACCGGCGTGCATGCGCAGACCGCGGCCGACGAAACAATTGGCGATGCGCCGAATCTCTATGCGCGGGACAGCTACCGGATCGATAAGCTCGTTTGTCCTTTCAAAGGCCGTATCGACTACGAGTCCGGCGAGATCGAGTGCGGCTTGCTGCAGGTGCCGGAGAATCGGGAAGACCCGGAATCGCGGTTCATCGAGCTGCACTTCATCAAGCTGATCTCGACCTGGGACGACGAGGAGGCGCAGGACGAGGAGGACGAGGAATACTCGGGGCTCGAGCCGGGCAGGCGTGACGACCCGGTCATTTACCTGACGGGCGGCCCGGGCGCCTCGGCCGAGTACTACGTAGAGCGTTTCAAGGATCACGGCATCCGCAAGCACCGCGACCTCTATATTCTCGAGCAACGCGGCATCGCCAATTCCGGCGATTTCTGCGAGACCTATTTCTCGCGGAACCCGGACGTCGGCAACGTCGATTCGTTTGCAAAGAGTACCGAGGCGTCGCGCATCGCGGCCGAGGATTGCGCACGCAGCGCGATGGCGGCGGGTGTCGATGTCAACGCGTACAACACGATCGAGAATGCGCGCGACGTCAAGGCGCTGCGCATGGCGCTCGGCTTCGACAAGTGGAACGTCTGGGGCATCTCCTACGGCACGTTGCTCGGGCAGGCCTACATCAAGGAAGACCCGGAGGGCATCCTCGCCGTCGTGCTCGATGCGATCGTGCCCCTCGATGCAAGGGGGAACGTCATCTCCTGGCGCGTAGTCAACTGGTACGACCGCGACCTCAGGAAGCTCGGCGAGTTGTGCCAGGCCGACCCGGCCTGCGCGAGGAGTTATCCGGATCTCGGCGAACGAGTGCGTGACGCGGCGCGTGCCACGCTGGACAACCCCATCGTCGTCGAGGTCAAGGACACGGAAACTTACCCGACCGGCAAGGCCTATTTCTTCAGTAATATCGCCGCCTATCTGCCGTTCATGCTGTTTTACGAGCAGTCGAACTACGCGGCGCTGCCGGCGATTATTCATGCCTGGGCAGATGCCATCGAGAGTCGCGACGAAGTGCTGTTCAAAGCCATTGCCGTGGCTTCGACCGGTGATTTCTTCGGTATCAGCCAGGGCATGTATGACGCGATCATGTGTAACGACGGTTACCGCGAAGCGGCGGTCGGGTCGATAGCGGCGGACCGGGAGGAATTTCCGGTCCTGGCCAACGCTTTCTCGGTCGAAGGCGATGCGGAGGCAAGCGCGGAGAGCTGCATCAGTCTCGGCCTGGTGCCGCGACCACGGGAACAATATGCCGCGGTGCAGACGGACATCCCGACGTTACTGATCGAGGGCGACATGGATCCGATCACGCCGCCGCCCCTGGCACACGTTATCGCGCCCGGCTTTAAGAACGGCACCTACGTCGAGTTCCCTTATGCCGGGCACGGACCGTCGCGGTCGGTGGAGTGCGCGGGCGATCTCCTGAACAAGTTCTACGACGACCCCGAGGCCGAACCCGACCTGGCCTGCGTCGACGAGATGGAGGTGCCCGACTTCCTGGGCACGCTGTATCGCTCATCGGCCGCAGCACGCTTCGCTGTGCTGGCGCTGGAGAACAAGGAAGACCTGCCTAAAGTGGCGTCCTGGGGTGGGGCGAGCGCGCTCGGTGTGGTCGTCGGTTTCCTCGTGCTGACGTTCGCGCCGTTGGTGCGCCGCATGGACAAGCGGCAGCCGGCACCGGCAGAGGGCGCTCGCCTTGCGACTTGGGCTGCGGCGACTTTCGGTACTGCGGCACTCGCCATCTTCGGAGCCGCGGCCGGCGTGAGCTACAAGCTGTCGGAGATGTTGCTGATCTTCGGCATGGTGGGATGGGCATCGGTGGGCGCGTCGGCGGGCGCGCTTGCCGGGCTCTCGGGCCTGCTTGCCCTGGCGCTTACCGTTAGAGCGCGGCAGCGCGTTGCGCTACCTGTCGGGACGCTGCTCGGATTCCTGGTTACCAGCCTGGCGGCCGTGAGCCTGAGCCTGTTCCTGGTGGTGTGGGACTTGGGGCCCTGACCGGGCCGGCTTCCGAGCTTTGCCTACTGCGGCTTTAATCGCACTTCACGAGCAAATACGGTGCCGAGGAATTGTGTGTCTGCGGTTGTTTTCAAGCGATCAAGCCGATCCCGAAATTCCGGCGTATCAATTGTTTCGGCATCAATCGCTGCCCAGTCTTCCCAAAACGTATCGTAGGATGCCATGTTCGGGAAGATTTCTATGACCATGATGTTCCAGTCGTCCGGGTTGGATGACCATTTGGTCAGCACTTTATAGTCGACCAAGATTCCTTTTTTCACGGCCAGCTTCAACTGGTGCTCCCAAGCTGTAGCGATATTCTTCAAGTGCAATTCGGTTTTGCCCGGAGCCGTTCGGAACGTCATCATCTGCCATACCGGGCCTTCCTCATATGTCTCCAAGGCCACTCGCGCTGTTTGACTGTATGCGGGTTGATGTAAGGCCATCAAGCCGAACACCAGCGAAAGAGTAATTACTGTGTGCTTGAATCTTCGTTTCATGTAGTGCTACCCCAAGTTTTCGTTTCGCATGCGTGTGTGCGATTTGAACGCGAGTCTTGCAAGAGATCTGGATACTCAGATTTTCTCAACAGCCTCTGCGCCGATATCGACAACGCGGCCGGGTTTCGCAGCGGATGCGACAAACATGGCGGTATCGCCAATATCGGTCTTCAGACTACTTCGTAGATGCCAGAAACACTTGTTTCGTCGCAGACTATTCGAAACACTTCCCCAACGACCGCTTTGAGTTCTATTCTGTTGAAAATCTCAGTATTCAGAAACGCCGGTTTTTCATTTGCGGTCTGCCGGGGATTTCGTATCGTAGATGCGAGGAGGTAGTGCAATTCCTATGAAAACATTGTAGCTGCGGCAATTCAGTCGATTGGCACCATTTCTGTGGCGATCACCGTTCCGTTCGACCATGTCGGCGTGTTCCGTCTCGTACAGAGAGTGGCCCTCGTCGCGCTCACCGGAGGTTTTGCCCTGGTCGCCCCCATTTTTGCTGTACGACCACCTTCCTCATAATAAACCCGGTCGCCAATTGGTCTGCTGGTCTTCCGTTTGGGGTTCACTGACAGCCCTTAAGACTCAGTCTTGCTTATCGGCGAGTTCAGGATAGTTAGCAGGCCCCGCCAGGCGATTTTAATGGCGACCTGAATCGATTCTCGATCCCCCGGCCCGAAAGTCATCTCCCATCGGAACGAGACATCCGGAGAGCCCGAAGACGCCTGAATCCGAGCGCCGCTAAGCCGGCATGAGCGGACAAACGCCTATGTGCTGGGAATGTCCACATTCTGCAGACACGTAAGAAACGGCTCACGCAGCAAACATACTGACGATCGGCACCGTCACTGAGAGATTGTTGGAGGTCGCTTGACTCCTTCGTAAAGTGCCAGTAGCAATTCGTGCGCAGCCACGGGATCCGACACGAGTGGCACTCCAGTACGCGCACTTCGTGGCGCAGTGTCTGCATCGTAGATGACCTTGTCGTCCTTGATCGTGACCCGCACCTGAAGCTCGGCAAGCTTGTCCGGATCTACCGTCATCGGGTTGTCAGAGAGGATTACAAAATCGGCAAGCTTGCCGCGTTCAATGGAGCCCTTGTCGTTCTCCTCGAAGTGCTGCCAAGCAGGCCAGATCGTCATCGCCTTCAGGGCCGTCATCACGTCCACGCGCTGGTCGGGGCCGAGGATGTCACCGGAGCGGGTGCGCCGAGTCACGGTGGCGGACAATATTCGCATGCTATCCGGAAATGCGACCGGCGCATCATGATGCGAGCCGAACATCATGCCCCGCTCCCGGGCCCAACCGGTCGGCGAGATGTTCCGGGCATTCACAGGTCCTACGGTGTGGTCCCGATGCCAGTCGCCCCAGTAGAATGTATGCATAGGGAAGAGCGACAGGAACACGCCGAGTTTCTTATAGCTGTCGACCTGGTCCTCGCGTAGGAATTGACCATGAATCAGAACCGGGCGAATGTCTGGCGTGTCGTATCGCTCCTGCGCTGCCTCGAGGGCGTCGATCAGCATGTCGGAAGCCCCTTCGCCATTTGCGTGTGTAATGATCTGGATGTCCTTCTCGTAGCACCAGTTCACCGCGTCCTGCGTCTGTTCCATCGTAATGGCTGAATAGCCGGCATAATCGGGAGGATAATCGCCAACCGGGTCATAGTAGGGCCTGTCCCTCAGTGCGGTGAATCCTTGTGGCGATCCGTCGATGGTCAGTTTGCAGCCGCCTACACGAATCCTGTTGGTATAGTCCTTTGACACGTTCGCCGCGATGTAGTCGCGGCTCTCCAGCACGTCGGGATAGGCGATCACATCGATCGGAATCTCGCCGGCGGCGCCCAGTGACTTGAGCGTCTCGACGATTCCAGCTGAGGATCGGCCTTCCTGCGCCGTTGTATACCCGTAGCTTGCCCACATCTGGCTGCCGGCCCGAGCGAAGGCTTCGAGGCCCTCTTGCCCGAGTTCGCCGAGCAGCGGAACCAGTACGCCGAAAAATGCGTATTCTTCCAGCACACCGTTGGGTTCGCCATTATTGTCCTTGCGAATGACACCGCCGGGAGGCGCTTCGGAAGACGCGTCGATGCCTGCCAACTCGAGCGCAGCCGAGTTTGCGACACCGAGGTGGCCGGACTGGTGAACGATGATGACGGGAACTTCGGCTGACACTTCATCGAGGTCCTGACGAGTCGGGTGCTGGACTTCGGCCAGTTGTGCATTGTCATACCCGAAACCGATGATCATGTTCGCCCTGTCGACGAAATCCGCATTCGCCTTGGTCCAGGCGGACAGCGTGGCCGTGAGGCTGGCAATATCGGTTACCTCCCCGTCGGGTGGTGCGAGAAGATTTGCCGAGAGCGCCTGCAATCCACCCATTACCACATGGCCGTGGCTGTCAACGAAACCAGGCACCATCGTGCGCCCGGCCAGGTCAAAAATCTCGGTCGAGTCGCCTCGATGAGCTAGTACGCTGTCCGTGTTTCCGACGGCCAGGATGCGCCCGTCACGGACTGCTACCGCTTCGACAATCGGCTGCTTATCGTCGATCGTCAGTATCGGGCCGCCCCTGTAGATCGTGTCTGCCTCCTCCTGGGCGTAAGCGCTGATGCCACACACCGTCAATGTTAAAGAAGAGCTGGCAAGCAATAGCATCTTTTTCATCTGGTTCTCCGAGCGTGCAACTGAACCCAAAAAGTGAGGCTGACGCTAACTAGAATGAAAATACAGGTCAGTCACTCGGCGGGTCAAGGTGATTCAGTTCGTTAATACAGACCCTACAGCATCGCGGGAATAGAGCAGTCCATAGCCTGATCAACTCTGCGAATCGCCCGCTTGCCAGCGATCCCACATCAGCGCCTT
>Ga0224502_10000459_pt1 | contig 13505 bp, 13 predicted proteins | sample SF_Oct11_sed_USG_5_FD_169104 | JGI IMG/M metagenome (GOLD analysis project Ga0224502, IMG submission 169104) | Sediment microbial communities from San Francisco Bay, California, United States - SF_Oct11_sed_USGS_13 | ecosystem: Environmental > Aquatic > Marine > Sediment | place: USA... | reverse complement strand
CGCATACCGTCACGTCGCGCTGGGTGCCCCGCCGAAAAAGGGGTTGGGCGATGGGGTATGCGGAGGCCTAACCCGGAGAATCGAAATGGCAGACGTTACCATGCGCCAGATGCTAGAGGCTGGCGTGCATTTTGGGCATCAGACCCGTTTTTGGAACCCGAAGATGGCTCCCTACATCTTCGGCGAACGCAACAAGATCCACATCATCAACCTCGAGAAGAGCCTGCCGATGGCTCGCGAGGCCTGTGCTTTCGTCAAGGCGACGGTCGCGGATGGCGGCAAGGTGCTATTCGTGGGCACGAAGCGCGCGGCGCGCGACCCCATCCGCAGGCATGCGGTGCGTTGCGAAATGCCGTTCGTCAGTCAGCGCTGGCTGGGCGGAATGCTCACGAATTACAAGACCATCCGGCAGTCGGTCAAGCGCCTGATGACGCTCGAGGAAATGGCAACGGAAGGCGGTTTCGAGGGGCTCACGAAAAAGGAGATCCTGGGCCTGAATCGCGAGCGCGAGAAGCTCGAGAAGAGCCTGGGCGGCATCAAGGTCATGAAGTCGCTGCCCGACGTGATGTTCGTCATCGACGTCGAACACGAGGACATAGCGATCCGCGAGGCCCAGAAACTCGGAATCCCCGTTGTTGCCGTCGTAGACACGAACTGCTCCCCGGACGGTGTCGACTACATCGTTCCGGGCAACGATGACGCGATGCGTGCGATCGAGCTCTACACCTCGCTCGTTGCGGACGCCGTGCTCGACGGCAAGGCGTCGGTGCCCGAGGTCGCTCTCGGCGAGGACGAGTTCGTCGAGCTCGATGCAGAAGGCAACGTGAAGAAGGCGGGCGACCGCAAGAAGAAAGGCGCGAAGAAACCCGCCCGCAAGCCGGCGATAAAGAAGAAGGTGGCGAAGAAGCCAGCCGCGGAACAGGCTGCGCCCGCGGTAGACGCTGCGCCCGCCGAGCAGGCAAAACCTGCCGAAGAGCCCGCAGTCGAGGCCGCACCCGCCGCGGCGGAGAAGGCGGAGCCAGAGGCTGCGAAACCGGCAGAAGAAGCCGTGACGGAAGCGGCGCCGGCGGCACAGGAGCCCGAGAAGGCCCTCGAAGAAGCGGAGGCTGAAGAGCCAAAGAAGGAAGAGAAGAAGGCAGCCAAGAAGACGTCGAAAAAAACGGCCAAGAAGAAGGCCGCAAAGACGAGCGCGAAGAAATCGGCCGAGGAAGCCGGCGACGACGCAGCTGGCAGCGAATAATTCCTGTTTCCGCTGGAACAGACAAGTAGCTAGAGATCAAGAGGTACAGTGATGTCGATCAGTGCATCAATCGTAAAAGAACTGCGAGAGCGCACCGGCGCAGGCATGATGGAGTGCAAGAAGGCGCTGGTCGAAACCGGCGGCGACTTGGAAGCGGCTGCCGAGCTTTTGCGCAAGTCCGGTCAGGCCAAGGCCGACAAGAAGGCGGGCCGCGTTGCGGCCGACGGCAGAATCGTCATCAAAGCGGACGGTGCGAGAGCCGTGATCGTCGAAGTGAATTCGGAAACGGACTTTGTCGCGAAGGACGAGAACTTCATCTCCTTCGCCGAGGCCGTCGCCGAAGCCGCGATGGCGTCCGACGTCACTGACGTGGAGGCATTCGCGAACGAGACGCTGGCCGATGGTCGCAGCGTCGAGCAGGCGCGCACCGACCTGATCGCGAAGATCGGCGAAAATATTTCGGTGCGGCGCATCGCCACCGTGAGTTCCGACGGCCCGCTCGGATTCTACACTCATGGGGCGAAGATCGGTGCCGCCGTTGCGCTGCAGGGCGGCGACCAGGAGCTGGCAAGGGATATCGCGATGCACGTTGCTGCAATCAACCCGACGTGCATCGATGAAAGCGGCGTTCCGGCGGACACTCTCGAGCGCGAGAGGCGAATTTTCGCCGAGCAGGCTGCCGAATCCGGCAAGCCGCCTGAGATCGTCGAAAAGATGGTATCCGGGCGCGTGGCCAAGTTCCTGAAGGAGATTACGCTCGTCGGCCAGCCGTTCGTCAAAGACGACAAGATCAGCGTCGGCAAGTTGCTCGACAAGGCCGGGGCGAAAGTCACCGCTTTCGTTCGATTCGAGGTTGGCGAAGGTATCGAAAAGAAGCAGGAAAATTTCGCTGACGAAGTGATGAAGCAGATCGAGGATGCGAAGAACAAGGGCTGAAGCCCGGTGTCCTCTTCAATTCCAAGCGCTTGATTCGAAGAGATAAGCGGCGGCTATTGCGTTAAAATCATCGGCCGCAGAAGGGCGGTCGGCATAACGACAACGAGAAGGCGTGCAAATGGGTGACTCCGAGGATCCGTACCGTCGCGTACTGCTCAAGCTGAGCGGCGAAGCGCTGATGGGAGCGTTGGACTACGGTATCGAACCCGGAACCATCAAGCGCATCGCCGGCGAAATCGCCGCTGCCACGAATCGCGGCGTCGAGATTGCAATCGTCGTTGGCGGAGGCAACATCTTCCGCGGCGCAGGGCTTGCGGGCGCCGGCATGGACCGGGTCACCGGCGATCACATGGGCATGCTGGCGACGGTCATCAATGCGCTTGCCCTGCAGGACGCTCTCGAGTCGCACGACGTCTACGCGCGCGTGATGTCCGCGCTTCAGATCCATGACGTCTGCGAAGACTACATCCGCCGCCGGGCTATCAGGCATCTCGAGAAAGGCAGGGTGGTGATCCTCGCCGCAGGTACCGGCAACCCGTTCTTCACGACCGATACGGCGGCGAGCCTGCGCGCCATCGAGATCGGCGCGGATATTCTCCTGAAGGCGACCAAGGTAGACGGCGTATACGACTCTGATCCCGTGACGAACCCGGGTGCCAGGCGTTATGAGACCATCTCGTTCGACCAGGTACTTGCGGACAAGTTGCTGGTCATGGATGCGACGGCCGTCGTGATGTGCCGGGATAACCAGCTGCCGCTCAGGGTCTTCGACCTGACGCGCGCGAATGCGCTGCTCGAGGCGATGGCGGGCGACAGCGTCGGGACGCTGGTTACCGCATAGACAGACAACTCGCACAGAGACCGAGGACTAAAGACGTGTTGGAAGAAATCAAGAAGGATGCAGCCTCGCGGATGGCAAAAAGCGTGGCATCGCTGCGCCAGGAACTGACCAAGATTCGCACGGGGCGAGCGCACACGAGTCTTCTCGACCACATAACGGTCGAGTACTACGGCAGTGAGGTACCCCTGAACCAGGTGTCCAACGTGGGTGTGGAGGATTCCCGCACGCTGACCGTGACGCCCTGGGAGAAGGACATGGTGACGAAGATCGAGAAAGCCATCATGGCTTCGGACCTCGGGCTCAACCCGGCGACCGCCGGCACCGTGATCCGCGTGCCGTTGCCGCCGCTCACAGAAGAACGCCGCAAGGACATGATCCGGGTTGTGCGCAACGAGGCGGAGGGTGGCCGCATCGCCATACGGAATATTCGCCGCGACGCAATTCACGACGTCAAGGAACTCCTGAAGGAAAAGATGATCGGCGAAGACGACGAGCATCGTGCCGAAGACGAGATTCAGGCGATTACGGACAAGTACATCGCCCAGATCGACCAGACGCTCGCGGAAAAAGAAAGTGAACTCATGGAAGTCTGAGTGCCCGGAACCGAACCGACATCGCCGGCGAGATCGAATGTACCGCGCCATGTAGCCGTCATCATGGACGGCAACGGTCGCTGGGCGCGAAAACGTGCCCTGCCGCGCCATGCCGGCCATCGTGCGGGCGTGAAGTCTGTGCGCGGGATCGTCGAAAATTCCGCGCGGCATGGCGTCGAGTACCTGACGCTGTTTGCGTTCAGCAGCGAGAACTGGCGGCGGCCCGAAGAGGAGGTAGGAATGCTGATGTCGCTGTTCCTCGAAGCGTTGCGCCGGGAAGTGACGGAATTGCACAGGAACAACGTCAGGCTGCGCTTCATTGGCGAGCGCGAACGCCTCGACGCCAAGCTCAACGAAAAAATCAGTAACGCCGAAGCGCTGACCGCGGAAAATACCGGCTTGCGCCTGCAGGTCGCCGTTGCTTACGGCGGGAGGTGGGACATCGTCGAGGCGGCGCGCAGTGTCGCGCTCAAGGTGGCTTCGGGCGATATGGCTGCCGACGCCATCGATGAAGCGGCGTTTGCCGCAGAACTGCAGCTCGGGGCGGCACCGGACCCGGACCTGTTGATACGCACGGGCGGGGAGCAGCGCATCAGCAATTTTCTGCTCTGGAACATCGCGTATGCCGAGCTTTGGTTCACCGAGGTCTTGTGGCCCGATTTCGGCGAGGCCGAGTTCGAAGCCGCACTGGATTATTTCTCCATGCGTCAGCGGCGCTACGGGCACACGGGCGAGCAGCTCGAGGCCGTGAAGTGCTGAAGCAACGCATCATCACGGCGGTCTTTGCCGTCGCTGCCCTGCTGCTGGTGCTGTTCGTGTTGCCGAGCGCGGCAGCGCAGATCGTCGTGGCGCTCCTGATACTGGTCGGTGCCTGGGAGTGGTCCGGTTTCCTCGGCGCCAGGTCGACGTCGGTGAGGGTGGGTTACGTGGCATTCATCGCCGTGTTGATGGGGTTCGTCACGTGGCAGACGCCGCAAATCAACGGCCTGTTGTTCCGGGTGGCCATGGCGTGGTGGGCTGCCGCCCTGGTCTGGACGTTCTTCTTCCCGACGCCGATTCCCACGATCGTGCGCTGGGTGGCGGGAGCGCTGGTGCTGTTGCCGCTCTACAGCGCGCTCATCGTCCTTTACATTGCCAGCCCGGCCATCCTGCTGGGCGGGCTCCTGATCGTCTGGGCCGCGGACACGGGGGCATTCGTCGCCGGCAAGCTCTTCGGCCGGGTCAAGCTCGCACCCAAGATAAGCCCGGGGAAGTCCTGGGAGGGCGTCATCGGCGGCCTGCTGACCGTGGCGCTGCTGGCGCTCGCCGGCGCGTACCTGTTCGACGCGCGCGCCGCCGTGCTCGTGCCGTTTTGCCTGGCGGTCGCCTGCGCCTCGATCGTCGGTGACCTGACGGTGAGCATGTTCAAGCGCACCGCGGCACTCAAGGACAGCGGCAGCCTGTTCCCGGGTCACGGCGGCGTTCTGGATCGTATCGACAGTGTCGCGGCGGCGGCGCCGCTGTTCGCACTCGGTATCGGCTGGATGGGGTTGCAGTGATGCCGGATTCATTGCGGGTTCAGGCGCAGGCAGGCATGTTCCGGGCTACACTGGCGGGAACCGGCGGCCTGTCTGCAAGTCCACTATACAAACCGCTGCCGGCGTGCCGGCGCATCGACCGCGGTCGTTAATTCAAGTAATTGTTCTTATGAGGGTTATTACTTCGCATGAGTAGCGCTTTCGGCAGTCTGCTGGCTTTCGTCATAGCCATCAGCGTCCTCGTGGCCGTGCACGAGTATGGTCATTACATCGTCGGGCGCTGGACAGGGATGAAAGTGCTGCGTTTCTCTATCGGTTTCGGCAAGCCGATCTGGACGCATATCGGCGGCCCTGACCGCACGGAGTATTGTATTTCCGCAATCCCGCTGGGCGGTTACGTGCGCTTCCTGGACACCCGCGAGGGACCGATCCCGGAAGAGGACGAGGGGCGAGCGTTCAACCAGAGGCCGGTGCCGCAGAGGATCGCCGTGCTGCTCGCCGGCCCGGCCTTCAATTTCCTGTTTGCGATCATCGCCTACTGGGCGCTGTTCATTTACGGCATCCCGACGCTCGTGCCGGCCGTAGGCGAAGTCGAGCCGGGCTCCTATGCGGCGCAGGCCGGACTGGAGCAGGGCGACCGAATCGTCGCGGTGGGCGACGTCGAAACCGAGGACTGGGAATCGGCGCTCGTCGAAATGCTCGGACAGATGGTTTCGGACGGTCGCGTGCCGCTCACGCTCGAGGCTGAAGACGGCTGGAGGCGCGAGGCGACGATAAACGTCGGTGACGATGCGCGGCGACTCACGGAACCCGGGATGTTGTTCGAGGGGCTGGGCTTCCAGCCGTTTGGCGTCGGCGACCTGCCGGCCGATATCGGCCGTGTCGAGGACGACGGTCCGGCGAAAGCCGCGGGGCTCGCGCCCGGCGACCGCATCGTCAGCATCGACGGGGTGCCGATACTCGATTTCGGCGACCTCGTCGACGCGGTGCAGTCGCGCGCGAACAAGACGGTCACCATCGATTACCTGCGTGACGGACGCCGCGAGTCTACGTCCCTGGTCGTGCAGGAGCGACTCGTCGACGGTGAAGTCCGCGGCCGCCTGGGCGTCGCCCACAGCGGTGACTTCAGCGACTATTATTACCAGCGGCGCTTCGGTCCGGTCGACTCGCTGACCCAGGCCATGGCGCGCACCTGGTCGTCGACCATCTTTACGCTGCGGATGCTCGGGCGCATGGTGACCGGCGACGTGTCCATCAAGAACATCAGCGGACCGATCAATATCGCGCAGTTCGCGGGGGAGTCGGCGGAACGCGGCCTGGACTACTTTCTCGGATTCCTCGCAATCGTCAGTATCAGTCTAGGTGTCCTCAACCTGTTGCCGATTCCGGTACTCGATGGCGGCCAGATAGTCTACCAGTCCATCGAGGGCCTTAAGGGCAGCCCGTTGTCGGAACGCGCACAGATCGTGGGCCAGCAGATCGGCATTTTTGCATTGATCCTGTTAATGAGCTTCGCTTTCTATAACGATCTTGCGAGAATCTTCGGTTGAGCGCCCCGGCCCCTGGAAGCCAAGGATGAGATGTAGAAGAAGATCGTTGCTCGATAGCCGGCGTACGTCGCTCTGCGCAATCGTTCTGGCGCTTCTGTCTCTGCCGGCCCTTGCGGACTTCGAATCGTTCGTCGTGCGGGACATGCGGGTCGAAGGTCTGCAGAGAATCTCCGAGGGCACGGTATTCAATTACCTCCCCATCAATATCGGCGATACCGTCGACGATGTCCGCGTCGGCGAGGCGATTCGTGCGCTCTACACGCAAGGCCTGTTCGACGACATCGAGATGCGCAGGGATGGCGACGCGCTGATAATCGCGGTAAAGGAACGTCCCTCGATCGAGAGTTTCGAAATCGAAGGCAACAAGGACATCAAGACGGAGGATCTCATGGAGTCTCTCCGCGGTGTCGGCCTCGCCAGGGGACGAACCTTCGACCGCTCGACGCTCGACAACGTCGCCATGTTCCTGAGGGAGCAGTACTACGACCGTGGTAAGTATGGCGTACAGGTGGATACCAACGTCGAGGACCGCCCGAACAATACGGTACGCATCAAGATCGACATCAAGGAAGGCGACCGGGCAAAGATCAGGCAGGTCAACATCGTCGGCAATACATCATTCAGCGAGGCCGACATACGAGAGGATTTTAACCTCGACACGGCCAACTGGTTGTCATGGCTGCGCCAGGACGACCGTTACGAAAAGCAGGGACTCGAAGGCGACCTGGAAACCTTGCGCTCTTTTTACATGAATCGCGGTTACGCGAATTTCGAGATCGAGTCGACGCAGGTCGCCATCTCGCCGAACAAGAAAGACATATTCGTCACTATTGCGATCGACGAGGGTGACAGGTACACGATCTCCGATATCAAGATCGTGGGCGACCTGGTAGTGCCCGAAGCTTACCTGAGGGCCATGGTCCTCGCGCAGCCGGGCTCGATATTCAATCTCGGCCTGTTGACTCAGTCCGCCGAATTCATGTCGCTGCGGCTTGGCGAGCAGGGCTACGCGAATGCGGAAATAGAACCAGTACCCGAACTGGATCACGACGACAAGACGGCCGAGATCACGTTCTACGTGGATCCGAAGAGCCGAGTCTACGTCCGGCGCATCAACTTCAAAGGCATCGCGGAAGTCGACGACGAAGTGCTGCGCCGTGAACTCCGGCAAATGGAAGGAGCGTACCTGTCGAACGTGTTGATCGACCGTTCGAAATTCCGCCTGCAGCGCCTTCCTTACATCGAGCCTAATGTCGAGAGCGAAGTCCAACCTGTGCCCGGCAGCCCGGACCTGGTCGACGTCGACTTCAACATGCAGTACCGCATGCCCGGGCAGTTTTCGGGCGGCATCGGCTATTCGGAGTCGCAGAAGCTGCTATTGAACGGCAGCATCGTGCACACGAATTTTCTGGGCACCGGCAACAGGGTGGCGCTGGAAGCATCGACGGGCCGCTTCTCCAAGTTCGGTTCGCTTTCGCACACCGATCCCTACCGGACGATCGACGGCGTGCGTCGGACGGTCGGCATCAACTATCGCGATATCACCCAGTTCACATCCGCCGCATCCGACTTCTCGACGACGACCGCGGGCGCGTCGATCGATTACGGCTACCCGATCAGCGAATTCCAGTCGGTATCGCTGGGCCTGATCTACCAGCGATCGGAATTGCTGTCCTCCACATCCAGTACGCGGCAGTCGCAGGACTGGGTTGCGAACAACGGCAACCCGTTTGTCGAGGACGTCGGCGGCGGTATCGTATTCTTCGGCACCAAGTTCGACGCCTTCGAACTGGTCGCCGGGTGGACGTACGACAGTCGCAACCGGGCGCTATTCGCGACCCGCGGCATGCGGCACCAGCTGTTTCTCTCCGGGACGGTTCCCGGAAGCGAGGTAGAGTATTATACGGCGCGCTACAACATGACCCTGTACCAGCCGTTGTGGCGCGGGTTCGTCCTGCGCTATAACCTCGAGACCGCGATGGGCGAGGCCCGCGGCGATACGACCGCGCTGCCGCCTTACAAGCAGTTCTTTGGCGGCGGACCCGGTTCCGTGCGCGGCTACCGGGAGTCCTGGCTGGGCCCGCGCGACAGCTTCGGCAATCCGTACGGCGGTAATGTGTTGGTTGCCAGTCAGTTAGAGCTTATAATTCCGTTGCCGGAGAAATGGTCGAGCCAGGCGCGGGCTGCAGTATTCTACGATGTAGGTAACGTATTCAATACGGGCGAGGTGGCGTTCACCGACAAACTCGGCAGTCCGATCGAGTACAAGGCGGAGTTCGACGAGTTGCGTACGTCTGTCGGGGTAGGCGTTGAATGGCTCGCGCCGATGGGCCTGTTCAGATTTAGCTATGCTTACCCGCTCAATAATTACGACGGCAACGACAGATATTTCGGAGACGAAGTGGAAAGATTCCAGTTCTCCATTGGTCAGGCTTTTTAAGGAATGGATACTATATGAATTTTGTAAAGCGACACCTGCGTAGCGCAGTTGCGGGCATTGCTCTCGTGATTGTATTTGCAATGCCGGCTTCGGCGCAGGAAGTAAAGATCGGTGTTGTTAATGTGCCAGTGCTGTTGGACCGTGCACCACAGACCAAGGCGGTGATGGATTCGCTCCAGGAAGAATTTGCGCCCCGCCAGCGGGAGTTCGTTGCCAAGCAAAAAGAGTTCGAGGAGCTGAGCGCGAAGGTCCAGAAGGACGTTGCGGTAATGGGCGAAACCGAGCGTCGTAACGCCGAGAAGGAACTCCGTGACCTGCAGCGTGACGTTGCGCGGCTGCAGCAGGAGTTCCGGGAGGATCTCGAGTTGCGGCAAAACGAGGAACTCGGCAATCTGCAGCGGTCGCTTCTGAAGGAAGTGCAGGACTATGCGCAGGCACAGGGATACGACCTGATCGTTGGCGACGGCGTCCTGTTCGCGAGCACCGCGGTTAATATCACGGAAGAAGTCCTTCGCGCAGTGGAAGCGAATTTCCAGGCGCAAGGCGCTCCCTGAGGCCTCGCCTTGGGGCGCAATCGCTTGCCAGGCTGATGCCGATCAAGCTCGGAGAACTCGCGGAGCAATTCGGCTGCGAACTGGTCGGTGATGCCGGCATCACCGTTGACAATGTGGCGGGCCTGCAAAATGCCGGCCCGGGTTCGCTGAGCTTCCTGTCCAATCCCAGGTTTCATGATCAGCTCGCGGCGACGCGGGCAGCAGCGGTCGTTCTGCGCGCAGAAGACGTGGGCGACTCGCCCACGGCTTCGCTGGTGAGCGAAAATCCGTATGCCGACTATGCGCGGATGGCAGCGATCATTCATCCGCCCCCGGCCTACAGCCCGGGCATCGACGCGTCCGCGGTAGTCTCTGCAGATGCGGCAATTTCGCCGACGGCGCATATAGCGGCCAACGTCAGCATCGGCGAACGTTCGACGATAGGCGACAATGTCTACGTCGGACCGGGCACGGTCATCGGCCCGGACTGCTCTGTCGGTGACGATTGCCGGCTGATCGCCAACGTTACGCTCGTTCGCGACGTGAAGCTCGGCCTGCGCGCCATTCTGCAACCGGGCGTGGTGCTCGGGGCCGATGGCTTCGGTAATGCGATGACCGAGAGCGGTTGGGTGAAGGTGCCGCAGATCGGGGGAGTGCGCATCGGCGACGACGTGGAAATAGGTGCCAACACGACGGTCGATTGTGGCGCCATCGAAGACACGGTGATCGAGGACGGCGTGCGAATCGATAACCTGTGCATGATTGCGCACAACGTGCACGTCGGGGCACACACGGCGATGGCTGCAATGACGGGCATCTCCGGGAGCACGAGGATCGGCAAGCGCTGTCTGTTCGCCGGTCAGTCCGGCGCCGTCGGGCACATTACGATTTGCGATGACGTAGTCGTCAGCGGCAAGGCAGTGATCTCGAAGGACATCAAGGAGCCCGGCGTTTATGCGGCCAGCTTTATGGCGGAACCGGCCAGGGAGTGGAGCCGCAAGGTCGCACGGTTCCGGCGCCTGGATCAGCTCGTCCAGCGCGTCCGCAACCTGGAAAAGGCTGGCGAGTAAACGACGATGAGCAGTCTGATTCACTCGACCGCAATTGTCGCCGGCAGCGCGACGGTTGACGATGGCGTCGAAATCGGTCCCTACTCCGTCGTCGGCGAGAACGTGACGATTCGCAGCGGGACGCGCATCGGCAGCCATGTCGTCATCAATGGCCCCACCGAAATCGGGAACGACAACCGCATCTACCAGTTTGCATCCATAGGCGACGACCCGCAGGACAAGAAGTACCGTGGCGAACCGACACGGCTGACGATCGGCGACCGCAACACGATCCGCGAGTTTTGCACCATCAGCCGCGGCACCACGCAGGACCTGGGCGAGACCGTCCTCGGAGACGACAACTGGATCATGGCCTACGTGCATATCGCGCACGATTGTGTCGTGGGCAACAAGACGATCATGGCCAACAACGTGACACTTGCGGGGCATGTCTACGTCGGCGACTGGGTCATCTTCGGCGGCTTTTCAGGGGCGCACCAGTTCACGAAGATCGGCGCACATGCATTCCTCGGCATGTATGCTGGTGTCAACCGGGACGTGCCGGCCTACACCATGGTGTCGGGCCAGCCGGCGGTTCCTCGAGGCATAAACAGCGAGGGACTGAAGCGTCGCGACTTCAGCGACGAGCAGATTCGCAACATCAAGAACGCGTATCGGCTGGTCTACCGCAAGGGCCTCAAGCTCACCGAGGCAATCGCTGAAATAGAAAAGCTGTGCGATTCCCAGCCGGAACTCGTCGTCTTCCTGGAATCGCTGCGCGCGTCCGAGCGCGGCATCATCCGCTGAACCCGTGCCTTTGCGCGTCGGACTGGTTGCTGGCGAATCGTCGGGCGACCTGCTTGGTGCTGGCCTGATTACGGCCGTCAGGCAACGAATACCGGACGCCGTGTTCGAAGGCGTCGCCGGCCCGGAGATGCTTGCAGCCGGGTGCGAGCGCTGGGCCGATGCCGAGGAACTCGCTGTCATGGGCTTCGTCGAACCCTTGAGGCACCTGCCACGCCTGTTACGGCTGCGCCGTTCGCTGATCACGCGATGGCGGAAGTCGCCGCCTGACGTCTTCGTCGGAATCGATGCACCGGATTTCAACCTGGGACTGGAAGCCGCACTGAAATCGTCCGGCATTCGCACCGTGCACTACGTCAGTCCCTCGATCTGGGCCTGGCGTGCCGGGCGCATTCACAAGATTCGCAGGGCGGCGGACCGCGTCATCTGCATCCTGCCGTTCGAACCGGCGATTTACGAACAGCAGGGCATGGATGCCGTGTTCGTCGGCCACCCGAAAGCCGATGTGCTGTCCCCGGCGATTGACGTTCCCGCGATGCGCCGCGAACTGGCTCTGCCGATCGAAGCCCGAATCCTCGCCGTTTTGCCGGGGAGCCGCAGCAGCGAAGTGACGAGGCTGGCGCCGATCTTTGCCGAGGCAGCGGCGGCTATTGCCGCGAGTGAGCGGGACGTGCATTTCGTCACGCCGGTCGCCGCGCCGAAACTGCGCCCGTTGATAGAGGCGAGCCTGCACCAGAATGCCGTTGCCGAGCGTTTCACGATCGTCGACGGCCGGTCGGTCGAGGTGATGTCCGCTGCGGATTTCGTGCTGCTGGCTTCGGGAACGGCGGCGCTGGAGTCGGCGCTGCTCGGAAAACCGACGGTGGCCGCCTACCGTGTTGCGGCGCTGACGGCATGGATTGCGAAAGTGTTCCGGCTGCTGAAGGTCAGGCATTTCACGCTGCCAAACCTGTTGACCGGAGAGCCGTTGATCCCCGAGTTCATCCAGGGCGATGCCGAACCCGGCAGGATCGCGGGCGAGCTCGTGGACCTGCTGAATGATCCACAACGTTGTGCGGCCATCAGGGAGAGATTTGCTAAACTGCGAACCGAGTTGGCGATGAATTCGAACGAGCGCGCAGCCGACGCGCTGATAAGCCTCGCAACACGAAAATAGCAGGGCTCGCAGACCGGGAATGCAGCAGTTGCAAGCAGATCTATTGGCCGATCTCGTCGCAGGTGTCGATGAGGCGGGGCGTGGGCCGCTGGCCGGTCCGGTCGTTGCCGCGGCCGTTATTCTTCATCCGGAGCGTCCGATTGACGGTCTGCGCGATTCCAAGACGCTGTCCCCCGGCCGCCGCGAGGCCCTGGAAACCCTGGTCAGGCGCAATGCCCTGTGCTGGTCCGTCGCGTGGTCGGATCGCGCGGAAATCGATGCCCTGAACATACTCGCCGCGACGATGCTGGCCATGCGCCGCGCGATTCTCGGCCTGGCCGTGGCGCCACGGGCCGTTCACGTCGACGGTAATCGCTTACCGGACCTCCGCTTCCGCGATGGCCGGATTGACGGGGTCGCGATCGTCGGAGGCGATGCCCGGGTCGAGTCGATCAGTGCGGCGTCGATCCTCGCGAAAACGGCGCGAGACAGGATGATGCTCGCCATGGACGCGCTTTATCCCGAATACGAGTTTGCGCGGCACAAGGGCTATGGCACAAAGCTGCACCGGGCGCGCCTGCAGGAGCACGGACCGTGTCCGGAACACCGGCGCAGTTTTTCGCCGGTGAGGGCGCTGACGTGACTCACTCGGCCCTCGTGCACCTGCATGTGCATACCGAGTTTTCGCTCGTCGACAGCACCGTGCGCATTCCCGCCCTGATGGCGAGCGCGGCTGCCGACGGCATGCCCGCCGTCGCGATGACGGACGTGAATAACCTGTTCGGTCTCGTGAAATTCTACAGACGAGCTATCGCGGCCGGCGTCAAGCCGATCATCGGCGCAGAACTTCGAATCGCGAATGAAGAC
>Ga0224502_10000457_pt1 | contig 13585 bp, 8 predicted proteins | sample SF_Oct11_sed_USG_5_FD_169104 | JGI IMG/M metagenome (GOLD analysis project Ga0224502, IMG submission 169104) | Sediment microbial communities from San Francisco Bay, California, United States - SF_Oct11_sed_USGS_13 | ecosystem: Environmental > Aquatic > Marine > Sediment | place: USA: California... | reverse complement strand
ACTTCGACCTCTTTGGGTGAGATATTTTCGCCGCCTGAGATGATGATGTGCTTGATACGATCGGTCAGATAATAATAGCCGTCTTTATCAATATTTCCCAGATCACCGGTCCTGAACCAGTCCTGTTCGAAGGTTTTGGCGGTTTCTTCAGGTTTGCGCCAGTAACCGGGAGAGACGGCCGGACCCTTTAGCCAGATTTCACCGGTTTGTCCGGGCGCAACATCCGTACCGGTGTCGGGATCGACAAGTCTGACTTCAAGATCCGGCAAAGGGTATCCAATCGAACCCGGTTTGCGTTTGCCCCTGAGCGGATTTGAAAAATTCATGCCCGTTTCTGTCATGCCTTCACGTTCAACCGGCTCCTTGCCGAATGTGTTGGCAATGCGTTCAAAATCCTGGGGCAGTAAGGGGGCCGAACCGGAGGTCCACAGGCGCATGTGGTCAAAGTCCAAGCTTTTATCCCCTAAATATTCCATCAACTTGGCGTACATCGAAGGAACCGCCATAAATACCGTACAGGTGGCCGGCGCCTCCTTTTTGTTCAAAACCTTTAGAACTCCTGCGGGTGAAAATTGATCCAGCATGATTACATGGGCTCCGGCCAGCAAAGATGTATGCAGCGCAAAGCACAATCCATGCACATGAAAAAAGGGAAGCGCATGACACAGCACATCGGTCTCACTGATTTCCCAGACATGCATGACGTTTTTGGCATCATGGACCAGGTTTTTCTGGGTAAGAACGGCACCTTTTGGTTTTCCGGTGGTGCCGGAGGTGTAGATAATCAGGCCCGCATCATCCGGTTCGAGGTCAAGCCGGGCGTATTCTTCAGGGGCTGACCGAAAAAAATCGATATCCTGATAGGGTCTTTGGGTATCAACAGTCAAGGTGGTTAAGCCGGAATCGATTTCTGCAATGAGACCCGTTTTTTCGGATTCGCATAAAATTAATTTTGGGTCGGCATCCTGCAGCAGGTAATCCATTTCCGACTTTTTGAAGCCCGGATTCAGGGGCACGGAAATGGCCCCTATTTTTTGCAAGGCAAGATGGGCGGTCACAAATGTCAGGGATTTTTGGATGCACAGAATGACTCTGTCCGTCTTGGCGACACCCAGATCCTGAAATGCGCGCGCCATCCGGTTTGAATCCCGGTGCAATTGAAGATAAGAGATCTCAGTCTCGATTTCACCTGCCCGCAGGAACGTGATCGCCTTCTTTTTTTCCTGGTTTAAGAAGGATTCCGCGAAACAATCCCGCAAAGATTTTCCACCCATATCTGTCTCCGATTATGGAATTTACCCGATCATCTTGTTTGGAAGCCATAAAGCCAGTTCGGGCCAGATGCACACACAGACAATCACAAGGCCTTCAATGATGACAAATGGAATAACCCCCAGCAATACATGCGACATGGGAATATCCGGCGCGATGTTTTTGACAATGTAAAGATTAAGCCCCACCGGAGGCGTTACCAGACCGATTTCAAGATTTACCGTCATGATGACCGCAAACCAGATGGGATCAAATCCTAACCCTTTAATGATGGGCAGCAAAAGGGGTGCGACCATTAAAATCACGGCCGCCGGCGGGATAAAGCATCCTAAAATCAAGAGCAAAATATTAATCAGAACGATAATGCCCCACTTGCCCAACGGAAGCTTTAAGATCAGCTCTCCCAAGGCCTGGGTTGCATAAAGGTCCGAAGAAACATAGGCAAACAGCAAAGCCGCGGCCATGATCATCAATATCATGCTGCTTTCGTTTAGCGCTTTGATAAATATCTTCCAGAGCTGTTTGGGCTTATAGATTTTGTAGATCGTCATGACAAAGACAAGCGAAAGCACGGCTCCCAGGCCCCCGGCCTCACTCGGGGTCGCCCAGCCGCCATAGAGGGATCCCATGATGCCGAAGATGATTAAAACGAAGGGCAGGACCTTGATCAAAGAGGCAAATCTTTCTTTCCAGCTGAATGTTTCGACCAAACCTCTGTCTTCGATATAGTACATGGCCCCGGGCTTGGCGGGCTTAAATTTGCGGAAGTAGAAAATACCGCCGACCCAGATACAACTCAATAAAATTTCAAGAATTCCGGGAATCACACCGGCGATAAAGCATTTGCCAATGGATGTTTCCGTGGCGACGCCGTAAAGAATCATGGTGACACTCGGTGGAATAAGAATACCGAATGTGCCCGCATGCGCAATGAGCCCGGTGCTCAATGCCGGGGAATAACCGCGCTTGCGCATCTCCGGAATCCCGATACCGCCGATGGCGGCAGCGGTCGCCGGGCTGGAGCCGCATAAAGCCGCAAAAATCCCGCAGCCGACCATATTGGCGATCCCAAGGCCTCCCGGGATTTTATAAAGCCATTTGTGCAGGGTTTCGTATAAATCTTTACTGGCGTTTGATTCGGCAATCGGGGCACTTAGCAGAATAAACAGCGGAATGGCCAGGAGCGCAAAGCTATCCATGCTCCCATGCAGCACATACGGAACGGTCTCCAACAGATGCGGAGAAAAAATGAGAATAAATATAATTGATATGCCCGCTAATCCTGCCCAAATGGGAATACCCGAGATTAATAACGCAAATGCACTTCCAAACAAAAGCACAGCCATAACATATTCATTCATCCGGGGTCTTCCTTTCCAAAATGCGCTATGGTTCAACCGGGGTTCTATCAGATTCAGATAGTTTGATATCTTTTAGTTCAAATCGTTCGGCTTCTGCACGAATCTCGCCTTTTCTCAGGGCCGTTATTTTGCCGTGGATATAGATAATATATTGCAAAAAAAGCAGCGTCATACCGAGCGGTAGAAATAAATAAGGAATCCATAGAGGCGGGCCCCAAAGAGATTCAGTATGCTCGTTTCCGACCACGGATTCCCACCACATGGGCCAGGCGTACCACGCCAGCAAAGCAGCCAGCAGGCACGTTATGATCGAAACAACAATGAGGGTTATTTCCCGGGTTTTGGGAGAGAGATGGATGATGACCAAATCTACATTGAGATGGTGTTCGTTTTTCTGGACAAAAGGGGCGCCGGCAAAAACCGTCAAAATAAGCAAAAACACCGATGCTTCGATTTGCCAGATTGTCGAAACACCAAATATTTTTCGGACGATGACAGCCTCTGTTACAATGACCGCAGCGGCAACCAGGCTTAAGGCCGCCGTCCAGCCGGTAATATACGTTAATCCATTTATGATCTTGCTCAGTATGTGCCCAAGATGTTTCATGATAATTTTCCTAACCCCTAAGTTTTTTGTTTGGCCAAAAAGCGCAAAACAACTCCTTCAGCCGATTCAACTGTTGTTGAGGCTCTTAATAAATTGCAGCCTCGCAGGTTGTAAGGACAAAAACGAGGCTATCCGGACGGCGCTCTTATGAGCTTCGATGTCATCAAGGCTCACAAGAGCAGCCGTCAGCGGGTCGAATCATTTCATTGCGTCCAGCGCCAGGTTCAAGAGCTCTTGTCCACCATCTACATTTTTGGCATAGTCTTTCCAGGCGGTTTTCTTGGCAAAATCGAGCCACTGATTAAATTCTGCCTGGTTCATGTAATGGATATCCACGCCGGCTTTGGTATAAGCGGCGATGAGTTTGTCTACCAGTGTCTTAAAGTTTTTTTCGATCCAATTCTGATGCATCCACTCGGCCGTTTCCATAAAGATTTTTTGTTGATCCGGGGTGAGCCTGCTCCACGTTTTTTCGGAGATGCATAAATTTTCAGCCATATACCAGATGGAGTAGTCTCTGGGCGCATTAATGTATTTCAATACTTCGTAGAGCCGATAGGATACAAAAGAAGCCGAAGATGTCAGCATGGTGTCCAAAACACCGGTTGACAGCGCATGGTAGGTTTCGGAGGAAGGCATGCTGGTAATGGAAGCCCCGGCTTCTTTCAACATAAATTCAAATTTTTTGCCGGCGGCGCGTAGCTTTGTTCCTTTAACATCGGCTGGAACTTTTATCTGTCTAATTTTACTGCCCAGTCCCCCATCAAACCAGGCCCAGACCAGATTTCTCACGCCGTTTTGTTCCATGATGGCATTTACTTTCTGGCCGATCGGTTTGTTGCGCCAGCTGAGTCCCTGTTTGATATTGGTTACCGAACACGGCATCAGGGTAATCGACAACTGCGGAACCTTGCCGGAGGCATAGTCGAGCGGAAATGTCGACAAATCCAGGGCACCCTTGCGCATCGCATCCCATTGTTCTCTGGATTTAATTAGAGATTGGGCAGGGTAATGGCGGAATTTGATTTCCCCATTGGTTTTTTCGGTGACCATGTCGCCAAACACACGGCCCATCTGATCACGGACATCGCCGGCTGCAAATTGGTGCGAAACTTTCAGGGTCATAGATTTGGCAGAGGACATGCCGGTGTGAAGAATCATAATGGAAAAGACGATGGCCAAAATTAAAGCGGTTTTTAAGAATTGTTTTGACCTCATGTTACCCCCCGTTTTCTTTTTGTGGTTTGAACCCATAAAATACCACCTTGCCAGATACGGCTTGTTGCTCTCTTTAACCTCTTGAGAAAAAGTCGGGATTCATTTTAAGATTAGCGCGGGACAACGAAAAGAGATTTGTACAGAGCAACCCGTGTTGATCTAAAATTTTAAACTTACCACCCCCTTTCGGCGACATGATAACCGATGTCAAAATTTGATTTATCTATTCTCTATTAGGCTTTTATTCTGCCAATTTCTCAAGGGCATCACATTGTGTTTTTAAATGCCGCCGCATCAATGTTTCGGTTTTTTTCGAATCTTTTTTGCGAAACGCTTCTATAAGATCACGGTGCTCTTGAATGGATTGCTCAAATCTTTCGGGCAGGTTCAGAGACTGGTAGCGATAAAGCAAAATTTTCTGTCTGAGGCCATTGACAATTTGATTCAGGGTTCGGTTACCGGCCAGCTCCTGCACAAAAGAATGGAATTGATTATTTATACGAATATATTCTCTTTGTGCTCGTCGTTTAAAATTTTTCTCAAGCTTGCCATGAAGTTTTTCTAAAGCTGCCAGATCTTTCGCGCTCATTTTCTCGGCCGCCGCCCGGGCGCAGATCCCTTCCAGAACGCTCATTACATCGAACATTTCTCTGATTTCTTCAAATGTTGGGGTCGATACGAAAGAGCCGCGATTGGGAACAAGCTTAATCAGTCCCTCAACGCTTAGCACCCGCAGCGCTTCCCTTAACGGCGTTTTGCTGATGCCCATTGAGCTGCAAAGTTCGTCTTCTTTGATTTTATCGCCTTCTTGCAACTCGCCCGACATGATCAGCTCTCTGAGATTGTTCGCAATCTCTTCATGCAGCGGTTTTTTCTCAATGACCTTCATCATATGCTTTCAACGTCCCCTGAGATCTAATAATTTATAAATAATAAATTATTAGATCTTATAATCTAAGTCAGAATGTCAAGATCTATTTTGTAACAGGCAGGGTGAATGTGGTGCGCTACAAAAATAGGGGACGTTCCTAAGTTTATAAGTTGATTAACTATGGGTCATGTGCTAAACAGAGGTTTATGCCACGTCAATCCAGAATCGATGCTCCTGGTGCGCTAAACCACATCATTGTCCGCGGAATTAATCGCAAAAAGATCTTTAACGATGACGCAGACCGGTATAATTTCTTATCTCGTCTGGACAAAATCCTGACAGATGCTAATACCGCTTGCTTTGCCTGGGCACTGGTCCCCAACCATTTTCACCTTTTACTACGAACCGGCTTGGTTCCAATCTCTACGATTATGCGACGGCTTTTAACGGGCTATGCGATGAGCTACAATCGCAGATACCGTCGTCATGGCCATCTGTTTCAAAATCGATACAAATCAATACTTTGTCAGGAAAATCTCTATTTGTTGGAACTGGTGCGCTATATTCATCTAAATCCGTTGCGCGCGAAGCTAGTAAAGGACCTTAAAGCATTAGAGAAATATCCATTTTCGGGCCATCGAGTGATACTCGGAAAACGGAAAAATAGCTGGCAGGATGTAGGATACGTTTTAAAGCTTTTCGGTTCAAATCAATCAACTGCCCGCCGTGGCTACCGGCAATTTGTTGAAAAAGGGGTTCCCCTGGGAAAAAGACCGGATCTTGTTGGCGGCGGTTTGCTTCGCAGCCATGGTGGATGGTCCGCTGTTAAGTCTTTTCGTAAAATGAAATCTTATCAAAAAGGCGATGAACGTATCTTAGGCAATGGTGATTTTGTTGAGCAGGTGTTAGCAGAAGCTGAAGAAAAAATGAAACGCAAGTATTTCCTTCGCACCCGAGGAATGGATCTTGAAAAATTAACCCATAGGGTTGCCGATTTGCTGAAGATAAAACCTAAAGATGTTTGGGCAGCCGGAAAGTATCGTCGCACTGTTAAAGCCCGCAGTTTATTGTGTTTTTGGGCGACTACTGAATTGGGTATAACCCAAAGCTATTTGGCGAGTAAGCTGAGAATTTCGCAGCCAGCGGTGGGTCTTTCGGTTAAGCGAGGTGAACGTCTGGCCAAACGAAAATGCTATTCGTTGATTGATGAATAAAACTTATAAACTTAGGAACGTCCCCTATTTTGTTTTAAATTAGGGGTGAAGGCGATTTTCCAAATTAGCACGTCGCACGCTGAACCGCCAGCATGGTTACATCATCGGCGCGGGGCGCAATATCAATAAAAGTGAACAAATTCGATTTGATACGCTCCAGCATATCTGCGGCCGACTTGATCGGCTGGGTCAGCAATGATTGCAAACGATCCCGGGTATAGAATTCATCTGCCGGCGAGCGCGCTTCGGTGACGCCGTCGGTGTAGCCGACCAGAAGGTCGCCCGGTTCGAGTTCAATCCGTTGGGTTTTGAATATGATGTCGGGCATCAGACCCACCGCCGGTCCGGTGGGTTTCAGCCGTTCTTTGATAATGCCGGCATTGATGACATAAAGGGGCTCATGGCCGCCGTTGACATATGTCAGCATGCCGGTTGTAGGATTCAGCACCCCAAAAAACAAAGTGGCATACATGCATTCCCGGCCGTGGATAGCCGCGATGTAGTTATTGGTAGATGAAACCGCCCCGAGGCGGGCGATTTGGTCATTTTCGGATGAGGCAATCGTTTGAATGTTGCCGGGGGCCGGCGTGATTTGAGTCAAACCCGGTCCGGTGCAGTAGATGGATTGTTCGGCAAAGACCCTTATCAGGCTTCGGAACAGCGCCATATATAAAGCCGAGCCGACGCCCTTATCACACACGTCGGCAATCACCAAACCCACATTTTCGTCGGGCAGCATGAAAACATCATAGAAATCACCGGAGACCTGGCCGGCCGGATAAAAACAGGTGGCGATTTCCCAGTTGGGCAGTTCCGGAATATGGCTGGGGAGAAATTCGCGTTGAATTTCGCGGCCCTTTTCAAGTTCAAATTCAATTTTTTTGACACTTTGCCACTCCCGCAGGCCTTCCACCATTTTGTTGAAATTCGTCGACAGTTCGCCGAATTCATCTCCTGAAGTGACCGGCGCCAGATTTGTCAGATCCCCTTTGGCCACCCCGGTCGATATCTGTGAGAGGTTTTCAATCGGGCGCGAGATCTTGCGGGCAAAATAATACCCCAAAAAGCGCGATAGAATCATGGCAATACAAAACATTAGAACCAGCCACTTGGCCTCTTTTTTCATGACTGCGGCGAAACCTTCGCTGTCGATTCCGATTTTGAGAAAGTAAGAATTGAGGTCGTTTTCCCGGGCGATATTGACAAAAAGCACACGTTCGTCTTCAGAACTCGCCGTCAGGCTGGATCGACTAAAGTGCCTGCTGAGATTTTTCTCCAGCGTCTCTATAAATGTAGCCGGGGTTGGATTGAGATGCAGCACCTTATCGTCCCCAAAAAATAATTGATACCATCTGGCTTCGTCGGCTTTCTTGGTATAGATGGCAATATCGGCAACCGAGTAAAACGTCACAGAAATTGTTTGCAACATCTTAAAGAGTTGATGCAGATCGGGGCTTGGACGGCCGATTTGTTTCCAGATAAAATCGGCATTTTCGCTGTTTTCCATGCTGGAGACCTGGTGCGTTATTAATTTGACGATTGACCCGGTGAAATGCCTCTTGGCCCCCCGAACGTAAAAAAAAGTTGTCGTCAAGAAAATAATCAGACCGAAAATCAAAAAATACAAAGTGATTCTTCTGGCGATAGAGGGCTTCCAGAACCGACAGTAGGATTTGACATGCTCTATGGGTTTCATATGGGCTGTCCTTATCACAAAAGGTGTAAGTGTATGAGCATATAAGCGTATAAGCTTTTAAGCAGCTTATGGTGATGGAGTCAGGGGTTATTGCCGCTTGACATTTTTTATCCGTTACCTATCGATATAGCATATCGCGCGATTAAAAATAAATGAGTTTGTCCAAAATAGAAATGAAAAAATTGTTAAAAATTGTATCGAGTGTTTTGTGACCCTGCGGACGCAAAGTGGCGAATCCTTAAAAGAGAAAAACAAACCTCGTGATTTCAAGATTTCAAAATATTTTTGACCTTTACAAATCAGTTGGCTGTGACATATTTATCGCATAGAAGATATTTGACACCCTAAGGGGCATCAACTAAATAGAATAATTAAAATTGAGAAACAATGCAGCAGGGACTGATACCCGGGAGAGCGTCATGTCAGATTCAATGAAGAGAGACCGTTTTATTCCCTTTCGTAAAGCTGATGTGGTGGAGATGTGTATCAAAGATGCACGGCTGGCAGAGACTGAAATAAAAGAATTCAGGGAATTCTGCCAAATTCTGGAAGCGCTCTTTCATTTTGAATTTCACACCCGCCTTGAGAAACTAAAAACCTGCTACGGACCGTTCAACCCCGATGCCGATACCCGCAAGGTTTATAACTATTCAGAGTCTGAAAAAAAGAATCTGCAAAAACAGCTTGTTTCCGAAATGACGACTGTTTTAACTGCCGCCAATTTCGAGAAGGTTACCGCCGAAGATCTGCAACAGGCCCTGGCTGAAGAATCGTTGTTTAAGATCCGCCTGGAAGTCGATTTTGAAGACTTTGAAGATGTGATTTTTTTTCGTCGCGGGGAGATTGTCAAAGAAGAAACACTGGTGAAGTTTTTCGGCCTGTCGAAGAAAACGTTTAAATTTACCAATTACGAACGTGTCGCCATTTATATCAAATTCAAAGAAAAGCCGTATTTTGAAAACCGTAAGCGCAAAAACCTGTATTTCGAGCCCGGCTCAACCATTATTAAGCTCTTTCAAAACGTACCCAAGGCCGATTTGGAAATGCTCTTTCCAAACAGCAAAGTTCGGATGAAACCCATCGATAAGTTCATCATCGGCGTTCCGGCGGCGGTCAGCGGAATCATCGTGCTGGTGACCAAGCTGGGCGCATCTCTGCTTTTAGTGGGGTCGGCCGTTTCATTCTGGCTGGGATTTAAGAATGAAGAAGTGCAGATCAAACAGCAGCATCTTATCGCCCTGGGTGCCGGATTGGGTACCCTGGGCGGCTTTCTTTTCAAACAGATCAGCAAATACAAGAATCGCAAAATAAAATTCATGAAAGCCCTTTCGGACAATCTGTATTTTAAAAACCTGGATAACAACGCGGGCGTATTTTACCATTTGATTGATGCGGCCGAAGAAGAAGAGTTCAAAGAAGCCGTGCTGGCTTATTATTTTTTGCTGACCGCAGAGGACCCCCTCACCAAAAACCAGCTCGACAGCCGCATTGAAAATTGGCTGGCTGAAGGCTGGGATTGTCAGATTGATTTTGAGATCGGTGATGCGGTAAACAAGTTACAGCGCCTTAAACTGATTCAGCAAGACGGAGAAATCCTGAATGGCGTACCGCTGAGCAAAGCCAAACAGCAGCTTGATGCGATTTGGGACAATTTTTTTACATATAATCAAACACCCTAATAAAAAGTGCCTAAAATGCCTAAAGTGAACTAAAATGCCTAAAATTGTGGAATTCTACCCGTCGAGAGCCTCCCTTCGAGAGCCTCCCTTCGAGAGCCTCAGGGTCTAACGACAGGGTCTAACGACAGGGTCGAACGACTGGGTCGAACGATCATTTTTATTTTAAAAGATGGAGCAACACGCGGCGCAAGCGCCTGCGCTGCGCGAGCGATTCCTTAATTTTAGGCACTTTAGGCAATTTAGATCATTTTAGGCATTTCTTTTATCCCTTACCTTGGGAGGATAGCAATGAACGAATATGAAAAGCTGGGGGCATTTTATCTGGGCAAAGAATATGATCTGGCGTCGCGCAAACGCCGGGACGGCCTCCTATTGTATGATTCGAAGGATTTGACAACCCATGGGGTCATCATCGGGATGACCGGAAGCGGCAAGACCGGCCTGGGCATCGCCCTTTTGGAAGAAGCGCTGATCGATAACATACCGATCATCGCCATCGACCCCAAGGGCGATTTAACCAACCTGATGCTCAACTTTCCGCAGTTGCGGGCCCAGGACCTGCGTCCGTGGGTCAATGAACAGGACGCCCTGAATGCCGGGCTGACGCCGGATCAGTTTGCAGCCCAACAGGCGGATCTCTGGCGCAAAGGCCTGGGCGGCTGGGGCCAGGATCCGGAGCGCATTGCCCGTTTACGTGCAGCGGCGGACTTTGCCGTTTATACGCCGGGCAGCAGTGCCGGGCTGCCGGTCAGTGTGCTGCGCAGCTTTGCGCCGCCGCCGGCCCATGTCGGGCAGGATATGGATCTGCTGCGCGAGCGCATCCAGACCACGGCCACCAGTTTACTTGCGCTCCTGGGCGTGGAAGCCGACCCCATCACCAGCCGGGAGCACATCCTGATTTCCAACATCCTCGAGTCCGTCTGGGCGGAGGGCCGCGCCCTGGACCTTGCGGGATTGATCCGCGCCATCCAGTCACCCCCCTTTGAGCGCATCGGTGTGATGGATCTGGATTCGTTCTATCCGGCCAAGGAGCGGTTTAAACTGGCCATGCGGCTTAACAATCTTTTGGCTGCCCCCGGTTTTGAAACCTGGCTGGAGGGCGATCCGCTTAACATTAATCGCATGCTTTTTACAGAGGACGGCAAGCCCAGAGCTTCGATTTTTACGATCAGTCACCTCTCGGATGCCGAGCGCATGTTTTTTGTTACCATGTTGTTAAACGAAATTCTTGCCTGGATGCGGACTCAGGACGGAACCTCCAGCCTGCGGGCGATCCTGTATATGGATGAAATTTTTGGCTATTTCCCGCCGGTAAAAAACCCGCCGTCCAAAGCGCCGCTGTTAACGCTGCTGAAACAGGCCCGGGCCTTCGGCCTCGGGGTGGTTCTTTCCACGCAAAACCCGGTGGACCTGGATTACAAAGGTCTGTCCAATACGGGGTCGTGGTTTATCGGTCGCCTGCAAACCGATCGTGACAAGGAACGCGTGCTGGCCGGGCTGGAAGGGGCCGCGGCCGGCTCCGGGTTTGACCGCGGCCGCATGCAAGAAGTCCTGGCCGGGCTGGGCAAGCGCGTTTTTCTTTTAAATAATGTCCATGAAAATGCACCGGTTACATTTGAAACCCGCTGGGTGCTTTCGTATCTGCGCGGCCCGCTGACCCGTGAGCAAATTAAAATATTGATGGCGGATAAAAAATCCGCTGCAGCGCAGGCTGCGGCGGTTTCCCTGCAACCGGCCGCCGCTCCGGCAACCGGAGGCGCAGGCGCGCCAACGGTTTCACCTGCCGCTGAACCGCCGGTCGTTGCTCCCGGAATCAATGTCATGTATCTGGCCGCATCCGGCGCCGGTCAGGGCCTGATGTATTACCCGGCAGTGGCCGGCTGGCTGGATGTTTATTATTCCAGCATCAAATACAAAGTCGATGTCACCCGGAAGCTGGCGGTTGCGGCCCTGCTCGAGGACGGACCCGTAGCGGTGGACTGGGACCAGGCTGAAGAAATTGGTCTGAGTTCGGACGACCTGCAAACCGCACCGCTGACCGGTGCCAATTATGCCGGGCTGCCGTCGGCGGCGGGAAAAGCCAAATCTTACAACCAATGGAACAAGGATCTGTTACGCTGGGTTCGGCAAAATCGCCCCTTGACGCTCTACCGCTCCAGGCGGTTTAAGCTGACCAGCGGTCCCGAAGAATCCAGGAGCGAGTTTTTATCACGGGTGACTCAGGCCGCCCGGGAAAAGCGCGATCTGGAAGTCGAAAAGCTGCGCCGCAAATACAGTTCCAAATTTAACACCCTTCAAAATCGGCTGATGCGTGCTGAACAGGCAATCCAGCGTGAACAGGAGCAGGCCAAATCCAAAAAAATGGAAACCATGGTTTCTTTTGGCACCGCGATCCTGGGCGCATTTCTGGGCCGCAAGACCGTCAGCTCCCGCTCGGCCACGCGATTCGGTACCGCCGTGAAGTCTGCCGGTCGCATGCGCAAGGAAAGGTTGGATGTCGCCCGGGCCCGGGAGACGGCCACCGCCGTTAAACATGAAATGGACGCGCTCGATGCGCATTTGCAGAGCGACATCGACAGTCTGGATGCGGCCTTTGATCCGGCTGACGAAGCGCTGGAAGAAGTTATGGTCAAACCGCAAAGCACCAACATTACGCTGGAAGTCTTCGGCCTGACCTGGATGCCGTATCGCAAAGATGCCGGCGGGCGCCTAAGTCCGGATTGGCTAAAAGATAAGTGACTAAAGTTAAAAGTGATCTAAAGTGCCTAAAGTTAAGGAATTCTGCCCGTCGAGAGCCTCCCTTCGAGAACCTCCCTTCGAGAGCCTCAGGGTCTAACGACTGGGTCGAACGATCAATTTTATTAAAAGATAGAGCGCAGCGACTCCTTAACTTTAGGCACTTCCCACTTTAGATCACTTTAGTCACTTTCTTTACCCTTAAACCTGCCTTGCAAAATATCCACGTCAGAGGTATGGCTAACCATCTTTTTTACCATCAAGACAAACGCACAATTAAATTTTTAAATACGCAGAAATGAGCTCCCAGCTTCCAGTCCAAAAAGAGGTTAAGCCCTACCGCGAAGTGCTGCGGGTTAGTTTGCCGCTGGTGGTCAGCATGTCTTCCACCATGATCATGGAGTTTACCGATCGGATTTTCCTGGCAAATTACTCGTTGGATGCCATTGCCGCTGCGCTGCCGGCCGGCATCACCTCTTTTTTATTTATTTCGTTTTTTATGGGCACGGCCCAGTATTTAAATGTTTTTGTGGCCCAGTATACCGGATCCGGGACGCTTCATCGGGTGGGTGCGGTCCTGTGGCAGGGAATCTATTTTTCCGTTCTTTCGGGAGTGGCCATGGCCGGCCTTTATTTTCTGGCCGAACCGCTGTTTCGGTTTGGCGGCCATTCCCCGGAGGTGCAGGCCTTAGAAGTTATTTATTTTCGGATCCTGTGTCTGGGTTCGGGAATACTTATCATCGGAACCAGTCTGTCATGCTTTTTTAGCGGGCGGGGACGGACCCGGCCGGTGATGATCCTCAATATGATCGGAACCCTTTTTAACATCCCCCTGGATTATGCCTTGATCAATGGAATCTGGATTTTTCCCGAATGGGGCATACGGGGAGCCGGGATTGCCACGGTGATGTCCTGGTCGTTGATTGCCCTC
>Ga0224502_10000456_pt1 | contig 13595 bp, 9 predicted proteins | sample SF_Oct11_sed_USG_5_FD_169104 | JGI IMG/M metagenome (GOLD analysis project Ga0224502, IMG submission 169104) | Sediment microbial communities from San Francisco Bay, California, United States - SF_Oct11_sed_USGS_13 | ecosystem: Environmental > Aquatic > Marine > Sediment | place: USA: California... | reverse complement strand
AGGCATATCTCGAAGGCTTTAATCTGTTTCTGGTAGTTGTTGTAGATTTCTGCTTTGCGGGCCTGGCGTTTCAGGCTGGCCATTTGCCGTTTAATTTCCGAAATAATGTCGGTTACGCGTAACAGATTGTTTTTGGTTAATTCGATTTTGCGCAAAGCCTCTATTTTGCGGTTTTTATAGCGGGTAACGCCGGCGGCTTCCTCGACAAAAAAGCGCAGCTCGTCCGGGTCTGCATCGGTAATGGCGCCGATTTTTCCCTGCTGGATGACGGCATAAGATTTTGATCCGAGTCCGCTACCCCAGAAGACATTGTGGATGTCCTTCAGCCGGCAGGGTCGCTTGTTCAAAAAATAGGCGCTTTCTCCGGAGCGGTAGAGGCGACGGGTGAGGTTGATCTCAGTAAACTCTTTGAGCTCTTCGGGGCTGTCTCCATTTTCGTTTGACATGGTTAAAGAGACTTCAGCCATGTTCAACGGCGGTTTTCCATTGGCACCCGAGAAAATCACATCTTCCATTGCTTTGCCGCGCAGTTGTTTGACACTTTGTTCGCCCATGACCCATCTTAAGGCGTCAATGACATTGCTTTTGCCGCAGCCATTGGGCCCCACAACCGCAGAGATGCCCTGCGGAAATACAATGTTGGATTTATCATGAAAGGATTTGAATCCGGTTACTTCAAGTTTTTTTAATTTCATATACCCATATCTCCCCAGATCGGATGGCACGAATTGCCGATCTTTATTGGAGTTTTTTTAAATCATAGAAGACGAATGCCTATTTCTAAAAAAAGCCCTCAATATGCCTGCCGGACCTTTTTCTAGGCAAATTTGGCCTGCAAGATGAAAGGAAAGTTGTCATGAATTTCACTTACAGATCATAACAGGATGCGGGCGGCTTGTAAAGAAAAAACACAAGTTAGGGTATGATTTTAGTGGTTCGGATACAAGATGTAGGGGAATTTGATATTATCGATTTCGAAATTCGAATACCGCCTGATTTTATAAAATTGGCCGAAACAAATCTGAAAATCCAATGAATCAAATTCAAAACGAAAATAATTTAAAACCATTATTTTGTCTTAGACGCCTCATCCTAAGTGTTTAGAATTTTGAGATTTGATCATTCGAATTTGTTTCGTGCTTCGGATTTCGAATTTCGGATTTTGTACAATGCAAGGGTTCTATAAACCAAAATAGCAGAAGATTTTCCTTATCCTGTTTTGTAAATCAAAGTATTTGACTCAAAAATAATTTGGTGCGCTCGTGAGTGGGGTTCTTAAAAAAGTGTTCGGGCGTACCGACCTCGACGATAGCACCTTCATCCATAAAGATCACGCTATCGGCCACTTCCCGGGCAAATCCCATTTCATGGGTAACGCACACCATGGTCATGCCCTCTTTGGCCAGCGTTTTCATAACATCCAGCACCTCGCCGATCATCTCCGGGTCCAGCGCCGAGGTCGGTTCGTCAAACAGCATCACTTTGGGATCCATGGCCAGGGCGCGGGCGATGGCCACCCGCTGCTGCTGACCGCCGGACAAATTATCGGGATAGGCGTTGGATTTGTCATGGATACCGACTTTTTTTAGCAGAAAATCAGCCTTTTCTTTGGCAACTGCTCTGGAGCGTTTGCGGACCACTTTTTGGGCCAGCGCCACATTATCAAAAACGGTTTTGTGGGGGAACAGGTTGAACGATTGAAACACCATGCCAACCTCGGCCCGGACTTTGTTGATGTTGGTTTTTGAATCCAGAACATCAACACCGTCAATGAAAATATGCCCCGAGTCCGCTTTTTCCAGACGGTTCAGACATCTGAGATAGGTGCTTTTGCCTGACCCGGAGGGACCGCAAACCACCACCACCTGGCCGGCTTCAATTTTGGTGGAAACGTCTACCAGGGCCTTGACTTCATGGGGTACCCAAAACGTTTTATGAATATTGCGTACATCAATCACTGGATGGCCATCCTCTTCTCAAGACGTTGAACAAGCATAGAAAGTGTGAAGGTTAATACCAGATACAGTGCCGCGGCCAGAAAAAAAACTTCAAAGGGCTGCAAACTGACGGTAACCGCCTCCCGGGCCGCTTTGGTCAATTCGCGGATGGCAATCATTCCGAGCAAAGAAGAATCTTTGATCAGGCTGATGAACTGGCCTGCCAGGGGCGGCAATATTCTTCGCAAGGCCTGTGGCAAGATGATATAGAGCATGGATTGAGCGTAAGACATTCCCAGCGAACGCGCCGCTTCCGTTTGTCCGCGGTGGATGGATTGGATGCCGGACCTGACAATTTCGCTAACGTAAGCGCCGGCAAAACAGGCCAGCGACGCCACCCCGTACCAAAACGCCGGAAGCCGTCCCAGTCCGTAAGCGGCCAGCAGTTGGTTGATCACGGTTCCCAGAACGAAATACCAGATCAGAATTTGCACCATCAAAGGCGAGCCGCGCACGATTTCAACATAGATGATCGAGGTCCATCGCAAGGCGGGATTGGATGAGATGCGCGCAAGACCGCCGATGATGCCGATAATCACCCCCAAAATGGTTGCAATCACACTGATTTGGAGCGTAATCCAGAGACCGATGATCAAAAGACCGGGTTTCCACTTGTAGTAGGTCGCCAGGGTATCGCCGATGGAGATCATTTCACCCTCTTCAACACCGACGCTGGCGGGCGGTACTTTGTATGATTCACTTCCGTCGAGGCCTTTTATGGTGATAGTGGATTCTTGGGCGTCTGTCGTGATCGACTCGACATCGCCATCTATTTCGGAGGTGATTTGAATATCATCTTTATATGCGAAATAAATCGGGACCCGGTTCCAGCGCCATACATACTCGATTTTCTGGGTGGCATAGTAAAAGGCGCCGGCCACTATCAGGATAAATGCACAGAAAACGGCGACCCACATATTGTATCTGGCAGGCCGGATTGAAGGCTGCTTATTTTGCGATTTGCCCATAGCCTGTTTTTTTGCTCTCGAAAAGGTTGCAGGTGGTAGGCCTGTTCAGCGAAACCAATGAACGCGCCCGGTGTTCATTTTTTATTGTCATGCAGGCCGGCCAGGCGTGCAACAGGCGTGGCCGGCCTGCTTAGGGGTGAAACGGGTGCAAGCGATGCGGACGGCTTATTCAACTTCCTTTTTCCAGTCCGTACCAATGATCCACTTTTTGAAAAGCCTTTCATAGAAGCCGTCGCCTCTGCTCTGTATTAAGAAGTTGTTCAGAAAGTTCAGAAAATCCGGGTCGCCCTTGTTGATGGCCCAGGCCAGCGGCTCGAAGGTGAAAGGATCGCTCAGAAAAACGGTCTTACCCTTGCCCTGGCTGCCGTAAAGAAACCCGCAGAACGGCAAATCATATACGAGGGCATCCGCTTTGCCGTTGATCACCTCGAGGCCGGCATCAGCTTCGGTTTCAAATGATTTGTAGGTGGCTCTGGGCATAAACTTTTTAACGGCCTGCTCGCCGGTTGTGCCCAATCTGGAAGTCACAATGTACTTGGGGTCGTTAAGATCCCGGTAGTCTTTTACCGTGTCTTCATGTTTTTTATTTAACAGGATGGTCTGCCCCACAACGATGTAAGGGTTGGCAAAGTTTATTTTTAGATTTCTTTCCTGGGTGATGGTCATGCCCCCCATGATGATATCGAATTTGTCGGTCATGAGGGCCGGAATGATTCCGTCCCAGGCCGTGTTGACCGGTACGAATTTAACCCCCATGGCTTTTGCCAATCGGCGGGCGTAATCCATGTCAAATCCGATAAATTCCCCCTTTTTAGTGGTCATTTCAAAGGGGACGTACCCGGATTCAAAACCGACGCGCAGTTCACCTCTTTTCAGGATTTTTTCAATTGTCGATTTTTTGGCCAGTTCGATATCCCCGCCAAACACAGCTGTGCTGAAAATAATCCCGGCTGCAAATAGCGCCGCCAAACCCAATAAAAATACCTTTTTCATGCTCAACCTCCTTGTGATTTGTTAAACTCTGCGGTGCGGAATTTGGGCCGGTAGGGCCCACTCCGATCCGCTGCACTTATTACGATTTTCCTTTTCCTTCGGTAGTTTTTTGCCCGCCTCGACGGGCCCCCATAAATGGTGAATACTTATCACAATAATTTTAAATGGCAAGTCGTTTCTTTTAATTTGATTTTAAAAATCAAAGTTATTCACGAACTAAACCCTATTCAAATAAGTTCAGATATGATTATATAATCATACAGGGTGTTTATTATTGAAACGTTGCGGTATATCAAATCATATTGACACCCCCGGAGCAGTTTGGGTAAGAAATCAATACCGGGTAACGGATTTATTTTAATCTTTGAAACCTACTCTTTATGGAGGAACCCATGTCGCGAAAAAAAGCGCTTAAACCGGAAGATATTTTAAAGCATCCCAAAGTGCTCAAAACCACCGACGATATTAGTGCCGAGTTGCTTGAAAGAAGGCGCTATGTGCCCCCCACATGCACGGCCTTTTCCAAAAAATATACGATTCTTAAAGAAATAAATCGGTTTAAGTTCAGGGTGCATAAGGAAGCTGAAAAGCAATTGCCCCATATTATCGATAATAAGGTTCAGAAGATCGCCGGTCTTAAAACGGCCGCTGAAACCTTTGACCAGGAATATCATCAACGCCGCAATATCGGGGTTGTCTTTTCAGGTGGGCCCGCACCCGGCGGGCATAACGTCATCGCCGGTCTTTATGATGCGGTTAAAAAAGCCAACAGCAAATCCAGGGTTTATGGATTTCTAATCGGACCGGATGGAGTCATCGAAAATGAAGCGGTCGATCTCGATGACAATTTGGTTAATGCCTATCGCAATCTGGGCGGTTTTACCATGATCAAAACCGGCCGGACCAAAATCGACACCCAGGAAAAGATGGAACTATCCAGGCAGACCTGTAAAAAGCTCAAATTGGATGCTTTGGTTATTGTGGGCGGTGATGATTCCAACACCAATGCCGCATTTTTAGCCCAGGAAATGTTTGACGACGGCGTTCAGGTGATCGGTGTCCCCAAGACGATCGACGGCGATATCCAGGTCAGAGACGACTCCGGCAATGTCCTGTGTGCCATGTCTTTCGGGTTCCATACGGCTGCCCGGGCATTTGCCAACTCAATCAGCAATCTTTGTACGGATAGCAGCTCGGATGTTAAATATTGGCACATCTGCAAAGTCATGGGCCGGGTGGCCAGTCACCTGGCACTTGAAGTTGCTTTGCAAACGCATGCCAATCTGACGCTAATCGGAGAAGACCTGGCGGATTATATCGACGAAAACAGGCTTAAGACGGCCCAGAAGGAAGGCAGCGTCGATTATCATGCATACGGCATGACCCTGCGGCACCTATCACGCGTTATTTGCGATGGAATTCTCCGTCGAGCCGCGGTTGGGAAAAACTACGGCGTGATCGTCATCCCGGAAGGCGTCCTGGAATTCATTAACGAAATTCAGGTTTTTATTATTAAGCTCAACACCATCATCGCCGAGTACAATCAGACTCACGATAAGGGTTTCCATTTGGCCTTTGTGCTGCTTGAAGACAAGTTAGAGTATTTAAGGCGACTCGCCCAGCGTTCCAGAGAGGATGCTGCATTTACACTCTGGAATACACGGGATGATGATCTGTTTAACGATATTCCTGCATTTTTCCAGGAAGGCCTCCTAATGGAAAGGGACAGCCATGGCAATTTTCCCTTTTCTCAGGTTGAAACCGAAAAGGTTTTAATGGACCTCGTAAAAGATTATCTCAGCATCTTGAAAGAAGAGGGGCTTTACCGCCTGGGAATTAAGCAAGCCTATTTTCGGAAAACCCTGACACAGGCCGGGCTGGATCCCGAAGCGTTTGGCCCGCTGCTATTTGAAAACTACGCCGATGCTGAATTCTTATTGAGAAAGACCTCAATTATATCGGTAAAAACCTGCAAACAGGCGCTTTTGAAAGCAGGGCTGATAAAACAGGACGATCAAATTCCGGCCGCCGTTGAAAAGATTTATAAAAAATCGGTTCCTGCCTTTAAAACCCAGATTCATTTTTACGGTTACGACGGCAGAGGCAATGATCCGACCCGGTTTGATTGTATCTATACCTATAATTTGGGGCTTACCGTATTCAGCCTGATTGCCAACGGTGCGACCGGGCAGATGGCGGCTATCCGAAACCTGGAGAAAGATTTTTCAAAATGGGAGCCGATCGGTATTCCGATCGCGCCGTTGATGCATCTTGAAGAACGCAAAGGTAGACTGGCACTTGTACTGGAAAAAAGTATCGTCAATGTCGATTCAGTTGCCTTCCAGGTCGTCAAGGCCAATCGGGAGAGATGGCTGGCGGCGGGCCTGGACGAGGATCACTATAGAAGACCCGGCCCCATTCGATTTACCGGCAGGAGTGAAGAAGATCGACCCATTACACTCGAGTTAAATGCACTGGCCAATCAAGGCGATTAATCGACGTCTGGGAATTTCTATAACATGTTGAAAGTATTTAGATTTTAACGGTACTGGTTTTATGCCGCTTACATGGAATACTGGAATAGTGGAACAATGGAATAAGGGTCAAAAACGCATAACTGTACCCAATATAGCGCTAAAGCTTCACTGCGTGCCCAGTATAGCGCTAAAGCTTCACTGCGTGCCCATCTTTCCATCATTCCAGTTAATAATATTGGCTTTCCAGGCGGGATTTTTCCTCTTGATCAATGATTCCCAAATCTACGAGAAGATCGCCGATACCGGCTTCGCGAAGGTAGTCGATTTTCATGATGACCGCAGGTTTTTTTTGCTTTATGCTGTAAAAAGTGTAATGCAGATGGAGAGTCGTTTTCTTAAGCAGATGGACTTTACTGCCGTCGATTATGAAATGATTATCCATTATAAAATAGCCCGCTGCCGCCACGACCGCAATCAGTATATATTGCTTAATTCTTGAATTCATTATATTATCTTATTTATTCAGTTTAAAAAGGGTCAATAAAAGGGTAGCGTTAATCTGTTATAAAAATTTTACCAAATAGGGCCCATTTCGTCAAATATTTTGAAGCTATCTCAAAAATGCATCATGAATAAATTCAAAAAGCTTTTTGGCAATCGGGTTGATATGGCCGATTATATGGTTCTGACCGGAATTTTTCTGGGGGCTTTATACTGGGCACTGGAATCTCTCCTAAACGTGTTCTCTCCGGAAGAAATCAGCTTTTATCAGGAAATATTCGGGCCCAATATCAGCGAAGTCTGGCCCCGTTTAATTGTTTTATGTCTGTTTTTGATGTTTGGCTCGCATGTACAGTTTACAATTAATGAACGCAAAAAAGCAGAGGAAGCTTTAAAAGCAAGTGAGGAAAAATACCGAACCATTCTCGAAAGCATTGAAGAAGGCTACTATGAAGTCGACATCGAGGGTTATTTCGTTTTCGGCAATGACGCCTTGAGCAAAACTTTAGGTGTTCCCAGGCTAGATCTCAGGTTTACGAACTATTGGGATTTTATGGACGAAGAGAATGGCGGACGGGTTTATGAAACATTTTTGGAATGCCGGCGCACCGGCAAACCGGTTAAAGCCTTTGACTGCGAATTTAATATAGATGGCGCGATCGTGTATATCGAAGCCTCGGTTGCTTTGCTGCGGGATTCAACCGGCCGGCCAATCGGGTATCGAGGCGTGCTGCGGGACAGGACCGAAAAAAAGAAAATGGAAATGGATTTGTTGGAATCCTACCGTAAAGTTCATGAGGCACGCACCGCAACAATTCTGGGCCTTGCCAAACTTGCCGAATACAGAGACGAAGGCACGGGCACCCATCTGGAAAGAATTCGGGAGTATGCCAGAATAATTACACAAAAACTAGCCGTGAATCTTAAATTTAGCGGCCGTATTGATCAGCAATATATTGACGATATCTACCAGTCTTCTATTTTACACGATATCGGAAAAGTCGGTACTCCGGATGCTTTGTTACTAAAGCCCGGAGAACTCACAAAAGAAGAGTTTGAGATCATTAAACGCCACACCTTAATGGGAGGCAATGCCATAAAGGCGATCGAATTGCAGATTGAGGGAAAATCCTTCCTGGCGATGGGGCGGGAAATCGCTTTTAACCATCATGAAAAATGGGATGGGTCCGGCTATCCGCGGGGACTAAAGGGAGAAGCGATTCCCTTATCTGCCCGCATCGTTGCCCTGGCAGATGTCTATGATGCCCTGACAACCAAACGGTTCTACAAAGAAGCCTATTCCCACGATAAAGCCAAGAATATGATCATCGAACTAAAGGGAAAGCATTTCGATCCTGAGATCGTGAATGCTTTTTTAGCCGTGCAAGACACATTCAACCGCGTGCGCGCGGAGAAACTCAGGCAGGAAGCCGTTTTGATCCAACAGCCGGTTCAGGCGCTGGGCAGGTAATTGGGTTTTCCAAACCGGGTGCTTCGCACCCGGTTCCACCCGCAACGATTGGGGCACTTCGCGCCCCTGTCTTTTACCGCCTATGGCGATAAAAGACAAGCCACCCGCTGTGCGGGTGGTCGTTGACTCGATCCGGGTTGACGCCGCACAATTTGCACGATTTACTGAAAAATAGAACTTCCTCCAGGCTTACCCAAATTCTCGTCATTACGCAAAAATCCATTCAAGTATCCCCCCGCAATTGCCGATATACAACCCGATGACGGACTTTGAGCCCAAACAATTCGGTAAGTATCAGCTGCTGGACAAAATCGCTGTGGGCGGTATGGCCGAATTGTATCGTGCCAAAGTTACGCGGGAATATGGCTTTGAAAAGCAGGTGGCCATAAAAAAAATATTGCCCCATCTCTCTGATGAGGGCAATCTGGTTAAGGCCTTTATCGATGAGGCCAAACTCGCAGCTTTGCTGCAGCACGAAAATATTGTTCAGATTTATGACTTTGGCAATTTGAATGGCGAATACTTTATCGCCATGGAATACCTTTTTGGCAAGGATCTGCGCAAGCTGACTTACAAGGCTAAAGAAAAAGCCGTCCCCATTGATCTGGAAAACACCCTCTCCATAATTTCCCGCATTTGTGCCGGGCTGGATTACTCTCATAATCTTAAAGATTTAAAGGGCAAACCACTAAATATCATCCACCGCGATATCAATCCCCAAAATATATTTATTACCTATGAAGGTCAGGTGAAAATTATTGATTTCGGCATTGCCAAGGCCGCCAGTCACAACAGCACAACCCACGAGGGGCTGATTAAGGGTAAACTGGCGTACATGTCCCCGGAACAGGCCAACGGCAAAACAATTGACCCCCGTTCCGATATCTTTTCCACCGGAATCATTCTCTATGAGCTGTTGGCCGGCCAGCGGATGTTTCAGGGAGAAGCCCTGCACATTTATGCTCAGGTGCGTGATGCATCCTATGAACCTTTGGAAAGCCTGGTGCCGGATCTGCCCGCCAGATTGCATGATATCGTCCAGCATGCCCTGGCCAAGGAACCTGATAAACGCTATCAGAGCTGCGGGGAAATGCTTGCCGATTTGGAAGAATGTATTTATGAGCTTTCTTTCCGACCGAATGCCAGGCATTTTGCCAATTGTGTTAAAGATCTTTTTAAGCAAGAATTCGTTGCTGAAGAAAACGCCTTATTCGCAAACACTCAGATTTATAGTGGCGTGCCGACCGATTTCGTTAATGATTCATCCGCCGACGAGGCCACCGGCAATAGAACCATCGCGCTTGACGCCCCAAAAATTTCAGGGAACTTGCAGCATCACATCTGGCGATTCGGGTTGGTGGCCGGTATGGTCATCATCGGTTTTATATTTGACCTTAGCCTGACAGATATACCGTTTACACCATCCGACCGTTCTGTCTCGGCGTATTCGATTGTATTGCCGTCGCCGCATACCAATCCTACCGAAGATAAAATTGAAGCGGCCATAGCCGCACTTGAGACCAGAGAATTTTCTCTGGCGCTGGCGATATTGGAAGAGGTTTTGGCCGGTGATCCATCTCCGGAAAAAAAGATTTCGGATGCATATTTAGAGGCACTCCTGGGTCTGGCGACCTATATGATGCCCAAAGATCCTGATGCGGCCAAAGCCTATTTGTTGAAAGCGTTGGCAATGGATCCCGCTAGCATAGCGGTTCTATCTCAACTCGGATACGTTTACGTTCGCCACAGCGATTATCCGCAAGCCATTGAAACGTATCAAAAAGTTGCCGAACTCGATCCCGGGCGGGCGGACACCTTTTTTAACCTCGGATATATCTATGCGGTGACCGAAAACTATTCCAAAGCCAAGGAAATGTATTCCCGGGCGATTGAACTGGCGCCTGATTTTCTTGATGAAGCCCTGTTTAATCTCGCAATGGTCCAGGCTCAACTTGGCGAACGCGATAAGTGCATCGACAGCCTGGAGCAGGCCATCGAGATCAATCCTGCGAATGAGTCAGCTTTAGCCTATTTAAAGCAATTAAGGCAATAAAAGGAGTCAATCCCATGAGGTATTATGTTGAGAACGTAATCCAATCCGGCCTGATCGGGGCTTTTGTGATTTTAATGTTCTTTGGCTGCGCCGGCGTAAACCAAAAAATGGAAGATATGGAAGTCAGCCAAAAATACGAGGCATCAAAATCGTGGATTAAAGAAAAATGGAGTTCCGCAGGTTCCAAATTCTCGTCTTCGGATGAAGAAGAAATGGCCGCTAAAAGTCAGGAACAAGACCCTGACAAAAAAAATGCTGCGGAAGATGATACTGCTCCACATCGGTCCGATGATTTCAAGCACACGGTGCGGTGGCGGGGTGAAAGCCTGTCGCTGATTGCAAAATGGTACACGGGCCAATTTGAAAACTGGAAAGCCCTGGCCCGGGCAAATCCGAAGCTCAATCCAAATCGAATAATGGTGGGGAACGCAATCCACATCCCTCAAGAAATGATGATTAACAAAGAACCGTTGCCCCGTAAGGTGGCTGCGAAAAGCCTGAAAAATTATTTTGCCCATACGGTGCGGCAGCCGGGCGAAAAATTGAGCGCTATTGCCGGGTGGTACACCGGAGATGCTGGAAATTTCAAGGCCTTAGTTAAGGCCAATCCCGACATCGATCCTGAGTTTTTGCTGGTTGGCAACGAAATATTCATTCCTGCGGAAATGCTCAAAACCCGCAAGCCCTTGCACGAAATGTCGATTCAGGTTTCGGCACCCGAACCGGCGCAGCAGCCCGCTGAATCGAAAGCCTCGGCTGCGGCCCCTCCTGCGCCTAAGCCAAAGAAAATGCAACTGTTTGGTCCCAAGCAGTTTCCTGCGAACTAAAGCGCATAAAAAAATGAGCTAATCCGCCAAAGATCGGTGGCGGAAAAAATAATCTAATCCGCCACAAGTATCGGCGGATAAAAATGCCTAAAATTATGGTTTCGCTCGCGCTCCGTCTTTTTAAAATGGTGCAAATCCTATTTTTGGTTATCGAGTACGAGTACGAGGAGGAGTAGGATTTACGATTTCATATGCATCGTCCTCGTCCTCGTCCTCGACACAAAATCCCATGAATTTATCCCAATGAATATTTATTCAGTCCTTTCCCTCCCTCTTTATATTTCCATTCTAAACATTCAATTTTTAATTTTTAAAAAATTTAAATTATAATCATTTGAAATCAAATATAATTAACTTATTTTTCATTTTTTTGAATTTATGGAATTTTACTTGACAGGGTAGCCATATCCTTGCTAAATGAATGAATACTCATTCATTATATATATTTATTATTGCGAGGAGGTCATCATGCCAAGAAAGATCAGATCTGCTGCTGTCATCGGCTCGGGAGTTATGGGTGGTGGTATTGCAGCCCTGCTGGCCGGGGCCGGCATAAAAGCGTTATTATTGGATATTGTGCCCCTGGATTTAAAGGGGGCGGAAAAAAATGATCCGCCGGCACGCAACCGAATCGTAAAGGCCGGTCTGGACGCGGCTTTGATGAATCAACCGGCGCTTTTTATGTCTCCCAACGATGCCGAGCTTATTACAATTGGTAATCTGGAGGATGATTTCGAAAAGATGGCAGGCTGCGACTGGATTGTCGAGGTCGTTGTCGAAAACCTGAAGATTAAACAGGATCTTTTAAAGCGGATCGAGGCGGTTCGTCAGCAAGACACCATTGTCTCTACAAATACATCCGGTATTCCTTTGAAAGCCATGTCCAAAGGGCGCAGCAAGGAATTTAAGCAACAGTTTCTGGGAACCCATTTCTTTAACCCGGTGCGGTACATGAAGCTGCTGGAAATTATTCCAGGAGAAGAAACCCTGCCTGAAACTCTTGAATTCATGGCAGATTTTGGAGAACGGATTTTGGGCAAAGGTATTGTGTGGGCCAAAGATACTCCGAATTTTGTCGGCAACCGCATCGGGGTGCAGGGAATGGTGAAAGTAATGCAGTTGATGCTGGAAGAAGGAATCAGCATCGCGGAGGTGGACGCACTTTTCGGGCCGGCCATGGGTCGACCCCGAACGGGAATGTTTAAAACAGCCGATATTGTGGGCCTGGATACCCTGGCCCATGTGGCCAAAAACACCTACGAGCTGATCGAAGGTGATGAGGATCGCGACAGTTTTGTCCTGCCTGAATTTGTAAACAGCATGATCGCAAAGAATTTGCTGGGTAAAAAAAGTCAAAGCGGGTTTTATAAAACCGAGCTTACGCCTGACTGGCAGAAAATCCGCAAAGTGATTGACCCGGCGACGCTTGAATATGAAGAGGCCAAGCGGCCCGAACTGCTTTGTCTGGAAGAGGCCCGCAATGCGAAAACACTTCCTGAAAAAATGAAAACCGTGGTGTATGGTGAAGACAAAGGCGCCAAATTTGCCTGGAAAGCAGTTGCCGGCAATCTGATCTATGCCGCCAACAGGATCCCGGAAATCTCCGATACGATCGTTGATATTGACAATGCCATGAAGTGGGGCTTCAACCTGGAGATGGGCCCTTTTGAAACCTGGGATGCCATCGGCCTTAAAGCCTCTGTTGCGCGTATGCAAAAAGACGGGTTTGATGTGCCCGACAAAATCCAAAAGATGCTCAAAGACGGGCACACTTCTTTTTATAAAACCCGGAATGGAACGGCTTTTTTCTTCGATTTTGAGTCTCAAAATTATAAGGAACATATTGTCAGCAAAAATATCGTTTCGCTGGCATCCTTGAAAGCCACTGAAAAGGTCATCAAAACCTCGGATTCGGCGACATTGATCGATCTTGATGACGGCGTCTTCTGTCTGGAGTTTCACACCAAGATGAATTCTTTGAATCAGCAAATCATTGCAGCCCTTCATGAAGCCAGAGCATTTGTTGATAGCGCAGGCATCGGATTGGTTATCGGCAATCAGGCCGGCGGCATGCCGGGTGCCTTTTCGGCCGGGGCGAATCTAAGCGATGTGGTCGCCGCCGCAAGGGATAACCAATATGACGGCATCGAACGGATGGTCAAGGATTTGCAATACGGACTCCAGGATCTCAGGTATGCTTCATTTCCGGTCGTCACCGCGCCTTATGGTTTGACACTTGGCGGTGGCTGCGAGGTATGCCTGGCCTCGGACAAGATCGTGGCGCATGCAGAGCTATATATGGGGCAGG
>Ga0224502_10000454_pt1 | contig 13625 bp, 10 predicted proteins | sample SF_Oct11_sed_USG_5_FD_169104 | JGI IMG/M metagenome (GOLD analysis project Ga0224502, IMG submission 169104) | Sediment microbial communities from San Francisco Bay, California, United States - SF_Oct11_sed_USGS_13 | ecosystem: Environmental > Aquatic > Marine > Sediment | place: USA... | reverse complement strand
GCCGAGCGGCCACTGGGAGATCGCCGGTGTCCCCGTGCTGTTCGACTGGGGCTATTTCACCGACAGGACCAATACCTTCCCTGCCGAACTGATTGACGCGCTCGTGGAGCGCGCAGGGTTGCCCGGGGTGCTCGGCAATTGCCATGCATCCGGCACGGCGATCATCGCCGACCTCGGCGACGAGCACGTGCGGACCGGTAAACCGATCGTCTACACGTCCGCCGACAGCGTGTTCCAGGTTGCGGCGCACGAAGAGGCGTTCGGGCTGCAGCGGCTCTACGATCTCTGTGACATTGCCCGCGAACTGGTCGACGACTACAACATCGGCCGCGTCATCGCGCGGCCGTTCGTCGGCGACGGTGCCGATAACTACGTCCGGACCGGCAACCGGCGCGACCTGACCACGCCGCCGCATTCGCCGACCGTGCTGGACAAGCTCGCCGCGGCCGGCGGCGAGGTCATCAGCATCGGCAAGATCGCCGACATATTCGCGAACAAGGGCATTACGAAGAAGGTGAAAGCGAGCGGCAACGCGGCATTGTTCGATGCGACGCTGGAGGCGCTTTCTGAAGCGGGCGACCGCTCGATCGTGTTCACCAACTTCGTCGACTTCGACATGCTGTACGGGCACCGGCGGGACGTCCCGGGCTATGCGGCGGCGCTCGAGTATTTCGACGGCCGCCTGCCCGAGCTGCTCGATGCGATGCAGCCCGAGGACCTGCTGATCATCACGGCCGATCATGGCTGCGACCCGGCGTGGGAAGGCACGGACCACACGCGGGAACACATCCCGGTGCTGGCTTTCGGTAACGGACTCGCGGCCGGCTCCCTCGGCAGGCGCAGGACCTTTGCGGACATCGGGCAGAGTCTCGCGGCCTATTTCAGCCTGCCGCCCATGGACTACGGCGAGAGCTTCGTTTAGGGCCTGTTAACAGGCCCTGGGCGAATCTGCGTCGCCGGAGCGCGATCATCCCCAGCAGCGGCAGCAGCCAAAGACCGGCGCCGCCACCACCGCCACTGCTTTCCGCCCCGGGCGGCTCGCCCACATCGACGAAGGCGGCTGCCGCATTATCGAACGGGTCCGTGTCGGTTTCCGTCGACGACAGCGTGAAATCGATCGTCTTCGTACCGCCGGTCGCGCCCGTGACGCCGAAGCTCAGGATGACGTTCGACTGCGCGGCGAAGATGTCGCCTGCACAGTCTATTCGGCCATTGCCCACGGAACATTCGCCCAGGGTCCAGCTCGCGCTGTCCGCGCGCAGCCCGGGAGCCATCCCAATACTCAGTGTCACGCCGGTCGCGTCCAGGCTGGAGGTGTTTTCGAGCATTGCCGTCAGCCCGGTGCTTTGACCAACGTCGATCTGCAGCGTGCTCGGCGGCGTGATCGAGAGATTGACAGCCGGCTGTACGGTCAGCGTCACGCTGCTCCGGTTGTTGCTGGGATCGTCGTCGACGTCAGCAGTCACGCTGGCATCGAATGTGCCGCTGCCGACGTCCACCGTGTCCGTCGCCAGCGAAACCCTTACGGCCTCGGTGCCCTGCACGTCGCCAATCGTGCAGTTCACCATGCCGCCGCCATGCGTGCATTGGCCCCTGGATGCCGTTGCATTGTTCAGGGAGATATTGGCCGGGAGCGTGAAGTCGGCTATCACGTTGGTCGCCGAAAACAGACCTGAATTGATGATGTCGAACGAAATCGTGGCGCTGTCGCCGAGTAACACGGACGGTGCCGAGTCGGTGGGACCGAAGCCAGTGTCGACGTTGGGCAGGGGCGTGATGCAACCCTGTTCCTGGGCCCGTGCGATGTCGTCGGCCATCTGGTCGAGGCTGCACTGGGAGAATTGAAGGGAGCTATTGAGGATGTTTGCCATTATGAAATCGCCGGTCACGTCAGCACACGGCGACTCGCCGTCATGCGGCGCGCCGAAGTTGTGGCCGATTTCGTGCGCGGCGATCAGGCTGTCGAAGGACCGGTTGCGGCCTTCGCTAAGAGCCGCCCCGAACTTTTGCTCACAGAGAGCCCCGGTGTACGCGATGCCGACCGTCGAACTGTCGTCATCGCTGCCCTTGATATTCTTGCCCGTCCACAGGTGGGTCAGGCCGTTCACGTGCTGGTTCGGCTCGCCGTCGCGATAGGCGGCCAGCTCTTCAAGCAGCGTTATGGCCACGTCTGAAGTGGAAAAAGGATAGTTGTCGGCTCCGGAGTCGGCATAGACCTGCACCAGCGGGACGTTGATCTTGATCCCGAGCTCGCTGGTGAAAATACCGTCCACGTTGTTCAGGCGTTCCACGATCGCCTGGTGCGCGTTGGCACCATGGATTGACGCAAACAGGGCATCGCCGACCGCGCCGATGTTGATCTGGGACCCGACAGGCACCCGCGCGGCCGTCGCGCTGAGCTCCGCTGCCAGCGCCTTGTAGACAGCCTCGCCACTGACCGGCTTGCCGCCCGCGCCGCAGGTCATCGATCCGGGTGCGACGAACGCGTCCGCGAGGCGGTAGATGATCGCCGTAGCGGCGCCCGCCAGGTTGTCGCCGGGCCTCTCGATTGCCAGGAGTTCGTTGCCGTCCCAGATCAACCCGGACGGGACACCGTCCGCAATGACGATGCGGGCCCAGGAATCGTCGTTGCCCGTCAGCTGTCCGCGGTAAGGGACGATCGCGCCGCCGGCCACGCTTCGTGCCGCATCGAGCAGGCTGCCGTTGGGTGACAGCTGCAGTTCGAAATTGCGGCCCAGAGCGTCGAAACTAAGGTCGACCGGGCCCGCGACGGCGATCTTATGGTTGCCGCCCGCGCCGGAGCCCCGGATGTCCAGGCGCTGCAGCGGCTCGAAATGAGTCAGGGAGACCGCGGCGGCCTGTACCGCGGGCGCCATGACCGTGATACTCAAGACTGCCCAGGCGGCTAAGTATTTGATGCCTGACATAATTCAACCGGGACCGCTCACTCGACAACGGATAGCTAATCAAAGGACTTTCAATGCGGCAAGGACTTTTACGTCTTTTCGCGGCGATAACCCTCGCCAAAGTGTGCCGCAATTCTCAAGAATTCGACAGGGCGGTACCACCGGAGTTCGGGGCAGCGGAGTTCATCTACGCGACCCGAGGAGGAGCGCACAAGCCGGCACCGCCCCGTCACGTTCCCAGGCATCGAATTCCGCGGCAGTCAGCAGGTAGACCTGGCCGGGCCGGCGAACCAGGTGCATCTCGCCGGCGACTTCGCCTGCGTCCGTCGTCAGGCGCAGGACGTCACCGTCGACGGCGTAGGTCCCCCGCGCCGGGAAGCCAGGGTACGGGTCGACCACATTGCCGGAATCATCGACCCTCACTTCATCCGTGAACTTGTCCCAGGCAAATCTTCCCTTCGAGAGTTCGATCCTGTTGCCGGCGAAGGCCACGCAGGAGGGCAGATAGGTGCCTGTGATGTCCGCCTGGTTTGCACAACCCGCGGTAACGGCAAGCAGGAGCAGTGTTGCCTGTCGTTGGAGTTTCACCGTTACGTTCCGTGGCCGGAGCGCCACGTCTCGGGTACGCGAATGGCGATGACTTCTGCTTCGGCACATACGGCACCTTCTGAAATCACCCTGCAATCCAAGATGGTCTTCTTGTCGGTAAATTCCCGGATCGCGGCGCGTAACTCGACGGGCTTGTCGATCTTTATCGGCTGCAGGTACCTGACGTTCAGGTTGCCGGTAACGCACCAGATCGGCGGTCCTTCGCCGACCTCGAAGCCGTCGTGCCGGTAATAATTCGCAATCGACGTGCACACGCAGTGGCAGTCAATGATGCTGGCGATCGTGCCACCGTACAGGTACTGCGGGGGTCCGGCGCACTGCTCGGGACGCGGGCTGTAGGTGCACATGGACTCCTTGCCGTCCCAGAAGCTCTTGATTTGAAGGCCCAGGGGGTTCTCAGGCCCGCAGCCGTAGCAGTGGTTGTGGGGGATCCTGTCCTGGATCGCGGTCATTCGGTCCCGTCCGGTGGCGGACCCAGTAGGGGTGCGAGCGCCATGCCGAGAAACGCGGCGACAATAATGGCCACCGGTGCCGCGATCGTGAACCACCAGGGGTGCGGGATGACCAGCAACATCGTGATCGCGCCGGCCAGCACGATGCCGCCTACGACGACGGCATAGGGCAGCGGCGTCGCCCCGGAGAACAACGCGCCTGCCAGCGTTCCCAGGAAAGTGCCGCCGGCCCACGCCGCACCCATGAACAGGATGCTGCCGACCGGCAGCGTGGCCATGAAGGCACGAACCTCGTCCGGATCCCCGAACTCGATGTCGGCCGGGGGCGGGTACACGTAATGGCCGAGCAACTCGACAGCCTGTATCACCAGCATTGCGACAGCAATGCCGATGACCGCCGCGGCCAGCTTCCGTATCATTCCTGTGTTCCGCCCGGCGCCGTTTCGCCGGCATTGCGTGCCGCAAGAGCCGACTGGATCCGGGCCGCCAGGGCTTTTGCTTCCTTCGCGACACGCCCGGTGTCTATGCTCCGGAATTCGCCATCCTGCATGAGTATCGTTCCGTCGACGATGACGGCCGCGACGTCCTGCTCGTCGGTGACGTAGACGAGGTGCGACAGCACGTCGAATGTCGGTACGTGATGGACGTCATCGAATTCGACCTGGATGAGATCCGCGCGTTTGCCGGCCTCGAGCGAGCCGACGGACTCGCCGAGCCCGATCGCCGTGGCGCCGCCACTCGTCGCCATGCGCAGTACGGAGGCTGCGGGCAGGGCTTCGGGATCCATCCGGTCTACCTTCTGCAGCAGGGCGGCGAGGCGCATCTCCTCCCACATGTCGAGGTCGTTGTTGCTCGCCGCGCCATCGGTGCCAAGGCCCACGCGGACGCCGGCGGCGAGCATCTTCGCAACCGGCGAGATCCCCGACGCAATCTTCATGTTCGAGGTCGGGTTGTGAATCACGCCGACCTCGCGGTCCCGCAGGATCGGGATCTCTTCGTCGGTGGGCCAAACGACGTGGGCCGCGATCGTCGGGCCTGCGAAAAAGCCGATCCCGTCGAGCATCTCGATGCTCGTGGTGCCGTAGGTCTCCTTCGAGTACTGGACCTCGTACGGCGACTCCGACAGGTGGATACTGATCGGCACGCCGAGCTCGAGTGCGGCTGCGCGCGTCTCGCGGAGCTGCCCTGCATCGAGAGTGTAGTTGGCGTGCGGGCCGAAGATCGGCGTGATGCGCGAATTGCGGTCCTTCCAGCGCTCGATGAAACCGACGCCCTTCTGCAGCGAGTCCGCGGCACTCTCCGCATCCGGACTGCGCTGGTCGATGACGGTCGCCGAGATCAATGCGCGCATGCCGCAGCGCTCGACGACGTCCGCGATCGCGTCCGGGTAGTAATACATGTCGACGAAGGTCGTCGTGCCACCGCGCAGCATCTCCCAGCAGGCCAGTTCCGTGCCGATGCGCACGAACTCGGCGTCGACGAACTGGACCTCGGCCGGGAAGATATAGTTGTTGAGCCAGTCCATGAGCGCCAGGTCGTCGGCGACGCCGCGGAGCAGGGTCATCGCAGCGTGCGAATGGCCGTTGACGAGGCCCGGGAGCACGACTCGCTCTGCGCCGTCGAGGGATTCCCGCGCCCGGTAGGTGGTGTTTATCTCGTCGGCCGGGCCGACCGCCACGATCACGCCGTCATGGACCGCGACCGCGCCGTCCTCGATGACGGTCAGGCCTTCATCCATCGTAACCACGTAGTCGCCGTTGACGATGAGGTCGATTTTATCGTCCGCATCCCCGGCTTGCGTGGAGCCGCAGCCTGCCACCACGAGGACGAGGCTCAACGTGTTCAGGAATCTGTTTCGTAGTGGCATGGCGACATTCTCTGTGATTCGATTCTAGCATTCGGCTCCGGCTCGCCCGAAAGGAAAGAGCCGGCCGCAGGACCGGCTCTTCGGGTGTGCGGGCGCTGCCCTCAGAAGCTCTTCAGGAAGCGTACGCCGAATTCACTCGGGTCGTTACTGAGAATCTGCAGGACGTAATCCGTGACGTTCAGGCGGGCGTTGTCGTAACGCTCGTCCGTGACGTTGCGGCCGTACAGGCCCACCGTCATTGAACCGTCGGCCGACGTATAGGAGACGTCGACGTTGACGATCGAGCGGCTGTCGATCTTGGTCAGGCGGCCCGGGTCGGAGCTCGGCTCACCGAACATCTCGTCGCGATACGAGTAATCGGCCCGCAGCGCGACTTCGCCGCCGCCGCTCATCGGGATCCGGAACTCCGGGCTCAGCGAGAACGTCAGCTCGGGCGTCAGCGGCGCAACCGGCTTCACGCCCTGTTGCTCGTCCACGTCCACGTCGATGTACCCGAGGCTCGCATGGAACAGGAAATTGTCGGTGAAATATGCCGTGTTCTCCCATTCGAAGCCGAACGAGTCCTGGTCGACGATAAGGTTGACGGTATTGAAACCGGCGCCGGCGGTGGTGCTGACCTGGTAAGGCAGGTCCGAATACTGCGTAAAGAACACGACCGCGCTCATCTGGAGACGATTGAACGGTTGGCCTTTCAGGCCGACCTCGTAGTTTGTCGCGGTGATGTTGCCACTCGCGACGAAGCAGGCCGGGTCGCCGAACAGGCAGAACGGGCGAGCCGGAAACTGGCCGGACTGGTAGCCGCTCTGGATGCTGCCGTAGAGATTCAGGCCGTTGTCGAACGTCATGTTGGCGGACAGGTCCCAGGAGATCTCATCGAAGTCCTGGCTTGCACTGACGAGCCCGATGCCGACATCCGTGGCCGCGTCCTTCTCGTCTTCGGTGTAACGGAGGCCACCGGAAATACGCAACGCATCTGTCAGGTCGAAGCCGACATTGCCGAACACGGCAATGCTGGTGACTTCCTGCGTAAGGAAGAAATCGAACGGTCCGGCCTCATTGAAGATGTAGCCGTTCTGGACGTTCGAACCGTCCTCGGTGAACCAGTAGATGCCCGAAACGAAGTCCCAGGAGTCGTAGTCGCCATTCAGTTGGAATTCGACAGAAGTCTGATCGGCGTCGCCGACTTCCGGGAATGACAGGAAGTCACGTTCCACGCTGTCGTCGTCCAGGCCCGCCTTGTATTCCGAGGTGCGGTTACTGGCAATGACCTTGCTCGCCAGGTTGTCGGTCCAGCTCCAGTCCGCTGTCACGGAGATGCCCCGGGCCTCGTTCGTAACGCGGGTCTGGTTCGCCTGGCCGGTAGCGTTGTCATAGGGGTCGTCCGCCCGGTCGGCGTTGCGGATGCCGGCGAGGTAGACGGCGCCGTTGGGTAATTCGTCGATCAGCGTCGTGTAAGGCCGTAGGCCGCCGTTGGCGTCATTGCCGTCCGCCGCCACGACCAGCGAAAAATCGTCGCGCTCGTACTTGAAAGCCACGCGCGCAAACACTTCCTGGGTCTCGCCGACTTCGACACCGGCGTTCGGGAGGTTGACGAAACCGCCGACGCCGCCGCGGCTCTTGTAGCCGCCGGTGAACGCCACGGCCATCGAATCGGACAGGCGCGTGTCGGCGTAGAAATCGCCGTTCAGACGATCACGGCTGCCGACCTCCAGCCCGATCCTCGCGCCTTCTTCGGAGCCGGGTTCCTTGGTGATGATGTTGATCGCGCCGCCGATGGAATTACGGCCGTACAGAGTGCCCTGAGGACCGCGTAGTACTTCGATGCGCTCGATATTCGACAGGTTCCAGTTCTGGCCGACCTGGCGCCCCAGGTAGACGCCGTCGACATAGACGCTGACCCCGGGATCGGTCGTGATCAAGTGGTCCTGCAGGCCGATACCGCGGATGAAGGGATTGGCCGAGGAGGTATGGCCGGCAGAAAACTGCGTGATGTTCAGGTTCGGAACGAACTTGCCGATATCTACGATGTCGACAATGCCTTGCTGCGCGAGTTTGTCGCCCTCGAAGGCGCTGACCGCGATCGGTACCTCGTAGATGCTCTGCTCGCGCTTGGCGGCCGTCACGGTGATTTCCTCGAAGAACGATTCCTCGGTCTGCTGCGCGGCGGCCGTCGACGTGAGACAGCACCCGGCACCGGTCAACACCAGCGCCGCCAATGGTTGCATGGACCTATTCATAATTATTTCCCCCAAGAGTATCGGGCCGCGATACGCAGCCGATTCGATGCTTCCGCCGGGGGCTGCGGCCATTCGCGCTGACCAGCCCGGCCGACGGAAACCTTGCCGCGAATCATACCCCAGGGCAGCGGGATCTTCGCTACCGGCCCCGAAACAATCTCGAATCGATGAAGTCGGCCGCAGACCCGACTACCTGATCGCGGTCGGCTCTGCCGTTGGCGACGAGGCCTGCTAGTATGGCAACGCCCGTCCGGAACCCACAGGCCGGCCGGTTTTCACGACAGGTTCGACGGAAGCGTTGCGAATGGACGAAATCGTCTGCGATCGGATACCGAGATTCCCGGCGCCGCCGGGCGGGCGGCTCACGGACGAAATGCTGCGCGCCTACCGCGAGGCCGGGGTGCTGGTTCTCGAGGGATTCGTGCCTGTGGAGTCCTGCCGGCGGCTCAGGGATCGCGCCCTCGAACTCGTCGCCGGATTCGACCCGCAATCGGTCCGCCACGTGTTCTCGACGACCCGGCAGACGCAGCTCCAGGACCGCTATTTCTATGAGTCCGGGGACAAGATCCGTTTCTTCCTCGAGGACGATGCTTTCGATGAGAGCGGGCAGCTCCGGCAGCCCAAGGAGCACAGTCTCAACAAGATCGGCCACGCGCTGCACGATCTCGACCCCGTTTTCGATGCGTTTTCGCGCACCCCCGGGCTGGCGGCGGTCGTCGGGAGCCTCGGTATCGAGGAACCCGGCATCATCCAGTCGATGTACATCTTCAAGCCGCCGCGGATAGGCGGCGAAGTGGTCTGTCACCAGGATTCGACCTACATCTACACCGAGCCCGAATCCTGTATCGGTTTCTGGTTCGCCCTCGAAGATGCGGACCTGGAGAATGGCTGTATGCAATTCATTCCCGGCGCGCACCGGATGCCGCTGAAACGGCGCAACTACCGGCGCGACGATGGCATCCTGGTCGTGGAAACCATCGACGACACGCCATGGCCCGAAGACCGCAGGCTACCGGCCGAAGCAAAGGCCGGCACGCTCGCGATTTTCGACGGGCGGATGCCGCACCTCAGCGGGCCTAACCGCTCCGACAAGTCCCGCCACGCGTACACGCTGCATATCATAGACCGGCGCTGTAATTATCCGGCCAACAACTGGCTGCAACGCGGGCCGGACATGCCGTTGCGCGGCTTCGGCTGAGTCGCCATGCTGTTCACCGACCTCATCCGGAAAAAACGCGACGGCGGCGAACTCGGCGACGAGGAGATAGCGTACTTCGTCGGGGGGCTGGCCGACGGCAGCCTGCCTGCCGAGCAGGTTTCCGCACTGGCGATGGCAATCTTCCTGAACGGCATGACGTTCGAGGAAGCCGGCAAACTGACCGTCGCGATGGCCAATTCCGGCACGGTGCTCGATTGGCGGGAGGAGGGTCTGGACGGGCCCGTCGTCGACAAGCATTCGACCGGCGGCGTCGGCGACAAGGTGAGCTTCGTGCTCGCCCCGATTGCCGCGGCTTGCGGTTGCTACGTGCCCATGATCTCCGGGCGCGGGCTCGGGCACACGGGCGGCACGACCGACAAGGCGGAGAGCATTCCGGGCTACGATACGGCGCCGGATTTCGCGACCTTCAAAAAGGTCGTCAGGTCCGCGGGCTGCGCCATTATCGGCCAGACATCGGACCTCGCGCCGGCGGACCGGCGCCTGTACTCGATACGCGACGTTACCGGAACGGTGGAATCGGTGCCCCTGATCACAGCGTCCATACTCTCGAAGAAGATTGCCGCAGGCCTCGACGCACTGGTCATGGACGTCAAGCTGGGCAGCGGCGCATTCATGGAGAGCCGTGAGCAAGCCGAAGAGCTTGCGAGCAGCATTATTGCGACGGCGGCGAGGGCGAACCTCGGGACCCACGCGATCATCACGGACATGCACGAGGTGCTCGGGACCACGGCAGGCAACGCCGTGGAGATCGACGAGGCGATGCGTTTTCTGAAAGACGAGCGCCGCGAATCCAGGCTCAACGAAGTCGTGCTCGCGCTCGGTGCAGAGATGCTTGTTGTAGGCGGCATAGAGACCGACCGCGAACTCGCGAGGGCACGCTGTGAAGATGCCGTCACGAGCGGCAACGCGGCGAAGGTTTTTGGCCGCATGACTGCAGCGTTGGGCGGCCCGGCGGACTTCGTCGAGAACCATGCGAAATACCTGCCGCAGGCGCCGGTCGTGCGGCCGGTGCATGCCGACGGCGTGCTCGCCGAAGTGGACGCGCGGGCCGTCGGCAACGCGATCATCGAACTGGGCGGCGGTCGCCGCCAGGTCGGCGAGACTCTCGACCTCTCGGTGGGATTCACGCAGATCGCGGCGGCTGGCACGCGCATCGATTCCGGCAGGCCGCTGGCCGTCATTCACGCGGCGACCGAGGCGGACGCCGATGTTGCCGAAAGGAACCTGCTCGCCGCCTGCACGCTGTCCGAGGAAGCGCCCGAGCCCAGGCCCGTCATTTACGGGATTCTGGAGGCCGGGGACCGACTTTAGGGTATCCTTGCAGCCGATAACAATAACAAGACGTGAGACCGGGGGAGAGTAGGCCATGCCGGGCAACCTGATCGGAATCCTTGGCATCATCGTGATCCTCGCGATCGCCGTGCTGTTTTCGAGCAACCGGAAAGCCATACATCTGCGAGTCGTCGCCGCGGCGTTCGCTCTGCAGGTGGCGATCGCGGCGTTCGTGCTGTATTTCGAGGCCGGCCGGGCAGTGATTCGCGGACTCAGCACCGGCGTGCTCGCCGTCATCAATTTCTCGAAAGCGGGCATCGACATGGTGTTCGGTCCGCTGGCGGATACGGACGTCGTCGGTTTCAGTTTCGCGACCAACGTATTGCCGATCATCATCTTCTTCGCCGCGCTGATGTCGGTCCTCTATTACCTGCGAGTCATGGAGTGGCTGGTCAGGATCGTGGGTGGCGCGCTGCACAGGATCATCGGCACCGGCGCCATCGAATCGATGAACGCCGCGGCCAATATCTTCGTGGGGCAGACCGAGGCGCCGTTGGTCGTGAAGCCTTATCTCAAGAGCCTCACCGATGCACAGTTCTTCACCGTCATGGTGTCCGGGCTCGCGTCCATCGCGGGAACGGTGCTGGCGGGTTACGTGATGATGGGTGCGGAGCTCAAGTACCTGCTCGCGGCGGCATTCATGGCGGCGCCGGGCGGCCTACTCATGGCCAAGATCATCATGCCCGACGACGAGTACATCCCGCCGGGCAAGCACGAGCGGCTGCAGATGGAGCGCAGCGAACACGCGAACCTGATCCTGGCCGCTGCCGCGGGCACGACGGACGGCCTGCGGCTCGCCGTCAACATCGGTGCGATGCTGGTTGCCTTCGTGGCGCTGATCGCGCTGTTCAACGGACTCGTCGGCGGCCTTTTCAGCCTCGTCGGCATCGAGGGCGTGACGCTGCAGCTAATACTGGGGAAGGTCTTCCAGCCGCTGATGTTCCTGCTCAGCATTCCCTGGGAGGAGGCCGAGGCCGCCGGGGCGCTGTTCGGGGAGAAGATCATCCTGAACGAGTTCGTCGCGTTCTCGCACCTGAACGACTACCTCGCGGGGATGAGCCCGCGCACCATCGCCGTGTCCACGTTCGCGCTCTGCGGTTTTGCGAACCTGTCGTCGATCGCGATCCTGCTCGGCGGCCTCGGCGTGCTGGTACCGGAGAAACGCGAGGTGATCGGGCGGCTCGGCATCAAGGCCGTGCTGGCCGCGTCACTGTCGAACCTGATGAGCGCCGCACTGGCCGGGCTGTTGCTGACGTTCTGAGCCGATGTCGGGGCAGAGCATCATCATCGACTGCGATCCCGGCCAGGACGACGCCGTGGCGCTGTTTCTGGCGATGGCCTCGCCTGGTGAACTGGAGATACTTGGCATCACGGCCGTGGCCGGCAACGTGCCGCTCGAACTCACGCAGCGCAACGTGCGCATGATGTGCGACATTGCAGGGCGCCGGGACATGCCGGTGTTCGCCGGCTGCGACCGGCCGATGGTCCGGGAATTGCTCACGGCCGAAAAGGTGCACGGCAAGACCGGCGTCGACGGCGTCGACATTTTCGATCCCCGGACCCCGTTGCAGGACCGGCACGCGGTCGACTTCATCGTCGAAACCCTGCGCGCGGCGGAGGACGAATCGGTGACGCTGGTGCCCACCGGGCCGCTGACGAATATCGGCACGGTGATCGATCGGGCACCGGAAGTACTGCCGAAGATCCGGCAACTGGTCATCATGGGCGGCGCGATGCGCGAAGGCGGCAATTATTCGCCGTCAGCCGAGTTCAACATCCTCGTCGATCCGCACGCGGCGGACATCGTGTTTCGTTGCGGGCGGCCGATAACCTCGATGGGCCTCGACGTCACGCACCAGGTACTGTCGACGCGCGCCCGCGTCGAGCGCATCAGGCAGGTGGGCAACCCGGTGGCGGAGGCGACGGCCGGCATGCTCGGTTTCTTCGAGCGCCACGACTCGAAGAAGTACGGCGTCGAGGGCGCGCCCCTGCACGATCCGTGCACGATCGCCTGGCTGCTTGCGCCCGAGCTGTTCGAAGGCAAGGTCTGCAATCTGTCGGTCGAAACGGAGTCGGCGCTGACGATGGGTCACACGGCGGTCGATTTCTGGCATGTCACGGACAGGCCGCACAACGTCAACTGGATCTACTCGGTCGACGCGGATGGTTTTTACGAACTCCTGACCGACAGGCTCGCGCGCTTCGGGGGCTGATATGGCGCATATTGTGGTAATCGGTTCCGTAAACCTCGATCTGTCAGCCACGGTTGCGCGCTTGCCCGAGCCCGGCGAGACCATCACCGGCGCGACGCTGAGCCGCTTCCCGGGCGGCAAAGGCGCGAACCAGGCGCTGGCAGCGCGCCGCCTCGGTGCCGACGTGCGGCTGGTCGCCTGTGTCGGTGAAGACGGTGCTGCGGACGAGGCACTAGCGCTGCTTCGAGAGGACGGGGTCGACCTCTCCGGCCTGCAGATCCTGCCTGGTGCCCAGACGGGAATCGCGCTGATCTGCGTGGCGCCGTCCGGCGAGAACCAGATCGTGGTCGCGCCGGGCGCGAATGCGCTCATGGATCCGCGAACGCTGACTCTCGGATCGGCAGATGCGCTGATCTGCCAGCTCGAGATTCCCGCTGACGTGATCGCCCGGGCGGCCGGCAATTTCGAGGGATTCTTCTGCGCCAACCTGGCGCCCGCCAAAGAAATCGACGTCACGGTTATGCAACGCGCGGACCTGCTTATCGTCAATGAAACCGAAGCGGGCTGGTACGGCGACACGCTCGACGCTTGCGGCGGCCTCGTCGTAACCACCTACGGCGCGAAAGGCGCAGTGTTGCGAAAAGGTCGCGAGGTCATCGCCGAGGCAGCCCCGCCCGAGGTCAGTGCCGTGGACACAGTCGGCGCGGGTGACGCGTTCACGGCGGCGCTGACCGTTGCGCTGGTCGAGGGACAGGAGCCGTTGCAGGCTTTGCGCTTTGCCTGCGCGGCTGGCGCTGCCGCGGCCACGCGT
>Ga0224502_10000453_pt1 | contig 13627 bp, 10 predicted proteins | sample SF_Oct11_sed_USG_5_FD_169104 | JGI IMG/M metagenome (GOLD analysis project Ga0224502, IMG submission 169104) | Sediment microbial communities from San Francisco Bay, California, United States - SF_Oct11_sed_USGS_13 | ecosystem: Environmental > Aquatic > Marine > Sediment | place: USA... | reverse complement strand
TCGACGTCGGTTTCAATGCGATGCTCGCAAGGATGTCCTGCCCGGACGATATGCCACCGAGGGTGCCGCCGGCATCATTCTTGCTGAAGCCTTTGCCCGACATCTCGTCGCGGTGCTGGCTGCCACGCTGCGCAACTGCCGCGAAGCCGGCGCCGACTTCCACGCCCTTGACCGCATTGATGCTCATGAGCCCGCGCGCAAGATCAGCTTCGAGCTTGTCGAAAACGGGTTCCCCGAGGCCGACCGGCATGTTGCTCGCGAGCACGCTGATCTTCGCGCCGATCGAATCGCCCTGTTCGCGCAGTTCGTCCATAAACGCTTCGAGTTCCGGGATACGTGACGGATCGGCACAGAAGAACGGGTTGCCGTCGACTGCGTCGAGATCCGGGGCGCCGAGCTCGATGGGCCCCAGCTGCGAGAGATAGCCGCGTATTTCGACACCCAGCCGCTCCCTGAGGTACTTGCGCGCGATCGCACCGGCCGCGACCCGCATCGTCGTTTCCCGCGCGGACGACCTGCCGCCGCCGCGGTAGTCCCGGATGCCGTACTTCTGTTGATAGGTATAGTCTGCGTGGCCGGGGCGGAACTTGTCCTTGATGTCGCCGTAATCCCTGGACCTCTGATCCTTGTTCTCGATGAGCAGGCCGATCGGCGTACCGGTCGTGCGGCCCTCGAACACGCCGGAGAGTATCTGTACCCGATCCGGCTCGTTGCGTTGCGTCGTGTGGCGCGAACGGCCCGGCCGGCGGCGATCGAGATCGCCCTGGATATCCGCTTCCTCGAGCGCCATGCCCGGCGGGCAGCCGTCCACGACGCAGCCGAGCGCGCGGCCGTGACTCTCGCCGAACGTGGTCACGACGAACAGCGTACCGAAACTGTTACCCGACACCCTTCAAATCTCCGGCAGTCATCAGAAATACACCCTGCCCGCCATGCTCGAACGTCAGCCATACAAACGCAACCTGCGGATAAGCCGCTTCGAGCGCCTGCTGGCTGTTGCCCACCTCGCAAACGAGTATGCCGTCGTCGGACAGGAATCGCGGTGCATCATGCAGGATGACTCTTACCGAATCCAGACCGTCGTCGCCGGCGACGAGACCCAGTGACGGCTCGTGCCGGAACTCGTCCGGGAGCACCGCCATGTCCTCGCGATCGACATAGGGCGGATTGCTGACGATAAGATCGTATCGCCTGCCCTCGAGAGCATCGAAAAAGTCCGACTGGACGAGGCGGACGCGGTCGCCGACGCCGTGCCTGTCGGCGTTGATTGCGGCCACCTCCAGCGCATCGGCAGAAACATCCACCGCGTCCACGGTGGCTTGCGGAAAAGCCTTTGCCAGGGCGATGGCGATGCAGCCGCTGCCAGTGCCGAGATCGGCGATTGAACGTACCCGGGCCGGCGTAAGCCAGGGCTCGAAACGCTCATGAATTAGCTCCGCGAGCGGCGAGCGCGGAATGAGCACGCGTTCGTCGACGTAAAAGCGCATGCCCGCAAACCAGGCTTCGTTGACGAGATAGGCGACCGGCACGCGGTCGCGAATACGGCGATCGACGAGTGCATCGAAACCTACGAGTTCATTCGCGCCGACCTGCCGCGAGTAGACGCCGGGGGCGTCGTTGTGCGAGAGATTCAGGTGCGCGAAAACCAGCCACGCGGCCTCGTCGGTCGGATTGTCCGTGCCGTGCCCATAGGCCAGGCCCGCCGCCGCGAATCGGCCGGCGGTCTCCCGGACCAGCTGTTCGACGGTCAGGCCCTGTTCTCTGCCGCCTGTCACTGCCTTGCGCACACTTGTTTCACCGATTATGGGACCCACCTCATAATCTCACACGGCTGCTGTAGAATCGCGCCTTCCGAACCGCTGTTTCCGTCATCCATGCGAGCCCGAAACCTCATTGCCGCCCTCGTACTCGGCACCGCGATCGCAGCGGGGCTGGCCCTCGCGCTGCGCAATGCCGGCGAGCAGGCCACGCCCGTTGCTTCGACGATGCTCCCGGCCGGCAACGAGTTGCCGGACTTCACGTTGACAGACCACGCGGGCACGACCGTGGACCGGACCGTGTTCGCCGGGCAGTGGGACATGGTCTTCTTCGGCTTTACGAATTGTCCGGACATCTGCCCGGCCACGATGACCGTGCTCGGGCAGGCGAGACGGGAACTCGCTGCGGAAGGCCGGCAGCCGCTGCCCCGGGTGGTCCTCGTGAGCGTCGATCCCGAGCGGGATACGCCCGAAGCCATGGCTCGATATATCGGGTATTTCGGGGACGGCGGCCTCGGGCTGACGGGCGATATCGAGGAAATCCGCAAGCTGACGGGGGCACTGGGGATCTTCTTCCAGAAAGCTGGTGCCGACGGCAGCAACTACGGCGTCGATCACTCCACCGTCGTACTCGTCATCGATCCGCGGGGCCGTCTCAAGGCCCTGTTCAGCGCACCGCACCGGGTCGAAAATTTCGTTCACGACCTGCCGCTCATCACGGCGAGCGAATGATGCGTCTCCTGATCGCGCTTGCCGTATTCGCCGCCGCAACGGGCTGCGAAGGTCAGACCGGCCCGCCCGTTGTCGCCGCCAACGTGGTAGTAACCGGGCCCGCCGCGCAGGCTCCCATGGCAGCCGGCTACCTCGACATCAGTAATCGCTCCGGAGAGGACATTCGCATCACCCGCGTGTCGAGCCCCGAGTACGAATCGGTCGAAATCCATGAGACGGTCGTGGAGGACGATATCGCCAGGATGCGCAGGATCCCGGCACTCGAGATCAGAAACGGCGAGACCGCCGTTTTCGAGCGTGGCGGCAAGCACCTCATGCTGATAGAACCCGTAGGCACACCCGGCCAAATCACGCTGAACTTCTATTCCGACGATGTCTTGCTTCTCAGTGTCGGCACTGAGTTCACGGCCGCAATGGATTGAAACGCTCATGCTGTCCCGATTATTCGTTGTGCTGCAGTACCTGCTGCCCAAATACTGGCTGACCGGCGTCGTATACCGGCTCGCCCGTGTTCGAAACCCGGCGGCAAAGAACGCCCTGATCCGCGGGTTCCTGAAGCTCTACGATGTCAGGGTCGACGAGGTACGGGGGCGCGTTCCCGATGACTTCGCGACGTTTAACGACTTCTTCATTCGCGAACTCGAGGAAGGCAGCAGGCCGGTCGACCCGGATCCACTCGCGATCGTATCGCCCGCCGACGGCACGCTGAGCCAGGCGGGCGCCGTGCACGGCAACCGCATCCTGCAGGCCAAGGGCATCGATTACACGATTGAAGACCTGCTCGCGGCGGATATCGACCTGGCCCGCGAGTTCGATGGCGGCGCATTCGCGACGATCTATCTCGCGCCATACAACTATCACCGCGTGCATGCGCCGGTCGACGGCGAACTCTTGCGGGCCCACTATGTGCCCGGAGACCTGTTCAGCGTCAACAGCAGCACCGCAGCCCACGTGCCCGGCCTCTTCAGCCGCAACGAACGGCTAAATCTTCATTTCCGCACGGCTTTCGGCCCCCTGGTGGTGGTGCTGGTCGGTGCCCTGAACGTCGGCAGCATATCGACGCCATGGAGCGGCGAGATCCGGCCGCGGAAGACTGGAGTGGTTGAAACCATCGATTTGTCGGCGGCCTCCCGGGATGTCAGCAAGGGCGACCTGCTCGGCTGGTTCAACATGGGATCGACGGTCATCCTGCTGCTGCCGGAGGGCAGCTGCAGCTGGCACAGGGACTTCGAGCCCGGCGTCACGACGGTCATGGGTGAGTCCATCGGCGAATTGACGGCACCCGCATCGTGAACTGGCAGCCCTCATCGGGCGTGTCGGTGGCCCGTCGGCGCGCCGCCATGCTCCGGCGGGCGCGGACTTTTTTCCACTCGCGCGACGTGCTCGAAGTCGACACGCCCGCGTTGAGCCGGTATTCGACCTGCGACCCGAACATCGACAGCCTCCCGGTTGCCGGCAACACGGGCGCCACGCTGTACCTGCAGACCTCTCCCGAGTCCTTTATGAAACGCCTGCTCGCCGGCGGCTACCCGGACATTTATGCCATTTGCCGCGTGTTCCGCGATGGCGAGGCAGGCAGGCTGCACCAGCCGGAATTCACGATGGTGGAATGGTATCGGCGCGGCTTCGGACTGCGCTCGATGATCGACGAGACCATCGAATTCATCGCCGACATCCTCGAGCGCCCCGCGCTGCTGGAGGCCCTGTCGCTCGAATACGAAATCGCATTCCGGCGATATGCGAATATCGATCCCTTCGCGGCCTCCACCGACGAACTCGCGGACGCCGCGTCGGCCGATGCCGGCCTGCGCGAAACCGTCGGTGACGACCGTGACGCCTGGCTGGACCTGCTGCTTTGCACGCAGGTTGCCCCGCGCTTCCCGGGTGACCGGCTCACCATCCTGCGTCATTTTCCGGGCAGCCAGGCCGCGCTGGCGCGAGCCTGCCCGGCGGATGGCCGCGTGGCCGACCGCTTCGAAATATTCTACGGGGCCATCGAACTGGCCAACGGCTTCGTCGAACTGCGCGACCCGGGCGAACAGCGGCGGCGCATGCAGTCAGACCTCGCCAAACGCCGTGCATCGTCACGGCGGGCGGCGCCGCTGGACGAACCGTTGCTCGCGGCGCTAGAGTCCGGCATGCCGGAATGTGCGGGCGTCGCGGCGGGTTTCGAACGCCTCCTGATGCTGGCGACCGGCGCTACGGATATCCGCGACGTTTTGACATTTGCGTTCGACGACACAGGCGACTGACGGATCATGACCGACTACAGGATGCTGGACGCCCAGGCCGAGGCTCTGCTCCGCGACGAGCCGGATTCGCTGGCCAGTGCCGCGAACTTCGTTGCGTTGCTGTATGACGCGCTCGAGGATGTCAACTGGCTCGGGATCTACGTGTTGCGTGGCGACGAACTGGTGCTCGGCCCGTTCCAGGGCAAGCCCGCGTGCGTACATATCGACGTCGGTAGCGGCGTCTGCGGCACGGCGGCAGCCAGGCTGCAGACCCAGCGCGTACCGGACGTGCATGCTTTTCCGGGGCACATCGTCTGCGACGCCGAATCCCGTTCCGAGATCGTGGTGCCCCTGATCGTCGACGGGTCGCTCGTCGGTGTCCTCGACATAGACAGCCCGACGCCGGACCGCTTCAGCAAAGGGGACCAGGCCGGCATCGAGCGACTTTGTGCGACCTACTGCGCCCTGCAATCGGGCCGCGATGGCTTCCTCTAGTCGGCCGGGAAACCGGGAGCACAGCAGCCCTATTTCACGCGGCTGACATACTCCTTCGAGCGCGTGTCGACCTTGATGACCTCGCCCTGGTCCACGAATAACGGGACCCGAACGACCGCTCCGGTGGACAGCTTCGCCGGTTTGACGCCACCGCTCGCGGTATCGCCCTTGACGCCCGGATCGGTTTCGACGATTTCGAGTTCGACGAAATTAGGGGGCTCTACAATCAGTGGCGAATTGTTCCACAGCGTGATTTGGCAAATATCGCCGTCGCTGAGCCAGTCCTTCGAATCACCCACGGCGTTCGCATCGGCCGCATACTGCTCGAAGGTGTCGGGCACCATGAAGTGCCAGAACTCACCGTCGGAGTAGAGGAACTGCATCTCGGTATCCAGGACGTCGGCAGCCTCGACGCTTTCGCCCGACTTGAAGGTCTTGTCGACGATCTTGCCGGTTTTCAGGTTCTTGATCCTGACGCGATTGAAAGCCTGGCCCTTGCCGGGCTTGACGAATTCGTTCTCGACGATAATGCAGGGGTCCTGGTCCATCAGGATCTTGAGTCCGGAGCGAAATTCATTGGTGCTGTAGCTGGCCATTACGGTATCCGCGGGTTTCGGCGAGGCGCTATTCTACAGAACTCTCCTGCAAAAGTGCGCGGTCCTGCTACCCGGGAGCATCGAGTTCACAGGCAAAATGATCCCGTCGAACCCAAGTGCGCCAAACCGGGCCCGCACACGGGGCATTTGTCTCCCTGATGGCTCGCCGCGCTGCGCGGCTGCGCTCTACTTCGGTCGACAAACACCCCGGACGCATGCCCTGGCACGGAATCCCGCTGCGACACGCGGCGGATCGCCGAGATTGGCTTTCGCGGGCGGGCTGCCGGCGACGTTTTTCGAGGAAGTATCGTCGCTCTCGCACATCCCTGTGCTCCGCGACATTAATCCTTGCATGGATGTCAGCGCAGCGAAGCAACAATTTCGCCGGGAGCGAATTTGGACGCGCTTGTGCGCCCGAAGGGCCAACCACAGGATGTCGCTGGTCAAACATGACGAGAAATATCGTCGCCGCAACCCGCCATCATTCAAGAGAATTATTTCGCGCCGCAGATAGGATCCTGATCGAGTGGTTGGTTCCCGGAGGGGCCGAACCTAGAACCGGGTCACAGTATGGTAAATAGGCGGCGGCTAGTCTGTGAGCATCGCTAAATCCGGCATTTTTAACAGAATACGGATACCAGGAACGAGAGCCGGAGGCAGGCAAGGACCGCGCATTGAACGACCGCCACAGCATTTCCATCGCCGTGTTGTCCCAGGACCAGGACGACGTGGCGCTCGTCAACGGCACGCTGCGCAACGGCGGACATGCCGCCCGCTGCCACTGGATCGACAATTCCGCCAAGCTGGACGACACCCTCGCCGCGGAGCAGATCGAACTCATCATCGTCAATTGCGACCGCTACCCCGAGCGGATTCGCCAGGTCATCAAGCAGAAGGACTGCTTCAACCCCGAGGTTCCCGTAATTGCCCTGCGCAAGCAGGCGGATGAGAACACGATCCAGGAGGCCATGCGCGATGGTGCCTGCGACCTCGTGTCGGTCGGCCTTCGGAATCGACTCCAGTCCGTCGTTACGCGCGAACTGCGCGCACTGCGCGCCGAGCGTGCCCTGAATTCGACGATTGCGTCTGCCAGCGAATACAAGCGCCAGATCCGTGACTATATGTGGTCTTCGAGCGCAGCGATCGCCCTCGCCCACGATGGAATCGTGATCGAGGCCAACAATGCGTGGCTGAAGCTATTCAGGTTTGCCAGTACCGACGAGGTCAAGGGCCTGCCGCTCATGGACAGTTTCGATTCGCAAAGTCACGCGGCGCTGAAGGGGGCGCTGAATGCCGCGATCAACGGGAAATGGGCCAGAAACGAGAAGCTGAAGGCAAAGCCGCATTTTGACGTCGGTCCTGACGGCGACCTGGAGCTGGAGTTCCAGCGGATTGACTTCGACAGCGTCCCGAGCGTGCGTATCCGCATCGCGCCGCAACCGGCTGCGCAAGCGGAACCGACCGCGCTGGTGCACAACGCGCTCAAGAGGGACCCGACCACGCTGTTCTACCACCGTGCACAGTTCATCGAGCGGCTGGGCAAGCGCCTGGAGCGAAAACCGAAATCCGGCCTGCATGTCCTGGCGTACGTGAAGATCGACAAGTTTGCCGAGGTCCAGAAGAAGATCGGCATCCTGGACTCCGAGGAGGTGCTCGCGCAGTTTGCCGAGGAAATGCGCAAACGCATGCACCCACGTGACCTGGCTGGACGCTTCGAAGGCACTTCCCTGATGGTGCTAATGGAACGGGGCAATATGCGGGACGGCCACGTATGGGGCACGCAGCTCGCGAAGCACGTCAGCAAGGCCACGTTCGACGTCGGCGAGAAGTCGGCGCAAATCACCTGCACGGTCGGCGTTTGTGCGGTGAGCGACGTATTCGGCAACCTCGAGGAACTCGTTGCGGCGACAGTGCAAGCCCACGCGCTCGGCAGGGCTGCCGGCGGCAACACCTGCCATCTCAATGAATCCGTACACGAGGACACGAGGCACAAGGAATTCGACGCCATCTGGGTCAAGCGCCTCGAGTGTGCGCTCAGGGACGACCGCTTCATGCTGGCGCAGCTGCCGATCGCCGGCCTGCGGCGCGACTCGATCGAGATGTTCGACCTGCTCGTGCGCATGGTCGATGAACAAGGCGACCCGGTGCTGCCGTCGGAGTTTATTCCGGCGGCAGAGCGTAACAACATGATGAAGAATGTCGATCGCTGGATGATCAGGGCCGCGATCGATTTCTGCGAAGAGAGCAGCGCGGACCGCGTGTTCGTGCGGTTGTCGCGGCAATCCATCGTGGACAAGGGCACGATCGGCTGGATGCAGCGCGAGTTCGACCGGAGAGACTTCGACTGCTCACGTCTCGTCATACAGTTGCCAGAACGCGACGCGGCGCGTCACATCAAGCAGACGCGCGAACTGGCGAACAGGCTGCGAAAGCTCGGCGTCGGTTTTGCGCTCGAGCACTACGGTGTCGATCAGGAACGGTTCCAGATACTAGATATCCTGAAACCCGATTACATCAAGATCGATGGTGAGCTCATGCATACGCTGATGACGGATACCGTTATGCAGGATGCCGTGGAGCGCATCATCGCTGCCGCCTCACAGAGAAACATAAAAGCGATCGCCGAACGCGTCGAGAACGCCAACGCCATGGCGGTTCTATTCCAGCTCGGGATCGACTACATGCAGGGACACTATGTTCACGAGCCCGAGGTCGTGCTGCAGGACCAGACCGACAGCGTCAGGAGAAGGACCCTCGAGGAACTGTCCGCGGCCGACACCGGCTGATGGATCGACAGGGAGTGTGACGCCGATCACACATTCGAACTGAAACAACCGGTTACCGCCTTTTTTTACGGAAAACTCGTATTCGGAGCGTAGACGGGGTTGAGGTGCGTTCGTAACCTGAACGCCGCTCCAGTGTGCAGAGGAACAGAGCAGTGAAGACACGAAAAGTTGCGCACAGTTTGCGGGGCAAGCGCCGGCCTCGTTCGGGCAAAGCGGCGCTGCCCGCGATCGTTGCGGCGGGAAGCGGCCTCGCCGCCGGCTCCGTGGCCGCGCTCGAACTCGGGGAACTCCAGGTACGATCCACGCTCGGGCAGCCGCTGCGGGCGAGCATCGCGTACGCGCTCGGAGCGAACGAACTCATCCAGGATCGATGCGTAAGCATACGTTCCGGAGGCAGCGAACTGCCAGGCCTGCATAACGCGAGTGTGAGAGTATCGGAGGGCGTCATCTCGGTCACCGGCGCTACTCCCGTAACCGAACCGATACTTTCAGCTACCGTCGTAGTCGACTGCCCTTATTCCGCAAACGTCAGCCGCAATTACCTGATTTTTGTCGACCCGCAGAACAAGGCCGGGGTCGTGGCGCACCCGGCGACGGGGGCCGCAGCTGCCCCGGTGGCCCGCAACACGGTGGCTGCGTCACGAGCAGTACGCGTGACGACGCCCGTCTCTCCGGGCTCGCGATACCTGGTGCAGCGCGGCGATTCGCTGTCCGGAATCGTGCAGCGGCTCGAAGACCGCAGTGTCGCCGTCGCGGATGCAATGGCTGCAATTCTCGATGCAAATCCCCGGGCTTTCATCAATGGCGACCCCGACCGACTCAAGGCCGGCAGCCGGCTGGCTATCCCGTCGTTCGCCGGTTCTTCCGTCGCGGCTGCACCGCTCGATGCGCCGCAAGTACCGGATAGCCCCGCCGAACCGCGGGACGACGAAACCGCGGCTTCACGGACAACGGCCGATGCCAGCGCCTACCACGGCGCCGAGACCCTGGAGCCCGATACGGGCAGGCAGCTTCCTGCAACCGAGTTCCTGCCCGAAGTGCCGGAGCCCACGGTCGCCGAGACGGTAGAATCTGCAGCCGAGGATGTCCTGGACGACACGGCTACCGAGGGCGATTACTCGGCCGCGTACGCCGACCAGGTAACCGGCGAGGTTGTTGACGAGCCTGGCGCAGGTGCGACAGCGGCCTCTGAGACCGCCGCAGCGACAACAAGGGCAGTAAGGCCCGCCGCCGGCACCCGAGTTGTCGGTTCGTCCCGGCCCGCAGGATCATCGTGGAACTGGCTCATCTGGATTGCCGCCGCCCTGTTCTCGGCGTTCGGTTCCTACCTGATGTTCTGGCCGAAGCTCCGCGCGCGTTTAGGCTCGCCGTCTGTCGGACCCGAACAAAGCGTGCAGGGACCATCCGAACACAGCGTGGCGCATATCGCGCCCATCTTGGTGCCCGAGTCCGAGATGACCGTACTGGAGATCAGGCCGACCTGCGACAACGTCGACTTCGACCTGTCGGGTGACTCACCGACCGAAGAGAATCTCATGCTCGACGCAGATCTCATCGACGGCACCGGATTCGACGATTCCGGGGACGCCGACGTCAGCCGGGATTTCGGATTCGCGGCCACGATGGACCTCGACATGGAACTGCCCGATCCGGCCGCAACCGAGGGCCCGGCACCGGAGACGGATATCATTCCGCCACCGGAAAGACCCGAGGAAGATCTCATCATGAGCAGCGAAGCATTGCCGGAAGACGACGACGAAGAATACGACATCTCGATCCTGCTCGACGCGACCAAGATGCCTGATCCTGCGGAGGTGACCGAGCGCGACCTCAGGGCCGTTCCGATCGACGATACCGGTCAGGCCCCGACCAACGACGACTACACCATCGTCGATGAAATCGGTCAGGACACCCTCCAGCAGGACTACGAGGAACAACTTACCGCAACGCAACTGCTGAATGCCGAGCTCGATGAAGCCGCGGCGGAGCTTGCGGATACCATCGGCGATAGTGATCTCACTGTCGGTGGGGCAACTCCAGGCGAAGACGATGACGGTGGCAGGCTCGTCGGCTATGGCGACGATACGTCGATCGAAATGCAGCTGACGAACCTGTCGGATCTCGACCTGACCGCGACGCTCGAGGCGCAAAACGACGATATGGACGACGCGCTCGGTATGGCAGCCAATGTCGAAACCGAGGACGAGACCGTCGAGATGCCACGCGACAAGGACGGCGCCCGGGCCCACTAACCTCCTGAATCATCTCCAGCGCGAAACGCGCTGCTGCCGCGCCCCGCTCCTGAGGCGCGTGCCAGACCTGTAGGAGCGCTTTTCGAAGCGGGACCCGGCACGAACGTCAGTCGCGGTTCGAGAGCCGCTCCTGCACGAAGCCTCGTCGACAAACACCCCGAACCGGGCTCTTTGCGACGATGTTCGGTGACCCAGGCACCTGTTAAATATTCATTCAGATTTGATGCCCACGAGCCGGTCGACCGTGCGCCAGCCGCGCGGCAGCAGCGCGCCGCGCAGCGCCCGTTCCCCGTAATAGGGCTCCGAGTCGTCCCACTTGATGGTCATCATGCGCTTGCCGGAATAGACCTGCAGGTCGCCGTCCTCCGGAACGACCGTGGCCGCGACCATTTTCTCTTCGCCTGCCTGGTATTTCTTGCCGGGGATATTGATGAGCTTGTTGCCCTTGCCCTTCGCCAGCTCGGGCAATTCGTCCATCTCGAACATCAGCAGCCGGCCGATCGAGCTGACCGCGGCAATCAGGCACTCGGTGTCCCGGGGCACCGGCGCCGGCACGACGGCCTTGCCGCTCGCCGGCACCCGCAGTATCGCCTTGCCCGCCTTGTTCCGCGATACGAGATCCTCGAGTTTCGCGACGAAACCGTAACCCGCATCGCTGGCAAGGAGGTACTTCTTTTCGCCGTCGCCGATCATCGCTCCGCAGAACTCGGCCCCGTCGGGCGGCTTGAATCGCGAGGAGAGCGGCTCGCCCTGCCCTCGCGCCGAAGGCAGCGTATGTGACATCACCGAATACACGCGTCCCGTGCTGTCGATGAACATCGCCAGCTGGTTGCTGCGACCCTGCGCGGACGCGAGAAACGCGTCGCCGGACTTGTAGGACAGCGACGTAGCGTCCACATCGTGCCCTTTCGCGGCGCGCGCATAGCCGCGCTGCGAGAGGATCACTGTCACCGGTTCGCTCGCGACGAGCTGGGTCTCGTCCAGCGCCTGTGCGGCCTCGCGCTCGACGATCTGGGTGCGGCGTTCGTCACCGTAGGTCTCCGTGTCGCCGAGGATTTCCTTCTTGATGAGCGTCTTGAGCCGTGCCGCACTATTCAGGGTCTTCTCCAGCACGTCGCGCTCTTCGTTCAGTTCATCCTGTTCACCGCGGATCTTCATTTCCTCGAGCTTGGCGAGGTTGCGCAGCCGCAGATTCAGGATCGCCTCGGCCTGCACGTCGGTAAGTTTGAAACGCTTCATGAGCACGGGCTTGGGTTCGTCTTGCGTGCGGATGATCCTGATGACCTCATCGATGTTGAGATAGGCGACCAGCAGCCCGTCCAGGATGTGCAGCCGGTCGGTAACGATTTGCAGGCGATGCTGCAGGCGCCGCTTCACGGTGTCGCGCCGGAACCTGAGCCACTCCTTCAGCATATCCAGGAGGTTGAACATCCTCGGCCGGCCATCGAGGTCGATCACGTTCATGTTGACGCGCACGGTGCGCTCGAGCGAGGTCGTCGAGAACAGGTGCGACATCAGCTGCTCGACGTCGACACCGCGCTTCTTGCTGATTACGAGCCTGATCGGTTCCTCGTGGTCTGATTCGTCCCGGAGGTCGTCCACCTGGGGGAGCTTCTTGGCACGCATCTGGGTCGCTATCTGCTCAAGCACCTTGCTGCCGGAGACCTGGTAAGGCAATGACGTGATAATGATGTCGCCGTTCTCGATCTTGAAGGATGCACGCAGCCGCAGTGTGCCGCTGCCGGTCGCATAGATCTGCTCGATATCGGCGCGCGGCGACACCAGCTCGCCGCCGGTCGGGAAGTCCGGGCCCTTTATGTGCTTCATGAGTGCCGCAACGGTGGCCTTGGGCTCGTCCAGGAGGTGCACGAGCGCACTGGCGACTTCCTTCAGGTTGTGCGGCGGCACATCGGTGGACAGGCCGACCGCGATACCGGTGGTGCCATTCAGCAGCAGGTTGGGCAAGCGTGCGGGCAATACCACGGGCTCGTCGAGCATGCCATCGAAGTTCGGCACCCAGTCGACTGTGCCCTGTCCGAGTTCCTGCAGCAGGCTTTTCGCGTAGGGCGCAAGGCGCGACTCGGTGTAGCGCATGGCGGCAAAGGACTTGGGATCGTCGGTGGAACCCCAGTTGCCCTGGCCGTCGATGATCGGATAGCGGTAGGAGAAGTCCTGCGCCATCAGCACCATTGCCTCGTAACAGGCGGAATCGCCGTGCGGGTGGAACTTGCCGATAACGTCGCCGACCGTGCGCGCCGACTTCTTCGGTTTGGAACTTGCCGACAGGCCGAGCTCGCTCATCGCGTAGACGATGCGCCGCTGGACGGGCTTGAGCCCGTCACCGATCTGCGGCAGCGCACGATCGAGGATCACGTACATCGAGTAGTCGAGGTACGCTTTCTCGGCGTACTCCTTGAGCGACTGCTGTTCGACGCCTTCGAGATTGAGGCTGTTCTGCATGTCATCCATACCTCGGCCAGGCTACTTCGCGTTTCGCGCCCGGCGCATCAAGTCACACTTCTGCCAGGTTTTCCCGCACGTCGCTCCCGGCGCATCGATTCACACTTCTGCCAGGCTTGCCCGTGCTTCACGCCTGGCGCATCAAGTCACAGCTCTGCCAGATTTCCCTTGCTCTCCAGCCAGTCGCGACGATCTTTCGCACGCTTCTTGGCGAGCAGCATGTCCACCATCTGGTCCGTCTTGTCGCGCGGATTGACCGTGAGCTGCACGAGGCGGCGAGTGTCGCGGTTCATCGTCGTCTCCCGCAGTTGTGACGGG